>JACXTT010002656.1_pt1 | contig 28123 bp, 27 predicted proteins | sample 9270951 | NCBI WGS metagenome assembly JACXTT01 (sample SAMN15532306, study PRJNA645909) | rock metagenome | isolation source: weathered quartz diorite | place: Puerto Rico | collected 2017-06-21 | reverse complement strand
CTGAATGCGGACGGGCTGCGCTACGAGGACGAATTCGTCAAGCATAAGGCTCTCGACGCGATCGGCGACCTCTATTTGCTCGGACATCCGTTGATCGGGGCCTACACGGCCTACAAGTCCGGCCATGCGCTGAACAACGGGCTGTTGCGCCGGCTGATGGAAGATGCCACGGCGTGGGAGTTCGTCAGCTTCCTTAGACCCGAAGAGGCGCCTGCTTTCCTGCGGCTGCAGATCCAGGCTGCCTGATTCGGAGGGTGACCCAGCGCTCCGGTTGGCTTCTCGGCCGTAGTGCTGCGGCCATCCGGATAACCGAATACCATGTTGGTTCTTGGAATCTTCGCTGCGCCGCTGTTAATTGCCTTGGGCGCATCTTTGGTCGGATAAATTTTGACCTAAGATGTCGCCGGTGGCTACACGCTTCACCGCTCGCGCGCTTTTGGTTGGGTTCGTTATAGCTCTGATTTTTATGGTTTTATATGCTCTTGAGCAGTTAGTCGTGACGGTCTGTCACAGGCGTCTTGGGACGGCCGAGACGCTCCAGGGCAGATTTGAGCGGTGAAGCATCCAGCGTTGCAGACAGTTCGGAAATGGCTTGGCGGGCCGTCGGGCTCAAAGAAATTTGTTTTTGTAGCAATGGGTTATGACGGATCTTTACTTGCACTTGTACACGAATTGCGGTAACCTCATGTCCTTGTTGTCGGAAAAAGGCCAGGATTCGCGGCGCGAGTTGTCTCAGTTTGGCCGCGGCGGCGCCGTTGTCAGCGAACAGGACCAGTTCTTCGGCAGCTGAAAGAGCCACGGTGGTTGAAGAGGCTAGGCTGTCGGGCAACACTTCAGTCAATATGTCTTGCAGGGCTAGAAGCCGCCGAACCTGGCGGTTGAGGCTCTGTAATTGCGGAAGTCTGTCGATAAGTAGTCCGATGCGCTCGCTGGTCACGGCTGTTTGAGGCCTCGAAGGCATAGAAGGGGAACGGATGAATATTATTCTGGTTTCCAGCAAATTCGCGCAGGCGCGCAGCTTCGCCGTCAGCACGCCCCAGGTCATCTTCCTAGGGCTCTTGCTCGGCCTTCTGGTGGTGTCGCTGGCCGTTCTGATGAATTACTTCTCGCTACGCTACGCAGTCACCAACCAAAGCCCCTACCTGCAGTCCCTGCTGGAGGCGGTACAAGCCGAACAAACCCGCAAGACCCAGTCCTACCTGCGCGAAAGCCTGAATACCATGGCGGCACGGCTGGGGGAAATGCAGGCGAAGCTGCAGCGGCTCGATACGCTGGGCGAGCGCCTGACCAAACTTGCCGGCATCAAGCCGCAGGAGTTCATGTTCGACCAGGCACCGGCGCGCGGCGGTGCAGTGTCCACCATTCCCTCGAAGGAGCTCTCGATGGGCGAGCTTGGCGAAAATCTGGACTTGTTAGCGCAACAGGTCGATGATCGAACCGACAAGCTCGGTGTCCTTGAATCCATGCTGACGCTGGTGCACGCGAAGCAGCAGTTGCTGCCCACCCAGCTGCCGGTCAACACCGGCTGGTATTCGTCGAACTTCGGCTGGCGCATCGACCCGTTCACCGGATGGAATGCCTTCCACGAAGGAATGGACTTCATGGCGCAGGAAGGCGAGGCGGTCACGGCTGCTGCCGGAGGCGTCGTGGTGTTTTCGGACCCGCACCCTCAGTATGGTAATATGATCGAGATCGATCATGGTAACGGTTTGGTCACGCGCTACGCTCATGCGTCCAAGCTGATTGCAAAAGTCGGAGACGTCGTTCTGCGCGGCCAGAAGATTGCCGAGGTCGGTAATACCGGCCGATCGACCGGAACGCATCTGCACTTCGAAGTGCGTCAATGGGGAGCCCCACAGAATCCCGCGCGCTTCCTTCAAGTGCCGGGCTGAACGAACTGCAAGACGATTTCAGCGGAGGGGTGGGGGCAAGCGTCCCCACCCCTCTTGCTTTGAGGAAGCTCTGTTGAATGTTCACGAACCCTCTCAAGAAAATATTCGGTAGCCGCAACGACAGGCTCTTGCGCAAGTATGCGCACGCCGTGCAGGCGATCAATGCGCTCGAACCCGGATTGCGCGAGATGAGCGATACCGACCTGCGTGCGCGCACCGACGTGTTCAAGCAACGCGTGCAGAACGGCGAAACGCTCGACGATCTCCTGGCCGACGTGTTTGCAACCGTGCGCGAAGCCAGCCGGCGCGTGCTTAACATGCGCCACTTCGATGTGCAGTTGCTCGGAGGCATCGCGCTTCACAACGGCAAGATCGCGGAGATGCGCACCGGCGAAGGCAAGACGCTGGTGGCAACCCTGCCGGCCTACCTCAACGCTATCTCAGGCCGCGGCGTTCATGTCGTCACGGTCAACGACTACCTGGCCAATCGCGATGCCGAGTGGATGGGGCGCGTGTACCGCTTTCTTGGTTTGGGCGTCGGCGTCAACCTGTCGCAGATGGAGCACGAGCTGAAGCAGCAAGCCTATGCCGCCGACATCACCTACGGCACCAACAGCGAGTTCGGCTTCGACTATCTGCGTGACAACATGGTGTTCCAGGCCAGTGAGCGGGTGCAGCGGGGTCTGGCCTATGCGATCGTCGACGAGGTTGACTCGATCCTGATCGACGAGGCAAGAACGCCCCTCATCATTTCCGGCCAGGCGGACGACAGTACCGACCTGTATTACCGAATGAACGACATCGTTCCCAAGCTCACCCGGGTCAAGGAGGAGAACGGCCCCGGCGACTTTACCGTGGACGAAAAGGCGCATCAGGTGCTGTTGACCGAGTCCGGTCACGAGCGCGCTGAAGATCTGCTGACCAAGGCCGGCCTGCTGCCGGAGAACGGCAGCTTGTACGACGCTGCCAACATCGCCCTCATGCACCACCTGTATGCCGGACTGCGGGCGCACTCGCTGTTCCATCGCGATCAGCACTACGTGGCGCAGAACGACGAGATCATCATCGTCGATGAATTCACCGGACGATTGACGCCCGGGCGGCGCTGGTCCGATGGCCTGCACCAAGCGATCGAGGCAAAGGAGGGTGTACGCATCCAGCGCGAGAACCAGACGCTCGCCTCGATCACGTATCAGAATTTTTTCCGGATGTACAAGAAGCTGGCAGGCATGACCGGCACCGCCGACACGGAGGCCTACGAATTCCAGCAGATCTATGGGCTGGAAACGGTGATCATCCCCACCCACATGCCGATGATCCGCGAAGACCGAATGGACCAAGTTTACCGGACTGCGCGCGAGAAGTACCAGGCGGTGATCAACGACATCAAGGACTCTTACGAGCGTGGCCAGCCGGTTCTGGTCGGCACCACTTCGATCGAGAACTCGGAGCTGCTTTCCACACAACTCGAAAAAGCCAAGCTGCCTCACCAGGTACTGAACGCCAAGCAGCACGCGCGCGAAGCTGAGATCATCGCCCAAGCTGGCCGGCCCAAGATGGTCACCATCGCCACCAACATGGCGGGCCGGGGAACAGACATAGTGCTTGGAGGCAATCCCGAGCCCGAGATCAACAAGGTCCGCAACGACGCCAGCCTTCCGGATCAGGAAAAGGAAAAGCGCGTCGCCGAAATGCGCGACCGCTGGCAGAACCTGCATCAGCAGGTCGTAGGTGCCGGCGGCCTGCACATCATCGGCACGGAGCGGCACGAGTCGCGGCGAGTCGACAACCAGTTGCGCGGGCGGTCGGGCCGCCAGGGCGACCCGGGCTCGAGCCGCTTCTACCTGTCCCTCGAGGATCCGCTTCTGCGCATCTTTGCATCGGACCGGGTGGCGGCGATCATGGACCGGCTGAAAATGCCCGACGGCGAGGCAATCGAGCATCCCTGGGTCACGCGCGCGATCGAGAACGCGCAACGTAAGGTCGAGGCGCGCAACTTCGACATCCGTAAGCAGTTGCTGGAATATGATGACGTTTCCAACGACCAGCGCAAGGTGATCTATCAGCAGCGCAATGAACTGCTCGAAGCGACCGACATCTCGGAAACCATCCGTTCGATGCGCGATGGAACGGTCGAATCGCTCATATCGCAGCATATTCCGCCGGACAGCGTGGAGGAGCAGTGGGACGTTCCCGGCCTTGAAAGGACGCTTGCAGGCGAACTGGGCCTGGAACTGCCGTTGCAGCAATGGCTGAAGCAGGACGAGAACCTCGACGAGGAAAGTCTGCGCGCCCGCATCGTAGCGGCCGCCAACAAGCATTACGAGGACAGGTTCAGTAATGTGGATGCGGAAGCCGTGCATCACTACGAGCGGGCAATCATGCTGGATCGGCTCGACAGCTACTGGCGCGAGCACCTCGCTGCCTTGGATCACCTGCGCCAGGGCATCCATCTGCGGGGTTATGCGCAGAAGAATCCGAAGCAGGAGTACAAGCGCGAAGCTTTCGAGCTGTTTTCGCTGATGCTCGAAGCCGTGCGCACCGAGGTCACCCGCATCCTGATGACCGTGAAGATCAGGACAGCCGAGGAGGCGCAAGCCGTCGCGGAGAAGGAACAGGTTGAACTCAAGAACGTGCAGTACCAGCACGCCGACCACGACGAGGCGCTGGAAAGGGCGAACGCCGAAACCAAAGTTCAGCCGTTCGTGCGCGGTGGCCAAAAGGTCGGACGCAACGACCCTTGCCCATGCGGGTCTGGAAAGAAGTACAAGCAGTGCCACGGTAAGCTCGGCTAAACGAAGCGGATGCGCGAGGGTCGAGCTATAGTGCGCGGCGCGCCGGCAAATACCGAGAGCGGACGAGCCGGAGCCGGCGAATGGCGGTAAATCTATCCGCTCCTGATCCTGCCATGCTGCTGCCGGTGAAAGGCGTGCGCCTCGGCGTCGCCGAAGCCGGTATCCGCAAAGCCAATCGCAAAGATCTGATGCTGATGACTGTGTCCGAGGGGACGCGGGTTGCCGGCGTGTTCACCCGCAATCGCTTCTGCGCCGCACCGGTCAAGGTGGCGAAGGCGCATCTGCAAACCGGCTCGATTCAGGCTCTTGTCGTCAATACCGGCTGCGCCAACGCCGGCACCGGTGAGGATGGGCTGGCGCGCGCCAGGCAGACCTGCAACGAAGTCGCCGCACTGATCGGTTGCACACCGGAACAGGTTTTGCCGTTTTCTACGGGCGTCATCATGGAGCCGCTTCCAGTTGAGCGCATCGCCGCTGGGCTGCCGCGCTGCGTCAGTGCACTCGCGGAGACAAACTGGGCGGAGGCGGCGCAGGCGATCATGACCACCGACACCGTACCGAAGGCGTACTCGAAACGCGTCGACATCGCCGGCCATGGCGTGACCGTAACGGGTATCGCCAAGGGTTCGGGCATGATCCGGCCGAACATGGCGACCATGCTGGGCTTCGTGGTTACAGATGTGGCGGTTGACCAGACGCTGCTGCAGCGGGCGACCGCATACGCTGCGGAACGCACGTTCAACTGCGTGACCGTCGACGGCGACACCTCCACCAACGACGCTTTCATTCTGGCGGCCACCGGCCGGTGCGGGGCGCCCGAGATCACCAGCTCCGACTCGCAAGAATTCAAGCTTTTCCTCGATGCTGTAACCGAAGTCGCCGCCTTTCTGGCCCAGGCGTTGGTGCGCGACGGCGAAGGCGCAACCAAGTTCATCAGCGTCTGCGTCGAAGGCGGATTGAACGAAACCGAATGCCGCAAGGTCGGCTACGCCATTGCTCACTCGCCGCTGGTGAAGACGGCATTCTTCGCTTCAGACCCCAATCTCGGCCGCATACTTGCGGCAGTCGGCTACGCTGGCATCGACGATCTCGATGCCGCCAAAGTCGATCTGTACCTCGACGATGTGACGGTAGTGCGGGGCGGCAGCCGTGCACCGGCCTACCGCGAGGAAGATGGCAAACGGGTGATGAAGCAGCAGGAGATCACGCTGCGCGTGGGACTCAACCGCGGGGCTTCGGCGGCCACGGTGTGGACCTGCGATCTGTCGCACGATTACGTGAGCATCAACGCCGACTACCGCAGCTGAGCGATGAGTGATATCGACCAACTGATCAAGCGCGCCGAACAGGTGCTGGAGCGCCTCGAGGCTGCCCTGCCACCCAAGCTGCCGGCGCCGGACTGGAAAGCTGCGCTGGCGTACCGCTGGCGCAAGCGCAACAGCCGCGGCTTCCTGCAGCCGGTGACGCATCCGCACAAGATTCGGCTCGCCGACCTGCAGGGGATCGACGAGCAGATCCGGCTGGTCGAACAGAACACCCGCCAGTTCCTCGAGGGGTTGACCGCGAACGACGTCCTGCTCACCGGCGCGCGCGGCACTGGCAAGTCTTCGCTGGTAAAGGCCGTTCTCAACAAATTCTCGACGAAGGGCTTACGATTGATCGAGGTGGAGAAACAGGATCTGATGGATCTGCCGGACATCGTTGACCTGGTCGCTGATGCGCCGTTCAAATTCATCCTATTCTGCGACGACCTTTCCTTTGACGCCGACGAGCCGGGTTACAAGGCGCTGAAAGTCATCCTCGACGGTTCGATCTCGGCGACCTCGGAAAACCTGCTGATCTACGCTACTTCGAATCGCCGCCACCTGATGCCTGAGTACATGCAGGAGAATCTCGAAACGAAGTATCTTGGCGAGGAAATCCATCCCGGCGAGAGCGTCGAGGAAAAGATTTCGCTGTCCGAGCGTTTCGGCTTATGGATTTCCTTCTATCCTTTCGATCAGGACGAGTACCTGGTGATCGTGGACTACTGGCTCGGGCAACTGGGCGTGGGTGAGCGCGATCGCGCGAAGGCCCGTAACGAGGCCTTGCAATGGGCGCTCACCCGCGGTTCGCGCAGTGGGCGCGTGGGGTGGCATTTCGCGCGCGACTGGGCGGGAAAACTAGGGATGAAGGGTGAAGGCGGAAGGCGGAAGTAAACGATCCAGCCCCAAGGCCGGGGATCCCCATCATCCTTCATCCTTGATCCTTCATCCTTCGGATGTGGTGGACGTTGCGGCCGCGGTGATCGAACGCGACGACGGCAGCTTTCTCCTGGCGCAGAGACCGCAGGGAAAGGCCTATGCCGGGTACTGGGAGTTTCCCGGCGGCAAGGTCGAAGCCGGCGAGCCCGTCGCCGAGGCGCTGAGGCGCGAACTCCACGAGGAGCTCGGCATCGACCTCAAGCAGGCCTACCCCTGGATTACCCGCGTTTACAACTACCCGCACGCAACCGTGCGCCTGCACTTTCATCGGGTGCTGAAATGGTCTGGCAAACCGCATCCGCACGAAGAGCAAGCGCTGGCCTGGCAGCAATGCGGCGCGTTGTCGGTCGCGCCGATGCTTCCGGCCAATGCGCCGGTCCTGAAAGCGCTGTCGCTGCCTATCGTTTACGCCATCACGCATGCCTGGGAAACAGGGGTCGAGCGGGCGCTTGCGCAACTCGACGACGCGCTCGCGAAGGGGTTGCGTCTACTACAGATCAGAGAAGGAAGACTCGAACGACCGGTGCGCGAGGCCTTCGCTGCACAAGTCGCGCGGCGTGTACATGACTCGGGTGGCATTGTCCTGGTCAATGGCGACGAACGGCTGGCTGGACAGATCGGTGCCGATGGCGTGCACTTGCCCGCGCAAGCGTTGATGGCGGCTCGGCAGCGGTCGCAATTCGCATGGTGCGGCGCCTCCTGTCACAATGCGGCTGAACTGGCGCGCGCAGCGGAACTCGACCTCGATTTCGCGGTGCTGGGGCCGGTCCTGGAAAAGCCCGGTCAGCCGGACCTGCCCGGGATCGGCCTACGGCGCTTCAGCGATCTCGCAGGCGGGCACCCGCTGCCGGTGTTTGCGCTCGGCGGAATGCGATTGTCGGATCTCGACAGCGCCCGTGCACACGGTGCGCACGGCGTGGCCATGATCCGCGGCGCCTGGTAGGCGCCGCGCTCGCCGCGACTAACGCTCCTCGCCTTCAGAATTCCCGGTGTCTGCTTCCTGCTGCGGAATCCGGTAGCCCTCGGTGGCCCATTGGCCTAGGTCGATTAGCTTGCAGCGTTCGGAACAGAACGGCCGGTAGGCGTTGGCCTCGCTCCACGGCGTGGCGGTCCCGCACCGCGGACAATTCACCAAGCGCGTTTTCTTTGCCTCGGCTTTCATCGCGGTGAGGCATTCATCACAGGTTGCAGAACGTCAGTTCGAATTTCACGTCGTCGATGCTGGTACGACGTTGCACGCCGATGGCGGTGGTGAAGCGCACGTTGAGCGCGTATTTGTTGGCACTGATCTCCGGTACGCAGTCGTATGCGCTATCCAGGCGGATACGCAGCATCTGCGCCAGCCGACCCGCCATGGTCTGCTGGTACACCCCCTGATGCGCGAGCTGGGTAGTGGTCTTGCCGCTTTCCCGCAACAACTTCAGGATGATCTGCACCCCGTTGCGGATCGGCAGGAAGGGCGCGAGCCATTCGCCCAGATCGAGGCGACGTACTTCGGCGTTTTGATTGAGCCAGAAATGATACGAAGGCAGATCGAACTGGCACACGCCGCCAGGTATCGCGGAACGCTGCTTGATGCTCATCAACCAGTCGTTCTCGCGCAACTCCTGACCGGTTTTCCCCGATGAGAGAAACATGTCGGAGATCGCCTTCTCGATGTCGGCAAGCACGGATGTCAAGGCTTCTTGGAAGATCGCTGGATTGTTGCGTAACGCGTCGAGGTGTTGTTTCTGCCGTTCCAGTTCCTGTATCAGATCGGACTTGAGATCGGCGCGGCCTCCGACGTCGAGGATCTCGAACAGCGAGGTCAGAGCAACGTGATGTTCCTCGGGATCGCTTTTTGAGGCGAAATAGTGCGCGCGCCCGTACAAATCTTCCAAGCGCAGCAGGGTGCGAATCCTCTCGTTTAGCGGGAACTCGTAGCTGATCACAATGCGGGCGCGGCCACCGGAGTAAGGGCAAGTATTCCCGAAAAGCCTGTAAAAATAAAGCTGAATGCAGCAAATCTGTAATCCCGCAATGACATCATGCAGCACCGCTGCTAGCTTTCTGCGGCGAGATCCAGGTATTTACGATGCAAAGCGGCGACTTGCGAGCCCAGAGCCGCAACGTTGCCGTCGTTTCTGATCAAGTCGTCCGCACGGCGCAGGAGCTCGGCCTGCCCCACTTGGGAGGCCATGATCGCCAGAATCTCTTCGCGCGGCAGGTTGTTGCGTTGCCTGACGCGCTCGATCCGTGTTTCCTGATCGCTGTCCACAACCAATACGCGCCGCACCAGGGTCTTGTAAGCGCCAGATTCGAATAGCAGCGGCACCACCACAATGACGTAGGATGCAGTCGATCGCGCGACCCTGTGCTCGGCTTCGCGCCGAATCAGCGGATGCAGGATGAATTCCAGGTCCCTCTTCGCGCGCGCATCCTCGAATGCCAGTTTACGCATCCGTGCGCGGTCCAGGGCACCGGCTGCGGTTACGTACTGCGGACCAAAGCGCCGTGCTATCTCGCCAACCGCCGCCTGGCCTGGTCCCGTCAGCGCGTGCGCAATATCGTCAGTGTCCACCACGCCGGCACCGAGTGCCGCGAACAGGTCGGCAACCGTGCTCTTGCCCGAGCCGATCCCTCCGGTGAGACCCACGGCAAAAGGCATCGTCAGAACAGCTGCAGGTAAGTCCGGTTGATCGTCTCGCCCCAGAACAGCGCGATCAATCCCGCTGCAGCAATGTACGGCCCGAACGGAATCGGCGTGTTACGGCCATGGCTGGCGAAAACTATCAGGCCGATGCCGACGACCGCGCCTACCAGGGAGGAGAGCAGGATTACCACCGGCAACATCTTCCAGCCCAGCCACGCACCGATCGCGGCGAGCAACTTGAAGTCGCCGTAGCCCATTCCCTCCTTGCCGGTGGCGACCTTGAACAGCCAGTACACGGCCCAAAGCGACAGGTAGCCGGCAACGGCCCCGATGACCGCACCCTGCAGCAGCACGAAAGTGCCGTTCAGGTTTACCAGCAGTCCGAGCCAGATCAGCGGCAGAGTAATGTCATCCGGCAGCAATTGCGTATCGATATCGATGGCGGTCAGCGCGATCAGCGACCACGCCAGAAAAAGGGCGCCCAGCGTTGCCAGCGTCAGTCCGTAGCGCCAGCCGATGTAACCGGAGAGGATGCCGCTCAGTGCCTCTACGATCGGGTAGCGGATGCTGATCGGCGCCTTGCACGCCGAGCAACGTGCGCGCAGGAACAGATAACTCAGGATCGGAATGTTTTCCCAGGCGCGGATGCGGTGACCGCAACGCGGGCAGGTCGAGGGCGGTGTGACCAGGTTGTACCGCGCGGTGCCGCCGGCGTTCCTCAGCTTTGCCACGGCGTCGGCGGAGCCTTTCTGCTCCAGAAGATCGGCTGCCTGCGAGTTCCATTCGCGCTCGAGCATTTTTGGCAGCCGATGGATGACCACGTTCAGAAAACTCCCGACTGCCACTCCGAGCAGGGTGCAGACCAGCGTCACGATTACCGGTTCACTCATGAAGCCTGTGAAGTTCATATTTCAGTGGTGCCCGTGTATGCGCACCGGCTCGTACCGGAACCGAGTGCGTCGCCATTGTGGCCCGCAGTCGTGCATAGGATCACCCGCATCGCGGGCAGCGTTGCGCATCGGGCCGCTCGACGGCGCATGCCGATAAAAAAAGCGCCCGAGCTAATCGGGCGCGCGATTGATCGAATCGTTCGCCGCCTATACGGCCTGGCCCATTTTGAAGATCGGCCAGTACATGGCGATCACCATGCCGCCGATCAGCACCCCCAGAACCACCATGATCATCGGTTCCATCAGGCTGGACAGGGCTTCGACCGCATCGTCCACTTCCTGCTCGAAAAAGTCGGCGACCTTGCCGAGCATACCGTCCAAGGCGCCCGACTCCTCGCCGATCGACACCATCTGCAGAACCATGTTCGGAAAGACGTTGACGTTGGTCATGGCGTTGGTGAGGCTCACGCCAGTACTGACGTCCTGCTGGATTTTCTTGGTGGCCTCGAAATACACGTGGTTGCCTGCGGCGCCCGCCACCGAATCGAGCGCCTCCACAAGCGGCACGCCCGCTGCAAACATGGTGGACAACGTGCGGGTCCAGCGCGCGATGGTCGCCTTGCGGACCAGCGGGCCGAAAACCGGTACCTTGAGGATCAGCCGGTCCATCACTATCTGCATCTTCACCGAGCGCTTCCAAGTGTAGAAGAAGAACCATACACCGAAGCCCACGCCGCCGAAAATTGCCCACCACCATTTTACGAAGGCATCAGAAATCGCCATAACGACCAGTGTGGGCGCGGGGAGGTTGGCGCCGAAGTTCGTAAACAGATCCTTGAACGCCGGGATCACGAAAATCATGATGATCGCGGTGATTATGAATGCCACCACAATGATCGACACCGGATAGAACAGCGCGGACTTGATCTTGCTTTTTATCGCGAGGATCTTTTCCTTGTAAGTCGCCAGACGGTCCAGCAGGCTGTCGAGAATACCGGCCTGCTCGCCGGCGCCCACCAGATTGCAGTACAGTGCGTCGAAATGCAGCGGATACTTGCGGAAAGCGGCGTTCAAGCTGTTGCCGGTTTCCACTTCATTCTTGATGTCCATCAGCAGCCTGGCCACCGCGGGATTGGAGTGCCCCTTGCCGACGATATCGAAGGCCTGGAGCAAAGGCACGCCCGACTTCATCATCGTCGCCAGCTGGCGGGTAAATAACGTGATGTCCTTCTCGCTGACCTTCCCGCCCATCCCCATCTTCAGCCGCTTGATCTTAAGGACCGTAACGCCCTGGCGGCGCAGTACCGAGTTGACTACTGCCTCGCCGCCGGCGCGCATCTCGCCTTTTATCAGCCGGCCGGACTTGTCCTTACCCTCCCAGAGGTAAGTGTATTCCTTGATCCTGTCGCGTACTGCCCCAGCTGCCGTAGCCATAGCGTTACCTCGTCAAGTGTTATTCGTTGGTACAGGCTTCGACTTCTTCGAGTGAAGTCATGCCCTGCCGCACCTTCAGCAATCCCGATTGCCGCAGGTCGCGGATACCCTCGCGCTGCGCCTGCTCGGCAATGTCGATGGCGTTGCCGTTGGTCATGATGATGCGGTTCAATTCATCGCTGATCTTCATGACCTGGTAGATTCCAACCCGGCCCTTGTAGCCCGTACCCTTGCACACGTCGCAACCTACCGCCCTGTACGGTGTCCAACTGCCGTCAAGATCGGCTTTCTTGAACCCTGCCCGAAGCAGCGCCTCATCGGGAATGTCGGCAGGCTGTTTGCACTCCTTGCACAGGCGGCGCGCCAGACGCTGCGCCGAGATCAGGATGACGGAACTGGCGATGTTGAAAGGGGCCACTCCCATGTTCAACAGGCGCGTCAGCGTGGTCGGTGCGTCGTTCGTGTGCAGAGTCGACAGCACCAGGTGACCGGTTTGCGCCGCCTTCACCGCGATTTCCGCCGTTTCTAGATCGCGGATTTCGCCGACCATGATGATGTCCGGGTCTTGGCGCAGGAACGATTTCAACGCCGCGGCAAAAGTCAGCCCCGCCTTGTCGTTCACGTTCACCTGGTTGATCCCCGCCAGGTTGATTTCTGCTGGATCCTCGGCGGTGGCAATGTTGATGCCGGGCTCGTTCAGCATGTTCAGGCAGGTGTACAGCGACACTGTCTTGCCTGAACCGGTCGGACCGGTCACCAAGATCATTCCGTAGGGCCGGTTGATGGCCCACACCAGCGCGTCCTTCTGTTCCGGCTCGTAGCCCAGCGCCTCGATGCCCAGCGTCGCGCTCGACGGATCGAGAATGCGCATCACGATTTTTTCCCCATGCAGCGTCGGCAGCGTGCTGACACGAAAGTCGATGGCGCGATTCTTGGACAGGGTCAATTTCATCCGGCCGTCCTGCGGAATGCGCTTCTCAGCGATGTCCAGACGCGAAATGACCTTGATCCGGGATGCGATCTTTTCCTTCAGAGACAGCGGTGGTTGAGCGATTTCGTAGAGTATGCCGTCCATCCGGTAACGGATGCGGTAGAACTTTTCGTAGGGCTCGAAGTGGATGTCGGAAGCGCCGCTGCCGATCGCGTCCAGCAGAATTTTCTGGATATAACGCACGATCGGCGCGTCATCAACATCGTTTGCGGCATCCGGCGCCGGCTCCTCCTCGGGCGTGGCCTCGGCGAGCAAGTCGGCACCGACATCCCCGCCCACGAGGTCCTGCAGCGAGGTATCGCTCGCCTTGAGAAGCTTCTGTATCAGCGTGCCGAGCTTGACGTCCTCGACGACGACCGGCTCGATCTGCAGGCCTGTTTGGAATTTCAGCTCGTCGAGGACGGCGCGGTTGGTCGGGTCCGACATCCCGACGTAGAGCTTATTGCCGCGCTGAAACACCGGGACCGCGCGGCGGCTTTGCAGGAATTTGTCATCCACCGCCTTGAGCGGCATCTGCTCGGCATCGATGGCGGCAATGTCGAGCAGAGGCAGGCCGAAAGTGGTCGCCGCAAATTCGGCGATATCCGTCTCCTTGAGCTTCTTGCCGAGGATGAGCTGTTCGACGAATCTGATCCCCGCGATTTTTGCTTGGGACTGGATTGCCTCCGCGTCGCGCTCGAGCAGGAGGCCCCGCTGCACCATCGCACGGCCGAGACCGGACAGCGTGCCTTCTAGCGTTGCTGCAACCATCTTTCCCTATAGTTCAGCGGTGGAAAACACTCGAATGATGCACCCAGCGCTCCTTAAAGTAAAGACGGAAGTTCTTGATAAATGGCCCTGATTAATCGTCTTTTTCAGGCGGTAGCAAGCGTACCGAACGGACTACCCGGTCTTGGATCTGGAGTACCTCCAGTGGGTAGCCTGCGAGTTTGAGGCTGGTCCCCGGCTCGGGGATGTCCTGCAGGTGCTCGAGGATCAAACCGTTCAGGGTCTTGGGGCCGTCTAGGGGAAAGCGGTAGCCCAGCTTGCGGTTCAGCTCCCGCAGGAGGCTGCTGCCTTCCACGATGATGCTGCCGTCCTCCAGACGGCGGAAGCGCGCGGTTTGCATTGGGGAATGCGTCGTGAATTCGCCGATGATCTCCTCGAGGATGTCCTCGAGCGTGAGCAGACCCTTCAGTTCTCCGTATTCGTCCACCACCAGCGCCATCCTGTCCCGGTGTTCCTGGAAATTCTGCAACTGGGTGAGCAGCGGCGTATCCAAGGGAATGAAATACGGTTCGCGCATGAGCTCCCTGATAGTATCCGCGCCAATCTGTTCGCCCTCGGAAAGGTTCAGCACCTTGCGCACATGCACGATGCCGACGATGTCGTCCAACCGCCCGCGGTAGACCGGCAGCCGCGTGTGGTTGCTGGTGGCGATCTGGCGGCGAATCTCGTCGGGCAACGATTCGATGTCGATGGCTTCGATCTGGATGCGCGGAGTCATCGCGTCCTCCACGGTGATCGATTCGAGGTCGAACAGGTTGAGGAGGATGTTCTGGTGCTTTTGCGGCAGGAAGTTGCCGCCCTCCAGCACCAGGGTGCGCAATTCCTCCATGCTCAGCGTATGCGGTTGGCTGCCTTTCGGCTGCAGGCGCAGGAGCCACAACAAGCCCTGGACAAAAAGATTGACGAACCAGACGACCGGGTAGACCAGCCTGAGCAGCGGTGAAAGCACATAGGCGGTCGGAAAAGCAATGCGCTCCGGGTATGTCGCCCCGACCACCTTGGGCGTAATCTCGCTGAACACCAGGATGAAGAACGTAACAATGCCGGTAGCGGCGAGAAATGCATACTCGCCCTGGCCGAAGTAACGCAATGCGATCGTGGTGGCGATGCCGGCGGCGGCTGCGTTCACCAGATTGTTTCCAAGCAGAATTACCCCGAGCAGCTTGTCCGTTCTTGCAAGCAATTGAGTGGTCAACCGGGCGCCGCGGTGGCCGCTCTTCGCCAGATGCCGCAACCGGTAGCGGTTTAGCGCCATCATGCTGGTTTCGGAAACGGAGAAAAAAGCGGAAATGACAAGCAGAACTACAAATGCAATCAGCAGCGTATGGAGCGGAATTTCGTCCAATTGCGGTCACCAGCGTCTCGAGAAGTCGAAATCAGTATCGGTAGCGGGACAAACAGTGTCAAGGCAGTCGCCGCCGTGATTACCTCCGGTTACAGTGCGAACGCCACTCAGCGTTGCAACAGTACTTCGAGCACGAATTTGCTACCGATGTAGGCGAGGACCAGCGACAGGAAACCGGCCAATGTCCAGCGCATCGCCACGCGCCCGCGCCAGCCGTAGAGTGCCCGGCCGGCGAGCAGCGCCGCGAAGATGATCCAGGAGAGGATGCCGAACACCGTCTTGTGGGTGAAGGACATCGGCTTGCCGAACAAGGCTTCCGAAAACAGAATGCCGCTGCCCAGAGTTAGCGTGAGCAACACGAAGCCGGCGGCGATGATGCGGAACAGCAACTGCTCCATGGTGAGCAGCGGCGGGAGCCCCTGCAGGAATCGCGGCAGATTCCCGCGATGCAGGCGGCGCTCCATCATCGCCATCATCAGCACGTGCAGCGACGCGATCGTGAACAGGCTGTACGCTAGCAGCGCGATGACCAGGTGCGCCTTGAACGCGGCGAACTCGGTATTTGCAAGCGGATGCAGCGGTGGGAAAGCGAGCGGCAACAGGGACAGTATCGCCGCCGCAGGCACGACGAGAACCTGCAGGCCTTCGAGCCGGTAGAAGAAGCTGCCGACCCAGTAGATCAGCACCGTCAGCCAGATGATAACTGAAACCGCGTTGCCGACACCAAGATAAAGGCCTTCGTGCCCAAATGCGGCGCGCGTCAGCAGCCACGCGTGCAGCGACAATGGCGCAATCAGCGCCGCGTGCGCCCAGCGTGATTTCGACTGCCCGCCTTGCGGCGGTGACGGCAGCAGGGCATCGCGCCAGAGGAAGATGGCGAGCGCGGCGTAGCCGAGACTCACCAGAAGATGAAGTAGAATGTCGGCCATCTAGCAGATATGTGGACCTGGCTTGTGCAGTCTACATTATCCCCATCTGCCCCACATTCCTGGACCATCAAGAATGCTCGACAGCCTCACCAGCCGACTCGCCGGCGTCGTCAAAACGCTGCGTGGCCAGGCGCGCCTGACCGAAGTCAACATCCGTGAGGCTTTGCGCGACGTGCGCGTCGCGCTGCTCGAGGCCGACGTCGCGCTCCCGGTGGTCAAAGAATTCATCGCGCGGATCAGGGAAAAGGCGGTTGGCGAGGAAGTGATCGGCAGCCTCACACCCGGACAGGTGCTGGTGGGCGTGGTGCAGCGCGAGTTGACCGAGCTGATGGGCGGCCGCAACGACGCGCTCAACCTGGCGGTTGTCCCTCCTGCGGTGATCCTGCTGGCCGGCCTGCAGGGATCGGGCAAGACCACGACCGCCGGCAAACTGGCGAAGCTGCTCGGTGAACAGAAAAAGAAAACACTGCTGGCGAGTTGCGACGTCCATAGACCCGCCGCAATCGAACAGCTTGCAACCCTTGCGCGTCAGCTCGGCGTGGAAATGTTTGCGTCCCACCCTGCGCAAAAACCGGGGGAGATTGCCGCTGGGGCGCTCGACTACGCGCGCAAGCACTATCACGACGTGTTAATCGTGGACACTGCCGGGCGACTGGGGATAGACGAAGCTATGATGCGGGAGATCCGCCAGCTTCACGCCGTGCTCGAGCCGGTAGAAACGCTGTTCGTGGTCGACTCGATGCAGGGCCAGGACGCGGTGAACGTGGCCAAGGCCTTTGCCGATGTGCTTCCGCTCACCGGCGTGGTGCTCACCAAGCTCGACGGAGACGCGCGTGGCGGTGCCGCGCTCTCGGTCCGTCAGGTGACAGGCCGGCCGATCAAGTTCGTCGGCGTATCGGAAAAGCCGAACGGACTGGAGCCGTTCTTTCCTGAACGCCTGGCGGCACGCATCCTCGGCATGGGCGACGTGCTGGCGCTGGTGGAGGAGGCGCGCAGAAACGTCGACCTCGAGCAAGCCGAAAATCTTGCCAGGAAAGTGAACGCCGGCAAGGGCTTCAATCTCGAGGATTTCAAGAACCAGATGCAGCAGATGAAGAAGATGGGTGGCTTGTCGGCGCTGATCGACAAGTTGCCCGCGAGACTTGCGCAGGCCGCACAGGGCGCACAGGTGGACGAGCGTGTGATCGGCCGCACTGTGGGCATCATCCAATCGATGACGCCTCAGGAACGTGCCAAACCCGAGATCATCAAGGCCTCCCGCAAGCGCCGCATCGCCGCCGGCGCCGGCGTGTCGATTCAGGAGGTCAACCGCCTGCTCGGCCAGTTCGAGCAGATGCACAAAATGATGAAAATGATGGGCAAGGGTGGGCTGCAGAAGATGATGCGGGGGATGAAGGGATTGCCCGGGATGCGCTAGCGCCTCGCCTGCGTTCCCGATCCCTATCGTCGGCGCCGGAACCCCCGCTGATTCCCACTGGTCTCACCTCACACTTGCCCTCCGGTACAATGCCGGCCCCGCCAAGGAAAGCCGCTCCCGATGATTCGAAACTTGATTGCCGTTGTCATGGTGCTCTCGTACTGTTCCGCGGTCCTGGCGATGGACTACGAGCGGGAGAAACGCTGGTCGGATCAGATCCTGCCCGCGATCTTGATCGGCGAGCCGGTCTGGCTAAAGCAAAAGAACGGTCACGAATTCCTGACGCTGTACACCGAGGCTGAGAAGCCGCGCGGTGCCGCCATCGTCGGTCACGGTCGCGGCTGGAATCCGGACTTCGAGCTCTACGGCACCTTGCGCGTCAAGCTCGCCGAGGCCGGCTACACCACGCTTTCGATCCAGTTGCCGGTGCTTGGGCCGGGCGCAAAGGTCGGCGATTACATTCCGACCTATGCTGACGGAGCGGAGCGTTACGAGCTGGCGGCCAAGTTCCTGCGGGAGAAGGGGTACCGCAACGTCGCCATCGTTTCGCACAGCCTGGGCGCGACCATGGCCAACCAGTATCTCATCAAGGCCGATGAAACCACGGTCAAGGCCTGGGCATTCATCGGCATCATCAACGGCCTGGAAGAAATGTTCCGCATCAAGATTCCGGTGTTGGACGTGTTTGGCAGCAAGGACTGGGAGATTACCCAGGTCGGCGCCTACGAACGCAAACGCCAGATCGACAAGGTACCCGGTTCGCAGCAGGTGGTGGTCCCCGACGCACTGCATTTCTTCGAGGGCAAGGAGGACGAACTGGTCAAAGTGATCGTGAGTTTCCTCGACCAGGTATTCCATTCCGGAAAAGCCGGAGAAGACGAGAGGTAGCCCGCGGGGCGTGACAGCTGGAGCCCTTCCAGGCCTTCGCCCGTAACCGGGGGCGTGCCTGCCAGAACCGCTTCGCGGGCCCAAGCTTCCCTTGCAAACCACGGAATAACCGGCGTAAAATCGCGCGCTTCGCTTTTGAAGGTGGACGTCATGGTGGTGATTCGACTTGCGCGTGGGGGTGCCAAAAAGCGCCCGTTCTTCAATATGGTGGTAGCCGATTCGCGCTTCGCCCGCGACGGCCGTTTCATCGAGCGCATAGGCTTCTACAATCCGAAGGCGCCCGAAGGCCAGGAGTCCTTGCGCATCCAGCTGGACCGTGTGGTGTTCTGGCAGGGTAAAGGCGCCAAGCTGTCGGACACGGCAGTGCGCCTGGTAAAGCAGTTCAGTGAGTCGGCCAAAACCTGAGCCGATGGTGGTAATGGGACGCGTGAGCGCCCCGCACGGAATCAAGGGCTGGATCAAGGTCCAGCCGTTTACCCAGGAAATTGATGGCCTGCTTGGCTACCCCCGTTGGTGGCTGGGCAGCGATGGCAAGTGGTGGCAGCACCGGATTGCCGAATCGGCGGTGCACGGTGCGCTGGTGCTCGCCAGACTTGAAGGCTGCACCGATCGCGAAGCGGCGGTGGCGCTGAAGGATGCCGAGGTTGCGATACCGCGGCGCCTGCTGCCCGAAAATCGGGAAGGCGAGTACTACTGGAGCGACCTTCTGGGAATGGAAGTGTTGAACCGGCGCGGCGAGCGTCTTGGTCGCGTGGCGAAGCTGCTGAAAACCGGCGCCAACGATGTTCTGGTGCTCGAAGGTGAAGAAGAACGGCTGGTCCCGTTTGTCGGCAGCGTGATCCTCAACGTGGACCTCGCCGGCAGACGCCTGTCGGTGGACTGGGAACTCGATTACTGAGCGTGCGGCAATGATCCATCTTGACGTCGTCACCCTGTTCCCCGAAATGTTCGAGGCCATCACCGGCAGCGGCGTCACCCAGCGGGCGCGCGACAGGGGGTTCTACGAGCTGGTGCTTTGGAATCCGCGCGATTTCAGCACCAACGCCCATCGGGGTGTCGACGACCGCCCTTACGGCGGCGGTCCCGGCATGGTGATGATGGCGCAGCCCTTGTCGAAAGCCATGGCTTCGGCGCGGCAGCGGCAACTCAGTTGTGGAGTAAGGCGTACGCGAACCGTTTATCTGTCGCCGCAGGGCAGGCCGCTCACGCAAAAGATCGTGGAAGAGCTGGGCCAGCTGGAAGGCCTGGTGTTGCTGGCGGGGCGCTACGAAGGCGTGGACGAGCGGGTTTTGCAATCCGAAGTCCAGGACCAGATTTCCATCGGAGATTACGTGCTTTCCGGCGGGGAACTGCCGGCGATGGTGCTGATGGATGCGCTGATCCGGCGCATTCCGGGCGTCCTGAACGATGCCGAGTCGGCGCAGCAGGATTCTTTCGAAGAGGGCCTGCTCGATTTCCCGCACTACACCCGGCCGGAGCTCTACCAGGGCGAGCCGGTTCCCGCGGTGTTGTTATCGGGGCATCACGTGGAGATCGCCAGGTGGCGCATGAAGCAATCGCTGGGACGCACCTGGGAGCGGCGGCCGGATCTGCTGGCGAAGGTGAAATTGAGCGCCGATCAGGCCGCGCTGCTGGAAGAATACAAGGCGGAACGCAACGAAACGCAGGAGCTGATCAAATGAACCTCATCAAGACACTCGAACAGGAAGAAATCACCCGCCTGGGCAAGAACGTGCCCGACTTTGCGCCGGGCGACACCGTGGTAGTCAACGTAAACGTGGTCGAAGGAGACCGCAAGCGCGTGCAGGCCTACGAAGGCGTGGTGGTGGCCAGACGCAACCGCGGCCTGAATTCCTCGTTCATCGTGCGCAAGATTTCCTCGGGCGAAGGCGTGGAGCGCACTTTCCAGACCTATTCGCCGTTGATCGCCAGCATTGAGCTGAGGCGCCGCGGCGACGTGCGCCGCGCCAAGCTGTACTACCTGCGCGACCGCTCCGGCAAGTCGGCGCGCATCCGCGAAAAACTGGAAGGCGGCCCTGGCGACCCGCAGTAAGCCTATCCAAAGCTGCGAAAGTCAAAGGCGGCCATGGCCGCCTTGTCGTTTCCGGGACCGCATTCGCGTTGCGCTGCGTGGCTCTTGCGCGGCCAAATCTTCACAACACGCGCGAGCGGTCATCGAGCAGCACCTGCTGGATATAGCTTTGCAGCAGCAGGCCTTCGGTTGAGCGCAGCTTGGCGAAGCGCACGCCATGGGTGAACACTTCTTCGAGTCCGCGCTCCCTCTTGGTCTTGCGCACGCTCTGGATCTTCACCGGCGCAGCCAGCTTAACTTCGTAATTGTTCGGCTGCACCAGGAACTTGAATGCAAGCTCCAGCGTCTCGCCCACCTCGCCCAGACTCTTCCCCGCCTCCAGTAGTGCCCCCGAGATGCTCAGATCGGCGATCGTCAACGCGGACGGCAGGGTCTCGCCCTGATTTGCCGTATTCAACGCAGTAGCCGTCAGGTTCACCCGTACCCGCAGCGCTCCGCGAATCAATGTCTGCTGGACCTGTGAAGGGTAGGCAAGATGAAGGTACGGATACGGCGTGCGGCAGACACGATCCACCTTGGATTCGAAGGTGTAAGCATGGCGGCCGGAGAATGTTCGCACCAGCACCGGCTCGCCCTCGCGCACCGGAATCGGCAGGTTCTGGACCTGCGGCGTGCGCATCAGCACGCTGTGACCGGGCACATAGCCGATCAGCGTAGTGTAGTAGTGGGTGCGCGTGTTGTCGGTCAGCAACTCCAGTTGCAGCCGGTCTCCCACGCGCAACTGCATGCTCTCCAGACTGCAAGTGGAGATCTTGGACGGATCGAGAGTATTCACTTGGGCCGGTTGTGGAGTGGGTCCCCGCAACCCGGAGTATAGCCAAGTAGCACCGCGGCTTGCAGCCGGCATCGTTGCTACAATGCCGGAGCCCAACTCAGATCACCGTCTCCCCGGAGTACTCAAGCCGATGAACCCGATGCTCGAATCTCATCAGGTCAGGATGCAGACGCCGTTCGCGGTGCTCGGCATCCGCGTCATTGGCGAGCGTCTAACCGATATCGAGTACCTGCCGCGCGGCGCGGCGACGCTGAAACCGCAGACGCCTTTCGCCAAGGAAGTGTGCCGGCAACTTGCTGCGTACCTCAAGGATCCTCATTTCGAATTCGACTTGCCATTCGAATACGACGGTACGGACTACCAGCGCAAGGTCTGGCAGACGGTGCATGCCATTCCGCCCGGCGAGGTGCTGTCCTACCTCCAGGTGGCCAGGCGCATCGGTTCGGCGCCGCGGCCGGTGGGCAGCGCTTGCGGCGCCAACCGCATCCCCATCCTGATCCCCTGTCACCGCGTCATCGCCAGCGACGGAATCGGCGGCTTCATGCACACCCGCCGTGGTTCGCCGATCGAGATCAAGCGCTGGCTGCTGCATCACGAGAATCTTGGTGTCTACTGATGGCCGCAGACGACGGTCTTCTGGACGAATTCTGCGACGCGCTCTGGCTCGAGGACGGCCTGTCGCGCAACACGCTGGAAAGTTACCGTCGCGACCTGCGGCTGTTCGCCGTATGGCTGGCATCGGAGCGCGGCAAGACCCTGCTCAAAGCCGAACGCGTCGACCTGCTAGGTTATCTTGTCCACAAGTTCCAGCGCCATGCCAAGCCGCGCTCCGCGGCGCGACTGCTTTCCAGCCTCAAGCGCCTTTACCAATACTTGCTGCGCGAAGGCCGGGTCACGGCCGATCCGACGCTGCAGGTGGAAGCGCCGAAACTGCCGCGCAGCCTGCCCAGGAGCCTGACCGAAGAAGACGTCGAACGGCTGCTCACTGCGCCGGACGTTGACACGCCGCTGGGCCTGCGTGACAGGGCGATGCTGGAGGCGCTTTACGCGAGTGGGTTGCGGGTCTCCGAATTGGTGTCCGTAGGTGTTGCGCAAGTAAGCCAGGACATGGGCGTGGTGCGCATAGTCGGCAAGGGATCGAAAGAGCGGCTGGTGCCGCTGGGTGAGGAGGCGCTGGTGTGGATTCGCCGCTATGTCGCGCAGGCGCGCCCGGAGATCCTCGACGGGAAGCGCACCGATGCACTGTTCGTCACCGAGCGCGGCCAGTCGATGACGCGCCAGGCGTTCTGGCACCTGATCCGTCGCTATGCTGTCAAAGCGGGCTTGAGCAAGCTGATTTCGCCGCACACCTTGCGCCATGCGTTCGCGACCCACCTGCTCAACCATGGTGCCGACCTGCGCGTGGTGCAATTGCTGCTCGGCCATGCCGACATTTCCACCACACAGATTTACACTCACGTCGCGCGCGAACGGCTGAAGCAGTTGCACGCGAAACATCATCCGCGCGGCTGAATCTCAAGGAGAACCCAATTCCATGGCTTCCGCGCTGTTCGTCCTGGCTGCCTATCTCATCGGCTCGATTTCCTTCGCGGTGGTGGTGAGCAGGTTCTTCGGGCTGCCCGATCCCCACACGTACGGTTCCGGCAACCCGGGGGCGACCAACGTGTTGCGCACCGGGAAGAGAGCTGCTGCGGCGCTGACGCTGATCGGCGATGCGGCGAAGGGCGCAGTCGCGCTGGGGCTGGCGCAGCAGCTTGCGCCACGATTCGGCGTCGGGGAATTGGCGCTTGCGGTAGTGGCGCTCGGGGTCTTTCTCGGGCACCTGTTCCCGCTCTATTTCCGCTTCCGGGGTGGTAAAGGGGTCGCCACCGCCGCGGGGATTCTGCTGGCGATGGACTGGCGCATTGCGCTCACGCTGCTGGCAGTGTGGGTGCTGGTCGCTGTGTTCTCGCGCTATTCGTCGCTGGCGGCGGTCGTTGCGGCGGCGCTGTCTCCGCTCGCAGCTTTCCACTTCATCGGCCGGGGGCCGATGACCTGGGCGCTGCTGGTGATCGCGGTTCTGCTGCTATGGCGCCACCGCGGCAACATCGAAAGGCTGCTGGCAGGCAATGAAAGCAGGCTCAGGGGGTGGAAACGGTCTTAAGCTCCTCCAGATCCCAGCGCGCCCGAACAGTGAATCCCTTTTCGGCGGGCGCGTCGGCCGCAAGACGCAGCGCGCCGGCGAAAGCGATCATCGCTCCGTTGTCGGTGCACAGATCCTGCGGCGGGTAGAACACCTCGAAGCCCTCGCGTTCGGCTTTCTTCGACATGGCCTCGCGTAACCGGCGATTGGCGCCGACCCCACCGGCGACCACCAGTTGATCCAGTCCTTCGTCGGCGACAGCGCTGACCGACTTGGAAACCAGGACTTCGACGATTGCTTGCTGAAACGATGCGGCGATGTCGGCCTTGGTACGACTGTCCGGATCGGCCCCGCGCACCAGCGTCAGCACCGCGGTTTTCAGTCCGGAGAAACTGAAATTTAGATCGCCGCTGGCAGCCATTGGCCGGGGGAGCTTGAAACGCCTGGGATTGCCAGACTGCGCCAATTCCGACAACGCGGGACCCCCGGGGTAGGGCAAACCGAGCAGCTTGGCAGTCTTGTCGAAGGCCTCGCCGGCGGCGTCGTCCACCGTTTCGCCAAGCAACTGGTACTCGCCCACAGCGTCCACTCGCATCAGTTGTGTGTGGCCGCCGGAAACCAGCAGAGCGATGAAAGGAAAACGCGGCGCTGGGCTGGCGAGCAGCGGCGAGAGCAGGTGGCCTTCGAGATGGTGCAGTCCGACCACCGGCACCTTAAGCGCATAACCCAGACTCGCTGCCACGGCAGCACCCACCAGTAGCGCGCCTGCCAGGCCCGGTCCCTGGGTGTAGGCAATCGCGTCTAGATCGGCAAGCCGGCGTCCGCAGCGCTCCAGCAGCTGCCGGGTCAAAGGCAAAAGTCTGCGCACGTGATCGCGGGACGCGAGTTCCGGCACCACCCCGCCGTACTCGGCGTGCATGGTCACCTGCGAGAAAAGCGTGTGGCCGAGCAGCCCGGTTCCGGTGTCGTAGAGGGCTACCCCGGTTTCATCGCAGGACGTTTCGATCCCGAGAACCAGCATAAGGCATTGAGTTATAGAGTAATGGTTGGGCGCAACAGGCGTAGGCCGGCGCGGCGCCGGCCACAAAATCGGTCAATTGCCTGGTTGTATTTGCAAATCAGGGGATTATTGCTAGAATGCGCCCCTTTGTTTTGACCGACAACTTACTTTCTATGCCGACGATTCGAGTCAAGGAAAACGAGCCGTTTGAAGTAGCCATGCGCCGCTTCAAGCGCACGGTGGAAAAGACCGGTCTGCTGACCGAACTGCGGGCGCGCGAATTCTACGAGAAGCCGACTGCCGAGCGCAAACGCAAACTCGCTGCGGCCATCAAGCGCCATCATAAGCGCCTGCGCAACCAACTCCTTCCGCCCAAGCTCTATTGAGCAATCCGGTGATGGTCGGACAGTGAAGGGTGAAGGGTAAGACCTTCACCCTTTTCGCTTCTCCTCTTCACGCATTCACCCTTCACCCTCTACATGACATGACTTTAAAGGCCCGTATAACCGACGACATGAGAACCGCGATGCGCGCGAAGGATACGCAGCGGCTGTCCGCCATTCGCTTGCTGCTCGCGGCGATCAAGCAGCGCGAGGTGGACGAGCGCAAGGACATGAGCGATACCGACGTGATGTCGGTAATCGAGAAGATGATCAAACAGCGGCGCGATTCGATCGAGCAGTTTCAGAAAGGCGGGCGCCAGGACCTGGTCGACGTCGAGCAATTCGAACTGTCGGTTTTGCAGGCCTACATGCCGCAGGCGCTCTCGGATAAGGCGGTCGAGGCGGCGGTTGCCGCGGCCATCCAGTCAAGCGGCGCCAAAGGCATGGCGGACATGGGCAAGGTGATGGCCGCGCTCAAAACCCAACTGGCCGGGCGCGCCGATATGGGCAAAGTGTCGGCGCTGGTCAAGGTGAAATTATCCGCGTAATGCGGGGCCGCGGCGCATCTGCGTCCCTTCGCGCTCCCGATCGCTTCGCGACTCGCCAGTCCGAAATGCGCCGAACTGGGTACGTCGCCGGCTAATTTCGGTGACGCGATGATCGTGCAAGTGGTTCAAAGATAATACGAAATCGTCTGATTTCGGCGACCATGGCTTTCCCGGAAATCCGCGCAAAGTAACCTATAATTCTTCGAAAGCCCCGAGGAGTGCTGACGCGACAAGCCCCGCCTGTCCTGAAGCACTGAGCGCGAGACGATCCCCACGAAATGATTCCACAGTCCTTCATCCAGGACCTCCTCAACCGGGTGGATATCGTGGACTTGATCCAGTCCTACGTGCCGCTCAAGCGGGCCGGATCCAACTACGCCGCCCGCTGCCCCTTCCACAGCGAGAAATCCCCGTCTTTCACCGTGAGCCCAGCCAAACAGTTCTATCACTGTTTCGGTTGCGGCGCGCACGGAACCGTGATCAGTTTTCTGATGGAGTATCAGGGCATGGGCTTTGTCGACGCGGTCAAGGAACTGGCCAGTCGAGCCGGCATGACCGTGCCCGAGCAGACCCCTGACCCGCGCCAGAAGGAAAAGGCTGAGACCGCCGATGATATCACCGAGGTGATGCTCAAGGCGGCGCATTACTACAAGGCGCAGCTCAAGACCTCGGAACGCGCCGTGGCGTATCTGAAGGGGCGCGGACTCAGCGGCGAAATTGCCGCCCGCTACGGTCTCGGCTACGCCCCCGACGGCTGGCAGAACCTGGAGTCGGTGTTCGCCGACTATCAGTCGAAGTCGTTGAGCGAAGCCGGGCTGGTGATCGTCAACGAGCAGGGGCGGCGCTACGACCGTTTCCGCGATCGCATCATGTTCCCGATTCACAATCAGCGGGGCGTGATCGTCGGCTTCGGCGGGCGCATCATCGATCAGGGCGAGCCCAAGTATCTGAACTCGCCGGAAACGCCGCTGTTCGAGAAAGGCCGTGAGCTTTACGGCCTGTTCCAGGCCAGGGCGGCGATCCGCGATGCGGAAAAAGTGATCGTGGTCGAGGGCTACATGGACGTTGTTGCCCTCGCCCAGTATGAAGTCGGCTACGCAGTGGCCACGCTCGGCACGGCGACCACGCCTTGGCAGGTGCAGAAACTGCTGCGACAGAGCGATGACGTGATCTTCTGTTTCGACGGTGATGAGGCCGGACGGCGCGCCGCCTGGCGGGCGCTCGAGAATAGTCTGGCACAGTTGCAGGACGGTAAGCAGGTGCGCTTCCTGTTCCTGCCTGCCGAAGACGATCCTGACAGCTTCGTGCGCAGCCACGGTAAGGACGTGTTCGAATCGCAGTTGCGGCGGGCGCAGCCGCTGTCGGAGTTTCTGGTGCAGCAATTGGCCTCGCAGACGGACATGCGCACCGCGGAGGGCAGGGCCAAGTTCCTTCAGGACGCCAAGCCGCTGGTCAAGCAGGTGGTCGCGCCGATGCTGTCGCTGATGCTGCGCAAGCAAGCTGCGCAATTGGCGGGCGTCGCCCAGTCCGAACTCGAACAGGGTTTCGAGATCAAAGTAGTTGCGCGAGACCGGATCCTGGAGCGGCGTACTTCGGTAAAGCCTTCACTCACCCGGCTGCTCTGCGAGATGCTGGTTTTCCGTCCCTCACTTGCAGCGCTGGCGGATTCCACTCAACTTCAGGCCAACGCCGATCTTGCCTCGATCGAGCTGCCGCCGGTGGAACTCGCGCTGCTCGGACGGCTGCTTGAACTCTGCCGCGGCCGCCCCGACCTGCGCAGCGCTGCTGAACACTTTCGTGGCGGCGAGCTCGAAGCCCTGGCGCGCGATATCGAGGTCGGAAGCCTGCGCTGGGAACGAATGGAAGACGAAGCGCTGGAGGCGGAATTTACCGGTGCCTGGGCGCAGCTCACGGAACGATTTCGGCATGTACGCATCAGCCTGCTGTTGGAAAAGAGCAAGCGCCAACGCTGGACGCCGGAGGATGAGGAGCAGTTCCGGCGTTTGCAGCAACGTACCGCGGCGGAGTGAAGGCGCGGGGCGAGTCCGGTATAATGCGCGGTCATTTTTTGTCCGCCGTTTTTTAAGCAGTTGTTTCGAAAGGACTAAGGGACATGGCAAGAGAAAGACGCAAAGAGCAGGTCAAGGAGCAGGCGCAGCAGCCCATCGACGCTGAAGCCAGGCGCATGCGCCTGAAAAACCTGATCGTCCTCGGCAAGGAGCGCGGCTATCTCACTTACGCAGAGATCAACGACCATCTCCCGGACGACATGCTGGATGCCGAGCAGATCGAAAACATCATCAGCATGATCAACGACATGGGCATCCAGGTGTACGACGAGGCGCCGGATGCCGAAACCCTGCTGATGAACGAGGCCACGCCGGCGGTGGTTCCGGATGAAGACGTGGTCGAGGAGGCGGAGCAGGCGCTTTCCACCGTCGATTCCGAATTCGGGCGCACCACCGATCCGGTGCGCATGTATATGCGCGAGATGGGTTCGGTCGAACTGCTGACGCGCGAGGGCGAAATCGAGATCGCCAAGCGCATCGAGGACGGCCTGAAGCACATGATCCAGGCCATTTCGGCCTGCCCGACCACGATTGCCGAAATCCTCAGTCTGGCCGACAAGATCGATCGCGAGGAAATGCGCATCGACGAAGTGGTGGACGGTTTGGTCGATCCAAACGCGCCCGCGGAAGCGCTGGCCGAGGAGGTCACCGACGAGCAACTGGAAGAAGATCTCGAGGCCGAGACCGAAGAGGATGAAGACGGCGCCGCGGTGCAGAACGCCAGCATGCTCAAGCTCAAGGCCGATGCTGGCGAACGCTTCGCCAAGATCCGCGTGCTCTACAACAAGATGATGAAGGCGCTGGCGAAGAACGGCTCACGCAGCCGCCCTTATCTGAAGACGCAGGCGGAGAGCTACGCCGAGCTGATGCTGACCCGTTTATCTGCCAAACAGGCCGAGCGCTTATGCAC
>JACXTT010002655.1_pt1 | contig 28148 bp, 28 predicted proteins | sample 9270951 | NCBI WGS metagenome assembly JACXTT01 (sample SAMN15532306, study PRJNA645909) | rock metagenome | isolation source: weathered quartz diorite | place: Puerto Rico | collected 2017-06-21 | reverse complement strand
CGGGGCAGGGCGAGCGTGTGAAATCCGTGCGTCGCAAGCTCAACCCGGTGGAACTGGAGTTCCGCAAGAAGAACGTGCTGCTGGTGGACGACTCCATCGTGCGCGGCACCACCTCGCGCCAGATCATCCAGATGGCCCGCGACGCCGGCGCCCGCAACGTGTTCTTCGCCTCCGCCGCGCCGCCGGTGCGCTATCCGAACGTGTACGGCATCGACATGCCGGCCGCGTCGGAACTGGTGGCCGCGGGGCACACCGAGAAGGAAGTCGAGAAGGTGCTCGGCGCCGACTGGCTGATCTACCAGGATCTCCAGGACCTGGTGTGGGCGGTGCAGGATGGCAACGAGTCGCTGAAGCAGTTCGATACCTCGTGCTTCTCCGGCGAGTACGTCACTGGCCTCGACCAGCAGTACCTGCAGCAGATCGAGATGCTGCGCTCGGACGACGCCAAGGCGGCGCGCCGCAGCGCGTAACCGGGATTCCTGTGGTGGGAGCGCACCCTGTGCGCGACCGCGGCGCGACGGTGTACCCGCTCCGCCCGGTTGTCGCGCACAGGGTGCGCTCCCACAGTGGATTTTTGCCATGTCCGACCTCCACGCCGCCGCCAAGCGCTGCCTCGACGCCACCGATCCGGCGGAGAAGCTGCGCCTGACGCATGCCGCGTGGGATGCCTTCCTCGCCGGCGAACTGTCTCCCGATCCTTCGTCGCCCGCGCCTGAACCGATCGGCCCGCCCGGCCGACCGAAGCGACCACCGCTGGTGCCGCAACGCCAGGTGCCACATCGCGGACTCGGTACGCCGGAAGGTCGCGCCGCGCTCGTGCATGCCGTGGCGCATATCGAATTCAATGCGATCAACCTCGCGTGGGATGCGGTGTACCGCTTCCGCGGCAAGCCGCTGGAGTACTACCGCGACTGGGCGAGCTGTGCACACGACGAAGCGCGTCATTTCGCGATGCTGTCCGGGCGGCTCGCCGAACTGGGCCACGCCTATGGCGACTTCGATGCCCACAATGGCCTGTGGGAAATGGCCGAGAAAACGGCGCACCACGACACCGCGCGCATGGCGCTGGTGCCGCGCGTGCTGGAAGCGCGTGGACTCGACGTCACCCCGGGCATGATCGAGCGCCTGCTTTCCGTGGGTGACGATCGCACGGTCGCGATCCTCGAAGTCATCCTGCGCGAGGAAGTGGCGCATGTGGCGGCCGGCACGCGCTGGTTCCGCCACTGCTGCGAACGCGATGGCCTGGATCCGCGCGACACCTTCCTCGACCTGCTGCGCGTCTACATGGGCCGCAACCTGCGCGGTCCGTTCAACCGTCCGGCCCGCCTCGAGGCGGGTTTCGACCATGAAGAACTGGACCGCCTGACCGAGCTGGCCCTGCAAAGCTGAGCCGGGCGGGCGCCGCTTCGCTCCGCGACTTCTCCATCATGTTTCGCGGAGTAGCCTGCGGGCTTTCCTCGGCGCCAAGGCCAAGCCATGAAGACGTTGCCCGGAAAGCTTGTCTGGGTCGAGCATGCCAGCGCGGATCCGGCGCAGGCCAGCAAGTTCTACGCCGCACTGTTCGGTTGGGGTGATTCGCCGATGGACGTCGGCGGCCAGGCCTATCACGTGATCATGAATGCAGGCGACGGCATGGGTGGTTATCGCGCGGCACAGCCCGAAGAACCGGGCAACTGGGGTATCTATCTCAGCGTGGCAGATGTCGACAAGAGCTTTGCGCAAGCGCTCGTACTGGGTGCTTCCCCCTGGATGCCACCTACCGATTTTCCGCCGGTGGGGCGGGGCGCGACCTTGCTCGATCCTGCCGGCGCGATGTTCTCGCTCTGGCGCAGCGGCAATGACGATGCTCCGGATGCCGAAGTGCCGCCCGGTCACTGGTGCTGGCACGAGTTGCACACCACTGACGATGCGAAGGCGCTCGCGTTCTACGAGTCGCTGTTTGGTTTCACTCATGACTCCATGCCCGCGGGCGAGGACACCTATTACGTGCTCAAGAGCGGCGATGCGCGGCGCGGCGGCCTGATGCGGAACCTGGGCGGCGCCGGCCCGTCGGTATGGATCCCCTATGTGCATGTCCTGGACGTCGACGCGACCGCGGCAAAGGCCGAATCCCTGGGGGCGGAAGTGAGCACGGCGCCGGAGGACATTCCCGGCATTGGGCGTTACGCCATGCTGCGTGACCCGCAGGGTGCTCGGCTTGCGGTGTTTTTGCCGCACCGCTGAGTATCGCTCGCCCAGGGGCGTTTGAGGGCCTTTGTGGGAGCGCACCCTGTGCGCGACTGCGGCGTCATGTCGATACCGCTTCGTGGGTTTGTCACGCACAGGGTGCGCTCCCACATGAGCGGGCTTCTTGCAAAGGTGGCAATAAAAAAGCCGGCGCAGGGCCGGCTTTTCCATTCGTCAATCGCGAGGGGCTTACATGCCGATCGCGGTTTCCGCCTTCACGTACGGCAGGCCGTGGGCTTCGGCGACCGGCTCGCAGGTCACCTTGCCTTCGAACACGTTCAGGCCGCTGCGCAGGTGCACGTCCTGGGCCAGCGCCTTCTTCCAGCCGTGGTTGGCCAGGGCCAGGGTGAACGGCAGGGTCACGCTGTTGAGCGCGAAGGTCGAGGTGCGCGCGACGGCGCCCGGCATGTTGGCCACGCAGTAGTGCACCACGCCGTCGACCACGTAGGTCGGATCCGAATGGGTGGTGGCGTGCGAGGTTTCCACGCAGCCGCCCTGGTCGATGGCGACGTCGACGATCACCGAGCCCGGCTTCATGGTGCGCACCATGTCGTGACTGACCAGCTTCGGCGCGGCGGCGCCCGGCACCAGCACGGTGCCGATCAGCAGGTCGGCGCGACGCACCAGCTCTTCGATCGCGGCGCGGGTGGAGAACACGGTGGAGATCGAGGTGCCGAACTGGGCGGCCAGGCGCTTGAGCGCATCAGCCGAGCGATCGACCACGGTCACCTTGGCGCCCATGCCCACGGCGATGGTCGCCGCGTGGGTACCGGACACGCCGCCACCCAGGATCACCACTTCAGCGGCCGGCACGCCCGGCACGCCGCCGAGCAGCACGCCGCGGCCACCCTGGGCCTTCTCCAGCGAGTGCGCGCCCACCTGCGGGGCGAGGCGACCGGCGACTTCGGACATCGGGGTCAGCAGCGGCAGCGAGCCGTTCGGCGAGGTCACCGTCTCGTAGGCGATGCAGATCGCGCCCGACTCGATCAGGTCGCGGGTCTGCTCCAGGTCCGGGGCCAGGTGCAGGTAGGTGAACAGGATCTGGCCCTTGCGGAGCTTCTTGCGCTCCACCGCCAGCGGCTCCTTCACCTTCACGATCATGTCGGCTTCGGCAAAGATCTGGTCCGCGCCGTCGATGATGGTTGCGCCCGCCGCCACGTAGTCGGCATCGGTGATGCCCGCGCCCAGGCCGGCACCGGCCTGCACCAGCACCTGGTGGCCGTTGTGCACCAGCTCCTGCACGGAGGACGGGATGAGGCCCACGCGGTACTCGTGGTTCTTGATTTCTTTGGGCACACCGATGCGCATGGCGTCTGTCTCTCGCTAAAGAAGGTCGGGATTCCGCCGGCTGGCGGATGGTGCGCAGTATGATTGAGATATCAAGCAATTTATCGCTAATTTTTCGCCATCATCTGCCCGATCATGGAATAATTGGCGGTGATTCGATCATTTGGTGAAATGAAATGCCAAGCCTGGAACAAGGCCTCGACGACCGCGACCGGGCGATCCTCCGGTTGCTCCAGCAGGACGGGCGCCTGACCAACCTGGAGCTCGCGCAACAGATCAATTTGTCCCCCTCCGCGTGTCTGCGACGGGTGAAGCTGCTGGAGGAGCGGGGACTGATTTCGCGTTACGTGATGCTGGTCGACGAGAAGGCCGCGGGCCTGCCGGGCACCGCCTTCGTGCTGGTCACGCTGGACCAGCAGGGGCGCGCCGCGCTGGACGCGTTCGAGGCCGCCATCCAACACCACCCGGAAGTCACCGAGTGCTGCCTGCTGGCCGGCGCTGCCGACTACATGGTGCGCGCGGTGTACGCCGACTCGGCCGACTTCGAGCGCATCCACACCGAGATCCTCACCCAGTTGCCCGGCGTGGTGCGCGTGCAGTCCACGCTGGCGCTGCGCACGGTGAAGAAGACCACCGCATTGCCGATGTGATGCGCACATCGCCGCGTCACGCGGCGGATGTACGGGCGCAGGAAAAGAAGAAGGCCCTGAAAACTCGCGTTTTCAGGGCCTTCTGATCTCGAATTTTTGGTCGGGGTGACATGATTCGAACATGCGACTTCTACGTCCCGAACGTAGCGCTCTACCAGGCTGAGCTACACCCCGTGGGAGCCGCGTATCTTAATGACCTTCCCGGACCTTGGCAACAGGAATGTGAAATTTTTTCTTCACGCGGTCCGCAGTGCCATTCCAGGGTCGTCCGGCGAAGGCCGCGAGGCGGCCTTCTGCTAACCTATACGGCTCTGTCGGACTCGTCGCCATCTGGCGGTAACCGACGCTCTCTCATCGCTTAGCAGAGGACTTCATGGCGCTTACCCCGGCCCGTACCATGCCCGGCGTACTCGAGCTGCTGCCGCTCGACCAGATCGCGTTCCAGCGCATGCTCGACGTGATCCGCCGCAACTATGAGCGCTTTGGTTTTGTGCCGGTCGAGACGCCGGTGATCGAGTTCTCCGACGTACTGCTGACCAAGACCGGCGGCGAGACGGAGCGCCAGGTTTATTTCGTGCAGTCCACCGGTTCGCTGGAGCAGGGCGAGAAGCCGGACCTGGCGCTGCGCTTCGATCTCACCGTGCCGCTGGCCCGCTACGTGGCCGAGCACGAGCACGACCTGTCGTTCCCGTTCCGTCGCTACCAGATGCAGCGCGTGTACCGCGGCGAGCGCGCCCAGCGCGGCCGCTTCCGCGAGTTCTACCAGTGCGACATCGACGTGATCGGCAAGGACAGCCTGTCGGTGCGCTACGACGCCGAGTTGCCCGCGGTGATCTACAGCGTGTTCCGCGAGCTCAACATCGGTGCGTTCACCATCCAGCTCAACAACCGCAAGCTGATGCGCGGTTTCTTCGAGAGCCTGGGCGTCACCGACGGCGAGCAACAGACGCTGGTGCTGCGCGAAGTGGACAAGCTGGACAAGCGCGGCGCCGACTACGTGCGCGACACGCTCACCGGCGAGCCGTTCGGCCTGAGCGCCGAGGTGGCGCAGAAGATCCTCGACTTCGTGCAGGTGCGCTCCACCTCGCTGCAGGACGCGTTCGACAAGCTCGATGCGCTGGGCCCCGGCCCGGAATCGATGGAGCAGGGGCGTGCGGAACTGAAGGAAGTGCTGGGCCTGATCCGCGACTTCGGCGTGCCGGAAACGCACTACGTGCTGAACCTGTCGATCGCGCGTGGCCTGGACTACTACACCGGTACCGTCTACGAGACCACGCTCAACGACCACCCGCAGATCGGTTCGATCTGCTCGGGTGGCCGCTACGAGAACCTGGCCAGCCAATACACCAAGTCGAAGCTGCCGGGCGTGGGCATTTCCATCGGCCTCACCCGCCTCTACTGGCAGTTGCGTGACGCCGGCCTGGTCGCCACCGGCCAGAGCACGGTCGACGTGCTGGTGACGCAGATGGACGCGGCGCAGATGCCGGCCTATCTCGCGCTGGCCAACGAACTGCGTTCGGCGGGCATCGCCACCGAAGTGGTGCTGGAAGGCGGCAAGCTGGGCAAGCAGTTCAAGTACGCCGACCGCGCGGGCATCCGCTTCGTGATCGTGCTGGGCGAGGACGAAATCGCCAAGGGCGTGGTCACGGTGAAGGACCTGCGCCGCGAAGACCAGTTCGAAGTGTCCCGCGCGGACCTGATCAAGTCGTTGCGCGTGGAACTGGCGCAGGCCGAAGTCGGCCGCTGATCCGTCGCGCTTGAAGCCAGGCCGCGCCGGTTCGGTGCGGCCCTACAACCTCAATTAGTGGCCCGTCCGGGCTGGAGCAAGGCATGACCGCAAAGACGATACTCCTGGACGGCAACAGCCTCACCCGTGAACAGCTGGTGGCCGTGGCGCGCCAGGGCCTGCGCGTGGCGCTGGACGATGCACAGCTCAAGCGCGTGCAGCGCGCGGCCGATTTCCTGGCCGAGAAGGTGAGCTGCGGCGAGCCGACCTACGGCGTCACCACCGGCTTCGGCAGCAACGCCGACAAGCTGCTGGGCGCGCATCGCCTGCGCGACGAACTGCCGGGCGGCAACCCCGGCAAGCCGGAAGGCACCCTGCTGGAAGAGCTGCAGCACAACCTGATCACCACCCACGCGGTGTGCGTGGGCAAGCCGTTCGCGCCGGACGTGGTGCGCGCGATGCTGGTGATCCGCATCAACACGCTGATGCGCGGCCATTCGGGCATCCGGGTGGAGACGCTGGAGGCGCTCACCGCGATGCTCAACGCCGACGTGGTGCCGGTGGTGCCGGAGAAGGGCTCGGTGGGCGCCAGCGGCGACCTCGCGCCGCTCTCGCACCTGGCCATCGTGCTGCTGGGTGGCGGCGAAGCGTTCTACCGGGGCGAGCGGCTGCCGGGCGCCGAAGCGCTGCAGCGCGCGGGCCTGTCGCCCATCCGCCTGTCCTTCAAGGAAGGCCTGGCGCTCAACAACGGCACGGCGCAGATGCTCGCCACGGCCACGCTGGCCCTGGACGATCTGGAAAAGCTGCTGGACCTCGCCGACCTTGCCGCCGCGATGACGCTCGATGCGTTCGCCGGCCGCAGCGGCGCGCTGCGCCCCGAGGTGCACGCGCTGCGTCCGCATCCGGGACAGGTGGATACGGCCGCCCATGTGCGCGAGCTGCTCGAAGGCAGCACCCTGGTCGACATTCCCTATCACCTGGTGCCGCGCTTCAAGCAGTGGACGGCCGAAGCCTGGGCCGATCCCTCCGACCAGGCGCTCACCTTCGACATCGGCTGGGACTGGGTGCCGGCGAACCAGCGCCACGGCCGCGAAGCGTTCTACGCGCGCTTCCTGCCGTTCAAGGGCGGCAAGAAGCACCAGCCGCAGGATGCCTATTGCCTGCGCTGCATGCCGCAGGTCCACGGCGCGGTGCGCGATGCGTGGGCGCAGGCCTGCCGCGTGATCGACATCGAGCTCAACGCCGTCACCGACAACCCGCTGATCTTCCCGGACGCGGAGAACGCGCAGTTCATCGAGGAGCAGGTGATCTCCGCCGGTCATTTCCATGGCATGCCGCTGGCGCTGGCGATGAGCTACGTGAAGGCGGCGATCCCGGTGCTGGCCTCGATCTCCGAGCGTCGCCTCAACAAGCTGGTCGACCCGGCCACCAACGACGGCCTGCCGGCCTTCCTCACCGGCAACGAGGACGGCACCGATTCCGGCTTCATGATCGTGCAGTACACCGCCGCCGCGCTGGTGAACGACCTGGCCACGCGCGCGCATCCGGCCAGCGTGTACTCGGTGCCGACCAGCGCGAATGCCGAGGACCACGTGTCGATGGGCGCCAACGAGGCGCGCCACGTGCTGGAGATGATGGAAGACCTGGGCCACGTGGTTGCGCTGGAACTCTACACCGCGGCGCAGGCGCTGGATTTCCGCCAGGCCATGCTCAATGCGGCGTGCCGCCTGGCCGCGCGCGGCGACTGGCAGGCGCTGGCGGGCAAGGTCTCCAATGCACCGCGTGAAGGTCATCCGCACTACGCGCAGTTCGTCGCCGAGGTGCAGCAGCTCACCCAGGCGCTGGCCGGCGTGGGCGACTTCCACGCGGGCGAGGCCGTGCGCAAGGCGCACGATGCGTTGCGCCAGCACATCGGCTTCATGGCGCGCGACCGCGCGATGGATGGCGACGTGCGCACCGTGTGCGAGTTGGTGCGCCAGCGCGTGTTCGAGGCGTAAGAACGGGTCCCGCGCCTGGAGCGCTCCTGCGCCGACCTTTCCGTTTGCGTGCAGGAGCGCACCCAGTGCGCGATTCAATCCCGCCCCGGTCCCCGCCGCAATTGCCACGCCGCCCAGCCCAGCCAGAGCAGGATCAACGCGATCAGCAGCTTCTGCGTCAGGCCGGGCGGCAAATCCTTCCATAGCGCCAGAATCCACATCTGCACGAAGGCGAGCCAGGCAAGCACGACGCCTGTCCGCTGCCTTCGCGTGCGCTCCAGTCGCTGCCAGCGCGACGACCACAGCAGCATGCCCATGACCAGGCACAGGAACGTGGCTTGTGCCGCCAGGCCGTGCAGCAGTCGCGCAAGGTTTTCCCGTGCCGTGTTCTCGAACAGCACCGTATAAGCCACGACGGGCAGCAACAGGGCGGGGGTCATGAAGAGCGCGCTGGCAAGCGCGCTGCGCGTGGCGCGCGGCATCGCCCCGTAGCCGGCGAAAGCGAACACGCCGAGCGACGCCGCCATCAGGTAGTAGGCATCGCGCAGCCAGGCTCCGCCGGGGCCGCGCAGATACGTGCTGAGCGGCATGGCGATGGGGTCCAGATCGATGCGCGTGAACTGCAGCGTGCCGGCGGTCAGCACGAAGACGGCGACGGCGGCGCAGAGCAGGGCGATGGACAGTCGTTGCAATGGTGCGTGGTGCGGCCTGTCCATCGTGATCCTTTCCCTGGGCTCAGTCGCCGGCGGCGGCCGGTGCGCGGTGATGATCGCGCAATGGCAGCTCCGGCATCAGCAGGATGAGCAGAAATGCGCAGGCGATCACGCAGGTGCCCACCAGGAAGGTCGTGGTGATGGCATGACGGTACAGCGGCACCGCGGTGCTCGCGGCGTGCGACCAATCAAACATCGCCCCGCCTTCGCCGGGTGGCGGCGTGACGGCGCTCGCGCCTCCACGTGCCCGTAGCTGCCACGCCAGGATCGCGCCGGAGCCTGCGACACCGACCAGGCCGCCCAGCGAGCGGAAGAATGCCAGCGTGGCGGTGCCGACGCCGCGGTGCACGGGCGCCAGCGCGTTCTGCACGGCAATCGTCATGTTCGGCATCACCAGGCCCAGGCCGAGGCCGAGCGCGAGGATCGCCGGTTCGATCACCAGCAGGCCCTGCGACGTCGCGGCCCCCCAGCTGAGCACGGCAAACGCGAGCGTGGCCACGGCCAGCCCGGTGACCTGGGCAGGCTTGTAGCGTCCCGCGCGCAGCAGCACGCGACCGTTGAACAGGGATGAGGCCGCCATGCCGATCATCAGTGGCCCGATCAGCACGCCGGACCGGGCCGGGCTCGCGCCCATCACCAGCTGGAAGAACAGCGGGAAGAACAGGCTGGCGCCCATCAGGCCCATGAAGGTCATCGCCATCACGGAACTGGCGATGACGAACAGCCGGTTGTGGAACAGGCCCAGCGGCAGCACCGGTTCGGGCTCGTGCTGCACGTGGCGCACGAACAGCGCGCCGCTCACCAGGGCAAGGGCCGCCATGCCCGCGAGGGGCGTCGAGAACCACGGCCAGGTCGAGCCGCCCAGGGTCAGCACCAGCAGGAAGGCGACCGTCGCCACCGTCATCAGCACGGAGCCGACGTAGTCGATGCGTCGCGCATGCAACGGCGTGTACTGGCGCAAGGCGCGCCCGATCATCACCATCGCCACGGCGCCGACGGGCAGGTTGATGTAGAAGATCCAGTGCCAGGACAGCAGGTCGGTGATGACGCCGCCCAGCAAGGGGCCCAGCACGCTGCAGATCGCGAAGATCGCTGCGATCACGCCTTGCCAGCGCCCGCGCCGGGTCGGCGCCAGCATGTCGCCAATGATGATCTGCGCCAGCGGCACCAGGCCGCCCGCGCCCAGGCCCTGCACGGCGCGGAACACGATCAGCTCGACCAGGTTGTGCGACGCGCCGCTCAGTACCGAGCCGAGCAGGAAGGTGATCACCGCCACGTAGACCATCGGCTTGCGGCCGTACTGGTCGCTGAGCTTGCCGTACAGCGGCATGGTCGCGGTGGAGGCGAGTACGTACGCCGTCACCACCCAGGACAGGTGGCTGATGCCGCCGAGGTCGCTGACGATGCGCGGCAGGGCGGTGGCCACGATGCTCTGGTCGATGGCGCCGAGCGCCAGCATGATGATCAGCCCGATGAAGACCTGGCGTATCTCGCGTTCGGTGGGCGCGATCGTGGTGTCGGTGTGTGGAGACGTCATAGATCCAGTTCGTTCAGGGCCGGAAGGGCGGCGCGGATCGCGTCGCGCGACTCGACCGGCAGGTTGGCCAGCGCCTGCGCCAGCCGGTCGGTCCGCCGCTTCCGGTGGGCCTCGATGGTGTGGATGCCTTGCGTGGTGGCGACCAGGCCTACGCGGCGACGGTCGCCCGTGGCAGGGTCGGTGCGTTCCACCAGGCCTGCGGCGACCATCGCGTTGATATGGCCGCTGATGGTGGGGCTGCGCAGGTTTTCCTGCCGCGCCAGGTCGCCGACACCGATGCCGGGCTGGTCGATGATGGCGATCAGCAGTTGCTTGCGCAGCGGTGGGATGCCGTCGTCGTGGGCGTCCCGTCGCAGCTGCCGGTAGATCCTGCGCAGCGGCGTGCGCAGTTCTTCGGCCAGCAGGCGGGCATCGTTGGGGATGGGGGGCATGGAGGGTTTCTCCATCTAAATAGGTAGGCTACCTATCTAATATAGCTGGCCCGTGGGACAGGTGGAATAGGTGACGGTCGCGGAGGCGCCGGTGGGCGCGTTTATCTGTGGGAGCCCACCCAGTGGGCGGCCGCGGCGTGGCGGCATCGCCGCTTCGTAGGTTTGTCGCGCACTGGGTGCGCTCCCACAAAAGCTGGAGGGGTACTTCAGCGTTGTGGGAGCCCATCCTGTGGGCGACTGCGGCGTACCGGCATCTTCGCTTCGTCGGCTTTTCGCGCACTGGGTGCGCTCCCACAAAACCTGGAGGGGGCACTTCAACGTTGTGGGAGCCCACCCTGTGGGCGACTGCGGCGTATCGGCGTCTCCGCTTCGTCGGCTTTTCGCGCACTGGGTGCACTCCTGCAGGGAAGGGAGGTGGGGTGCGCGTGGGGCGGGGTATCGCAAGAAACCGCGAATGCGGAGTGCCCGCTCGGCGACTTGCGTGCGCTGCGTAACACCGGCTTGCTGCACTGCATCGTGTCGCGTATGATGCGATCCATTGTATTAACGCATTAGTACATTATGAAGCGCCGCTCCCTCGATCCCGAAACCCCTGCCGAGTCCGCCCAGCTCAGTCTTTGCGAGGCCTTGCTCTCGCTGAAGAACGCCGAGGAGATGTCGGCCTTCCTGCACGACCTGTGCACCCCGGCCGAACTGGAGGTGCTGGTCGACCGCTGGCGCGTGGTGCCGTACCTGCTCGATGGCGTGGCCTACCGCGAGATCCATGAGCGGACTGCGGTGAGCATCACCACCATCGGGCGCGTGGCTCGCTTCCTCAATCAGGGCAATGGCGGCTATCTCGCCGCCGCCGCCCGCGCTGCCCGTCGCCGGGCGGCCAGCAAGAAGGTCAAGGCATGAAACCGCGGGATCGACTACGAATCGCCATGCAGAAGTCCGGTCGGCTCACCGAGCCGGCGCTGGATCTGCTCAATCGTTGCGGCCTCACGTTCCGCCAGAGCCGCGACAAGCTGTTCCTGTTCGGCGAGGGCGAGCCCGTCGACCTGCTGCTGGTGCGCGACGACGACATCCCCGGCCTGATCGCGCAGGGCGTGTGCGACCTGGGCATCGTGGGCCGCAACGTGCTCAGCGAGTTCCAGCACACCGCCGGACGCGAAGGGCCGGCGCTGGCCGAATGGCGATCGCTGGGTTTTGGTCGCTGCCGCCTGTCGATCGCGGTGCCGCAGGAGCTCGACTATCGCGAACCCGCGCAGCTGCAGGGCATGCGCATTGCCACCTCGTACCCGGGCCTGCTGGGCGAATGGCTGCGCACCCAGGGCGTGGATGCGGGCGTGGTGACGCTGGCCGGCTCGGTGGAGATCGCGCCGCGCCTTGGCACTGCCGATGCCATCTGCGACCTGGTGCAGAGCGGCGGCACCCTGGTGGCCAACCAGTTGCGGGAAGCGGACGTGCTGCTGGAGAGCGAGGCCGTGCTGGCCGGTCCCGCGGCGCTGCCGACCGATGAGCGTGGCGACATGATCGACCTGCTGCTGAAGCGCCTCGACGGCGTGATCCAGGTGCGCGAATCGCGCCTGCTGTTGCTGCAGACCTCCCGCAACGCGCTGGACGCGGTGATCCGCCTGCTGCCCGGTGGTCCGCAGCCGACCTTGCTGCCGGTGGCCGGCCAGCCCGACCAGTTGATGTTGCAGGCGCTGTGCGCGGGCGAGGTGAGCTGGCGACAGCTCGAAGAGATCAAGAAGGCTGGCGCACGCGAGATGTTCGTGTTGCCGGTCGAAAAAATGCTTGCGTGATGCAGGCGGCATGAAGGGTGGAACCGCATGAACCGGCTTGATTGGAATGCACTCGACGACCTGGCGCGCCGCGCCGCGCTGGCCCGCCCGGCGCAGTCGCGCGCCGAGACCCTGCGCAATGGCGTGGAGCAGATCGTCGCGCGCGTGCGCGCCGACGGCGACCAGGCGCTGCGCGAACTCAGCGCGCGTTACGACCGCTGCACGCTCGACGCCATCGAGGTGTCGGCGCAGGAGATGCGCGAAGCCGAAGCCCGGCTGGCACCGGCACTGAAGGCCGCCATCGAGGAAGCGGCGGCGCGCATCGAGGCATTCCATCGCGCGGGCGCCCCGCAACCGGTGGCCCTGGATACGGCCCCGGGCGTGCGCGTCGAGCGCGTGTTGCGGTCCATCAGCCGCGTCGGCCTCTACGTGCCGGCAGGCAGCGCACCGTTGCCGTCCACCGCGCTGATGCTGGGCGTTCCCGCGCGCATTGCCGGTTGCACCGAGGTGGTGCTGTGTTCGCCGGCGCGTGCGGATGGCCGCTGCGACGAAGCGGTGCTGTACGCGGCGCGCATCACCGGCGTGCACAAGGTGTTCAAGCTCGGCGGCGCCCAGGCGATCGCGGCCATGGCCTATGGCACCGAGTCGGTACCCAAGTGCGACAAGCTGTTTGGTCCCGGCAACGCCTGGGTGACCGAGGCGAAGCTGCAGGTGTCGGCCGATCCGGAGGGGGCCGCCATCGACATGCCGGCCGGTCCGTCCGAAGTACTGGTGATCGCCGACGAGAACGCCAACGCGGCTTTCGTCGCGGCCGACCTGCTGTCCCAGGCCGAGCATGGCCCGGATTCCCAGGTGATCCTGCTCAGCCCGTCGCCGGCGCTGCTGGATGCCGTGGCGGCCGAGGTCGCGCAGCAGCGCGCGCTGCTGCCGCGCGCGGAGATTGCCGAACAGGCGCTGTCGCAGAGCCGCCTGATCGCGGTGTCGTCGCTGGCGCAGGCCGTCGAGGTGAGCAATCGCTATGCGCCCGAGCACCTGATCCTGCAGGTGGAACAGCCGCGCGAACTGCTGGCGGGCGTGCAGAGCGCCGGTTCGGTGTTCCTCGGCGCGTGGACGCCGGAATCGGTGGGCGACTATTGCAGCGGCAGCAACCACGTGCTGCCGACCTACGGTTATGCGCGCAGCTACAGCGGCGTCTCCGTGGCGAGTTTCCAGAAGCAGATCACCGTGCAGGAACTGTCGCCGGCCGGGCTGCGCGAGATCGGACCCTGCGCGGCGACGCTGGCAGCCGCCGAGCAGCTGGAGGCGCACCGCCGCGCCGTCACCCTGCGCCTGGCCGCGCTGGAGACGGCCGCATGAGCGTCCTGGACCTTGCACGACCGGAGATCCGCGCCATGCAGCCGTATTCCTCCGCGCGCATGGAGGCGAGCGGTGGCGTGGTGCTGCTCAACGCGAACGAATCCTCGTGGGCTCCGCCCGGCGACGATGCCTTGCACAGCAACCGCTATCCCGACCCGCAGCCGCCCGCGCTGATCGAGGCGCTGGCGACGCTCTATGGCGTGCGCCCGTCCCAGGTACTGGTGGGGCGGGGCAGCGACGAGGCCATCGACCTGCTGGTGCGCGCGTTCTGCCGCGCCGGCCAGGACGCCATCGCGATCCAGCCGCCGACGTTCGGGATGTATGCGGTATGCGCGCGCATCCAGAACGCCGCTGTCGTGGAGATTCCGCTGGCCGAGGACTTCTCGCTGGACGTGGATGCGGTACTGGCGGCGCTCACGCCGGCGGTGAAGCTGGTGTTCGTGTGCGCGCCGAACAACCCCACCGGCCAGCGGGTGACGCAGGAGCAGGTCGAGCGCCTTGCGGAGGCGCTGTCCGGGCGCGCCTTGCTGGTGGTGGACGAGGCCTATGTCGAGTTCGCCGACCAGGCGAGCATGGCGCCGCTGATCGACCATTACGAGAACCTCGCCGTGCTGCGCACGCTGTCCAAGGCCTGGGCCCTGGCGGGGGCACGCATCGGCACGCTGCTGGCGGGCGAGGAGGTGATCGGACTGCTACGCCGCATCATTGCGCCTTATCCGCTGCCGCGTCCCTGCGTCGCGCTGGCGCTGGAGGCACTGTCCCCGCAGGGACAGGTCGAGGCGCGCCGCCATGTCGCCATCGTGCGCGAGCAGCGCGAGCGCATGGCCACGGCGCTCGCGGCCCTGTCCGGCGTGCGCGAGGTGCTGCCTTCACAGGCCAACTTCCTGGCGGTGCGGCTGGACGACCCCGCATCGGTCTTCCAGCGCCTGCTGGGCGCCGGCATCGTGGTGCGCGACGTGCGCCGCTATCCACGCCTCGGTGACGCGCTGCGCATCACCATTGGCACCGCGGAAGAGAACGACTGCGTGCTCGCCGTGCTCCAGGACATCTACGCATGAGTCGCAAGATACTGTTCATCGATCGCGACGGCTGCCTCATCGAGGAGCCGAAGGATTTCCAGATCGACAGCTTCGAGAAGTTCGCCTTGCTGCCGGGCGTGATCGCCGCGCTGCAGCGTATCGTGGCCGGTGGCTACGAGCTGGTGATGGTGACCAACCAGGACGGCCTTGGCACCGACAGCTTCCCCGAGGCGGATTTCACCGGTCCGCACGAACTGCTGATGCGCATCCTCTCGTCGCAGGGCATCAAGGTACGCGAGGTGCTGATCGACCGCAGCTTCCCGCACGAAAACAAGGACACCCGCAAGCCGGGCGTGGGCATGCTGCGCCACTACCTGGCCGACGACGGCTGGAGTCGCGCCGCGTCGGCGATGGTGGGCGATCGCGAGACCGACCTGCAGTTCGCCGCCAACATGGGCGTACGCGGTTTTCGCGTCGGCCCACAGGGCATGGGCTGGGACGAGATCGCGCACCAGTTGCTGGATGGGCCGCGCATGGCCACGGTGGAGCGCAATACGCGCGAGACGCGGATCACCGTGAGCGTGAACCTGGACAGGGTCGCCGAACCGCAGATCCACACCGGCCTGGGCTTCTTCGATCACATGCTGGAGCAGATCGGCAAGCATGGCGGCTTCGCGCTCGCCCTGGGCTGCGACGGCGACACGCACATCGATGAACACCACACCATCGAGGATTGCGCGCTTGCCCTCGGGCAGGCCCTGCGCCAGGCCCTGGGCGACAAGCGCGGGATCGGCCGCTATGGCTTCGTGCTGCCGATGGACGAGTCGCAGGCCAGTGCCGCGCTCGACCTTTCCGGTCGGCCCTATTTCGTCTTCGAGGGACAGTTCCCGCGCGAGCGCGTGGGCGACGTGCCCACCGAGCTGGTGCCGCATTTCTTCCGCTCCCTGTGCGAAACGCTGGGCGCGAACCTGCACCTGAGCGTGCAGGGCGACAATGCGCACCACATGGTGGAAGCCTGCTTCAAGGTGGTGGCGCGCGCGCTGCGCCAGGCGATCCGGCGCGAGGGCAGCGAGCTGCCCAGCACCAAGGGGGCGCTGTAATGGGCGTGGTACTGGTCGATGCGGGCGGCACCAACATCGGCTCGGTGCGCTACGCCCTGCAGCGCCTGGGCGCGGACGCGGCACTGACCTCGGACGCGGAGGCGATACGCAGCGCGGACAAGGTGATTCTCCCCGGCGTGGGTGCGGCCGGTCCCGGCATGGCGCGCCTGCGCGAGCTGGGCCTGGTCGACCTGATGCGCTCGCTCAAGCAGCCCGTGCTTGGCGTCTGCCTGGGCATGCAGCTGCTGTGCGAGCGCTCGGAAGAGGGCGATACCGCCTGCCTCGGCGTGGTGCCGGCCACGGTGCGCCGCTTCGTGGAGCAGCCGGACCTGCGCGTGCCCCACATGGGGTGGAATCGCGTGCGTCGCCAGCGCGAGCACCCGTTGCTCGACGGCCTGGGCGAGGACGACTGGGCGTACTTCGTGCACAGCTATGCCGTGCCGATGGGCGACTACGCGCTGGCTTCCACCGATTACGGCGACGAATTCGCCTGCGTGATCTCGCGGGACAATTTCCATGGCATGCAGTTCCACCCGGAACGTTCGGCCAAGGTCGGTGCCCGCCTGCTGAAGAACTTTCTCGAGCTATGAACTTCACCGTCATTCCCGCCATCGACCTGCGCAGCGGCCGCGTGGTTCGCCTCAAGCAGGGCGACTATGCGCAGCAGACCACCTATGAGTTCGACCCGCGTGCGCTGGCGGCCAGCTATGCGCAGGCCGGCGCCGCATGGCTGCACCTGGTGGACCTGGACGGCGCCCGCGGCGGCAGCCTGGAAAACCTCGCCGTGATCGAATCCATAGCCCGTGACGGCATGCGCATCCAGGCCGGCGGGGGCGTGCGTTCCGAGGCGGACGTGCAGCGATTGTTCGACGCGGGTGTCTCGCGCGTGGTGGTGGGCAGCATGGCGATCCGCGAGCCGGAGCGCGTCGCCGGATGGCTTTCCAGCCGTGGCGCCGGGCGCATCACCCTGGCGCTGGACACCTTGCAGCAGGATGGCGCCTGGCGCCTGCCCAGCGCGGGCTGGACCGAAACGGAGTCGCGCACGCTGGACGAACTGGCGCCGTGGTACGCCACGCAGGGCGCGCAACACCTGCTGTGCACGGACATTCATCGCGACGGCATGCTCGCGGGCTTCAACCTGGACCTGTATCGCCACCTGGCCACCACCGTGCCGGGCCTGGCGGTGCAGGCTTCCGGCGGCGTGCGTTCGCTGGAAGACATCTGCGCGGCGCGCGAGGCCGGGGCGAAGGGCGTGATCCTCGGGCGCGCGCTGCTCGAGGGGCGCTTCACCGTGCAGGAGGCGCTGGCATGCTGAGTCGACGCATCATTCCCTGCCTGGACGTGCGCGACGGCAAGGTCGTGAAGGGCGTGCGCTTTCGCGACCACGTCGTGATGGGCGAGATCGTCGACCTCGCGCTGCGCTATCGCGACGAAGGCGCGGACGAACTGGTGTTCTACGACATCACCGCCAGTCCCGAAGGGCGCAGTGTCGATCGTGGCTGGGTCGAGCGCGTGGCACGCGAGATCGATATTCCGTTCTGCGTGGCGGGAGGCATCCGCAGCGTCGATGAGGCGCGGGCCGTGCTGCACGCGGGCGCCGACAAGATCTCGGTCAACTCGCCGGCGCTGGAACGCCCCGAACTGATCGACGAACTGGCGGCCGCCTTCGGCGTGCAGTGCGTGGTGGTGGGCGTGGACAGCCTGCGCGATGGCGATGGTGAATGGCGCGTGCGCCAGTACACCGGCGATCCCAGCCGGACCCAGGCATTGCCGCGCCGCACGCTGGACTGGGTGGTGGAGGTGCAAGCGCGTGGCGCAGGCGAGATCGTGATCAACTGCATGGGCAGTGATGGCGTGCGGCAAGGCTACGACCTGGAGCAGCTGTCGGTCGTGCGTGCGTTGTGCAACGTGCCGCTGGTGGCCTCGGGCGGCGCCGGTGCGCCGGAACACTTCCGCGATGCCTTCGCGCAATCGGACGTGGACGGCGCGCTGGCGGCCAGCGTCTTCCACTCGGGCGCCATCGCCATTCCCGACCTGAAGCAGTCGCTGACGGCGTGGGGCGTGAACGTGCGTCCCTAGCGGGCACACGCCGCGCATCGCCCCACGCGGGCACACCGCTCTTTTCATTCCGGACATTCAAGATGACTTCGACCTTCCTCGATCCCACCCAACTGGACTGGTCCAAGGGCGCGGGACTGCTGCCGGTGGTCGTGCAGCACTGGCTCACCGGTGAAGTGCTGATGCTGGGCTACATGAACGCCGACGCGCTGGTGACGACGCAGGCCACGGGCCATGTGACGTTCTACAGCCGCAGCAAGCAGCGCCTGTGGACCAAGGGCGAAAGCTCGGGCAACGTGCTGGCGTTGAAGTCGCTGCGCGTCGATTGCGACGCCGATACCTTGCTGGTGCAGGCCGAACCGCACGGCCCGACCTGCCACAAGGGCACGAGCAGTTGTTTCGGGGACGACGTGCGCCCGGCGGCGGGCTTCCTGGCCGAGCTGGACGCGCTGGTGGCCCGTCGGCATGCCGAGCGTCCCGAAGGCAGCTATACCACGCGCCTGTTCGAAGGCGGCATCCGGCGCATGGCGCAGAAGGTGGGCGAGGAGGGCGTGGAGACGGCGCTCGCCGCGGTGGCCCAGGATGATGCCGCGCTGCTGGGTGAAGCCGCCGATCTCGTGTTCCACCTGCTGGTGACCTTGCGTGCCCGCGGGCTCGGTCTCGACGACGTGGCGGGCGTGCTGGCCCAGCGTCATGCGGAGCGTGGCGCCCACTGAGGTCGTGTCCCTCATAACCTCCCGGGAATGTAGGCGGCTGCAAGTCGACGAATGGCTAGCGCCACCTTAACGGCTGCTGTGTTTGATTCTGCATCACGCAGGCGAACGCATCGCAGCCGCTCGATACCCGCGGCTCCGTTGTAGTCCGTGCGGCCCGGGCAGGGCAGGTCACCGACCCGCCCCGGCAAGGCCGTGAAGACCGTCTTCACCTGTGGTTTCGATCGAGGGGAAAGTCACCGGTTGATCCGTGATCGACGGATGGCCGCGTGTTGTGCCCGCAGTCCGAGGAGCGAGTGATGACTGATATCGCGGTGATCGGTGGTGGAGCAGCGGGTGCGGCTGCCTTTGGCGAACTGCTGGCGCGCTATGACGCGGGAACGGTCCACTGGATCGTCGGCCAGCAGGCACCCGGCCGCGGCGTGGCCTATGCCACGGGCGACGACCGGCATCTGTTGAACGTACGGGCCGCCGGCATGGGTGTATTCCACGAGCATGGCGAGGATTTCATCCAGCATGCCTCGCGCCAGCTGGGCCAGGTGAAGGGTACGGATTTCCTGCCGCGCCGCCTGTTCGGCGATTTCATCCAGGCGCAGGTGGGCGCGCGCATCGACGCGGCCCGGCGCGCGGGGCGCAGTTTCCGCATCCATCCCGGCAGTGCACGCGAAGTGATGGCGCGTGCCGAAGGCGGCTACGCCGTGCGCGTCGGCGCCGATCGATGGCTCGAAGTTTCCCAGGTGGTGCTGGCGATCGGCTCGCTATCGCAGCGCCCGCTGCGCACGGTGTCGACCACGGCGCTGGCCGGTGGCGCTTACGAACTGGACCCGTGGCGACTGGACCGGCATCCGAAGCCGCCACGTCGCGTGGTGGTGATCGGCACCGGACTCACCGCCGTCGATACCTTGCTGTCGGCGGCCACGCGCTGGCCGCATGCCGAACTGCTGGCGGTGTCGCGCCACGGCCTGTGGCCGTTCACGCATTCCGCCCTGCCGCTGGGCCCCTACGCAGGACAGCAAGCCCTCAACCAGGCCTTGCTGGCTGCCGATGGTCCTGCCGCCATGCTGCACCTGGTGCGGTGGGCCGTGGCAGACGCGTCCGACACGGACTGGCGCTGCGTCATCGACGGCATGCGTCCGGTCAATGCGTTGCTTTGGCAGCGCATGAGCCACGCGCAGCGCCGCCAGTTCTTGCGCCATGCGCGCTGGATCTGGGAGGCCGCGCGCCACCGCATGGCACCGGCCTCCGGCGAGGCGATCTATCAGCTGCAGGAAGAGGGAAGGCTGCAGGTGCTGGCCTCGCGGGTACTCGATGTGGATGGCACCTCGCCGTTGCAGCTCACGTTGCGTGAACGCGCGACCCAGCTGGTCGCCACCGTCGAGGCCGACCTGGTGATCCAGGCCACCGGGCTGGATACGGCCGTGGCGTACGGCGCCCACGAGCTGCTGGCCCAGTTGCTGCGCGATGGCCTCGCCGTGGCCGATCCGCTGCAGCTGGGCGTGTCGGCAGCGGCGGACGGCCAGCTGCTCGATGCCGATGGCGTGCCGCGTCCGGGCCTGTACGCAATCGGCTCCTTGCTCCGTGGCAACCTGTGGGAATGCACCGCGATGCCGGAAATCCGGGCCGCGGCCCATCGCCTGGCGACGCAGCTGGTCACGGCGGAACCCATCGGTGTTTCCCGTGACAGCGCCAGCGATGGTTCCTGACGCGCATGGCCGGGGGCATTGCGCTGATTTCGCGCATGGCGAAGCCATGAGGTTATGCCATATTGCGATTTCGCAATCGCACATCGGCCCGATACGCTGGTCGTTCGTGCCATCGCAGGAGAGGCCATGAAGAAGTTCGTCCCGTTCTTGATTGCCGTCGCCGGCTGCCTGCTGGCGGCCACGGCGATGGCCAGGGACGTCACCCTGCTCAATGCCTCCTACGACCCGACGCGCGAGCTCTATCGCGACATCAACAACGCGTTCGCCGCGCAGTGGAAGGCGCAGCATGGCGACAGCATCACCATCCAGATGTCGCACGGCGGTTCCGGCAAGCAGGCGCGCTCGGTGGTCGATGGCCTGCCTGCGGACGTGGTGACGCTCGCGCTGGCCTACGATATCGACGCGCTGGCTGATCATGGCCTGGTGGCCAAGGACTGGCAGAAGCGCCTGCCGGACAATGCATCGCCTTACACCTCTGCCATCGTGTTCCTGGTGCGCAAGGGCAATCCCAAGGGCATCAAGGACTGGGTCGACCTGGTGCGTCCCGGCGTGCAGGTGGTGACGCCCAATCCGAAGTCTTCCGGTGGCGCGCGCTGGAATTTCCTGGCCGCCTGGGGCTATGCCCTGAAGCAGCCGGGTGGCAGCGAAGCCAGGGCAAGGGCCTATGTGCAGGAGTTGTACAAGCACGTGCCCGTGCTCGATACCGGTGCGCGCGGCGCCACCAACACCTTCGCGCAGCGCGGCATCGGCGACGTGCTGATCGCCTGGGAGAACGAGGCGCTGCTCGCGCAGCGGCAACTGGGCAAGGACAAGTTCGAGGTGGTGGTGCCGTCGGTGACCATCCTCGCCGAGCCGCCCGTGTCCGTGGTCGATGCGAATGCGCAAAAGCACGGCACGCGCGCCGTCGCCGATGCCTATGTGCAGTTCCTTTATTCGCCGCAGGGCCAGGACATCGCGGCGAAGAACTACTACCGCCCGCGTGCGCCGGATGTCGCCGCGCGTTACGCGAGCCAGTTCCCCGCCACGCACACGTTCACCATCAACGAGGTGTTCGGCGACTGGCGCCAGGCCCAGGCGAAGTTCTTTGCCGAGGGCGCGATCTTCGACCAGCTGGGCGCAGGGAACTGAAGCCCATGCGACGGCGGGTGCTACCGGGCTTCGGCATCAGCTTCGGCTATGCGCTGACCTACCTGGGACTGATCGTCCTGCTGCCGCTGGCGGCCCTGGCCTGGAAGGCCACGGGCATCGGCGTGCATGGCCTGATCCACCTGCTGTCCGGCCCGCGGACGTTGGCGGCGTTGCGGCTCAGCCTGTTCGGCGCCGTGCTGGCGGCGTCCATCAATGCCGTGGTGGGACTGCTGGTGGGCTGGGTGCTGGTGCGCTATCGCTTCCCCGGGCGACGCCTGTTCGATGCCCTGGTCGACCTGCCGTTCGCCTTGCCCACGGCGGTGGCGGGCATTGCGCTCACCACGCTGTATGCGCCGAACGGCTGGCTGGGCCGGTGGCTGGAGCCGCTGGGCATCAAGGTGGCCTATACGCCGGTCGGCGTGCTGGTGGCGATGGTGTTCGTCGGCTTTCCGTTCGTGGTACGCACGCTGCAACCGGTACTGGCCTCGCTCGAGCGCGAGGTGGAAGAAGCGGCCGAGAGCCTCGGCGCGCAGCGCTGGCAGACCTTTTTCCGCGTGATCCTGCCGATGCTGGCGCCCACGCTGCTCACCGGCTTCGCCCTGGCCCTGGCACGCGCGGTGGGTGAATACGGCTCGGTGATCTTCATCGCGGGCAATATCCCGATGAAATCGGAAATCGCGCCGCTGCTGATCGTGCAGAAACTCGAGCAGTTCGACTATGCCGGCGCCGCCGCGCTGGGCGTGGCCTTGCTGATGCTTTCCTTCGTGTTGCTGGTGGTGGTGGCGCTGCTGCAGCGCTGGAGCAACCGCTGGGCGGAGCGCGCCGCATGAGCGGGGGCAAGCGCTCGCGTTCCGCGCGCTGGCCGCGCCGCCTCGCGCATGTCGCCCTGATCCTGCTGGCGCTGGCGTTCCTGGTCGCCTTCCTGCTGCTGCCGTTGGCCACGGTGTTCGCGGAAGCCTTCAGCGAAGGCGCGCGGCCTTACCTCGAAGCCATCTGGCAACCGGAGGCGCGTTCGGCCATCCGGCTGACCTTGCTGGTGGCGGTGATCGCGGTGCCGCTCAACGTGGTGTTCGGCATCGCGGCCGCCTGGGCGATGACGCGATTCGAATTCCGGGGCAAGACCCTGCTCGGCGCCCTGATCGACCTGCCGTTCTCGGTCTCCCCGGTGATCTCGGGCCTGGTCTACGTGCTGCTGTTCGGCGCCCAGGGCTGGTTCGGCCCGTGGATGGAGACACACGGCATCAAGGTCATCTACGCGGTGCCGGGCCTGGTGCTGGCGACCATCTTCATCACGCTGCCGTTCGTGGCGCGCGAGCTGATTCCCCTGATGGAAGCGCAGGGCAGCGAGGAGGAAGAGGCGGCGCGGGTGCTGGGCGCCAGCGGCTGGCAGATGTTCTTCCGGGTCACCCTGCCCAATATCCGCTGGGCGCTGCTCTACGGCGTGCTGTTGTGCAATGCCCGCGCAATGGGCGAGTTCGGCGCCGTCTCGGTGGTGTCCGGCCACATCCGTGGGCTGACCACCACGATGCCGCTGGAAGTGGAGATGCGCTACAACGAATACGATTACGTGGGTGCGTTCGCCGTGGCGTCGCTGCTGGCGCTGCTCGCCCTGCTCACCCTGGCCGTGAAAACCCTGCTGGAATGGCGTTATGGTGACGAAATCGCCGCGCATGCGCCTGGCGGGCATTGAGGACACCGGATGACGCTCGAGTTGTCCCATCTGAATCGACGTTTCGCCGAGTACCAGGCGCTGGACGACGTCAGCCTGAGCATCGCGCCGGGCGAATTCCTCGCGCTGCTGGGGCCGTCAGGCTCGGGCAAGACGACCTTGCTGCGCATCCTTGCCGGTCTGGACTATCCCGACAGCGGCAACGTGCTGAAGGACGGCCGGGATTTCCTCGCCACGACCGCGCGTGATCGCAACATCGGCATGGTGTTCCAGCACTACGCGCTGTTTCGCCACCTCACCGTCCTGGAGAACATCGCGTTCGGCCTGCGCGTGCGCCCCTGGCGCAAGCGGCCATCGCGGGCGGTGATCCGCGAGCGCGTGGAGCGCCTGCTCAAGCGCGTGCAACTGGAAGGCCTCGGCCGTCGCTATCCATCGCAGCTGTCGGGTGGCCAGCGCCAGCGCGTGGCGTTGGCACGTGCGCTGGCGGTGGAGCCCGACATGCTGCTGCTGGACGAGCCGTTCGGCGCGCTCGACGCGCAGGTCCGCGTCACGCTGCGCCGCTGGCTGCGCGAGCTGCACGAAGAGCTGGAGCTGACCACGGTCTTCGTCACCCACGACCAGGAAGAAGCCCTGGAGCTGGCCGACCGCGTGGCCGTGATGAACAACGGGCGGGTGGAGCAGGTGGGGCCGCCGGAGGCGATCTACCAGCAACCGGCGACGCCGTTCGTGTGCGAGTTCATCGGCAAGGTCAATCGCTTCCTGGTGCGACGCAACGGATCGGGACTCTCGGCCGGAAGCTGGATGCCCGAGGGCGATCCCTGGCAGGGCCGGTTCACCGATGCGGTGGCCTACGTGCGACCGGAGCAGCTGCGCCTGGCCGTGCCGCCGTCGCAACCGGCCTGGGAAGCCAGGCTGCGGCATATCTATCTCGCCGGCAGCGTCGCCCACCTGGAACTGCACGTGGGCTCGCTGGACCAGGCGCTGGAAGCGGACATCGCCAGCGAGGACCTGTCGCGGCTGGGCCTGCAGGCAGGCATGGAACTGCGCGTGGCGCCCCGCAGTGCGGTGCTGTTTCCCCGCGACGGGCAGGGATCAACGCTCAACCAGGAGCGCTGGATCTGGCACGCGAGAAGTCCGGTACCCGCCTAGCGGCGGGTGCCTCAGTGCAGGCTTCCGGCGTGGGCGGAGGGGGCGGCATGGAACGCGACGGCCGGTCCGGGCGTGACATGGCGGCGCCATAGCGCCAATTGGTCGGCAATGCCCGAACCCACGCTCATCTGCGGCTCGGACGGGGTCAGCTTGTCCTTGGTTTCCCATTGCGCGATTTCGCCGGAAGCCTGGCGGAACGCCTCCATGAAATCCGGCGTGCGGTTGAGCCCGTCGACCAGCCAGGCACGGCCGAAATAAGTGATGTCCGAATCGCTGCCGCAGCCGAACGAGCTGCGGTCGGCCCGCGCGGCGGTGATCACCAGGGTGCCCGGCCCCTGCAGCGTGGGGACGAAACCGCCCGAGTAGCAGGCGTTGACCACCACCACCTTCCACTTGAACGGGCGCTTGCCGAGGATGTCGGCGAGGTCCTGCGCGCCGATCTGGTCCAGCGGCAGCGGGTCCATGTCGACCAGCAGGTTGTGGTCCTCGTCGCCGTGCGTGGTCATGTACAGCAGCAGGATGTCCTCGTCCGGCTTCATGGTGTCGGCGAGGCCATCCAGGGCGGTCTCCAGGTTGCTCCAGGAGGCCAGCGGGCGCTGCTCCAGCGAGGCCGGGTTGTTCTCCAGCACCAGCACGTGGCTGGCCGTGCCGAAGTGCTGGGGAAACAGCTTGGCGGCGTATTCGGCCTCGTTGCGGAACACATCCTCGCCACCGTCGCCGCCGAAGGCCACCACGTAGAGGTTGGGCTGGCCCGCGACGCGCGGGCCCAGGCCATCCAGCGCCTTGTGCACCATGCCGCGCTGGGCATAGATCACCTGTTCCGGCGAGGGGGCGTGGGCCGGCCAGTTGTCGCTCGATGCGCCCGGCTCCTCATCGGTGGTGTTGTCGGCGGGCACCAGGGCGGTGGAGCTCGCCACGGGGTGGCTGGCGCTGGCGCCGGGCACGCTGGCCGGCGGCGCGTGCCGCGTGAGTCCCACCATGAGCAGCACGCCAGCCGCGAAGGCGAGCAGGGCAGTGAAGGCGATACGCATGACGGGAACTCGGGCGGGTCAGAGAGCGATGGCGTCGAAGTCGCGGTAGGCGGGGTGGCGCGGGGCGTCGGGTACGGCCAGCGGCTCACGCAGCAGCCAGCCGGTGAGCAGGCCTGCCGCCCTGGCGGCGTCCAGCTCTTCCACGATGTCGGATAGGAACAGGATATGCCCCGGCTGCTCGCCGATCGCCTCGGCGATCTTCTCGTAGGAGGCGCGCTCGCGCTTGGGCCCCGTCTCGGTGTCGAAGTAACCGGAGAACATCGGCGTGAGGTCGCCCGCTTCGCTGTAGCGGAAGAACAGCTTCTGCGCGGGCACCGAGCCGGAGGAGTAGACGTACAGGTGCAGGCCGTCGGCGCGCCAGGCGTGCAGCCGGGCAGACACTTCCGGGTACATGTGCGCCTGGTAGTCGCCGTTCTCGTAGCCGTCCTTCCAGATCATGCCCTGCAGCGCCTTGAGCGCCGTGGACTTGCGGTCCTCGTCGATCCAGCGCAGCAGCATCTCGATCACTTCCTGCCGCGGCGCCTCCACGATGCCGGCTTCCTTGGCCGCCTCATGCAGCCAGTGCTGCACCTCGGGCGTGTCGCCATGGGTTTCCACGAAGGCCGGCAGTCGCTCGCGGGCATAGGGAAACAGCACGTCCTTGACGAAGCGGATCGAGCTGGTCGTGCCCTCGATGTCGGTGAGGATGGCGCGGATGACAGTCATGCGGGGAAAGCCAGGCTGCAGGGCAGACAAGCTTACCCGCGCCCGGGGCGCCGGGCGAGGGCTGGAGCCGGCTTCACTGCCTGCAGGAGCGCACCCAGTGCGCGATCGGCCTCGCAATAGGAGGCGCCAATCGCGCACTGGGTCCGCTCCTGCAGGGGGCAGGGGGTCAGGCCGCCTGCGCCGATCCGTGCGGCGCCATGCGCGGGAATCGCTGGGCGATATCCTCGCCGGTGAACTGCGCCACCCAGCCGTCCTTGTTGGTGAACAGGCGGATCGCCACGAAGTACGGCGATTCGCTCATGTCGAACCAGTGGCGGGTGCCGTCCGGCACGCCGATCAGGTCGCCCTGTTCGCACAGGATGTCGTAGACCTTGTCACCCAGGTGCAGGGTGAACTGGCCGGCGCCGGCGACAAAGAAGCGCACCTCGTCCTCGCTGTGGGTGTGTTCGCTGAGGAACTTCTGGCGCAGCGTCGCGCGATCCGGGTGGTCCGGCTTGAGGCTGATGACGTCGACGGCCTGGTAACCCTCCTCGGACATCAGGCGGTCGATGTCGGCGCGATAGGCGGCAATCACTTCTTCCTGGCTGGCGCCCGGCGCGATCGGCTGGCTCGCCTCCCACTGCTCGAAGCGCACGCCTGCCTTCGCCAGCTCGGTGGAGATCTCGGCGTGGTCGGTGTACACGCTCAGCGGCGCGTCGGGGCGGGTGTCCTGGAAAATGCGCAGACGGCTCATGCGGAGAGTCTCCTCAGATCAAGTTCGCAACCGAGCAGGAACTCCAGCGCCTCGAGATGGCGGCGGGTCTCGGCCATGTCCCGGCCCCAGGTGTAGATGCCGTGACCGTTGATGAGATAAGCGTGCAGCGGCTTGCCCGCGTCGAGCCAGGCGTCGACCTGGGCGACCAGCTCGGGCATGTGCTGCGTATTGGGGAACACCGGGATCGAAAGCTCGGCGTCGTGGGTGGTTTGACCCGCGATGGCCTTCTGCAGTTCCCAACCCTCGAGCTTCACCACGCCGTCGCCCGCGAACAGGCGCGACGCCACGCTCTGCGTGCGCGAATGCGTGTGCAGCACGACGTTCATCTCGGGCATGCGACGATAGATCTGCGTGTGCAGTTCGGTTTCCGCGCTGGGGCGCGCCGAGGTGCCGACGGCCTGGCCCTGCATGTCGATGAGCATGATGTCGTCGCGACCCAGCTTGCCCTTGTCGCGGCCGGAAATCGTGATGGCGGCGTGGTCGCCGTCGAGGCGCATGGAGAAATTGCTGCTGGTGGCGGGCGTCCATCCCGCCAGCGCCAGCTCGCGCGCGGTATCGGCGATGGCGTCGGCACGCTGCGCGAACAGCTCGGGTGGAATGGTGGCGGGAAGGATCTGGTTCATGGGTATGGACGTCCAAATGAACCGCAACTATACCACGTCGATTTTACGTCAATGCCGAAAATGCGATTCGTTCTCACGACTTATCCGGGAGGCGAGTAGCATGACGGAGGATCTGCCACGGGCGTGGCAGGTATTTTTACTGACGGAGGTTGGACCAATGTCGCACGAAAAAGATATCGAATCGCGTCGTCGCTTTCTCAAGGCCGCAGCCGGGACTGCCGCGGCTGCCGTGGTGATCGGTGGCGGCCTGCCGCGCTTCGCCCGTGCGGCGGATCTGCCCCACGTGGCCGAGTCGGATCCGACGGCAAAGGCCCTCGGTTACGTCGAGGACGCCAGCAAGACGACCGATGCGAAGCACAAGGCGGGCGACACCTGCGCCAATTGTCAGTTCTACACCGGCGGCGCGTCGGGCTACGGTCCCTGCCAGCTGTTCCCGGGCAAGTCGGTCAACGCGAAGGGCTGGTGCGTGTCGCACGCTCCGAAGAAGGCCTGACCTCTCCCTGGTTCGATCGACGCGAAGGCCGGCGCAAGCCGGCCTTCCTGTTTTCGGCGAGGGCATGAAGCACGGGCGAGGGAGCGGCATCCGTGCGCATCACTGCAGCGCATGCCTCGTCGTCGATCGCATGCGCAACGCACGCGACGACATCACGCTGACCTGATCTTCGCGTGACCTTTATGTGCAAGAAGAAGAACTCGAACCGAAGAACTCGGTGAGTAGAAGATGCTGCCCAGACGCGTCAGGCCGAGGAGCTGACCCGCCTGACGCGCCGGGCGGCAATCCGGGGCCCACTGCCAAGTGATCAACCCACGGAGCACAGATGATACTCC
>JACXTT010002654.1_pt1 | contig 28150 bp, 22 predicted proteins | sample 9270951 | NCBI WGS metagenome assembly JACXTT01 (sample SAMN15532306, study PRJNA645909) | rock metagenome | isolation source: weathered quartz diorite | place: Puerto Rico | collected 2017-06-21 | reverse complement strand
TTCCTCTCGGTGTGTCGATCGCGGCGGCGGTCCTCGTGGGCCAGGCGATCGGACGAGACGACCACACCGAAGCGCGCCGTGCGGCGCTCGCCGCCTTGGTGTGCGGCGTCGGGTTCATGCTCCTGAGCGGGATCGCGATGCTCTCGTTCCCGGGCTTGCTCGCCCAGGCGTACACGTCGGACCCGACGGTGCAGGCGATTTCAGCGACGCTGATTCCCCTCGCCGGGATTTTTCAGGTGTTCGACGGGACGCAGGTGGTGTCGATCGGGATTCCCCGCGGCACCGGGGACACCCGTACTCCGCTGATCGTCAACGTGGTCGGGTACTGGCTGATCGGACTGCCGCTCGCCGCCTACCTCGGGCTCGGGACGGCGCTGGGCCCACAAGGGTTCTGGTGGGGACTGGTCGTGGGCCTTGCCGTCGTCGCGCTGATACTCGTGGCGCGAGTGCGAGCGAGATTGCGCGGGAAGCTCGAGCGGCTGGTGGTCGAGACGGCTTCGATCCCGAGCGTGTAGATGCCTCTCCCCTCGTCGTAGCCGGGGACGGAGCGCAGGTTCTCCGAACGCATGTCACGGTGGCCGGTCGACTCAACCCGGTGCACATTGGGCATACCAATCCGACCACCCGGAGCCCTCATGTACCTCTCGCGCCGTGAGTTCATGCAGTACGCCGCCGTCACCGGATTGGCTGCGCCCTTGTCGGCCGCCAGTCTCGCCGCCGAGTCACCAGCCGGGCGGCAGCCTGCGCAACCGTACGCGCCGCCACCGCCGTTCGAGCTCGAAGAGATCACGCTTCAGCAGCTACAGGACGGTCTGAAAAGCGGCAAGTACACCTCACGACGCCTCGTCACCGCCTACCTCACGCGCATCCAGCAGATCGATGGGCAGGGTCCGACGCTGCGGTCGGTGATCGAGACCAACCCCGATGCGCTGGCGCTGGCCGATGCGGCGGACGCCGAGCGCAAGGCGGGGAAGGCGCGCGGGCCGCTCCACGGCATCCCGGTCCTGATCAAGGACAACATCGCGACCGGCGACAAGATGAAAACGACCGCCGGGTCGCTCGCCCTCGCCGACGCTCCGGCGCCGCGCGATTCCGGCGTCGCCAAGCGGTTGCGCGATGCCGGCGCCATCGTCATCGGGAAGACGAACCTGTCGGAGTGGGCGAACTTTCGCTCCACCCATTCGGTGAGTGGATGGAGCGGGCGCGGCGGGCTGGTCAAGAACCCCTACGCCCTCGACCGCAACGCCTGTGGGTCGAGCTCGGGGACGGGTGCCGCGATTTCGGCGAACCTCGCCGCCGTTGGCGTCGGCTCGGAAACCGACGGCTCGATCGTCTGTCCCTCGGGGGCGAATTCGCTCGTGGGAATCAAGCCGACGCTCGGCCTCGTCTCCCGCAGCGGCATCATCCCGATCTCCCACACGCAGGATACGGCGGGGCCGATGGCGCGGACTGTGGCCGATGCGGCGGCGTTGCTCGGCGTGCTCGCGGGGGTGGATCCGAGCGACGCCGCCACCGCGGCGGCGGGCGGGCACATCGAGGCCGACTACACGAAGTTCCTCGATCCCAACGGGCTGAAGGGCGCGCGCATCGGCGTCGCGCGGGCCAAGTTCTTCGGCTATTCCAGCGTCACCGACAAGCTCGTCCAGGCCGCGATCGACGCCATGAAGCAAGCCGGAGCCGTCATCGTCGATCCCGCCGACATTCCGCACGCCGGCGAGTACGACGACGCCGAGTTCACCGTTCTGTTGTACGAGTTCAAGACGGATCTGAACGCCTACCTGTCGGGACTCGGTCCCCAGGCGCCCAACAAGACGCTCGCCGATCTGATCGCCTGGAACGACAAGAACCACGACCGGGAGCTGGAATACTTCGGGCAGGAAATCTTCACGATGGCCCAGGACAAGGGTCCGCTCACGGACGACGCCTACATCGAAGCGCTGGCCCATTGCCGGCGCCTGTCGCGAGCCGAGGGGCTCGACGCGGTGTTCGCGAAGGAGAAGCTCGATGCCCTGGTGGCGCCGACGGGAAGCCCCGCCTGGACGACCGACCTCGTCAACGGCGACCATTTCCTCGGCGCGTCGTCCACGCCGGCGGCGGTGTCGGGATATCCGAGCATCACCGTTCCAGTCGGCTACGCACGCGGGCTTCCGGTGGGGATGTCGTTCATCGGGACGGCGTGGAGCGAGCCGTCGCTGATCCGCCTGGCCTACGCCTATGAGCAGGCGGTGAAGCCGCGGCGTGCACCGCGTTTCCTGCCGACCGTGGACCTCACGGCGCTGTGACCACGAAACGGGACACCGACTTGCACGGGACACGAAACGGCGGCAAGATACCAATCCTGCCGTCGTATTCGGATTCAATCACCCTGGAGGGGCCGTGGGCAAACGTATTTGTCTGCTGATGGCTGCGTTGCTGGTTGGCGCGGCCGGAGCGTGGGCACAGGGAGCTGGAGGAGGCGGGGTCCGTCAGATCACTGGCGTCGTGACGGCGGGCGGTGGTGCGCCGATTCCCGGCGTCAACGTGACGATCACGGGCGCGGCGTTCACCGCGTTGACGCACGAAGATGGCCGCTACACCATCAATGCACCGGCGAGCGCCGTGACGCTGGTGTTGCGCCGCATCGGGTACAAGCGCAAGGAAGTCGCCGTCGCGGCGGACCAGGCGACGGCGGACGTGCAGCTCGAGCAGGACGTGTTCAACCTCGAAGCCGTCGTGGTGACCGGCCAGCAGACGGGCATCGAGCGGCGCAACGCGGCGATTTCGACGACGGTGGTGACGGGTGCCGAGGTGACGAGCGCCCCGTCGCCGGCGCTGGACCGCGCGCTGCAGGGCCGAGTCCCCGGCGCCTACATCCAACAGAACTCCGGCGCGCCGGGCGGCGGGACGCAGGTGCAGATTCGCGGGAACAACACCGTGGTCGGATCCGCGGATCCGCTGTACGTGGTCGATGGGGTGATCGTCAGCAACGCCTCGATCTCGACGGGCTTGTTCTCCGTGACGGCGAGCGGGAACCCCCAGTCGACACGCAATGACGGGGAGAAGCAGGACGACCCTGTCAACCGCCTCACCGATCTCAATCCGAACGACATCCAGTCGATTCAGGTGCTGCGCGATGCCGCCGCCACCTCGATCTACGGGTCGAAGGGGGTGAACGGCGTCGTCATCATTACCACGAGACGGGGCCAGGCTGGGAAACCGCAGGCATCGATCACGCAGCGTATCGGTTTTTCGGAGCTGCAGCGCGGCCCAGGGACACGGGTGTACGACACGACCGGCGCCATCGCTCAGTTCGCGACTATCCGTGACAGCCTCGGGAATCCGATCGGGATTGATACGGCGACCCATGACCTGATCCTGTCCTACATGGTCAACGGTCGGCTGCCGGTCTACGACCACCTGCAGGAGCTGGCGGGGAACAAGCCGCTGTCCAACGAGACCCAGCTGGATCTGTCGGGTGGCTCGAGTGGGACGCGGTACTTCCTCTCCGGGAATATCAAGGGCGATGGCGGCATCATTCAAAACACGGGGTTCCAGCGCCAGAGCCTGCGCGCCAACGTCGAACAGACGTTCTCGGACCGCTTCACGCTGTCGCTCAACTCGGCGTTTAGCCGCACTACGACGCAGCGCGGCTTCACGAACAACGACAACGCTGGCGCCAGCGTGACCTACGCCATCGCCTACATTCCCGGGTTCGTTCCGTTGAAACCGGTGAATGGCGTCTTCCCTGATCCAGGTGGCTTCAGCTACTTCGGCGCCAACCCGCTGCAGACCACCGCGCTGGGCACTAACGACGAGAACGCCGTTCGCTTTACGGGCGGCCTGAACCTCACCTGGCAGGCGCTGCAGACGATTCACAACAGCGTGAAGTTCGTCGGAGCGGGTGGCATCGACTTCTTCAATCAGAAGGACGAAGTGTTCGCGCCGCCAGAGCTGTATTTCGAGGCGCGGCAGCAGAACCCTGGCACCTCAGCCCTCTCGAACGCCGACAGCCGACTTACGAATTGGAATCTGAACGCGATTCATAGCTACACGTCCGTCACCTGGTCGGCGACGACATCCGCTGGAGTACAGTGGGAGGACCGTGGGCTATCCCGCTCCCGCATCATTTCACGCGGCCTCCTTCCGGGACAGGAGAACGTCAATCAGGGATCAGTGATCACGCCGTCCGAGGAGAACACGCATGAACGGACGGTGGCGATCTATGGGCGCGAGGAATGGCTCGGCCTGGATCAGCGGCTGTATCTCTCGGGTGGCATTCGCGCCGAACGCTCCAGCGCCAACGGGGACGTGAACAAATACTACTTCTTCCCGTCTGCCACGTCGTCGTACCGCCTGCCCGGGCTCCTCGGCGAAAACAGTGAGGTCAAGCTGCGGCTCGCTTATGGAGAGACAGGGAACCAGCCCGTGTTCGGGCAGAAGTTCACCACGCTGCAAGGCGGGGTGGTCATCGGCGGCAACGTGGGAACGGTCGCCGGGGCCACGGCGGGTGATGCGACTATCCGTCCGGAGCGTACGCGCGAGTTCAGCGGCGGCGTCGACGCGAGTCTCTCGAGCGGCCGAGCCGACTTTGAGGTCACCCTTTACACCCGGCGCACCAGTGACCTCCTCGTTCCGGTGACGCCAGCTCCCTCGTCCGGGTTCTCGCTCGCCTTCATCAACGGCGGCAAGATTCAGAACCAGGGGTTGGAGATAGGTGCTGGCATCTACCCGATTCGGAATCCGAACTACGACTGGCTGTTCCGCACGACGTTCACATCGCTCCACAATAAGGTACTGGAGCTCGATCTTCCCGGCGGGGCGCAGTCGTTCCGTCCGGCAAACGCCGGGTTCGGTTTGGGCTTCGGCGAGTTCCTCGTGCAGGTGGGGCGTCCAATATCCCAGATCATCGGCACTGATGATCAGGGGAACGTGATTACTCTCGGACAGGTGAATCCGAAGTTCCGCTGGACGTTCTATAACGAGTTCACCTTCCATCGTGCTTCGCTGTCCTTCTTGCTGGACTGGCAAGACGGTGGCGTCGCGCAGAATCAGACGCTGTCGCTGTACGACTGCAACGACCTCGCCCCCGACGACGGCACGCCCGCCGGGCAGAAACGGGTGGACGCCTGCCTTGTGACCGGCGACGCCCGGCCGTTCGTGCAGTCGACCAGCTTTCTCAAGTTGCGCAACGCCACGCTGGGGCTGGATCTGCCCGAGCGATGGGCCGCGTGGTTTGGTGCCAAGTCGGCCCGAGTCAGCGTCGAGGGCGTGAATCTGTTCACAATCACGAATTACTTCGGGTACGACCCGGAGGTCTCGAATTATGGCTCGCAGTCGATTGCGCGGAACATCGACCTGGGGCCGTATCCACCGTCGCGCCAGTTCTTTTTCTCCATCAAGGCGGGGTTCTGACCATGCGCACGAGACTCTTCGCCGCTCTGGCCGGGCTCCTCATGGTGGGAGCCTGCAGCTTCGACATTTTGAACACGAATCAGCCGACGCAGGATGACCTGATCAACAACCCCACGCGCACCAAGCTGGCCGCGGCGGCCACCGGGCTGTTCCACCAGTCCCGGACCGGCATTCAATCGTTCATCTGGCGGCTCGGCTCCATGGGGCGCGAGGGCATCAACCTCTCCGGAAACAACCAGCCCGATTTCATCGAGCCGTACTTCGGGCCGGTCCAGGCGGGGGGCAGCTTCGGCGGCACGCAATGGAACGACCGCTTTGCCGCGATCCGAAGCGGCAACATTTACCTCACGGCGCTGGCGAACGACAAGGACCTCTCCGCGGCCGAGAAGTCGGCGTCGACCGGGTTCGCCAGGACCATGAACGCGCTCGCATTCATGTATGTGATCGAGACGCGGGCGTCGCTCGGCGCGCCGGTGGACGTGGGCGGCGATATCAATGCGCCGCCGGCGCCGTTCGTCTCCGAGGATTCGGTGTACGGGTACATCCTCGGGCTCTTGAATTCGGCGCAGACCGAGCTCGCCGCCGGCGGGTCGACGTTCCCGTTCCCGGTGCCGCCAGGCTATGCGGGATTCGACACGCCGGCGACGTTCATCGCGTTCAATCGTGCGCTGGCGGCCAAAGCCTATGTGCTGCGCGCGACGGCCGGCTGTGGTAGCACGGCGTCCACGTGCTACACCGCCGCACTCACCGCGCTCAGCGCATCGTTCATCGATCCGACGCCGGCGACCTTCAGCTCGGGCGTCTTCTTCGATTACTCGTCCAGCCCGGGCGATGTGCAGAATGGCCTGTCCGAGCCGCTCAACGCCCTGACGTTCTTCGCGCTGGTGGACAATTTCACCGACGCCCAGACCCAAACCGGGGGTGCGTTGAAGGATCAGCGCGTCCTCGACAAAATTCAGGCCGCGGCGGATACGCAGATCGCGCTGCTCGGGGCGATTCCGATCCCCGGCGAAAACAAATTCTCCGTGTTCTTCACCGCGGGGTCGCCGGATCCGAACCACTCGATACCCATCATCAAGGACGAGGAACTGGTGCTGTTGCGGTCGGAGGCGCAGTGGTTCACCGGCGCCAAGGCGGCCGCGATCAGCGACCTCAACCTGGTGCGTCAGAACTCCGGATCACTCCCCGCCAGTACGGTGACCGCTGGGGACGCCGACTCCGTGTTCGTGAAGGCCCTGCTGTACGAGCGGCGCTATTCGCTGTTGTGGGAGCAGGGCACCCGCTGGATCGACGCGCGGCGCTTTAACCGGCTAGGCGACATTCTCGCCGACGTGCCGAGCGGCAATGTGCCGCCGATGATGCCGATCCCCCTGACGGAGTGCCAGGCACGCAACGTGGCCACTAAGCCGGTGACGAATGACGTGGTGACGTGCACGCCGTTGACGCCGTAGGGGCGGACGGACGTGGAGGGCGGTGGAGGGCGGTAGAGGTTACTCTACCGCCCTCGTCGTTATCCGGAGAAGTGTTCGTGGCGCAGGACATTCAACGCCTCCAGCGACTCGCGCGGCTCTGGGACTCCGCCGTCAGGATTCCCGGCACTCAGGTGAGGCTCGGCCTCGATCCACTCGTGGGATTGATTCCCGGGATTGGTGACGCAGCTGGAGCGCTTGTTTCGGCCTACATCGTTCTCGAAGCGGCGCGTTTCGATGTGCCGGGGACGACGTTGCTCCGCATGCTCGCGAACATCGCCATCGACGCACTGCTTGGCACCGTGCCGGTGATCGGCGACATCTTCGACGTCACCTGGCGGGCCAATCTCCGGAACGTCGCCCTGATCGAGCACCACCTGGCCGCCCCGCACCAGGCGCAGCGCGCCAGCCGCGCCTGGCTCCTGGTGGTGATCGCCGCGCTCGTGCTGCTCGCCGTTCTGGGAATCGCGGCGGGATGGCTCGTCGCCCGCGCGTTGCTCCGGCTCGTGTGACGGCGCACACCCTCGTTGACAGCGGCTCGTCGTGCCGGTACGCTCCGGGCGATCCATTCATGCCTGGAGGTTGGATGCGAGCGATGTGGCACGGCTGCGCGGCCCTCGTCGTTCTGGCGGCCCCGGCATCTTCGCAGATCCGTCTTCCCAAGGATCTCGACGCTGACGTGAACCGCGCCCTGAAAGCGTTTCAGGTGCCGGGGATGGCGATCGCGATAGTCAAAGACGGCCGGGTGCTGCTGACGCGCGGCTACGGCGTGCGCCGCATGGGCGACTCGACGCGCGTCGACGCCACCACGCTGTTCCAGATCGCGTCCAACACCAAGGCATTTACGACCGCGCTCCTCGCCCAGCTCGTCGATTCGGGGCGCATCGCCTGGGACGACCCGGTCACGAAGTATCTCCCCTGGTTCCAGCTGTCTGATCCCTGGGTGACCCGTGAGTTCACGATCCGCGATCTGCTCACGCACCGCTCCGGGCTCGGCCTCGGTGCAGGCGACCTGTTGTGGTTCCATTCGACCTACGGGTCCGAGGAAATCGTGCGGCGGCTGCGCACCGTCAAACCGGTCACGAGTTTCCGCTCGGCGTACGCCTACGACAACGTGCTCTATCTGGCGGCGGGCCTAGTGATCGAAGCGGTGACGGGCCAGAAATGGACCGAGGCCGTGCGCCAGCGCATCTTGACGCCGCTCGGCATGGCGAGGACGGGAACCGACATTGCGCTCATGTCCTCCGCGAACGCGGCGACGCCGCACGCGCTGAGCGGCGGGAAGCTCACAATCGTGCCGGTCGACACGATCGACGCGATCATTCCGGCCGGCGGGTTGATCTCGAACGTGACCGATCTCGCCAAGTGGATGATGGTGCGGCTCGACTCCGGCCGGATCGGCGGGGCTGGCGTCACGCTCTTCAGCGTCGCCCAGGCGAAGGAGATGTGGTCGCCACAGACGATCCTGCCCATCGGCGAGGCCCCGGGGACGCTGCGCGGCGTGCGGCCGAACTTCGCCGCGTACGGGCTCGGCTGGGTGTTGCACGACTATCGCGGCCACAAGATTGTCACGCACGATGGCGGGCTCGCCGGCATGACGTCGCGCACGATTCTCGTACCGGATCAGCGGCTCGGCATTGTGATGCTCACGAACGCCGAGGAGCCAGTATACGCGCCGCTGGAATACGAGCTGCTCGATTACTACTTCGGCGCACCACGGACCGACTGGATCACGGCGTACCACACGGTTATCGCCCAGGCCGAAGCGCAGGCCGATTCGGCGATGCGGGCTGCCGGCGCTGCGCGCGACACGACTTCCAAGCCACCCGCGCCGCTGGCGCGTTACGCCGGCCGCTACACCGACGCGATGTACGGCGATGCGACCATTGCACTCGAAGGCGACCATCTCGTGCTGCGCTTCGCCCACTCCCCGCCGTTCGTCGGCGATCTATCGCACTGGCAGTACGACACCTTCGTGGCGCACTGGCGCGCCGCGCACATCGAGGACGCATACGTGACGTTCGCGCTGCGGCCGGACGGCTCGATCGACCACTTTACGATGGCCGCAGTGAGCCCGCTGGCGGATTTCAGCTTCGACTATCAGGACCTCACCTTCACGCCCGCCACCAGTGGACCCTGAACGGCCGCGGCACGATCGGCTCACGATCGTAGCGATCGCCCTGCTCACGTACGTGATCGCCGATGTGCTGCACGAAGCCATCGGCCACGGCGGGGCGTGTCTGCTGGTCGGCGGCAGGCCGCTCGTGCTCTCCACCGTTCATTTGGAGTGCGACAGCCACGCGGTCGGTGTCTGGGGCGAGCGATTCATTGCTGCCGGCGGGACGCTCGTCAATCTTGGCGCCGGGGCGCTCGTGGTCCTGGTGCAGCGTCGCGCCGGGGCGGCCTCGGGCGCGGTCAGCTGGTTCCTGTGGCTGTTGATGGCAGTCAATCTGCTCTCGGGCACCGGGTATTTCTTGTTCAGCGGAGTTGGCGGAATCGGCGATTGGGTAGACGTCGTCCGTGGGATCGGTCCGGTTTGGGTGATGCGCCTCGTGCTGGCAGTGTTGGGAGGCGTCACGTACTGGTTTGCGGTGTTGCGTTCGTTAAAGTCGCTCGCCCCGTTGCTGTCGGGGGAAGGTGAAGAGCGCGTGCGCAGCGCTGCCAGGATGACGCTGCCGGCCTACCTGGCTGGCGGCACGCTCACCTGCATCGCCGGGCTCTTCAACCCCGTTGGCATGGTTCTCGTCGCCATATCGGCGGCAGCAGCATCATTTGGCGGTACCTCCGGCCTGGCATGGATGCCACAGCTCCTGCACGGCGCGCCAGGAGCGGCAACTGGCGGGACGGGACTCGTCGTCTCCCGCTCCTGGGGATGGATCGTGGTCGGGGCTTTGGCGGCTGTGGTGTTCGTCCTCGTGCTGGGGCCCGGCATCCGATTCGCGGCGCGTTAAACGGCGGACCGGTCGGTGGGTTCGGCCCCATAGATGATGCCCCGCCGCTCCGGTCCCACCCAGGCCACGATCGCGCAGAGCGCGAACACCGTTCCAGCGGTGGCCGCCATCGCCCATGCGTAGCCGGTCTTCGCCGCTATGCCCGCGCCGATGAACGGCATCCAGCCTGCGATCGCGGCGCCGCACTGGTAGCCGAACCCGGGCAGGACGCCACGCACCGCGTCCGGGGACAGCTCCGTGATGTGAGCGGGAATAACGCCCCAGGCGCCTTGCACCAGGAGCTGCATCAGATACGCCCCGATGTAGAGGAGGGCCACGTTCGGCGCGAAGGCCCAGAGGGGGATCAGCAGCAGTGCGCCCGCGAGGGCCGCGACGATGGTGCGGCGCCGGCCGATGCGGTCGGAGAAATGGGCAAACAGGAGGCCGCCCGTGAGGGCGCCGACCATCGAGACCGCTGTGATTCCGACGACCGTGAGGGTTTGGAACCCCCACTCGCGCTTCAGCAACGTTGGGTAGAGGTCCTGCGTCCCGTGAGAGACGCCGTTCATCAGGGCCATGAGAATCGTGATGTACAGGAAGATCTTCCAGTTCCCTACGAGCATGCGGCCGAGATCCTGCCAGGATCCGGCCCGCGAGCGCTGCCATACTTCCGATTCCGATACCTTCCATCGAACATAGAGGGCGAGCAGCGCCGGCAGCCCACCGATGAAGAAGAGTGGCCGCCATCCCCACCGCGGGAACACGAACAGATAGCACAACGCCGCCAGCAGGTATCCGGCGGCGTACCCCTGCTGCAACAGCCCGGAGAAGATGCCGCGGTACTTCACCGGGACCTTTTCCATCGCGAGTGAGGCACCAACGCCCCACTCGGCGCCCATCCCGATCCCGAACAAGGCGCGCAGTACGCAGAACGTCACGTAGTTCGGCGCGAGCCCCGACAACACCTCGATGATCGAGAAGAACACGAGATCGAGCATCAGTGGCAGGCGCCTGCCATAGCGGTCGGCGATGAGCCCGAAGATGAGCGCGCCGACCGGCCGGAAGCCGAGGGTGAGCAGCAGCGTGAAGGCGATCTCCTTGTCGCTCTTCCCGAACGTCGCGCCGATCGCCGTCAACGTCATGACGACGAGGAAGAAGTCGAACGCGTCGAGCGTCCAACCGAGGAATCCGGCGACGACGGCGGGGCGATGGTCGGAGGAATTCATCGGCATCGGGCGAGGAGCTCCTTGAGTCGGGCGGAAAACGATCGGCTCGACAGCAGCTTGCCGCCGTCCCGCAGCAGGATCACGTAACTTCCCTTAAGGTACGGCTCCAGCGACTTGATGGCGGCGAGCCGCACGAGCGCGTCCCGGCGGATCCGAATGAAGCGCCGGGTCCCGAGCCGCTGCTCCAGGCGCTCGAGCGTGTGGCGCACGACGTGGGTCGTGGCGCCGACGTGCAGAGTGACGTAGTTGCCGGTCGCTTCGATCCAGTCGATCACCTCGACCTTCACGAACGAAATGCGACCCTCCTGCTTGACGGCGATCTGCTCGAGCGGAGCGCTGGGGCCGACGCTGTCGAGTAGCGCAGTGAGCTTCGTCCCGGCGATTCGTGTCAGGGCCCGCTCGAGCGCCGTGCGAAACCGGTCGGGATCGATCGGTTTCAGCAGATAATCGACCGCGTGGGTGTCGAACGCGCGCAGCGCGTGGGCGTCGTAGGCGGTCACGAAGATCACGGGCGGCATCGCGTCGGCCCCGACCTGCTCGATCACCTCGAAGCCGTCGAACCCGGGCATCTGTACGTCGAGGAACACGAGATCGGGTGTGCCCTCGGCGATCGCCGCGACCGTCTCGATCCCGTTGCCACACTCGGCGACCACCTGCATATCGGGCCGCGTCGTCAGGAGCTGCCGGATCCCCTCGCGCGCCAGCTCTTCGTCATCCGCTATCAGGACCCGGATCATCTCAAGTCGCCGGGTTGGCCCGCCGCAGCGGAATGTCGAGGTGCACGGCTGCCCCGCCCGTCGGCGTCGGCGCCAGCTCGAAGCGATGGTTGGCGCCGTACAGTCGCACCAGCCGGGCGCGCGTGTTGGCCAGACCGATCCCTTCGCTCCCGGCGGGGTCGACGGCCCGGCCCGATCCAGTGTCGCGCACCTCGATGCACAGCGTCCCGTTGTCGGCCCGGGACCGGATCGTCACTTTGCCGCCGGCAGGGTTCGGCTCGATGCCATGGCGCACCGCATTCTCGACCAGCGGCTGCAACACGAGGGTGGGAACGAGGGCATCGAGCGTCGCGGGCTCCAGCTCCCGCGCGATGGTGAGCCGTGCGCCGAACCGGATCTGCTGGATCTCGAGATACGGCTCGAGCTGGGTCAGCTCCTGACGCAGCGGTATCTCGTGCGGCGCCGCGCGATCGAGCGTGGTGCGCAGCAGCTCACTCAGCTTGAGCAGCACGCGGTTCGCCCGGGCGGGATCGGCGGTGGTCAACACGGTGGCGGAGTTCAGCGCGTTGAACAGGAAATGCGGTTGCAGCTGCGTGCGCAGGGCATCGAGCTGCGCCTGGGCCAGCTCGGCGCCGAGACGGGTCGCGAGCCGGCGGTAGAGCACGGCCTGGTAGACGCCGACGATCACCCAGTAATACAGCGAGTTCGTGAAACTGCCCCACACGATCCCCGGCCCGCGCGCGGCGAACCAGGCACCGGCCATGCCTGCGGGCACGAGCCCGGCGACGTCGATGATCGCGAGGTGCGTCGCGTACGTGGTGGTGATCTGCAGCGGAGCGATCAGCAGCATGGCGAGGAGGTGCGGGAGGAGTGAGCGCTTCCCCATGCCGCGATCGAACGGCCGGCGCCGCACCATGCGCATGACGATCTGTGCGAACAGCGCCCATACCGACCAGTACACGAATTCGTGGAACACGTCCCACTGCAGATCGATGGGACCGCCGCGCGACACGCGCACCAGCATGTTCTGCGCGCTGGCGAACAGGGCGATGCCGAGCCAGATGCCGTAGCGGGCCGCGAAGCGCTTGAGCACAGCCACATCATGCGAACTGCGACGGCAAACATCAACGGTCGCGGTACGGCCCACTCGGACTTGCTCCCGCTCGTCACCGATCGGTCCGCGTTCGTCACCGCGCAAACGGCGCCCGTCACCGATTGGTTGCCGGCCACGCGCCTCCGGCCCTAGTGTGCGGCCACCATTCTTTCTCTGGAGATCGCTCGATGAAACTCGCCCTGCTCGCCGCCGGCGCCGCGCTGTTGGGTGCCGTGCCCGCCGCCCGCGCCCAGACGGCCGCGGACACGGCCGCGATCCGCGCCACGGCGCTCGACTACATCGAAGGCTGGTGGACGGGGAATGCCGAGCGCATGGAGAGCGCCCTGCACAGTCATCTCGCCAAGCGGATCGTGTTCACTGACTCGACCGGGCGCAGTCGTCTCGGTGACATGACGGCGCTCGAGCTGGTGCAGAACGTGCGCGCCGGTGGCGGGACGCGCACGCCGCAGGCCGATCAGCGCAAGGACGTGAGGATTCTCGACACCTTCCGGAACGTCGCCATCGTGAAGATCGATGCCGGTGCCTGGATCGACTACCTGGAAGAGGCCAGGTTCAACGGCCGCTGGGTCATCATCAACGTCCTGTGGGAGCTGCGTCCCCGCCAATAGCGCTGCGGCTACTGCACGTAGCGCAGCACGTCGTAGAGGTAGTGGACCCCGAAGACGACGTTGGCGACGCTGACTCGCTCGTCGTTGCCGTGCACGCCACGCTGCGCGTCCGCTTCTTCGGTCTTAAATGGATCGAAGCCGTAGGTGACGATCCCGAGCGCCCGGTACGTCGGCCGGTCGGTCGCCCCGGTGAGCATCGGGGTCGTCACTTGGGCTTCGGGGTCTCGCTCGTGCCCAGCGCGCACGATGGCGCGGACTAGATCGGTTTCGATCGGGCTCTCGGGTGGCGCCTTGGGGGGGTACATCGTCTCCCAATGCACCGCCGTGTCGTTCACAACCCGGATCAGCTCGGCGCGCACCGCGGCGGTGTCCTGATCGGGGAGGAGGCGGATGTCGATCTCGGCCGACGCCTCCGACGGGATCACGTTCGTCTTGTTGGAGCCCGACAGCACCGTGAGCGAGATGGTGTTTCGCACGATCGCGTTCCAGTAGACGTTGTCGGTGATCCAGGCGCGAGCCACGGGTTGCTGCAGCGCCGCCGTGACGTCCGAGAGCCAGACGCGCTGCCGCCCCGTGTACTGCGGCGCGATGTCGTGGAAATACTTGGCGACCCCGGGCGTGACATGCAGCGGCGTTGCGTAATGGGCGAGCCGGTCGAGCGCGGCGACGAGGCGGGGCACGGGATTCTGTTTGGTGGGCCGGGAGCCGTGCGACGCCACCCCGCGCACCGTGATCTTCTGCCAGAAGGTCCGCTTTTCGGCGACGCCGACACCGTAATAGGCAAGCTTCCCGTGATCGACGAGGTTGTCGCCGCCTTCGGTCATGAGAAACTCGACATCGCGCAGCAGGTCAGCGTGGCGCTGCGCGAACACCACGGCGCCGTTGCCGCCCACTTCCTCATCTGCATTTCCGATGAACACGATGTCGCGATCGAGCGGGATGCCGCTGCGCTTCAGGGCGATCAGCGCCAGCGCCTGGACGAGCCCCTCTCCCTTCATGTCGAGCGCGCCGCGGCCCCACACATAGCCGTCTTTCACCGCTCCCGAGAACGGGTCGACCGACCAGAACTGCGGTGTCACCGGCACGACGTCCATGTGACTGACGAGCGCGATCGCCTTCTTGCCGCCGGACGAGCGGTAGCGGGCGTAGAGGTTGGCGCGGCCGGGCCCCAGCTCGGCGGTGTCGAGGATGTGCGCCTCGATCCCGTCTTTGGCGAGTAGCTGCTGCAGGAAGCGCGCGGCGGCGAGCTCGTTTCCCGGGGGATTAGTGGTGTTGACGGCGAGATACGCCGAGAGGTTGCGAACCGCTTCGGCGCCGAGCGAATCCCAGTCGATCGTTGACGCGGGTGATTGAGCAGCGAGCGGCGCAACGCCGCACAGCAGGGACACACAGACGGTCGTGAAGCGCATGGAAATCCGGACGGGTGGAGGGTCCGTCAAACTGCCAACGGTTTACGGCTTGCGCAACCGGTAGTGCCCCACCAGCCACTCACGGCCGTGGCGATACCCGAAGAGCTCGGCACAGGCGATGAAGAAGAGCCACCAGCGCTCGACCCAGCGCGGTGCATCCCCGCCGTACGCCGGCGTCAACGCAACGACTGCCTCAGCCCTGCGCCGCCGCAGGTTCGCCGCCCACGCCTCTGCCGTGCGCGCGTAGTGAGTGCCGTCCACTTCCCACGTTTTTTCGAGCACCAACGGCGCCTGCAGCCGCGGCAACAGGTCGAGCGACGGCATCAGGCCGCCGGTGAAGAAGTACCGGCCGAGCCAGTTGCTCGCGCCGTCCGTTTCGAAACGGTACGCGTGATGCCGGTGGCAGAAGACGTGGACGAACAGCTTGCCGCCCGGCTCCAGCCACGCGGTGATCCGCTGGATCAGCTCGCGCCAGTTCCGCATGTGTTCGAACATCTCGATGCTCACCACGCGGTCGAAGCGACCCTCGGGACGAAACGCGTTCATATCAGCGGTGATCACTTCGACGTTCCCCGGGGCGCGCGCGGTGATGTATTCGCGCTGGGCCGCGGAATTCGAGACCGCCACGATGCGGCTGCTGGGATACCGTTGTGCCATCCACAGCGTCAACGAGCCCCAGCCGCACCCCAACTCGAGCACGCGCTGGCCGTCGGCGAGCTGAGCCCGGCTGCCGACCACCTCGAGCATCACCAGCTCAGCCTCGTCGAGCGACGCGATCTCTTTGTTCCAGAACGCGCTCGAGTACTTGAGGTGACTCCCCAGCACGAGCTGAAAGAACGACGCCGGCAGCTCGTAGTGCTGCCGGTTGGCGGCTTCCGGGACGAGCGCGATGGGTCCGCGCGACAGCTCGGCTTCGAGCGACGGGTCGGGACGACCGATGGCTCGCAACCGTTGCGCCAGCAACCAGCGGATGCCCCAGCGCACAAGGGGTTCAGGCACGAGGCCCCGCTCGGCGAGGGTGAACGGCATCGATGCCAGGCTACGCCCGCTTCGGGAACCAGGGGAAGAAAACACTCGTCTCGTGCTGGTAGGCGCGGTAATCGTCACCGCGGCTCTTGATCGCCTGCTGCTCGGTGAACGGGATGCCCGTGAGTCGGAACAGGAACAGCAGCATCACGACGGGGCCGATCCATGTGGGCCAGATGCCGTGGCCAATCGCCACATAGCTGAACCAGTGGATCCACTCAAAGAAGTAGTTCGGGTGCCGTGAGTAGCGCCACAGGCCTGCGCGGCACGTGTGGCCGTGATTCCGAGGATCGCGGCGGAACCGGGACAGTTGTCCGTCGGCGATCGCTTCTCCGAGCACGGCGATGAGCCAGACGAGCGCTCCGGCGGCCGCCCAGGCGTCGAGCGCGCCACCCCGCATCGCTGCCAGGATCGGAACCGCGAACAGCGTCGCGACGACCGCCTGGCCCTGGTAGAAAATGAAGAAGAAGAACGGCGCCCGTCGCCCCCACGTCTCGCGCAACGCGCGATAGCGGCCGTCCTCAGGGCGACCCAGCACGCGGTCGGTGATGAGGTGCGACGCAAGCCGCGCCGCCCAGATCCCGGCGAGGCTCCCGACGAGCAGGCGGCGCTCGGGTGCGCCATCCGCGAGCAGCGCGAATGCCACCGCGAGGATTCCCATTCCCACCGACCAGGCGGCGTCGACCGACGTTGCGTTGTGCGTGCGAAGCTGGCGGAGCCAGAGCACGGCCATAAGAATGGCGAGGGCCGCCCAGCCCAGGCCCAGCAGACGGATCACGCCGGCGCGCTGCGCGCGAACAACATCTGCACGTCGCCCAGAAACCGCTCCCGGAAGCCGCCTTCGCAGTAGCAGAAATAGAATTCCCAGAGCCGGCGGAATTCTTCGGAAAAGCCGAGCGCGCGTAACCGGTCCCAACGGGCCACGAAGTTCTCGCGCCACCGCTTCAGCGTTTCGGCGTAATGGGGCGTGATGTCTTCGAGGTGGAGCAGCGACAGGCCAGCGCGCCGCTCCGCGGCATGCCGCAACACCGGGACGGAAGGGATGTTGGCGCCGGGAAAGATGTAGCGCTTGATGAAGTCCACTTCGCGCCGGGCCTGGTTGTAATGGCGCGGGTCGATGGTGATGGCCTGCAGCGCCATCTGCCCGCCCGGCTTCAAGAGGTCGGCGCATTTCTGGAAGAACCCGCGGTAGAACCGGTGTCCGACGGCCTCGATCATCTCGATCGAGACGAGCTTGTCGAACCGGCCATCGAGATCGCGATAATCCCGCAGCAGCACCGTGATGCGATCGTCCAGCCCGGCACACTGGACGCGCTCAGTGGCGAGGCGGTGCTGTTCGCGGGAAATGGTCGCGGTCGTCACGCGGCAACCGTAGGTCGCCGCCGCGTGCAGGGCGAACCCGCCCCATCCCGTCCCGATTTCCATCACATGGTCCCCTGGCGCGAGCGCCAGCTTGCGGCAGAGGCGGTCGTACTTGGCGATCGAGGCCTCGCGCAGGCTCATGTCGGGCCGCTCGAAGATGCCGCAGGAATAGGTGAGGGTGTCGTCCAGGAACGCGGCGAAGAATTCGTTTCCCAGGTCGTAGTGCGCCGCGATGTTGCGGCGGCTCCCCGACCGCGTGTTGCGTCGCATCGCGTGCCAGGCCCGTCGCACCGGCAGCGCCAGCCGCGCCAGCCCTCCTTCGAAGCTGTCCAGCACGGCGCGGTTCAGCACCATCAACCGGACGACGGCGGTGAGATCGGGCGTCTCCCACCAGCCGTCGAGATACGTCTCGACCGCGCCGAGGTGACCGCCGAGCAGCACGCCGCGATAGAAGCGCGGATCCCGCACGGTGAGCGCTGCGTCCGGCGCTCCGGCATTGCCGGGCCCGAACGACACGTACTCGGCGCCATCGGCAATCGTGAGGCGCCCCTCGGTGAGCCGCGCGAACCGCGCGTGCAACAGATGACGGGCGAAGCGATCGACGGGGGTCATGGAGGGCGTCGCTCCGGATGCGTGTAGACACGATTGCCTTTGAGCCAGAGCTTGAGGGCGTTCCAGTGGATGCCGGCGACCACGCCGGCGGTCATCCAGGGGTAGGCGAGCAAGGCGCGCGCGAGCGTCGCCCCCGAGAGCTCGCGGCGGCGCAGCGACATCGTCGCGTCGAAGATCATGCCTGCGGTGTCGTAGTTCTCCATGTGCACGGCCAGGCGGCGGCCCGGTGGGGAGAAGCGCCAATCGTAGCGCTGGTCCATCGGCATGAACGGCGAGACGTGAAAGTCCTTCGCAAACCGGAACCGCATCACCCCGTTCATCTCCGGCGTGCGCGGCAGGACGTAACTGTGCCGCTCCCCCCACGGCGTGTTGGTAATCTCCGTCAGGATCGCCTCGACATGCGACCCGCCGCGATCGAAGCAGTAGTAAAAGCTCACCGGATTGAAGCAGTATCCATAATACCGCAGGTGGGTGAGCAGACGAATCGGCCCTGCCGGTCGCCTTCCCGTTCGCTCTTCGACTGTCCGGCGCACTGCCTCCGCCAGCGGTACTGCCGGGTCGCCGTGATACTCGGCGCGGTGGAAACGCGCCGGCGCCGCGCGCCGCGCCGACCACAGCCAGTGCCCGTCGAGCGCTTCGGGCAGCTCGTCGAGGTCGAGATACATCATGAACAGCCGAAACCGAAAGCGGTGTGGCACCGGCCGGAGGCGGCGGTGTTGCACCACGCCGGTGTAGACGGCGCTGTTCACGTCCGGACTCCGATGGCTCGCGCGGCTCGGTACGCGCTGGCGACCCCGTCTTCGTGGAACCCGTTGCCCCAATAGGCGCCGCAATAGTGCGTGTGCCGCTGACCGCTGATTTCAGAATGCCGCGCCAGGGCGAGCATGCCGGCCGTCGTGAAGACCGGGTGGGAGTAGATGAACCGCCGCACGATGCGATCGGGTGCCACCGCCGCGGCGCGATTCAAGGTCACACAGAACGTCTCCGGAGACCCAAGCGTCTGCAGGATGTTCATGTTGTACGTCACTGCCGCGGGGGCAGTCGCATCGCGATCGAGGTGATAGTTCCACGCCGCCCAGAGCCTGCGCCGCCGCGGCAGGAGTGACGCATCGGTGTGCAGCACGACATCGTTCGCCTGATAGGGGATCGCGGACAGGATCTCGCGCTCGACGGCTGAAGGATCTTCGAGCAGTGCGAGCGCCTGGTCAGCATGACACGCCAGCACCACTTCATCGAATCGCTCCCCATCGACCGTGACCCCCTCCGGCCAGCGGCGCACGTGCCGTACCGGGCACCGCAGGCGAGTCCGGGAGGCGAACGGCCGCGTCAGGGCAGCAACGTACCGGGCCGAGCCTCCCTGCACGACGCGCCAATTCGGCCGGCCATTCACGCGCAACATGCCATGGTTGTCGAGGAACTGGACGAGAAACGCGAGCGGCATCTCGAGCACCTGCTGTTGCGGCTGCGACCACAGCGCCGAGGCCATCGGCACGAGGTAATGAGCCAGAAACCGCCGAGAATAGCCGGCGTCGCGGGCGTATTCGCCCAGCGTCGCGCGGGCAGCCCCGTCCCGGATCGCCAGGGGCGCGTGGCGCCCGAATCGCAGGATGTCGGTGGCCATCCGGTAGAAGGACGGGCGCAGCAGGTTCGAGCGCTGGCCGAACAGATGGTTGAGCGAAGAACCGTTGTATTCGAACCCGCTCGCGTCGGACCGCACGCTGAAGCTCATCGACGTCGGCTGCGTCGCGACGCCGAGCCGGGCGAGCAGCGCCGTGAACGCCGGGTAATTGCGCTCGTTGTAGACGATGAAGCCGGTGTCGACGGGCCATTGGCCCGACGCGGTGGTGACGGGCACCGTATGCGTGTGCCCGCCGAGATAGTCGTTCGCCTCGAACAGCGTGATGTCGTGATCGGGGTGCAACACGTGAGCGGCGACGAGGCCCGCGATGCCCCCGCCGACGATGGCGATGCGCAAGACTAGGAGCGCTCCCGCACCCTGGCCGGCACCGGATGGAGGTTCCTGATGATGCCGAGCCTGGACAGGAGCCACAGCCCGTAGAAAGTGAAGTCCACTTCCCACCAGTAGAACCCTTGCCGGGTTGCGCCGGGATACCAGTGGTGGTTGTTGTGCCACCCCTCGCCGAAGGTGATGAGCGAGAGAATCAGGCTGTTCTTGCTGTCGTCCGGAGTGGGGTAGCGGCGTCGACCCAGCTGATGGGCCAGCGAGTTGATGAAACAGCTGCAGTGGAACAGGACCACGGTACTGATGAAGAAGCCCCACACGAGCCACTGCGCGCCTCCGACGACGAACAGGGCGGTCGCCACGAGCAACGGGACGACGATGTCGAAGCGGTCGAGGAAGCGCAGCTCGGGGTAGCGGGCCAGGTCGGGAACCTGCTTCACGTCGGTGGGAAAGTTCTCGGGAGAGGTGATCCACCCCATGTGGCTCCACCAGAAGCCATGATAGCGGGGACTGTGCACGTCGACTTCCGTGTCGGCATGGCGGTGGTGCTTGCGGTGGTGCGCCGCCCACCACAACGGTCCCCGTTGCACGCAGGTGGCTCCTGCCACGGCGATCAGGAATTGCACCGGGCGCGAGACCTCGTACGTGCGATGCGAGAAGTAGCGGTGATAGAACCCGGTAATCGCGAACATCCGCAGCACGTAGAGCGCCGCGGCCACCCCGACCGCCGCCCAGCTGGCCCCGACCCAGATCACGGCCAGGCAGGCCAAGTGCATGGCGACGAAGGGGATCACGCGCACCCAATCGACGTGGTGCGCTCCAGACTGGGGCCGCGCAGGCGTGGAGGCGGTGTCGAACCACAGGCGGAACTTGGTGATCAGCTGTTGGAGTCGGTTCATGTCGAGCCAATGTAACGTACGCCGCCGGGCCCGTCACGGATGTGGAACTCAAGACCGGACAAACCCGTAGGGAGCGGTCTCCATTCCTACGGAATCCCGGATGGTTCGTGTCTCGCCGGCTGCCCTTGCGCTCGCGCTGACCCTCATCCGGGGCGGGTCGCTCGCCGCCCAGGATTCCACCCATCAAGAACCGCGCCGTCCCCCCGGGTACCACGCTCTGAACCTCGGCGTCGGGGGTGTCGGGCTGTCCATCGGTAACTCGCGTCGCTGGACCGGCCTGCGCATCAATTTCCAGGACAATCAGATCGAGCAGGTCAACGGCATCGGGATCACGATCTGGAATGCGAAGCACAACGAAGGGATGGAACTGAATGGCCTGGCGGTGGGACTGACCGGCCCTGTGGGCGGGCGATTCACAGGGGTGACGATCGGTGGCCTGGGCGCCGTGGCCGATCAGGAGTTTCGCGGCATTACCGTGGCCAGCCTCGGGGTAGTCTCGAATGGCGACATGAGCGGGATCAATCTCTCGGGGCTCGGCACCGTGGCCAACGGCGATATGCGCGGCGTGAATGTCGCCGGTTTGGGCCTGGTGGCGAACCGCGACATGGACGGCATCAACCTCGGCGGATTGGCCGCGGTGGCGAACCGGCGCATGCGTGGGCTCAACGTGGGCGGGCTCGCCGTCGTTGCCAACGGGTCCCTGTACGGCCTGTCCGCCGGCGGGCTCGCGACGGTGACGAACGGGGACCTGCGCGGCATCACGCTGGGCGGATTGGCCGTCGTTGCCAACCGCTCGATCCGCGGCATCGGCGCCAGCGGCCTGGCGATTGTCTCCAGTGGGCCGAACACCGGTCTCAATGCCGCGGGGCTCGCCATCGTCTCGGACGGACCGTTGGGTGGCGCGGCAATCGCTGGTCTCGTGGTGGTGGGGGGCACGCGGATCACGGGCGTCGCGATCGGCGGGGTGCACGTCGAAGCGCCGCTGATCCAAGGGCTCGCGGTCTCCGCGATCCGGACGCGCACCTGGGACATGCGCGGCGTCTCGATCGCCGGCTACAACCGCATGAAGGGCGACCAGTTCGGGCTTGCGATCGGCGTGTACAACTACGCCAAACGCCTGCACGGCGTCCAGCTCGGTCTCCTCAACAACGCGCGCAACAACCGCGGCCTGCTCCGGGTCCTGCCCCTGGTCAACGTGCATCTGGACTAGAGGTGCTGTCAGCTATCAGCTTTCACCTGTCAGCCCTCAAAGGCGGGAAAATGCTCAGCCGTCACGTGTCAATCCTGTTCGCCCTGGTGTGCGCATCCTTCCCTCGAGTCGCGCGGGCACAGGAAACCGCGTCGGACACGCTGCTGACCGTCGATCACTATCTCGACTTCGAGCAGGCGGCCGATCCACAGCTGTCGCCCGACGGATCACAGATTATTTACACGCGCTCGTGGGTGAATCGCCTCGAGGACAAATGGGAATCGGCGTTGTGGATTATGGGCGCCGACGGCTCGAAGAATCGCTTCCTCACCAAGGGCTCGAACGCCCGCTGGTCGCCGGACGGATCACGCATCGCCTACTTCGCCGACGGTGAGCCGAAGGGGACGCAGGTGTTCGTGCGCTGGATGGATGCCGAGGGCGCGATGTCCCAGGTCACGCACCTCGTCGAAACGCCGAGCGACCTGCGCTGGTCGCCTGACGCGAAGTGGCTGTCGTTCGCGATGCTGGTGCGCCACGCCACGCCGTGGGACATCAGCATGCCCAAGTCGCCCACCGGCGCGAACTGGACTGCGGCGCCGCGCGTCGTGGACCGGATGCACTACCGCCAGGACCGGCGCGGCTTCATGGAGGACGGCTACCTCCACCTCTTTCTCGTGTCGGCCGACGGCGGCACGGCGCGCCAGCTCACGAGCGGCGAGTGGAATGTGGGGGCGCGCTTCGACGGCCTCACCAATGCCGTCGGCTACGACTGGACGCCCGACGGGAAATCGGTGGTGGTAGACGGCTACAAGGATCCGGCGGCCGATCACAACTATCGCAACTCGGCGATTTACCTGGTGGACGTCGCGAGCGGGGCGGTGCGGCCGCTGACGACGCGCCCGGGCGTGTGGACGAATCCCGTCGTGTCCCCCGACGGCAAGTCGATCGCGCTGGCCGGGTACGATTCGACGAACGCCAGCTACCGCGCCGCCGATCTCTGGGTGACAGGAGTCGACGGTGGCGCGATGCGGAAAATCACCGGTGACCTGGACCGTGATCCCGCAGGACCGCGTTGGGCACCGGACGGCAGCGGCGTGTACTTCGCCGCCGACGATCACGGATCGCGCAATATCTGGTTCGCCGGACTCAGCGGAGCGCCGCGGAGCGTCACCACCGGCGCGCAGATGCTCACCCTGACGTCGCTCGACCGCAGCCTCAACGCCGTCGGTACGCGCAGCGATGCGACCCATCCGGCCGAGATCGTGCGCTACAACCTGCGCAAGCCGGACCCGGTGGCTCGGCTGACGAGCGTCAACGCCGACATCCTCGGCCGCATGAAGCTCGCGCAGGTGGAGGAGATCAATTACGCCTCGAGTGGGGGCGCTCGCGTGCAGGCGTGGATCGTGAAGCCGCCATCGTTCGACCGTGCCCGGAAATACCCGCTGATCCTCGAGATTCACGGCGGGCCGCACGGCAATTACAACGTGGGCTTCAGCTACATGTTCCAGAATTTCGCCGCCGACGGGTATGTGGTGTTGTACGTGAATCCGCGCGGGTCGACGGGGTACGGCTCAGCGTTCGGCAACGCCATCTTCCACGCCTATCCGAGCGTCGACTATGACGATCTCATGGCCGGGGTCGACACCGTCATCGGGCGCGGCCTCGTCGACACGACCCGGATGTACGTCTCCGGGTGCTCGGGCGGCGGCGTCCTCTCGTCCTGGGTCATCGGCCACACCCACCGCTTCGCCGCCGCGGCGGTGCGCTGCCCCGTGATCGACTGGATCAGCATGGCGGGGGAGACGGACATTCCGTTCTTCACGTACAGCTTCTTCGACGCGCCGTTCTGGGAAAAACCCGATCAGTGGCTCAAGCAGTCGTCGCTGATGTACGTCGGCAAAGTGACGACGCCGACCCTGCTCATGACGGGCGAGCTGGATCTGCGTACGCCGATCCCGCAGACGGAGGAATACTTCTCCGCGTTGAAGTATCGCGGCATTGAAACGGTGATGCTGCGCTTCAATGGGGAGTACCACGGCACTGGCTCGAAGCCGACTAACTTCATGCGCACCCAGCTGTACATGATGAGCTGGTTTCAAAAGCACAGTGGGACAGTGAAGCAGACAGCAGAAAGAGAGTAGGAAAGACGATGGACTAGACGCGTAGACGCACAGGGGAGAACAGTAGACGGGTAACAGGAATACCTGTTTACCGACATCTGTTCACCCCTGTGCGTCTGTACGTCTAGTCTTTGGGTGGCCTGTTTTCCAGCAGGATTCTGGCGTCTACCGCCGTTGCTCCCTGAGGGAATGCCAGCAACGGATTGATATCCAGCTCCGCGATCTCTTCGTGGTCGACGGCCAGTTGGGCCACGCGTTGCACGACCTCGCCGAGCGCCCCAAAGTCGACCGGCGGCGCGCCGCGGACGCCTTCGAGGATCGCCGTTCCACGAATCCCTTTGAGCATGTCGTGCACGTCGAGGGGGCAGAGTGGGGCGATGCGGAATATCACGTCGCCAAGCGCCTCGACGTAGATCCCGCCCAGCCCGAACATCACGAGCGGGCCGAACACGGGGTCTCGGCTCACGCCGACGATCGTCTCCCGGCCACCCGTGATCATGCGCTGAACCAAGAAGCCCTCGATCGTCGCCTGCGGGGCGCGGCGGGACACGCCGTCCAGCATTGCGGCGTACGCTTGCTTCAGCTCGACGGCGGTCTCGATTCCCGTCCGAACGCCGCCCACGTCAGTCTTATGAATGATCTGGGGAGAGACGATCTTCACCACGACCGGGTAGCCGATCTCGGCGGCTGCGCGCGCCGCAGCCTCGGGGTCGCGGGCGAGCCGAGCCGGCGCCGTCGCGATCCCGTACGCCGTGAGGACGTCCAGCACCTCGAGATCGGTGAGCCTGGTCTGGCCGGCGACGCGGGCTTGCGCGAGCACTCTCGCGGCGCGCTCGCGATCCACCGTCAGCGGCCGATCGGGGAGCGTGGGGCGCGCCCGCCATTCGCAGACGCGGCGCAGCGCACCAAGCGCACGGGCGGCTGACTCCGGGAAGATGTACGCCGGGATCCCTGCGCGGTGCAGCTCCGCACGCCCCTCGGGGAGGCCATCCCGTCCCATGAGGACGGCCAGCACGGTCTTGCCGTGGTGTGCGCCGGCCGCGGCGGCGATCGATTCGGCCACGTCGCCCGTGCGAATGCCGAGCGGAGGCACGAAGATGGCGACCGCGGAGTCCACGTTCCTGTCGCCCAGGATGGCGTCGAGCGCTGCGCGGTAATCGGCGGCGGTGGCGGAGGCGATCATGTCGACGGGATTGCGGAGGCTCGCCTCCGGGGGAAAGAGCGGGCGCAGCCGAGCGATGGTCTCGGGACCCAGATCCACCAGCTCGATCCCCTGGGGCTCGAGCGCGTCGGCGGCGAGAATCCCGGGTCCGCCCGAGTTCGTGAGCACGGCGGTGCGCCGCGAGCGCGGCAACGGAGGCCCGGTGAAGGCCATGGCCATGTCGAACAGCTCTTCCATCGAAGAAGCCCGCAGGACGCCCGCCTGCGTCAGCAGCGCGTCGACCGCGGCATCGCTGGCCGCGAGAGAGCCGGTGTGCGAAGCGGCGGCGCGAGCGCCGACCTTGGAGCGCCCGGATTTCATCGCGATGATCGGCTTCTGCTTCGCGATGCGCGAGGCGATCTCGAGAAAGCGGCGCGGGTTCCCGAAGTTCTCCACGTACATGAGGATCACGCCGACGGTGTCGTCGTGCTCCCATTGCAACAGCAAATCGTTGCCGCTCACGTCCGGCTTGTTGCCGACCGAGACGAACTGCGAGATGCCGATACCATACTCCTTGGCGTAATCGAGCACGCTCAACCCGAGCGCTCCCGATTGGGACACGAACGCGGCATGACCGAAGGGGGGCATCGTCGGGGCGAACGTCGCGTTGAGCGAGACTTCGGCGGCGCCGTTCAGCACGCCCATGCAATTGGGTCCCACCATGCGCATCTCGTAGCGCCGCACGATCTCGACGAGCTGCCGCTCTGCCGCCGCGCCTGCCTCCCCCACCTCGCGGAACCCCGCCGAAATGACCACGAGTCCGCGCACTCCCTTCTTTCCGCAAGACTCGGCGACGGGCAACACGTGCTCTCTTGGAACCACGATGATGGCGAGATCGACGGGGTCGGGAATGTCTCCGACGGATGGATACGCCTTGATCGAATGAATCGAGGGCGCCTTCGGGTTCACCGGGTACACAGCGCCGGTGAACCCGTATTTCACGATGTTGGCGAGGATTTCGTGCCCGATCGTGTCGGGGCGCCGGGACGCGCCGATGACGGCGACGGAGCGTGGCTTCAGGATTGGGTCGAGGGGGTTGGTCACGTCGGCCTTTGAAATATCACGCCGACCGATGCTTTTCTAGGTTGCAGCGAGGCTCAGAATTGCCAGCCCACCGTGATCGGTACGAACCACCGTGGATGAGCGTCGCCGCGGAACATCCGCAGATAGTCGATGGAGAGGAGCATCCCGTTCTGGCGGCGCGTCGTCAAAATGCTGAGGCCGGCTTGCACGCCACCGGCAAGCGCTGGTGTGCCGGTGGGTCGGTTCGCGAACCATGATGCCGTCGGCCCGAGGCGATACAACAGCGAGGCCTTCTCATAGCCCTGGCGGGCAACCAACGCGGGCGCGAGGACCAGTACGGTCGTCTGGTTGCTGGTGAACGTCGGAGCGCACTGTGGTCCCGGGCAGGGCGGGGTTTCGATGGGAACGTCCGGGATGCTGATCACCCAAAAATCGTTGACGAGTGAGAACGATCTCCCACTGCGCCAGCTGATCCTTCCGTACCAGGTGAATCCCCTGCCGCCGAGCAGCTCGTTCGCACCGCGGTCGGCGAACGACATCCCGGCTCCAAGAGCCAGGTGCTGGGCGTCGAGCCGGACTGGCTGCAGGACGCCGAACACCAGCAACAACCCGGCCCAGGAACTAGACTTGGAACTGATTCGCAGACCCATGCGGTTCTCCTGGTATGATCCTGCAGGGTGATCCCCCGACACGCAAGTCGGAGAAAAGCTGACGATGCGATTACTGGCTTGGGCGTTTCGCACGCTGCAAGCCCTGTCTCCAGGCGGAGCCGCTTGTCTCGCGGAACGCCTCTTCTTTACGCCGCATCGCTCCCGCCTGACGCCGGCGATGCGCGGCGTCCTGGACCAGGGAAAGCCGTTCCACGTCGAAGTCGAAGGGCAGCAGATCGTGGGGTGGACGTGGGGAGACGGACCGGCGGTTTATCTCGTGCACGGCTGGGGATCGCGCGGCGGCCGGCTCTCGGCATACGTCCAGCCCCTCGTCGATGCCGGCTTCCAGGTCATCGGGTTCGACGCTCTCGGACACGGCGCCTCCGGGGGGCGCATGAGCTCGATGCCGCAAATGGCCCGCACGTTGCGCGCCGTCGTCGCAGCACATGGGCCCGTGCAGGGAGTCGTGGCGCATTCGCTCGGCGCCTCGGTGACGACGCTGGCGATGGAGTGGGGTCTCGCGGTGGGCCGCGCCGTTTTCGTCGCGCCGTCAGCCGATCCCGTCGGCTACACGCTGCTCTGGGCGCGGCAACTCGGTCTCCGCCCCGATGTGATCGACCGTCTCCGCACCAACAGCCAGCACCGCATCGGGTTTTCCTGGTCGGATCTCGATATCGTGGCGCTGGCGCGCCGGCGGACGACTCCGCTCCTCGTCATTCATGATGACACGGATGACGTCATTCCGGCGGTGGATGGACAAGCGATCGCCGCCGCGTGGCCCGGCAGCCGGCTGGTGACGACACACGGGCTGGGGCACTCGGAGATCGTCCGCGTCCCGGACATCGTGGCGCAGGGCGTGGCGTTTGTCGCAAATCAGGCGGGCAGCGCCGCGACGTCGGCGCGCACTCCCTCGGCGACGCGGTCGGCGAGCGCCATGATCGTCAAGTAGGGGTTGATCTCGAGCGCGTCGGGAAAAAGCGACGCGTCCGCCACACGCAGCCACGGCAGGCCGTGGACTCGACCCCAGCTGTCGGTCACCGAATCCGCGGCCGAGCGGCCCATCCGGCAACCGCCCATCAGATGCGCCGAGGTGATCGACTGCTTGCCGGGCTTCCAATGACGTGCGTCGATCAGCTCGTCGATGCGGCCGGCATCTTTGGCTGCGATGAGCGGCGGATCGGCGAACGGGGCGTGCACGTGCGTGGCCCCAGCGGCGAAGCAGATCCGCGCCGCCGCGCGATT
>JACXTT010002653.1_pt1 | contig 28159 bp, 14 predicted proteins | sample 9270951 | NCBI WGS metagenome assembly JACXTT01 (sample SAMN15532306, study PRJNA645909) | rock metagenome | isolation source: weathered quartz diorite | place: Puerto Rico | collected 2017-06-21 | reverse complement strand
TTCCAAGCCCAAGAGCTTGCCCACATCCTGCGTTCGCGCTGGCAGACGCACAGCTTCGGCCCACGTACGGAGGAACTGCTGCGCTCCGCGCTCTATACCCTTTCCGTTCACGGCCTGACGCTGGTGGAACTGCCGCGCATTCTTATTAACCAAACTTTCCGTAGCCGTCTGGTTCGTACCCTTCCCGAGCAGACGGTGACGGACTATTGGAAGGGGCGGTACGAGCCCCTCAGCGAGCCCATGAAGGCGGCGGTGCGGGAGCCGTTGCTCACCCGCATTTCAAGCTTCATTGCTGACCCACAGATCCGCGAGATTGTGGGACAGAGGAAGAGCACATTGTTCTTCAAGGAGGCCATGGACAAGGGGCTATTCGTGATCGTCAATCTGTCCAAGGGCCGGCTCGGCGAGAACTCGGCCGTCTTGGGCAGCCTCCTTTTCACCAAGCTCACTCTCGACACCATGGCCCGCGCCAAAGAGCCGGAGAAGAAGCGGCCCTTGTTCGCTGTGTACGCGGATGAGTTGCAAAACCTGGCCGGGCAGAATTTCTCCACCCTCATCGCCGAGGCCCGAAAATATGGGGTGTCTGTCACCGCCGGACATCAATTCTGGCGTCAACTTCCGATCGAGCTGCGCGCCGCCGTTCTGGGCGTGGGGTCGAGAGTTTTCTTTCGCCTGCATTACCACGATGCTCTCGAGCTTGCGGGGGAGCTAGATTCGGCCGAAAAGCAGTGGTACACCGAACTCCTAACCCGATTACCCCGCGGCGAAGCCGTCTTTCGGACCGGAGCCGAGCGCCCTGTCTCCTTTCACGTCAAGAAGCACAAAGAACCAAAAGCCACCGCAGCAGAGAAGGAGTCTCTCCGCCAGATCTCCCACGCCCACTTTGCGGTACCCCGCGCTCTGGTCCGCAAAGACATTGCATATCGATATGACGAGGACCCGCGCAGCGAGATTGCCGAGTTCCAGTACCGGATCGAACCACCTCTCTAAATCCTGTCCGCCTGTCGTCCGCCGCTTTTCATGCACAAAGCCCCACGCCTTGTCCTACAGGAGAAGGACCGTGAACTGCTCCGACTCCTTGCGGAGGAGTTCATGCTGCTCACCCGTTCCCAGATCGGAGTGCTGTTTCCCGGCCGCTCCGTCCAGCGCTCCAACTTCCGTCTCCGCCGGCTTTTGCTTACCAAATATCTCTCTCGGCGCACCTCCCCGTTGTTGCCAACCGGAACCGCCCTTTATTACCTTGGCCCGCTGGCCGGCGAGGCATTGGGCCTGGAGCTAGAGGATGCAGCCATTTCTGCTCGCCGCAAGCGTGCCCTCAGGATTGCTGACGGGGCACTTCCGCATCTCATTCTCGTTAACTCTGTCCATGTCAAGTTCGTCGTGGCGGAACGTGCCTATCCCTCGGAGTATCAGGTGCTCACCCATATCCCGCAATACGCCCCCGTCTGGAACACCCTCAATCAGTACGGGTTCCCGCTCCGACCCGACGGCTACATTGCCTATCGATATGACGCAGCCACGTTCTGCAATTTTCTCGAGGTCGATTTGGGCACCGAGCGTGGGGAAACCATCCGCAAGAAGTTTCACGCCTACCAGGAATATGCTGCCTCCGGCCAATTCGAGCGGCACTTTTCTGCCAGCCGATTTCGCGTCCTCTTTATCACGGTCGGCAAACGCCGCGCACAGCAGCTGTTGAGGCATGCCCAGGGCTGCCCGCCAGACCTCATCTGGGTCACCACCGCCGAACAGTTCCGGTCGCGTCCACTGTTCGACCCGCATTGGTCCGTGTCGGGCGCCTCCGGCCCTCAGTCCCTTCAGCTTCCCCTATGAAGTTCTGCAATGATTGTCAATCGTTCTCTCCGGACGCCAGCCCCTTCTGCGCTAGCTGTGGGGCCAGCTTTGGCGTCAGACTATGTCCCCGCCTACACGCGAACCCGGCCTCGGCCAAATACTGCCAGAAGTGCGGTTCTTCCGTTCTCTCGCGACCCCATCGGCCGGGCTCGCTATCGAGCCGCCTTCGCGTTTTGGCTGTCGTCCTCCTGTGCTCGATCTTGACCTTCCTCTGTGTCCTGGCGTTCCAGCTCGTTACCATGCCCGAGTCCATCTCACTGCCCTCGGTAATCCTCATTTCCTTGCTCGGAGTAGCGGCAGCAATAGCTTCGGCCAAGCGCTGATCTCCTGCTTCTCATCCAGTTCAGCCCGGTACCCAGGGCCCAGACGTAGTTATTTGCGGACTCCAACTGCAGCGGGACCCGTCTTCGTCCGCACAGAACCGCCACTTTTTCGAGTTGTTGCCGGTTGCAGGCCAGCGTCACTCGTTGCAACAGCACGCTGGTGCGCACATTCGCGCCTTTTCGTCCGCCGTGTTGCATGCCTACAACAGGTGCGGCAGCGAGATGACCGGCCCTGCATTTGCCGCGCCCGGATTTGTCGATTGGGCGGCGCACATGGCTCCCATGGGCCGAATCGGACGGCCTGAGGAGGTGGCCCCGGCGTTGATTTTCCTGGCTTCCGATGCCTCTAGCTTCGTCACCGGACAAGTGGTGGCGGTGGATGGCGGCCTCAGCGCTGCCAGCGAAAGGTGGCCGGAATCAGGGCGCGCCTTCTTTGAAGGCGGCCTGGGTGATTTAGCCCGGCCGATTCGGCCAGCACGAGTGATGTAACTGCAGCTCGCGAATGAATTCGTCGCCGGTAACTCGGCGAGCCGTTTCCGCCTTAGCTCCTTTGAATTTAATTAGCCATGCAACTTATCCATTTTCTGTACGATAACTGGGTCAGGGGTGAGGAACATGGCAATACGAAATGTCACGCCGCAAGCTGGCGACTGGACCACGCCGCAGGCCGACGACCGCTACACAACGGTCAAAACTCGCGAAGACACGCTGGAGAAGGAAGCGAAGAGGCTGGGCGCTGACCTTAAGGACCTGCTCGCCGCCAACCCCCAAATTACCGACCCCGACCACATGACGCCCGGCACAGCGATTCGTGTCCCGCGCAATCTTGCCGGCCCGCCTGCCACGAGCGCAGCCCCAGATGACGTCACTGTTGCCAGTGACAGCGCCGCATCGAGATATGCCGAAGCTCGTCTAGAGGCCACTGCCATGCGCAGCAAGCTCGAGGCGGGAGGGTCTGCAGGGATTTCAGCCGCGGGCGCTGCGGCGGCACCAGCGGCGACAGCACCTGCCCCGGCCGCGGCTGAGACACAGTCATACCTGTCGACAGATCCTCGCTTCGCCGATGTCAACGCCGCACTCAATGCTAGCGATGGCGAAGCCGCCATGGGCGCGGCTAGCAAGCTCATTGCGGAACTGCAAAAAGAAAAGCCGCCCAACCAGCAGTTGCTGAACGAAGCTCGCATGGGACTGGCGGCTGGCGCCATGGTGGCCGGCAAGCTGAACGATGCGCAGAAGGTGTTGCTCGCGATTCCTCCGAAGTCGCTGGGGGCAGTCGACAAAGCCGAGTTCAACGACCTTCGCGACCTGCTGAAGAGTGCCCGCCTTGATCTTTTCACGAGCTCGTTCAAAGCGGACATGGGACGTGACTCGAAGGTGAAGGACAGGGGACAGGCAGCCGCCGACCAGGCCCGGGAGCTGCTGGAGTTGTTGCAGAAGACGGAACCGGGTAACACAGAGGAAATCGACGAGGTGCGGATGAAGCTTGCCAATGCGCTTCTTGTCGGCGGCCACTATCGCGACGCGGAAATGGCCTTGACGGGCGTCAACGAGAAACCACTGCCCTCGGAGCTGAAGAATTACCTGCAAGACATTCGCCAGGAAATCCATGTCCAGCAAATTGTCTCTCTGGGGAACGCCTACGATGCCGACATCAAGAAAGGCAATTACAAGGAAGCGGTCAGCAACGCTACCGCGCTGGTGAACGATCTCGCCAAGTACTTCCCCGGAGCGAAGGACCACATTATGGCAGCGCGCGTGGAACTGGCTTCAGCGCAAATGATGGCCGGTGATGTCGAGGGCGCACGTAAGTCGCTGGCTCACGTCACCCGCGAAGAGTTCCAGGCAGCTCCCAAGGAGCTGCAGCAGCTCTACCACGAGCGCAATTCGCAAATCGACAAGTACATGGAAGCTGAAAAGAAGTTGAAGTCCGACGAGGCCTCCATTCAACATGAATTGCAGTCAATCGAGTCGTTGCTGAGAAGCGGCAACAAGGACTTGGCTAAGGACGCGGCCGCGCAAGCCGAGCGGCTTCTGGAGACGGTAAAGCAGAAGTATCCCGACAACACCGAGGCGATCAGCAGGATGGAGCTGACCGTCGCCAACGTTGAGCTGGCGGCCGGCCAGAACGACGTAGCGATTGATCGCTTGCAGAAGCTGGCAAGCACCAGCAGCGATCCGGAGGTCAAGGATCAGGCGAAGCTGTTCGAGGCGCAGGCATGGCTCCAAAAGGGGCAGGTCTCCAAGGGCGTGCAGATGATGCGCTCCCTCAGCGAGACCGCCTCGACGCCCGAGATACAGAAAGCCGCCAAGAGCGGAGTCATTTCGGTTGAGAGCGACTACCTCAAGGCAGTCGACAAGAAGACCGATCTCGAGCGGGATCAACTCGACCGGATCAAGGCAGGAAAGACAGCCAAAGACGATTCCTGGTACCGGGCTTTCAACCCCTTCAACATCAACCGCCCCAGCGTTGCCGAAGAACACGAAATGAACCTCAACCGCCTGTTCGCGCTGGGCAACGGTGCTATCGACCTGCAACGCGTGATGAAGAACTTGAACCTCACCGTCTCGGATATTCAGAAGATGGATTTCAAGGAGCTGTCAAAGACGGTGGGAAGTGAGAAGCTCGCGCGCGAGTTCCAGGTGGCGCTGGCCAACCCTGATGTCCAGTTGATCGCGAAGGATGATTTCAACAGCGGGAAGTTTTCCTGGGAGACCAACAAGTTATACGTGGATCCGTCGTATCTGGAGTCCGCGATCGAAGTCGACGGCCGGCTCCTTGGGCAAGCGCTCCGGGGAGTGCATAGCGGCCTCGACAAGGCCGCGCATTCGGGTATTCCCTTGCTGAGCGAGATTGGCGCGTTGGGGGAGGCGTCGATGGACGCCTTGAGCGCTACCAATCGTTTGGTCAAGAGCACATTTCAGCATGCCTGGAACTTCTACAACGAGGCCGACGCCAAGGGTAAGTGGTACGGCGGGGTCGGACGTGGCATCACCTGGGGGGCAGAACAGGTCGCCTCAGTCTTTACCATGCCTGCCACTGTCTTGGATTACAAAGCCGACGATCGCGAGCGTGGCGATGCCATCGTGGGTACGTTGGCGATGGTCGGGACCGCCGGATTGCTGGAAGCCGGTGGCCCGGTGTTGGCTCGCGGATTGGGCGCCGTCGGCTCGCGCGTCGCAACCAGCGGACTGGGCCGGTGGGTTGCCGATAGTTGGCTCGGCCGTGTTGCGACCAACGTCGGCGGAAAGATTGGCGGCGTGCTCCGCACCGAGATCAAGCTCGGCGGCTCGAAAGAAGTCGAGACCGGCGGGCTAGCAGTTCACTCCCGCATGAGCAACGTCATGTACGACTCCAGCATTAAGGGATTCGACATGGACAAGCTCCTCAAGGAGCTGGAAACAACTGACGCCGGCTCACGCATTGCCGACGGCGTTCGCCGAGGCGAGATCCACGTAACCGTCACCCGCGAGCCACTGGTGGGGGACGCCACCGTCGAAGGCATGTCTTACGGCAAGGAGATGAACGTGGTCTGGCAGGGTTCAGTCGAGGAAACCGCCTCGACGGCACTACACGAAGGAGTCCACAATCTCGACCCCACCACCACGCCCGGCGGCAAAGACGTTTCCGAGACATCGCGCGAGGCCCTCGCCCGCGAGGCCGAATATGAGTACCGCATCAAGCGTAACTTGCCGGTGAAGGACACCGATCCTTTTGAAAAGGTGTACCGCAGCACCCTCGACGCAGGCAAAAAGTCCGGGCTCAGCGACGCGGAGGCGCGGCTGCAAGCCGAGCAGGCGTTGGTCAACGAACTGAGCAAGGATCCCTTCTACGGCAAAAACACAGCTGGCACGGTCGGGCAAGCGCGCAGAGTGGGACCTGTGGCCGCCGAAGACGCGGAGAGAATACGACAAATAACGGAGTGGCAGAATCGCGGCAAGATTCGCGGCGACGTGGAGGGCCTGAAGAAAGGATTGCGGGAAGGCACCGCAGAAGCACGAGCCGAGTTCGAGGAGGCCAGGACGCAAATAATCGAGAACGGGCAGTTCCACCACGTGGAGGATTTTGCCGATAATCCGGCCAGTCCGGCGCCTGTGCGGACAGCGCGGATGAGCGACGCCAACAAGAGGGAACTTGAGAATTCGGCGTGGCTTGGCGAGAGATTTCCGGATCCGGATGTCCGCAGAGAGTTCATGCAGTGGCTGGAGGACAACCACCAGGGCGAACACTTCGGTGATCATCTTAACCCTTACGCCGGTTCGCCTCAATCTGAAGTAGAGGTGCAGAATTTCAGCAAGGAGACCGGCAGGAGAATCAACGACCCCAAGCAGACACAATTTGCGACATCGGATTGGCTCAAGGACAGGCTGCCGTCTGCGGCTGATCGTGAACGGTTCATGGATTGGCTGAACAATCAGTTCCGATCGGAACACACGGGAGAACCTCTTTCCGCTGGCTCGCCTCAAGCCGAAGCGAAGTTGCAGGAATGGAGAGAGAGCCAGAAACCGGCAGGTAAACCGTGAGAAAACAGCAGAAGCGCGCCGTACACGTTGCACCGGCATTACTTGCCACTTCTTGATGGTGATGGCGGCCATCGTCCGCCCCGTCGTACGCTTCTCTTTGCGGTGGGAAAACAGTAGCTCGGTGCGGCACGAAGTACAGAGATCGGAATCTACATGTCCTCCAGCCACACCGGCATCCAGACCACGCCGGGATCTAGGCTCATTGATTTCGCTACCCGCGCGCGACCGTCCTCATGAAGGCACGAACGACCTTGCCTAGGGTGGGCGGTGCAGGAGTCGAACCTGCGGCCTTGCCCTTATCAGAGGCATGCTCTAACCGACTGAGCTAACCGCCCCAGAGCTCGCTAGAGCTGTCTCATTCCATCCTAGGGCTTTTACGCAAAGCGTCAAGGCGACCGAGAAAAGCCGTGTGGCGCGGCTCCCGGCTTTATCAGCAACAAATCAAACCGACGCTTGCCCGCGCATTCCTTACCCGGGCAACGCCATTGTGACGATCTTGGCGTGAGCATCTCTTTTCGACTCCATGAGGGCATTCCCGTACACGTTCATGGTGGTAGAGACATGGGCATGGCGCATGAGCCTTTGTTGCACACCGACCGACACTCCCGCGGCATCCAGCCAGGAACGGTAGGTATGGCGAAAGGTGTGCCAGCCGAGGGTCTCCGGGAGCCCAAGTTCCTGGCCGATTTTCCGCAAGTACCGTTTCTGCAATGGGTTTGCATGGTATGGCCGCAAGGTTCTTGGATTGGCGAATACCCACTCGCCCGGATTTTCGGGCGCCTTGGTTCGCCACGAGCGGAGTGCGTCGACAAGCACAGATGCAAGCGGCAGCTCATCGGCGGAATATTCCGTCTTTACCGTGTCGACCCGGCCATTGACGATCCCACGAGTTATCCGGACCGTCAGCTTCTCAAAGTCAACATCCGACCATTTGAGGCCCAGGATTTCATTCACTCTCAGGCCCAGGCATTGGGCAATGAGGACCATGGTGCGGTGGGGCTCCGGCAGTCGCCCCAGAATGGCGGCGAATTGCGCAGCCGTGAGCACGATAGGTCTCCGCACCCGCCTGCTTGCTCCTCGGATTTCCACCAGCGAGACCGGATTTCGCTCGAGATCCAGGTAGTCCCAAAGCATCGCCTTTTCGAACAGCCGGTGCAGAAGCGCTCGGATCTTGCTTTTGTACCTGGGGGACAAGGGCAGATTGTTGAACCACTCTTGAATGGCGCCCGGCTTTACTGCCGCCAGGCGCACGACGCCCCAGTGTGGGCGGATGTACTTTTCAATGATGATGCGATACCCGTACGCGGTTGAATATTTCAGAGAGTGACCCGGTGGCTTGTGGTCGGAAATGATCTCGCTGATGTGCTCCTCCGCCAGGAACCGGTTGAGAACCTCGCTTACAGGCGTGTCCTGCCGGTTGGGCAAGTGGGAGTTTATGCGCGCGAGGAGCGGTAGGACCTTTGCGCGCGCAGCCGTTTCGGTGAGCTCGTCTGTGGTGCCTAGGACAAGGGTCTTCATCTTGCGCTTGCCGTCTTCGGTGACACGGAAGCGAAACTCCCAAATTGGGGACGTGCGAGCGCGCTGGCGGATCCGTAGGCTGCCCTGCTGAGACCGGATTGATTGCATAGAACGTACCTTAGCCGCCGCGATCTGGTTCGGCGGCGCCTGGATAAGCAGTGGACCGCATCTCCGGAAGTCTTGCCTCGACCCATTTGGCTATGTCGCCTCTGCGAAATCGCCAGTAACGTCCCAGCCGGAAGCCTGGAAGGGTGCCGGAACGCGCGAGCTTGAGCACCGTGTTTTGATGAACACCAAGGATTGTCGCCACGGCCTTTGGATCAAGGAGGGGCTCAAGGGAGGGCAGGGTTTGCGGCATCGCGGAAACGCGGCCTCTGCGCGGACGTGGAGGGGGCGGCACGCCCGCACGCGAGGCCAGGCGGTTTACGGTGGTTTCTTTACATCTCACCGTACCTCTGCTTCTATGGGAGTGCCAGGCGTACGCTCTTCGCAGCCAGCGAAGCGCAGCCTGTTGAGCGTGGTCTGGCTGTGGTCAAAACGTCTGATCACCCGCGTCGAGCCTGGTTCCTGTGGTCTTCTGTGAACTGGCCAGCGCCAATTTTGGCTCTACAGTGCGGAATTTGAACGCTAGAGCGCGTCACTGATAACTGAGGTCGCGACGAGATTATGCGGCCATTTGAGCGCACTTGACGGACGCGGGAGGTATTTAGACCACCAGACCACACACCTTTGTGGTCTGATTGGTCTTTTGATTTTGCGCCAAGAGACAGCACCAATGGCAGCAGGTCAAAAGAACGTTCCGATTAGCAGGTCCACTGTCCTCAGCTTACGGACACATCAGATTCTGTCAATAGCGGACGCAATCACAACAGATTGTGGCCACAATCTCGAGATGGAGAAAAATTCAGTTGCCCCTCGTGTTCAATTTCTTACGACCGGCCTGACGATCTCGAAATCAACCTCTGCAGGGCAAGGCACGCCCCGAGGTAGACCCGCCGCCCGTTAAGAGTTACAAACAAAAGAGTTGCAGTGTATTTTTTCCCGGATAGGTCTGACCCGCCTCCTGCTTTCGTTCACGTAAGAATCCGACAATTCTGTTCTGCTCCCTCTCCGGGTTGAGTGGGGATGGGGGTGCGCGAGGGGCAAGGGACGGTGATCTGCCTCGTTTTCTCATCCTTAGATTCCGTCGGTTTTCCGACGACTTAGAACATATTCCCACCGGCTTGTCCTGATGTGGAAAATCGACGTGCCCCTTTTCGCTCAGCATTGCATCGGGCGGCTCCGTGCCCCCTCACGAGCGGCCCGATGCAAAGCCCACTGCTAAATCGACAGCCCGACCCCTCGGGCCGCGACTGTGCCTGACTTCAAGGACTCCTTGAGTTTCGTTGACAATGAGGTCGGTCGCCTTTTTGAAACGAGACGCGCGATAGACAATTACCTGGAATAAGCTCGGAATTCGGACTCAGCGCCAGTCGCGGTTCGAGTTCCGACAGACATTTGTTCGGACTTCAGAACAAACGAACCGGGCGCTGGACACGAGTTTTTTGCGGCGGTTAAAGCAAAGGGGATGAGCCCAATAGGTTAGCCGTGAATTACTACAACACCGGACGGACAAAGCGGTATCTTTTCTAACTTTCGCGAATTAGTCGTCGGAATTCCGACGACTGAACGCAGGCGGTTACTACTCCCAGTAGTTAATCAGTTAATGCATTGTCCTCTTTCTCGGTTGACACCGCGCCAACATGCTAACTAGATTCCAGTTCAAGCTGTACGTGAGGGGGAGCAATTCATAACTGGAGGAGCCATTGGCGCCCTTCACGGCAGTAGTGTCCATCACTGAGGTCGCCGCATTTCGGGCGAGCCCAACTATTCTGCGGTCTTCGCGCCGCCAGATTCACTGCACATTTGGCCTTGAATCGTTCGACTCCCAGCATTGGTGGTACCAGTCTGTAAGGAAGCATCGCGTCCCGTCTAGAGACTCGGCATTGCGGCACAGTCGCCGACTGTCTGGTTGGGTTTGGACGCATCGACCTGAATGGAGCGCTGAAGTGGGAGCGCCAGCTCAATTGTGAGGGATGCGACTATGCGAGCATTCGCGTGGCAGAGGCAGTTCCTATTTGTTTTGGTCGTTCACCTTTGCTTATTCACCACGATGTTCGTTCCACACGCTATCGGGCAGACGGGGATCACCTTCGTCCAGGTCAATTCGGCTACGCCGCAGACTCCGAGTTCATCGGTTCAGGTCAGTTATACGTCTGTCCAGACTGCTGGAAACTTGAACATCGTGGCAGTCGGCTGGAACGACGCGACTTCGGCGGTGAACTCTGTCACAGACAGCGCGGGGAATGCCTACGCCTTGGCGATAGGTCCGACGACAGGCACAGCATTGCGACAATCGATCTACTACGCGAAGAATATCCTCGCGAGTAGCAACACCGTAACGGTTACGTTTAACCAGCCAGCCGCGTTCGTGGATATTCGTATTCTGGAATACAGCGGCCTGGATCGGGTAAATCCGCTTGATGTGACGGCGGGCGCGTCCGGAAGTTCATGTAGCCCGAACAGCGGTTCGGCAACGACAAGTTCAGCAACTGAACTGATCTTTGGTGCCGGCATCACGAAGAGTGGCTTCAACGCCCCAGGGACCGGATTTACCTCGCGGATTATTACTACCCAGGATGGAGACATCGCGGAGGACAAAGCTGTAACCAGCACAGGTACATACAGTGCCACGGGAACCACGAAGTCCTGCACCTCGTGGGTCATGCAAATGGCCGGATTTCATGTGGAGACTTATACCCGGCTTCGCATGCACGAAGTCACCTCTCCGGTAACCGGATATCGCTATGCAACCTCCACTCAGGGTCAGGGGCTGACCACGTCAGTCGTGAACAGTGTCAGCGGTCCCACGACAGGCGTGCAGCTGACCAAAACCGCTGGCGGTTCTGCGCTGGTATGGATCTCGCCGCCCCTTGCTGCCCCGGTCACCATCGCCGGAGCGGTAAAGATGAATGCATTTGCCAGCGAGAGTCAGCCGTCATGCAACTGCGGTATGCAAGTGACCCTCTACAAGTATTCAGGGGGATCGGTAGGTTCAGCGTTCCTCAATTCCGAACGCGGCACGGAACTGGCTAGCAGCATCAGTCAACAGAACTGGACGGCAACGCCCACCAGCACAAGCTTTGCCATCGGTGACCGCATCGTGATCAAGTGGTGGATCAACGACGCGGGCGGAACCATGGGAAATGGCAAGACCGTCACCACCGATTATGACGGTTCGACCGCGGGGGCCGATGGTGATACCTGGGTGCAATTTACCGACGTACTATCGTTTCAGCCCGAACCTGAGATCATCCAGAACAAAAGCGCGGCGCTTACGAACGGGAATGACATCGATGTGACTCTAAACCCAACCGGAGCAGGCCACGCGATCATCGTGGTGCTCACGGCCGACGCTCCCAGCACCATGGTAACCAGTGTCACAGATAATGCGCCCGGAGGAAGTTGCAACTACATCGAGGCTAACGTCCTTAACGTAAACACGGTGGCGGGTGGAGGATTTACTGACATTTGGTACTGTCCGAACAGCAAGCCAGGAGCGTTCTATGTTCCTGCCACCGTCAGTCCGACGCCGGTTGGCAAGCTGTCCATTTGGGTGTACGAGGTTTCCGGCTTAGACACCATCTCTCCTCTGGATGTATCCGGCATAGCCACCGATTCTGGCAGTCATTCGACCTTCACTGGGGTGTCCCTCACGACCACCAGCTCCACCGAGTTCTTGGCTGAAGCCAATGAAGCTGTCTGCGGGCAGGTCTCGGCTGTGAGCGCACCGTGGACCCTGGATGCCCATCCGGGCAACGATGCGTCTGCCTATTTGACGGCCACAGGAACTTTTCAGCCGACATTCACGTTCAGTTGCGCCGGGTCGGCGGTCATGAGCGGTGCGGCGTTCAAGCCGGCTTCCCCCAACCAGCCGCCATCGGTGGATGCCGGCCCAAATCAGACTATTACTCTGCCCACCAACAGCACGACCTTGAGCGGAAGCGTGAGTGACGACGGCCTGCCCAATGGCACTCTAACTACTTCCTGGACGCAGGTGAGCGGGCCTGGCACGGTAACGTTTGGCAGCCCGAACTCCGAGTCTACACTAGCGACGTTCCCAACCACGGGCACCTATGTTCTGAAATTGACGGCAAGCGACTCCCAGCTCAGCTGCAGCTCGAATGTGACCGTGACCGTCAATCCCGAGCCGATATCGCTGGTCCTCAGCCCCGTGGTCGCAGGTCCGGATGTTGCGGGCACGACACAGACCCTGACCGCCGTGCTCAAGATTGCCAACAGTGGAACGCCGATTGCCGGCGCCTCGGTGCAGTTCACCGTGACCGGGCCGAATGCGACCAGCGGCAATGCCACCACAGATGCAACCGGCACCGCCACGTTCACCTACACGGGCGCAAACAGCGGCACTGATACGGTGCAGGCTTCCTATACCGGGCAGAACTCGAATGCCACGAACGTGAGCTGGCTGGTACCGACACAGGCGATTTCTACAAGTGGGGCGAATGCACAGTTCTTTATCGGTAACGGCGGTTGCCAGTTCAACATTACTCTGGGCACGACCCCGGCGTTCACCATGACGGTTCCCAATATCAATTTCAATCCGCCGTCGGGCCTGATCCCAGGAAACACTACCATCAACACCAGCACGCGTCCCTTCACCCTTGTCACCACCGATCAGAACGGAAACTTCACGGGAACGATACCAGCGCAGGGCAACGGCTATCAGGCCGGAGTTGGCACGATGTCGACCTTCCAGGCAGTCTTCACCGGCTCGTTTACCGTCGCTGCGGCAGGCAATGTCTCTTTCAATATCTACACGGATGACGGATTCCTGCTTGGCATCGGTGGCGGGGCCACCCGCGTGAGTGGTCCTTTCACCAATATTCCGCCCAGTGGTCTCACCGCCTTCACAAGTACGCCGATTGTGTCCGGCTACAACACCAATACCAACCCCCTTTCCGCCACAATTGTGGTGAACTTTCCTGCGGCGGGCACGTATCCCTACGAGCTGGACTACAACGAGTGCTTCGGCGGCTCCCCACTATCGCTGAATCTGTCTGTGGGGACCAGCAGCACGACGGGTTTGGCTCCCAACAGCTCCTTAACTCTCACACCGCTGAGTCCGTCGTCCCTGCCCACCGGGCAGAACCAAAGTTTTACGGTCCTCGCCACCAATGCGGCAGGCGCTCCCGTTTCCGGCACGACTGTTTCCTTGAGCACATACGGGGCTAACCAGAAGTTCCTAACTGCCCCCACGGATGGGACCGGACATGCCACATTCCAGTACAGCGGAGTCAATGCCGGAACCGACACGGTTCAGGCGTCAGCGAACATTACGGGAACGAGCTCCTATTCTAACGTGGTGAAGATGACCTGGACCGCCAGCGGCGGCGCCACCACCTTCGTTCCGCAGGGTTGGATTGGGTCTCCCGCCACAGGCGCGGTTGTTCAGTCTCAGGTGCCGATTACTGTGACTTCCGGGGTGACTCTCACCTCCGGGATGCTTACCTACTGGCCAACTTCGAATCCGAGCGCGATGACCACTTTGAATTCGAACACGACAGGCAGTGGAACGATTGGAAGGTTCGACGCCACGCTGCTCGCGAGCGGCGGCTACACAATCCAACTGAACGCGACGGCCAGCGGCGGCGCTACCCAAGTCAGTCAGATCACGGTCAGCGTTGTCGGCGACAACAAGCCCGGCCGGATGACCTCTACCGTGACTGAGTTCAAAGTACCACTGGCTGGAATTCCGATCAGCATCACGCGGACCTACGACAGCCTTGACAAAAGCAAAGTCGAGGACTTTGGGTTTGGCTGGAAACTCGGAACCTTTGTAGACTTGCAGGTCGACGCGCAGAACAATGTCACCCTCAACGTCGACGGCCGGCGCGTGACTTTTTTCTTTCTGCCACAACCGATTGCGCCCTTTTTGCCGTTCTTGGGGGCGAAGTACGTGCCGCAAGCCGGTGTGCACGGTTCGCTCGCCTCAGACGGATGCGGCATCCTCGTCCGAGTACAGGGTAATCTGATTTGCTTCCCCGGCACAGCAAGTTACCAGCCGACCACTTACGCCTACACGGATCCCATTGGCCGTACCTACACCATGTCTGCCAGCGGGCAGCTGCAATCCATCAAGGACCTGAACGGAAATGTTCTGACTGTAACGCCCACCGGCATTACGAGCAGCGTCAATGGAGTTGTCGTGCAATTTTTCCGCGACGCACAAAACCAAAATCGCATCACGAAGATCACTGACACCAACCAGAAAGACTACATCTACGCCTATGACGGGTCCGGAAATCTCCAGTCAGTCACCTATCCGGGACTGACGCAGCCGGAAACGTACATGTACCTCCCCGACCATTCGTTGCAGAGCGAAACCGACCCGCGCGGAAACACATCGAGCTCAGTGTATTACTCGTCCGCGAATGATGGGGGGCAAAGCCAGTTGGATGGCCGCCTGTTCAGCGTCACCGACACGATGTCGAACACGTGGAACTATTCCTATAACCTGACGACGAACACGACCACGATTACCAATCCCACGGACGGGCAGGGCAATCGAGGCACGGTGGCTCGCACGGATGACAGCTTCGGCAAGCCGCTCAGTGTCACCGAGCAGGTGGACGCGACCACATTCCGCACCACCACCTATCAGTACGACTCTAAGGAAAATCTGGTCAGCATGGTCGATCCCCTGCAGAATCCTGCATGGGTGTACACCTACGACGCGAACGGGTTCCAAACCTCGGTCAAGGACCCGCTGCAACATACGAGCACCAAGCAATATAACCAGTTTGGCGGGGTAACCTCGGAAACCGACGCGGCCCAGACCAACACGAGGATCACGACCTACGATGCCTATTTCAATCCTCTCCAGGTGACGGATTCGCAGAATGGACCGGGGACGCAAGTCAGCACGATGACCTACGATGCACTGGGCGACCTGCTGACCTTGACCGACGCCAACAGCAAGACGACTCAGTATTCCTACGATCCCAACGGAAATCTGGCGCAAATCACGGATGCGCTCAACGAATCCACGAACTTTGCTTACGACCCGATGGGTCGTCTTATCAGCCAAACCGATCCTCTCAACCACACCACTCAGTTCGAGTACGACGCCCTGGGCCGCCTTAAGACCCGCACTGACGCCCAGCACAATCAGACCAAATACATCTACGACAACAATGGAAACAAGACATCTGAAACCGACGCAAACCTCAACCCCACGACTTACCAGTACGACAACATGAACCGGGTGACTCTGATCACCTATCCGACTGTTCCTGCGACCACCAAGCAGTTCACGTACGACTTCCGGGGCAACAAGCTGACCGAGACCGACGAGGCTGGGCACGTCACCAAGTACGTTTACGACCTGGCGGGTCAGTTAACCGGTGTGACCTATGCTTTCGGAACCGCCGACGCCGGAACGGTGAGCTATGCCTATGACTTGGACGGTCGCAGGAAGACCGTCAAGGATGAGCTGAACAATCAGACAACCTACAATTACGACGCTGCCGGAAGGCTGACCAGTGTCCAGGACGCGACCGCGAATCCGCCGACGGTCTACGGCTACGACGCCGACAACCGCAGAACCAGCGCCCAGGATCCCAACGGGAACACAACCACCTACGCGTATTTTCCGCGAAGCTGGCTGAAGACCATCACTTACCCTGCCGCTCCGCCGAACCCCGTCACCACGATGCAGTACACCTACGATGGCATGGGGCGTGTTCTCACCACGACCGACCAGGCAACGAAGGTGACCACGAAAACCTACGACGATGTCGGCCGGCTGAAGACCGTTCTCGATGCCCAGCAGCTCCTGACGCAGTACTTTTATGATCTCGATGGCAATCTCACCAAGATCAGAGATGGCAACAATCACGACACTCTCTTCCAGTATGACAGCCTGAACCGCCGCATGATGCGCACCTTGCCGCTGGGGCAGTTCGAGATCACCACCTATGATGCGGTGGGAAATCTCAGCACCAAGAAGGATTTCAACGGCAAGACCACGGTCTACAACTACGATCAGGTAAACCGTTTGATCAGGAAGATCCCGGACGCCTCGCTGGGTCAGCCCACGATCAGCTTCACGTACACTCCGACCGGCCAGCGGGCCTCGATGACCGACGCCAGCGGGACTACCAACTACACCGTCTACGACAACCGCGACCGGTTGAAAACCAAAGTGACGCCGGAAGGCACGCTGAACTATACTTACGACGCCCACGGCAACCTGCTGACCATCGTCTCCTCGAATGCCAATGGCGCTTCGATGACCTACACCTACGACGTGCTGAACCGGTTGGCGTCGGCCACGGACAACCGAGTGGCCGCGCAGGGCGGACCGTCGGCGCCAACGACCTACAGCTACGACCCGGCCGGGAATCTCTCCGGATATGGATACTCCACCGGGCTGCAGACGGGCAACGTGTTTGATCCTCTGAACCGCCTGACGCAGACCTGCGTGGCGACCATGGCTCCGGCGTGCTCGGCGGGTACGAAGCTGGCAAGCTATGCCTACACGCTCGGTGCCGCTGGAAACCGCACCAACGTGTTGGAGTTGAACGGGCGCAATGTGGCCTATGGCTACGACAGTGACTACCGGCTGACCTCGGAGGCAATCACCGCCGATACGGCCGGCCACAATGGCACCGTAACCTACAACGGCTACGACAACGCGGGCAACCGTACCTCGTTGACTTCGAGTCTGAGTGGCGTGCCGGGCGGTTCGTTCTCCTACGATGCCAATGACAGGCTGAGTATTGACACGTTTGACGCGAATGGGAACACGATTGTGTCAGCAGGCATTACAAATACCTACGACTTCGAGAATCGCATGACGGGGCACGGAGCCGTGACGATTGTCTACGATGGGGACGGAAATCGGGTCAGCGAAACGGTCGGTGGAACAACGACGAAGTTCCTCGTGGACACCCTGAACCCGACGCACCTACCGCAGGTGGTGGAGGAACGCGTGAACGGCGCGGTGGCGCGCACTTATGCCTACGGCCTCCAAAGGATCGGTGAGAACCAGCAGATCAGCGGAAACTGGACGCCGAGTTTCTACGGCTATGATGGCCACGGAAGTGTCCGGTTCCTCACGAACACTGCTGGAGCCATTACCGACACGTACACGTACGACGCGTTTGGTGTGCAGATCGCGCGCACCGGGACAACTCCGAACGCTTTTCAATACAGCGGAGAGTGGCTAGACTCTAACCTTGGACTGTATTACTTGAGGTTGAGGTATCTGAATCAAGCCACGGGACGTTTCTGGAGCCGCGACCCGATAGAAGGTGAGAAATGTTGCGGTCTGAGCTGGAATCCATACATTTATGTGAGACAGAACCCCGTCAATACGGTCGATCCGACCGGCAGAGAGGTTCTGTTTGACTACACGTCGTTATTGGAGAATGAAACATGGCAGACACAGCTCGAACTGCGTGCGACCGCCTATGCAATAAGGGTTGCGCTTTGCGCAGAAGCACTAGTGACTGAGTGGATAGTGCTGGGAGTCGCAGACTGGGATTCAACGCTTATATTCGATGAAGCGGAGGAAATCTGCAGTGAGCTTATGTTAGGACCTTAATTAAGGCTTGCTGTTGCCACCGTACGCTTCCAAGAGGGCAATGATCAAATTTGACTTACAAACTGTAGTGTCCCGCTTTGGGGAAGTCCTTCAATACTCAGAGCGTCGATGCGTTCCCGGGGATTCCTTGACCTGTGCTCTGTGTGAATTATTTGCCATGAAATATGCCTACATGATTCGGGCGTGCATCCGTGAGTCTATTGGGGCCGAGCTTGCAGACACCTTAGGCGACAGGGTAATGGAAGACCGTCCCGGCGGCCGCCTAAGGCGATTGCCGAAGCCTGATGAGGCTAGAGTTCCAGCACGGGGGCTTTTCCTTGCTGTGGCCTCAGGGGACAGAGCGGCAATCTTGAGCGCGCTTGAGGGAATGGGTGTCCTCGCCCTTTGCCCCAAGCCTCAACAGCAGTTTGCGAGCATGGAGCCTATCGCCGGGAAGGTGATCGGACGCGCCAAACTGGTTTTTCTAGTCGAGTTGTCATTTTTTGCCACTGAACTTGCAGATTACGAAAGAGCGAGTAAATACGCGTCAGAAGCTCACAAATTCAATCCGGTCGCGTGGGAATTATATAGTCTCAGTGTGATAGAGGGGTTAGTGGCATGGAACGCGGGGAAAACTGACGAGGCCGTCAAGTATCTCTACAAGTCGATTAACGCCTGCTTGACAGACGTGCATGCTTGCCTGGGGTGTGGCACTAGTCCGGCCAATTTTCTGCTTGCGGAGAAGCTTGTGGAGTGCGGCGAGAGAGTTGAAGTGTTGAAGCACCTGTCAGATTGCAAGTTTGTTTGGCGAATGTTTAGGCCTCATATTGAGGAGTGGATTCGCGTTATTGAGAGTGGAGGAAGACCAGATCTTACGGCAGGAGGAACTTGGCGGCTTGCCACGCAGTGCCGGAATGCACGCTTTCTTGATTCAGGACAAGACCTAGCAGTGGCACCTATGCATCGAGACCAAGTAATAGCAGAGGTTGAGAAGATGCGTGCAGAATTCAAACTTCCCAAGAATATCCCGTTGCCGAGTTCTGCGAGGGAGAAAGAACGGATCGGTAAATGGCCCGGAGTTGAGTAATGAAACCAATGGTCCTTACGCCGGGACCCGGAAGAACATCTGTGGTCCGCAAAAAGTCGATTCGTTCCAAAAACCCGCCCTGTAACATTGTTACATAGAATTTCGGTCCAGAACGTGGCTCTGGGAAGACAACTGATTCTAAAGTAGCTTACACGGTGTTCGTCGTCAGAACATTTGAGACCAGCTTGGCCCATGGGCCAAGCTACACTTTCGATTCCAGTTCACCCGTGAGTTTCAGGTTCGAGCGACCCAGATTGTAGCGCAGCCGCTCCTCGATAGTGCATTGTTTCTGTTCCTCCCTTCTGCGTAAGATTTCTTCCCGCCGCCCGTAGTACACGTCGGCCGGGGTCACGTTGCCAATGGCCTTGTGATAGCGGCGAAAGTTGTAGTACTCGATGAAGTTCTGCATAGTGGCGACGCAGCTCGTCGGGGCTGGTGTAACCAGCAGGTTCATCCGAGCTTTGAGCGTTTCGTGGAAGCGCTCGATCTTGCCGTTGGTCTGGGGATGGTGCGGAGCGCAGTAGATGTGCCGGATCGCCAGCATGCGCAGATACTCTTCGAAAGCCCGCGCCAGGTAACCCGAGCCGTGGTCGCTCAGCAATCTGGTGCGGTCTTCGACCGGCCTACAACTACGACCAGGTCAACCGTCTGATCAGAAAGATCCCGGACGCCTCGCTGGGTCAGCCCACGATCAGCTTCACGTACACTCCCACGGGGAAGCGGGCTTCGATGACCGACGCCAGCGGGTCTACCAACTACACCGTCTATGACAACCGCGACCACCTGAAAACCAAAGTGACGCCGGAAGGCACGCTGAACTATACTTACGATGCTCACGGCAACCTGCTGACCATCGTTTCGGCCCTGGACAACCGAGTGGCTGCGCAGGGCGGACCGTCGGCGCCGACCACCTACAGCTACGACCCGGCAGGGAATCTCTCCGGGTATGCATACTCCACCGGTCTGCAAACGGGCAACGTGTTTGATCCACTGAACCGCCTGACGCAAACCTGCGTGGCGAGTACCTCTCCCGCGTGCTCGGCGGGTACGAAGCTGGCAAGCTATGCCTACACGCTGGGTGCCGCCGGAAACCGCACCAACGTGCTGGAGTTGAACGGGCGCAATGTGGCCTATGGCTACGACAGTTATTACCGGCTGATTTCGGAGGCGATCACCGCCGATCCTGCTGGTCACAATGGGACCGTAACCTACAACGGCTACGACAATGTGGGCAACCGCACGTCGACGACCTCGACATTGAGCGGGGTGCCGGGCGGCACGTTCTCCTACGATGCCAACGACCGCCTAAGATCGCAATGCGGGGAGGTGTTCCGATGCGAACACTTTACATGCACTGGCGGCTGATTCCTGTCGCAGCGGTCCTTCTGAGTTGCACACCCTTGGTCGCGTCTGACGAGCCAACCTTGACCAAGGAGCAGATTGAGCAGTTCCTTCTCACCGCCAAGGTTGTGAAGAGTGAACGGGCCAAGAAAGGCATCACCGAGACCTGGCGGCTCACGCTGAGTGACGGGACGCTGACCCACGATGCCTCTTTTCAGCCTATTAAATAGACACCCCATTCGCACAACTGGTCAAGAACAAAGCTTGCATCCTCATCACCCATGACGGTCGTGGCGTCTTTTCTGCGACGGCAGGCTCGACTAAAGAGAAGGGGGCGTGTCGTTGAGCGCTGGTACGCAGCCGTTTCGGCGTATGATTTTCGTGGGCCAGAGAGGCAGTTATGAGCGCATCCAAGGTACTGGCGCTAACCACCTTGCCCTGGCCACGATGTTTGCCGAAACTGAATGGAAGGAATTTACGTCCTCGGAGGGAAACTTTAGAGCGGTGTTCCCCGGAGCTCCCCAACAGCAAACTGGCACAGAACGGAACGTCCACCGATTCACAGCCGCTGTCGGCGCCGAGTCTTACGGACTGACATACGCAGATTATCCGCCGGGCACCAGCTGGGAGAAGGCGGTGAACGGCGAGCGTGATTCGATCGTGAATGGCCTGGCCGGCTCCGTCGTGGACGAGCAGCCTACCTCAGTCGAGGGCTATCCTGGGAAATGGATCCGGTTCGTGGGGCGGGAGACCATCGGCGAACTCACCCGACGTTAACAAGATCGCCAAGTTTCCAGATCAGCTTAGGAAGCTCGCTTGCATGGTCGATGGCGGAATGGGGATTATACATCGATCGCAACACAGCCGACTTGCTGCTTCGGGACGCAATGACCAAAGCGCAGATTCCACCGAAGTCGAGGACCGCTCGATGCATGTTCGAGACAACGCGCAACGGTGCTGGCAGCAACAGGTGCAAGTTAGGAGTAACTCCTCTTTGGGGCAACGAAGTGCGAGTAGCGAATGGCAAAGTTTTGCGGTCGGAGTTCATGGATTGGGTGCAGCGGCTCTGCGATTCGGGGCAAGCATTTCAGCATGCGGGGCGTGCGGCGTGGACATAGCGGGCAGGGCAGGTGGTAACAGAGGAAAAGAGAGCAGGCTAGGCCCGCTCTCTTTTCTTCTCAGCCCTTGAACGCCTCTTTGTCCACGCGGTAAGAGCCTGCTCTGCTTTCTTCTGTTCTGCTTCTTTGCAAAAGATGCAGTCAGGGTTGAACTCATCCTTCCGCTGATGAACGCATGTGTGCGTCATAGAGTTTTTAAACCCAGCCTTAGTTCTTAATCTGTGGTACTCGGGCTGGCGACTCGCCACGCCCCCAGGAAAGCGAGCGGGGTTCCCCGCCCGGTCAAGGTGGAGCGCCGCAGGCAGAAACGAAAAAGGAAGCCCGCCGTGTGGCGGGCTTTGGGAAATATGGACCTTGAATGGGTGGGGTGCTCGCTACCCTGGGAAGAAGGCGAGGAGAGAGGTCACGGGTTTTGCGCTGACCCGGACTGCCAGGCAAGAATTCGAGCTACGGCAGCTTCGCCGTGAGCAGATAGGGCCTGCTCCCAGCCCACCTGGATACCAGCGTTACGCCGTCGGAGTTGTAGCAAGCCAAGACGGGATCGCCATCGCCGGCGGCCTCCGTTACCTGGTAATCGGCAATGGAAATTCCATTAACATCGATTACCTTGATCAGACTCTGAGGCACGTCGTCCAGCCAATGAAATCCGATCGCGAGACGGCCACGATAAAACTTAATGCTGTTGGCTGTCAGGTCGGGAGGGCTCGGGATCCGAAGTTTCCGCAGAACCTCACCGGCGTGGGAGATGACGTATATGAGCGGCGGAGAAGTGCCGTGCAGAAGATAGATGTTTCCATCCGAGCCAGAAGCAACATTGGCGTTCCACCCGACGAACTCGTTTCCCGAAGTGCTGCAGCATATAAGGTACTTCGGGTCGTTCCCTTCAGCCCGCTGACGGGCAGCTGCATCCTCAGGCTCATAGATCTTCCTCACTAATCGCCCGTTCGCAGCAAAAACAGCCGTAAAGGGCGTTCGAAGACGAGGGGCGCGGCACATCGACGCTTCCGGTCAGGCCAACGACGAGAAATTCCCCCGACTCGAAAACCGCCAGGTGGAGAACATCGACGAAGACATTCAGTTCCAGTCTAGTGCGCGCCCTCACTGACCCGTCATGCGCGAACTCGACTACATAGAGTTCGCCATTCTTGGACGCCACTGGCACGGGCACTCTGTCGCCTTGAAGGAAAAACGTCCCACTTTCAGCACCATTCGGAAGAGCATAAGTTACCAAAAAATTTCCCGCTGGCTCCTCCCCAGGAGCGATGCTTGGGGGGTGAGCCCGGACCGCTTCCCACACCTTCTCGAGGCGATACGGGCGGCTGTACACGTTTCCCGCACCGTCGCACATTGCACTCCTGACGATCGCCGAGTGGTCGGCGGGCACTTCTCCCTTTGAGCTTGCCCTAATGCTGACGGCCGGTGTCGAACGCTGCTGTCCGTTTAGGGGTGGCGTCAGACCGAATGCGATAGCAAAGAGAACCAGTTGTGCTCTCATTTCGTACCTCCCAAACGGTCTTGCGAGGACTGCTGAGGACATCTTATCTTTACGGCGCGCGTAGGACCGAACAACGGATCTTCGTAAAGAACTCCATCCCGGTAGCTACCCCCAGCCGACAAGCGTTGCCGCTGCTCCCCCCGTGAAAACTAGGGGATACGCGACTGTGCCGCCGGCAGGTCGCGGGCCGGGAGAGCCTGAACCACGTCAAAGACAACATCGTATGCCCAACGCCCGTCCTTGGATTCGCCGTCCCGCGGACTAGGATTGACGGCCGCCCGATAGTGGAACCAGTTACCATACGGATCGACTCTCTGTGCCTCCGAGTAATGCAGGCTTATCGAAAACACCCCCAGCTCTGGAAGCGAGTGAAGCTCTCCGCGCTGCGAAACTCCGTCGTGGTTGGCGTCGATCCAGAGCAAGAGGCGCGAAAACACGGCATCTCGCTTGTCGATAATGCCGTCTAAATTCCCACCGTTTCCCGGCTTGTCAAACTCCGCCAATGCGAGAAACCCATTCCGATCAGACACCTGTGGTTGCGCGGTCATGTTCCCGAACAGTTCTTTTCCGTTGTCCACAAAGCCGTTACCATTTCGGTCGAGAGCTAGGAAACCGTTCCCTGAGTCGGCTGACGTCCAGGCAATCTTGAACTTGCGTCCCTCGCCTAGGATGTCGAATTCGACCCCTTCCTGTGCCGACGTTAAGTGAAAACCGCGACCCGTCGTATAGACGATCATGGGTGAAGCGTACACACAGTTGCAAGACGCATTACAAACCTGTCGATAGCCGCAGACGCAGTTTCGCAACAAGTGTTGGCGCTGCAGCCGGGGCAGCTGTCATCCTGAGACCAATTGGCAGTGGTCACACTAACGCAAACAAAAGATGGGCGACCAGAAGGAGTGTTTTCATTAGGCAGCCCTCCCAACCAGGGATCGGTGTCGAAGATATGATGTCTAGGTCGCACCCAAAAGGAGACCGTACGCTTCCTGCTAACCAAGCTAGTGGACGACGAGCAGCAGCTCGCGAGCTAACCATGCCGCTCGTATTTCTCTTCCTGCACCCAAGAACCCAATTTGTGCCTCCCGAGTGCTATTTCTTGCGCTGAATATTGGACTCGTTCGGCCTAGGAGACGTGAGATGTTTCCCTGCGAGCGAAACCGGGCGATGTTTCCGATTCGCCTCAGGGAGTTGGCACTTCCTAACCCCCCTCGGTGGAAATCGCTCTTCAGAGAGGGGAACTCGTGCGCATTGTGTCCGTGCGATGTTCGGATGTCAAGAAAAGGTCGTGATTTCGACGAATCTTACCCAATGAGTCGGAATCCCGACTTAGATAAGGCAACCGCGATGGGTGCTTCTGAAGCAGGCGAGGAGAGAGGTCACGGATTCTGCGGGATTAGGTCGCGCATTCTTCCTGAGGTCTGGGTCTCGAGTTTCGCGTGTTGGTGTTGCCAAAAAAGCCTGATTCCGTCGGGCTTTTTGGCGTTAAGTGAGAGCGAGAAGGTGCGTGGGGAGCGCGCCTTTGCTGTGGAGAAGTCTTGCGGCTTGGGGGTGCGCGCACCTTCTAGGGTTTCGACAGCAAATCCGCTTTGCCTGTGTCGATGTCGACCGGAAAGGAAACGTGCTCTTGAACGATCAACCATTTGCCTCCCATCTTGCGATACACATCGGTCACGCGCACAGCCACTCTCGAGCCGTCCTTGCGCGTGAAATATCCCGTCTGAATATTGTGCCCATAGGCCACAGGCCCGACCACAGTGATGCTCAGCTCCGAAATCGCGTTGGACAACGGCCCGGGATAGGCCCCAAATAGAGCTTCCCAATCCCATTAAGCTTCGCAGCGTGTTCTTCGCAGGACTCAAGCGCCTGCTGATCTTGGTGCCGCAGGCTCTTGATGAAAAATACTGGCTTGAAAAAGTCGCCGCAAACCCTGGACCGAGTCTTGCGCAGCACAACGCCCTGAAGTTGTTAAGCTGCAGGAATGGTGCGCAGCTTTGCCGGGCGCCTGCCCTCGCCAGGCAGGAACACTGAAAAGCAAGATCCATGGTATCGCGGCGAGATACTGCTACGGAAGTGAATTGATCCCTTGTGCTTTTGGATGACGCCTTGAGTTACCCACAGCCCCACGCCCGTGCCTTTCTGACCTTTTGTGGTGAAAAATGGCTGGAAAACTTTTCCGCGATGTTCGGCGGGTATACCGGGACCCTCGTCGGCAATGACGATACGAACACCCTGGCGCTGGGAATGACGCCAATCACACGAACCGAATACGTGGATTCTTACAGTTCCTCCCACATCTGACGCCTCTATTGCGTTTATGATAAGGTTAATAAAAACTTGCCGTAGCTCGGCTGGGAAACCCAGAATCTCGCCATCGAATTCGTATCGTTTTTTGATGTTGACTCCACACTCATGAATCTTGGTTGCAGAAAGCGATAAGATGCTTTCTACAATTTCGGAAACTTTTACCCTTACCGGTGCAGGCGATTCCCGATGCAACTCTAAGGATTGTTTTGAAATAAGTGCGAGGCGCCGTAACTCTTCCTGGGCGAGGGCCACATACTCACGCACAGGTGGGTCGAGCGTGGAATTCTGGCTTAGGAGATACATCACACCAGTCAAAGACTCTAACGGATTGTTAATTTCATGGCCAAGAACAGCCGCGAGACGCCCTGCGGCAGCAAGCTTCTCTGAACTACGCAATGCTTCTTCTGCCATTTTGTCGTCAGTAATGTCGATATGGACGCCGACCATGCGCAAGGATTTGACCTGGTCGCCGGCATAGATCTTGCCTCTTGCTGCTAGCCAGCGAGTAGCGCCGTCAGGACAAACGATCCGGAATTCAATCTCGTAGTCCGATCTTTCCTGCACAGCTGTTGCCAGCGCGTTCTTCACACGCTCCCGATCCTCCGGATGCACCAACAACAACCAGTTCTCATAACTCACGTCGAAGCTCTTTGAGCGGAAACCGCAGATGGCCGCAGCATTGTCAGACCACTTGATTGCTCCTGTATCCGGGAACCACTCCCAAGAAGCTAATTTCGCCGCTTGTTGCGCAAGATTGAGCTGCGCATTGATGGCTTGGGCGTAGTCACGGGCCTGACCTAATTCAAAATTGCGACTTCGCAATTCTTCGTTGACAGTATTAAGTTCCTCATTGGTCGACTCCAGCTCCTCCTTCGTCGTTTCCAGCTCCTCGTTCGTGCTCTGCAACTCTTCATTGCTCGAGAGTATCTCCTCACTGGCCGACTGAAGCTCCTCGTTTGCCGCCTGCTCTGTCTCGACAAGAGATTGCAGATATTCCTTGGTGGCGGCAAGCTCCTTTTTCAACAGAGTTACTTGCGGAACCTCGCCTTCCTGCTCCGACTTTCCGGCTACGACACCTTCTGTCTTCGCTGGTGTGCGTCGTCCGACGCTCTCCTCAAACAGCACCAAAAAGTTACGCTCTCTCAAATGTGAAGATTTGAGAGGAATCACTTTAAGCGTGATGTTCCTGACCCGATCCTCGCTAGTAATCTGCACGTCTTCTCTTGTGACCGGCACATTCTCTTTTTTCACCTTGTCAATTGAGCTGCGCAGGTCGAACAGTAATCCCGGTCGTGCCATCTTGAGCAGAGCCAAACTCGCACTTCCGGGCGCAGGCTCAAGATAGGCGCCAGTTTTCCCGCGAAACTGTAGGACTTCAAGGTCGTCGTTGATGACTACCCCGGCGGGAGCATATTGAGAGAGAACGACTCCGTCGGCCTCCTTTAGCACCTCCATCGTGGTCTGCCCACGTTCATTGGCTGCCCTTGCTCCTTTGTCGATCCCCCTGTTTGTGTCCTTTCCAGCGAAGGTGCCGACCGGAAATTCAAGATGCGGCCGAGCTGCCGTCGCTTTTTTCGCATAAAGTTTGTGCTTTTTCTCGACTGTGGCAAACAGGTGTGAGAATGTACCGATGCCTTCGGAGGCTCCCAGCATAAGAAAGCCGTTGGGTTTCAGGGCATAGTGGAAGATTGGAAACATGTTCGCTTGCAAAACTGGTTCCAGATAAATCAGCAGATTACGACAACTGATAAGGTCCAACTGGGAAAAGGGCGGATCCATAAAGATATTCTGTCGCGCAAAAACACACATGTCGCGAATCGTCTTGCTGATCTGGTAACCATTTTCGGTATTCACGAAGAAACGCCGTAACCGCTCCGGTGTAACGTCGGCTTGAATGTTTTCCGGATAAATTCCTGCGCGGGCTCTCTCGACGCCAGCGTCGCTCAGATCCGTCCCGAAGAGCTGTATAGGGATACTGGCGATGTCATCGCCTAAGAACTCGAGCAAGGAAATCGCAAGAGAGTACGTCTCTTCTCCGGATGAACACCCTGGCACCCACATTCTGATGGGCATCTGGGGGGATCTAACCTTCAAAATGTCGGGATATATGATTCGCTTTAAGACTTCAAAGCTTTCAGGGTTCCTAAAGAAGCTAGTCACATTGATAAGCATGTCGTGGTACAAGGCTCGCACTTCGGCGGGGTCCCGCCGTAGCAACCCAACGTAATCTTCCGTTTTGTCCACTCTGTGTAAAAGCATCCGTCGCGCTATTCGGCGATTAATCGTGGTACGCCTATAGTGGGTGAAATCAACCCCGGTGGCATTCCGCACCAATGCGACAATATTGCCGAGCCCTACCTCGCCCGCTGGTACCAGATCCTCGGCGGTCGTGGGCTTGGTGACGTAAGGGTGGCTTCCAATTCTCGTCAGTTCAGTGGCGATGCCTTCAGGTGGCAGAATGGAATCAACGCAACCCGCAGCTATGGCGCTTCGCGGCATTCCGTCGTATCTTGCCGACTTTTCATCTTGTGCGAAGGTGATACCACCTTCAGCCTTGATGGCTGCTAGCCCCAGGGTACCGTCTGAACCCGTTCCCGACAGAATCACTCCGATGGCGGTGCTCCCTTGATCCTCCGCTAGCGATCGCAAGAAGTGGTCGATGGGCATGGACTGTCCTCGGGTCTCGGTGCGCGGCGTGAGTTTCAGAGTGCCACCTGAAATGGCCATATTCTGGTTGGGAGGTATGACATAAACATGGTTAGGTTCCACTTCCATGTGTTCCTCAGCCTCACTGACGGGCATGCTGGTAGCCTTGGAAAGAAGCTCGGTCAGGATACTGTGGTGCGTGGGGTCCAGATGCTGAATGAGCACGAAACCCGCGCCGGTCTCATGCGGGAGTGCTCTAAGCAACAGTGTGAAAGCTTCCAGACCTCCCGCCGATGCCCCGATTCCGAC
>JACXTT010002652.1_pt1 | contig 28161 bp, 26 predicted proteins | sample 9270951 | NCBI WGS metagenome assembly JACXTT01 (sample SAMN15532306, study PRJNA645909) | rock metagenome | isolation source: weathered quartz diorite | place: Puerto Rico | collected 2017-06-21 | reverse complement strand
TCCGCCTTCAGGTGGAAACGGTATTTGATGCCCAGCGCCTGAAGGCGCTTCATTCTGTGCGGTTTGCGGCATGCCTGAAGGCATGCCCTGATACGAATCGTGTTGTTGGCTGAACCCGGAACACATGTGCTGATACGAATCGTGTTGTTGGCGAAACTCAGAAGGCATGCCCTGATAGGAATCGTGTTGTATACGATCGTGTTGTTCGCTGAACTCGGAACATATGTCCTGGTACGAATCGACTATTTACACTACGGGTCGTTATGCGAAAGTGGATGGTCGCGGTGATCTGCTGTTTGCCGCAGCTGCTTATGGGCCAGGATAAACCGCAAGACTGTTCTACGGAGACTGATACCGTTACGGCGGCGCGGCTCGCGCATGAAATCTCGCTCGATGCGCGCCATCCTGCGGCCGAGTGGCGGGCAGCGGAGGTAGTGTCGTTTTGCCAGGATTGGCGGGGAAGTCATCCGGATGCGGAGCGGCAAACGCGAGTGCGTGTGCTCTGGACACCGGAGACTCTCTACTTACGTTTTGAGTGCCGCTATCGGGAACTATCGGTTTTCGAGGACTCGGACGCGAACGGACGCCGCGACCAGCTTTGGGATCGCGATGTCGCGGAAGTGTTTCTCCAGGCGGATCCCTCGCGGCAGCGCTACTATCGGGAATTTGAGGTTGGTCCGAACGGGATGTGGATTGATCTGGATATTTTTCCTGAGGGGCTTCGCAATCTTCAAAGCGGGATGAAGCGTTCGGCATGGCTGGACCGGGAGCATCACACCTGGGATGCGGAACTGGCGATTCCGATGCGGGCACTGACCGCAGACTTCGATCCAGCGGCAGTGTGGAGGGTGAATTTCTTCCGCGTGGAAGGTCCGAGGGAACCGCGTTTCTATTCGGCGTGGCGAGCGACCAACACGCCGCAGCCCAATTTTCATGTGCCGGAGGCGTTTGGGAAGTTGCGGTTCGGGCAATGACGAGTCCGAACCGCTTAACCGCTGAGATCGCGGAGGGCGCACAGGAAATCAGTATGTGGATCACCGGCAAGCACGCGATGCTCATGTAGTATTGGACCGCTGATGCAAGATGGAATCGAAAAACGCACCAAGGAGCTTTTGATGAACAACCGTCGTCGTTGGATGTGGCTGCTGGCGCTGGCGGCGCTGGCTGTAGGCCAGGCGGGCGCGCAGATTCTGACAGGCGATGCGCTGAAGAAGGTCGTCCCGAGCGCTTACTTTTTTGCCGGTCAGAGCGCACCAGTACAGGCGCGCAACTCGGTGGCGCTCAAAACAGCAGGGGGCCATTTTGTGCTCGCCGGATTCGTGGATACCTCAGGCTATTCGACTGCGATCCAGGAAAAATATCAGGGCTTCTTCATCACCGAGACCAAGCTAAGCTTTGACGGGGCCGCGCTCGAACCAGGAGAGTATGGGTTTGGGTTCAAGGGTGGCAAGTTTCTGGTGATGAACGTGGCTGCAACGGACTTGTTCTCGGTTGCGACCAAGAACGACGAACAACTCAAACATCCTGTCCCGCTGAAGCTGGAAAAGGACGGCGATGGATACCGGTTATATGCCGGCAAGAACTACGTCGCTTTTAAGACGGAGTAGAGCGGAGTTCGCGGCAGCTAGAAGTGGGTAGGGGTCCTTCGACTGCGATTGCCGTTCACTGCGTGAACGGCAATCTTCGCTCAGGATGTCGGGAAGCCGGGATCAAGCCGCAAAGTCCGAACTAGTGCGTCAGACGCTGATTCGAGCCGAGCAGTAGGCCGATGCCGGCGCGTTTGCGCAATTCCGAGAGCAGGGCGGCAGCAGCGTTGATGTAGGTCTTGCTGGGATCAGAAGTATCTGCCCAAACCGCCGCGTAAACAATCTGGGCGGCTTCTTTTACATCCATGTGGAGAGCGGCTTCCAGGCGGTCGGCTTGCTGGCGTACGTCACCGTAGCAGGTGTGACAAACCGCGGCGGGTTCGAAGTCTCCAGTGTGATTCTGCTCTATGACGCAGCGAAAGGTGGCGGCGGCATTGATCTGGGTATGGGAGGCAAAGGCCTGGGACTTCAGTTCTTTCAGGAAGCGTTCGCGCTCGTCCTCGATCTCCGCTCCCGGCGCTGGATTCGTAACTACGGGCGCTACCGGAACTGCAGCGACCGCGCCCGGCGACACTCTCTCCGGAGACTTGCAGATGGGACAGATGTCCAAGTCAGCAGGATAATAGGCTCGGCAGTTTGAGCAGGGCAGGCCGTAACCAATCGCTTTGAGATCGGGCGATGCAGATGGAACCGGTAGACGTTTCTCCGCGCCATGCCGTTCCGGGCCGGTCAGTGCAGATGGAGTTGCGGGCCTTTCTTTGGCTTGTTGCGCGCCTCTGGTTTCCATCATCGCCCCCCCTGTGGCACAGCTGACCGGTTGAAAATGCTTTCCTGTCAGCCATTTTAGTGCGGTCGTGGCGTGGGCGCGATGCACGTCAGTGCATAATAGGGTCCTGCCCACTGGTACAGTGGCCGGAAGCTACTTCGAGGTTGTCATGAGTTTGACAACTTCCTGCATGCGGGCCCGGTAGAGATCCTGGCTGGGGTCCATGCGGGCGGCGATTTCGAGCTCTCCCAGAGCCTCTTCGTAGCGGTTCAGGGCGACCAGGCAGGCGGCGAGGGAGTAGTGGTTCTGGGCGCTCTTATCCAGGCGAAGTGCCTCGCGAAACTCCTTTTCGGCTTCGGCCAATTGCTGGGTGTTCACAAAGGCAGTGCCCAGATAGTGGTGGGCCATGGCGGAGTCGGGATTGAGAGAAACAGCTTTGCGCAGCACGCTTACAGCTTCTTCGTCCTTTCCCGATAGCAGCAAAGCCTGTCCCAGAACGCGATGTTCAGCGGCGCCGGTCGGGTTGGCGAGGATGGCGGCCTGGAGTTCCCGAATCGCGGAAGGATAGTCGTGTTTGGCCATGTAGGCCCGGGCTAAACAGTTGTGGCCGCCGTTCCAACCCGGATCCTGGCGGGACAATTCCTGGAATTCCGCGATCGCGCTGTCGAATTCGCTCTGGTCGCAGTAGGTGTTTCCCAGATTGTTGCGAATGCTGGCTTCCTGCGGGTTGAGGCGCTTGGCGGCGCGATACTCGGTAACCGCGTCTTCCAGTCTTCCCAGATCATGCAGGACTACTCCCAGATTACTGTGCGCTTCCCAGAAATCGGGCCGCAGACCGAGAGCGTGACGATAAGCGATCGCCGCCCGGCGCAGATCACCCTGGTCGCGAAGCGTGATTCCCATGTCGTAGTAAACGTCGGCGTTGCCGGGTTCGCGGACGAGCGATTGCTGGAAGGCGTTGAGGGCGGCGTCGTAGCGTCCGGCGGCGTACTGAGCGAGGCCCAGGTAGCGGTAGGCCTCGGCGTTTTTGGGATCCATGCTAAGGGCGGTGCGGGCTTCGGCAATCGCGTTGTCGGAGTCGTCCTGCCGGTAGAACAGGTAAGAAAGCTGGTTGTGGTTTTCGGGAAAGCCGGGCAACCGCCGGGCGGATTCGACAAAAACATCGAAGGCTTCTTCGAAGCGGTTTTGCTGGCGCAGGATCGTTCCCAGGACAAAGTGCGCCCAGGGATTTTGGGAGTCATCGCGCAGCACCGCACGGACTCTATCTTCGGCTGCGTTGTACTTCTTGTCATGTACGAGCGCTGCGATCTGGGCCGCTGGGCTGGAGCAGGCACAAGCCGCGTTCGTGGTTGACTTTCGCGGTAGGACGCGGGTACGGGCAGCGTTGGTTCCGACCTGGTTGAGAGCGTTGGCGCAGGGCGTGGTCGCATGGCAAGCCAGACTATGCTCCTGGGTGAGACGATCCAGGCGCGCGCTCGAAATACCTCCGGCCAGCCACCAGAAAACGGTATCGGACGAAACCGCTGACGGAGTCTGTTCTGCAAATGAAATGCCTGCCAACGCAAACAACAACCAACCCAGGACACACCGTTTCACAAACCCTCCGCCACCACCATCATGATCGGTCCTCTGGCAAAAATAGTCCGGGAGGGTGATGGCCGATAGGTCACGGAAGTAATACGGGTGGCGGTCTGGGAAGCATGCTCCGGCAAGGGGACTCAGCACCCAGGGTTGGGATACACTTAAATACTCATTGCGGGTTGGGTTTCAGGGGCGAGTTCGGGTCTGGAGGCTCTATGCTTGACGGTTTATTTCAGCCAATGCACCTGCTCGTCATCTTCTTCCTCGCGTTGCTGGTGTTCGGTCCCAAGAAGCTGCCGGAACTGGGTAAGGGTATCGGCGAAGGGATCCGCGCGCTGAAAAACGGTATCAAAGACGATCCCAAGCCCGAGGACAAGGACAAGGTCTAACGTTGGCAGGGCTGGCGAGCGCCTGAGCTCAGCGATCCGGGGTCATCCGATACAGCATGATCAAGATTTGCCGCGGGAATGGTGTTCCGCTTCCGCTGCAAGTGGCTGGCGGTTCCATGGCCGGGTTCTGAATTTCATTTCCCATCTTTTTTCAAAAACCAGGAGGCAGTCTGTGCGTACGTGGATTTCAGTGAGTCTTTTTTGCGTTCTTTTCGCGATTCCCGCACTGGCCGACCAGGTCACACTCAAGAATGGCGACCGTTTGACGGGCTCGATCAGCAAGTCTGATGGTAAAGAGCTGGTGATCAAAACGGACTATGCTGGAGACGTCACAGTAAAGTTCGATGCGATCCAGGCCATCACTTCCGCCGGCGATTTGCATGTCGTAATGAGTGGCGGCAAGACAGCCGTTGGCCCGGTGACCACGAGTGGGGACAACGTGGTAGTGGCGACCAGAACCTCGGGATCCGTCGAGGCGCCGAAATCGTCGATCACGACGCTGCGTAGTCCGGCTGAGCAGGCTGCCTACGAGAAGAGTCTGCACCCAGGCTGGGCAGAGGGTTGGACGGGTGGGCTAAACGTGGGATTTGCTCTGACCCGCGGCAACAGTCAAACCAAGAACCTGAACACCGCCTTCACGGCAGTGCGCAAGGGAGCGAAGGACAAGCTTGGTTTGTACGCCAATTCGATCTTCGCCACCAATGATCTGCCCGGGGCATCTCCGCACACGACCGCAAATGCTATCGGCGGCGGCGCCCGTTACGACCGCGACATCAGCCATCGTCTGTTCGGGTTCGTGAACGGAGACTTCTATCACGACGAACTGCAGAGTCTCGACCTGCGTTCGATTTTCGGCGGCGGCCTGGGCCTGCACGTAATCAAGAGCGACGCGACGACACTCAATCTGCTGGCGGGCGTGAACTACACGCATGAAAGTTATTCCGTGCCGTTTAACCCGAGTGTCTCAAACGACAAGACCCGTAGTCTGGCGGGCTTGACCCTGGGCGACGAGTTCATGCACAAGCTGAGTAAGAGCACCGTGATCACACAGAACCTTTATTTCTATCCCGACCTGACCAACACCGGCGAGTATCGCGGGACATTCACCTTCGGCGTGGTCACGAAGATCAACAAATGGCTGGGATGGCAGAACTCCTTCGGCGATGTGTATGTGAGTGCGCCGCCAGTGGGGAAGAAGAAGAACGACATTCTGTTGTCGACGGGTTTGAACTTCTCGTTCGCACACTGAGGCTCTCTTCTGAGAGCTACCTTGGCACGCTAATCGAGCACCATTTTCCCTTGGGAAAATTGAATGAAACGGTTCGCGGGTTTTCCGCACTATTTGAGAAAGTGGAAGACATCGCCGTAAGGCGATTCCGCCACAGTTTAGGATCCCATCCTGGAAACTCCCGGATGGGCTCCCGTTAAAGTGCCGGAGCCGACGGGGAAGCGACTCCGGCACTTTTTGGTTGTACTTCTCCAGCGGGTGTCGATCCGTTCTGTTCTCTCTCAGGAGTCTTACACTTCCCAATGCGCCCGGCCCGGTCCATCCCGCCCACCCTCCGCACCCGCGGCAGTCACTCCTTTCTAAAACACCCACACTACCCACCATTCGTGGAAAACGGGCCGGGGTGCGCACCGCCAGTGCTACACTGTCTGCCACCTCCGGGCCTGCAGGGTACGATCTTGCAATTTCACACCTTCGACGAGGCTTATGTCGGACGTCTGCGTGGGGCAGACGCTCGTACCGAGCAGCATTTCGTCTCTTATTTCAGCCGGCTGATCCAAATCAAGTTGCGTTCGAGACTGCCATCGCGGGAAGCGATCGAGGACGCGCGCCAGGAAACTTTTACTCGATTTTTTGTGGCCCTGCGCAAGGAGAAAATCCTTCAGCCGGAGCGCTTGGGATCGTTCGTCAACTCGATTTGCAACAACGTCCTGAAGGAGCAATATCGTAGCGGGGCCCGCGACACGTCTTTGGATGAAGATGATAGCGATAAAGAGAAGGACCTCCCGGCCCAGGACATCAGCGTGCTGGACCATCTGGAGTCGAAAGAAGCGGTAGAGAAGGTCCGGGAAATTCTGGATAAGCTTCCCGAGCGCGATCGCAGGCTATTGCGCGAGATTTTTCTTGAAGAGCGAGACAAAGATGCAGTCTGCCGTGACTTTGGTGTGGATCGAGAATACTTGCGGGTGTTATTGCATCGGGCGAAAAAAGCATTCAAATCACTCTATCTAAAGAACATGGGGAAGGAACCGCCGGAGTTCGCACAGGCCCGAGGGTTTTGAAACGGAAGATCGAAACAGCGCACTACTGTTAGAGGGGAATCATCGCCGATGGACCACCAAGTGGTCGTTCAACAAAAAATGACGGAGCGGTATCTGCTCAATGAGCTTGATTCCGAAGTGCGGGATGAGTTCGAGGAGCATTTTTTTAACTGCCAGGAGTGTGCGTTTGACGTCCGGGCGGGTTCCGCGTTCATAGAGCGGAGCAAGGGAGTGCTGGGAGAAACTCGCGCCGCGGAGCCGGCGTTTTCGTCGATACCGGTTCCCGTACCCGCTAACCGCGGATGGCTCGGTTGGCTACGTCCGGCGGTTGCCGTGCCTGTAATGGCTTTATTGTTGACGGTTGTTGGATACCAGAATCTGGTTACGTACCCGCAGCTGAAGCAGGAGCTCAATCATCCGCAAGTTCTGCCTTGGGCCTCGATCAATATAGGTACATTTGGCGCGACCGGGCCGGCGATTACGGCGGCTCCAGGGAAGGGTTTTCTGGTGTTTGTGAGAATCCCGCCCGCGAGCGGCTTCTCCGGGTACACGGCGGACTTGTACGACCCGGCGGGAAGGCTAGAATGGTCGCTCACGATTCCCGCGAGCACGAGTCAAGATCAGTGGCCGGTAGCGGTGCCAGGGGCGGATCGGCAAGCGGGCATGTACACGCTGGTGGTGCGCGGAACGACAGCCGTCGGCGCAAGCAAGGAAGTGGGCCGGGGATCGTTTGAATTACAAATTCAGAAGTGAGGGTGGGGAGGAACCACATGGCGACAACGCTGGAAGTACCACAGACGCCGGATGTTGTGACACCGTCGCATGAATATCACGCGGAAGCGCACGCGCTTAGCGGACAGCTGGAGCTTCCAATCAAGCAACCGATCGAGCGTCAGGCGCTGGCAGTATTGCAAGGCCGGCGCAGCGGTCACATCACTGACCGGGTGGAGCGGTATGCGCTGGAAGGGATCATTTCCTTTCAGACTGCGCACTCACGGGTTTCGGGGAATCGCAGCCTTAAGACGAACGGCTGGGTAACATTGTCAACGGCGGTCGTGGAACGCTTGAATGTTCTCGAAGTCATTACCGCCGACCGCATGGTGGCGCAAGTTTCAACTGAGCACCCGTATGAAGATGGCCACGTCCCCCACCTGACATTCCTGGGCACGCATTTCGATAACCTCCGGCTGAGTGGCTTCCCGCTCAAATTCACGCTCGACCTTGGAACCTGCGGAGACAGACCCAGTGGCCGTACTCCTTATGTCAAAAGCCTGCCATTTTTGACGCGAGTCAAAGATCACCTCACTACGATCACCGAAGCGGCTGATCTTCCCAAGGAAGTTAAGGTCAAGTACAGTGAAAGACTCGCCGTCGTCAAACGACTCATGGAAGAATATCAGGGCGGCAAAATAAGGCTCGACAAAGATGGAGACGGGGACGGCAATCTGGTCTCGATCACATGCTCACTGGTCAAGAGTATCGATATCGACCACATTCCGATTCCTGGGCTGAGATCGGTTGGGAATCTGTTGCTGATTCCGGATTTCGGCACGGTTGCGCTGGCCGAGGTCGAGCTGAGCAGTTCCCAGGAGAAAGGCAACTACTTCACGGTGAAGATGCTCGATATGCAACTGGGATGCATTGGCAATGGCCTAGTCACGGGCGGAACCGCCGGGACCAACGGACACCACGTACCTTAGAGCTAGTCTTGTTGTCTTGGATCGTGACGTGGGCGCTGAGTGGTTGCTGCCCGCCCCCGCATTTGTCTTATGAGCATGCCAGTAGCGCTTTCTTACACGGCGAACTGAAGCAAAGCCAGGACGAAGCCGAACGAGGATATCAGCAGTTCCGGAAGTCGAGTCCGGAATGGGCTTGGCGGTTCCGGATCCTCGAAGCGAGAGCTGCGTTGTGGCGGGGGCTGTACGAAGATGTTCTGAAGCTTCTCGGTTCCCAGTCCGTGCCTTCCAATCAGCCGGATCTTGTCATTCCAACTCTGACGATTGTGGGGGTGGCCCATGTCTATCTCCACAATTTTTCCAACGCAGAGAACGTGATTGAGCAAGCGGCAAGGCTCTGCGAAACCTCCAGCATCGCGGGCTGCGGGGATGTGCTCCAAGCTCGTGGTTTCCTCGCGAGCGAGCAGGGTCAGTCAGCCTCTGCCGAACAACTGTATGGACTCAGTTTGTCGTTTGCCCGCTCCCGTAGTGACCGATTTCTCGAGTCCACGTCGCTCCTCAATTTGGGGGCAGAGTCGCTGGCACAAGGACACTTCGATGAAGCGATCGAGCGTTCCGAGGCTGCGTACCAATCTGCCAGGACCGTCGATGCCAGGGCGGTTGAACTCGTGGCGAAGGGCAACATAGGTTGGGCCCATTACAAGCTCGGTGACTTAGAAAAAGCTTTGACCATACTGGTTGAAGCCGAGGCCCTTGCTGTAAAGCTTCAAGGCGTCTCGAATCAGGAGAACGAACTCACCAACATCGGTTATGTCTACATGGACGAGCGCAAATTTGACCTGGCCGCCCAGTCATTTCGACAGGCCTTGAGTCTGGCGCAAGGGATCAATGCGAAGGAAGACATCTACAACGCCCAACGAGTGCTGGCCCGGCTCGCGCTGCAGACCGGCGAACTCGACAAGGCCAGTCACTATGCCGAGCAGGCCCTGAATACCGCGCGCGAAAGCGGGAGTCATCTCGATGAACTCTATCCATTGCTTGTCCAGGGACAGATTGCCGCCCGCCGCGGCGACACCGCTGGCGCCAGAAGGACGTTTGAAGCTGTCGAGCAGGACAGGGTCTGCCCCGTTTTTCTCAAGTGGGAAGCCCAACACTCGCTAGCCCGGCTGTATGAGGACGGAAGCCTGCTGGACTTGGCCGACCGTCAGTATCGCGCGGCCCTGGCCACGTTTGAAGCGGCGCGCAACGACGTGCGGCACGAAGACCTTCACCTTTCATTCCTCACTAACGGTTGGCGCATTTACGACGACTACGTCCACTTTCTTGTGGCGCGCGGCAAAACGAACGACGCCTTGCGCTGGGCCGACTACAGCCGCGCCCGAACCCTGGCAGAAGGTCTGGGAGTATTGCCCGCGACGGGTACCGCGGGCCCTCCGCCCTTGCGCGCACAGGAAATCGCGCGAGGAGTAAATGGGACTCTTCTTTTCTATTGGCTCGGCGAGAAGCAATCCTATTTGTGGGCAATCTCTTCGGAGGGTACGCATCTGATACGGTTGCCCGCTGGGTCCGAAATTGACGCCGCGGTGCAACGTTACCGGACAACGCTAGCCGGGCCTCAAGACGTATTAGCCTCCGCTGACGGTGATGGCCGCTGGCTCTACCGTACTTTAGTTGCCCCTGCACAACAATCGCTGCCAAAGGACGCGAAGGTCTTCATCGTCCCGGACGGCAGCCTGAACAACTTGAATTTCGAGACGCTGCTGGTCTCAGAACCCGCGCCACACTATTGGATTGAAGATGCCACGATTACCAATGCCAGTTCGCTGCGAGTACTAGCTACGTCGTATCAAGCCGACGAGAAACGCCACAACCTGCTGCTCATCGGCAACAGCGTTGCACCGAACCAGCAATATCCAGAGCTGCCGAACGCTGCAGCGCAGATGGAGAGCGTTGCCAGCCATTTTCCAGCCGAACAGCGGCGGATCCTGTCGCGCGAGCAGGCCACTTCGGCGGCATACCTCGGCAGCAATCCCGGGCAGTTTTCGCACATCCATTTTGTGGCGCACGGAATCGCCAGCCGGTTGAGTCCCCTCGACTCTGCGATTGTGCTCTCGAAGAGCGGCGCGGAGGGAGACTCCTTTAAGCTGTACGGTCGTGACATCATTCGGCATCCATTGCGTGCCGACCTGGTCACGATCTCGTCATGTTACGGAGCGGGCGAGCGCTGGTACGCCGGAGAAGGTTTAGTCGGTTTGTCGTGGGCCTTCCTCAGGGCGGGCGCTCACAACGTGATCGGCGCTCTCTGGGACGTGGCGGACATTTCGGTTGCGAAACTGATGGCTCGGTTTTACGAGGAACTGGATCATGGGGCGAGCCCGGACACCGCTCTTCGCGCCGCGAAGCTTTCCTTACTGCATAGCAAGGGGTTCGGTAATCCATACTACTGGGCGCCTTTTCAACTGTACACGCAGGGCCGTCGCGCAAATTCGCGCTATGCAGGAAATGCCGACCGGCGTCAGGCGCACGGTCGCGCGGTAAAATTCTCAATGGCCGCAAAGGCCCAACACCGGCAACGCGTGTTGCTCCAAGTGCCTGAAAAATAAAATGTAGGCGCGTAGCTCAGTTGGTTAGAGCGCTGCCTTGACACTGTCCGTTTCCTACCTGTGATTCTTACCTGTGAGACTGGTATAAGATTGTAGAGAGGACGTTCGATAGGCTCTAAGTTGTTCTCTTTCCTATCGGTGGTAGGTTGACACCGTAGCGCTGGTGGCCTTGCAAGCGATTAGAATTTCGGGGTCTAATCGTATGAGTCGGATAATGTCGCCCCGGACGGTAAGGGCCCGTAGCTCAGTTGGTTAGAGCGCCTGCTTGACACGCAGGAGGTCTGCAGTTCGAGTCTGCACGGGCCCACCATTTCAAGCTCCCGCTTCATTTCTACCTGTGATTTCCTACCTGTGTTGACCTAGAGCCACCCGGCTTTGTGGGGTCCTCCGCATGCGTGTGCGAGAGAAATGCAACAGGGCTTCATTGAACTGCACCGGAGCTTGCAGAGTGCGAAGTCCAAGTCGGAACCTTGATGCTGCACAGCTGTTCGTCCGAGAAGTGAGGCTCGCGGTCCCACATCGGTTGCATTTGTTCTAGGAACGCTTTGTATTCTGCAGGAGTCGGGGAGAGCTTTTGATATTCCTTTTCACATCGGCCGAAGTAATCGTTAAAGAGTGGGTCCTTGTCCACATCCTTTGTGCCAGGGGTATCGGAATTCGGCCCAAACGCGAACAGTTTCGTCAGCCGCTCCGGATTGTTGATGGCAATATCAAGCCCGATGATTCCGCCATCGCTCCAGCCCACAAGAGCTGCTTTTGGGACGTGCAAAGTATCCATGACGGCGAGCACGTCGGAAGCCATCAGGTGATACGTGATTGGTTCGCTGTTACGGGTGCTGCGACCATGACCATGGCTATCGAGCACGATGACTTCGTACTGCCGCGCAAGACACCTTTTCTTCGGTAATCAGCACGGTGGACTGAGTTTATTCTAGACACCGCTCGCTGCAACCCCTCTCATTGACTCTGCGTGTGTTCGCTCTGTACTGTTGGCGTGTCCTTGGTCGAGGGGGTCGAGGAGCACCGTATGAGAACAATTATTACCGCCGCATGCATAATCCTGCTGGCAAGCGCTTCGGCGCAACAGGAGAAACGGACGACGTCCGCAATGTCGTCAGGGAAGGCCGTGCTCGAAGCGTACGTTTCGGCATGGAATCGCCATGATTTCGCAGCCCTCGACAAGCTACTGGCCCTGGACGCGGTTCACGAAGACATCGCATGGCCATCCCGCGACGAGGGGCCTGCCAAAATCAAGGAGTTTATGCGCCGGATGATCGAGGCGGAACCAGATTTCGACTGGCGCCTAACGACAATCGTGGACGGCGGCTCGGTGGTGGCCGCAGAATGGACGTGGACAGCTACCTACACGGGCGACAGCCCCATCGGGCATGTTGTCGGGTTTCACGGCTCAGGACGCGGTGCTTCGGTTGCCGTGATTGAGAATGGTCGGATCAAGCGATTTACCGACTACTACGACTTTGCAAGCTTTTTTCCTAAAGCACCGGCTGGTGCAGCCAAGAACAACAAATAGATCGACTACGTCACGGCCTAGTCCGATTGTTGTTGCAAAGCCCTCTGCAGCAATGCTGTAACCGAGTTTTTCCGCAGTCACGTGAGAGGAGCGTGGACGCTACCTGCAATTCCCACGTGTGATTCCTACCTGTCTTCACTGAACCAGCCGCGTCTCAAATTTCTAGAGCTTTACGCTTCTGCGCCTCGCGCCTGGCACGTGTGAGGCCTGCGTGTGGATGTCGAGCGCGATCCGGCTGTGGGATGTCGAAGCAGTTCCTGGGCTACTTTTATGTCTTCGCCATTTGTCTTCAGCAAGGTCGAGTACAAATGCCTGACAGTGTGCCAGCCGGCCCACGGTCTCTATTGGCGCGTCATACCTTAAACATGGCGCTAATTTCCCGATAGCTCACAGCCTCTTTTGCGAAGGTAAAGGTGCCGTGTTCTCGCATCTCCCGCGCCGCGCGAAGAAAGGCACCCAGGGCGGCGCGAGAAAGCGCGCTGCCGACGCTGATGCGCTTGACGCCAATCGCCGAGAGTTCGGCCAGGCTCAGTTGAACGCCTTGCAGTCCCATCACTACGTTTACCGGACGATCCACAGAACTGACCACGGAGGCAATATCGTCCTTACTGGTCAAGCCCGGCGCATAGAGAACATCGGCACCCGCCTCTTGATAGGCCTGCAGTCGATCGATCGTGTCTCTGAGGTCAGGCCGGCCATGCAGATAGTTCTCCGCACGTCCGGTCAGGATGAAAGCAAAGGGAAGGGCATGTGCCACTTCTGCCGCCGCGCGAACTCGCTCAACCGCATGCTCCTTTTCATAGATCGGATCGTCCGTGCGCCCGGTTGCATCTTCGATCGACCCGCCAACAAGTCCTGTAGCCGCCGCAAGCCTGATGGCTTCCGCTACGATGTCAGGGGCGTCTCCGAAGCCATTCTCAAGATCCGCGCTGACTGGCAGGTCAGTGGATGACGCGATCGCGGACACATGCGCCATCATCTCGTGGCGGTCAATCGTGTTGTCACGCTTGCCGACAGAGAAGGCATAGCCAGCGCTGGTAGTGGCCAGCGCCTCAAAGCCCAGATGCGCCAGTAGCCGCGCTGTACCGACGTCCCATGGGTTGGGAATGATGAATGCACGATCACGCTCATGGAGTGCACGAAAGGCCAGTCCCTTTTCAGTCTGCGTCAACATGAAGAGTCACACTGCTCCTGCCAGGGTTGAGGGAAGGCCGAACGTTCCATCGACTACTTCCACAAAGTTTCTCTCTTCGCGGAGGATGAGCCGCTTAGTCTGTGCCATAGCAAAATTGTCACGCGCTTCCGGATCCGACTTCAAGCGTGCTCGGTAGGCCTCATAGGAGGCGAGACTATCGAATGCAATCAAACCCCACCCCACATCGTTCGTGCCTTCATGAGGAAGAAAATATCCGACAAGGTGGCCACCGCATCGAGGAATGATGCGGCCCCAATTCTCGGCGTACTTCTTAAACGCGTCTCGCTGGAACGGATCAATCTGGTAGCGGATGACGCAGGTCATCGTCATTGATGTCCTCCGGGTGGTCGATCGGGTCGGTGCGTCGCAGCCAAGAGTCAGCGCCGCGCACATCGCCGCCATGCCCCCAATAGCTTCGCGGCGGCCTATCTGCACGGTTGCGGGCTGTCTCGGATCCATATTCGGCATTATGCCAGTTGCGGAACATGAACAATTCGTCTACGATCAAAATATGAATGTCGAGCACTACGCTGACGCCGCAGTTTCCGCGATTGCGACCGCCATCGGCGAGCCAGCACGCGCCCGCATGCTCTATTGCCTGGTGGACGGCCATGCACGAACAAGCACCGAGCTTGCGCTGGTAGCTGACGTAACCCCGTCAACCGCCAGCGTGCACCTGCAGCGGCTGAAGACGCAACGATTGGTGAAGGTATTCGCCCAGGGGAAGCATCGCTACTACAGTTTGGAAGGGGCCGATGTGGCCGCCGCGCTCGAAGCCTTGAGCGTGCTCGCCGGTGGGTCTCGCAACGCCTTCGTGCCGAACACACCAAACCGACTGCGAGCCGCGCGGACTTGCTACGATCACATCGCGGGCACTCTGGGTGTCGCGCTGCATGACCGCTTCAAGGCGCTCGGCTGGTTGTCGGCCGCGTCAGGTACTGATTCCGCATACAACCTCGTACCCGATGGAGTGAAGGCGTTTGAAGCTCTTGGCATTGACATCGAGGCAACGCGGACGCTACGACGTCGTTTCGCGTATGCCTGTGTCGACTGGAGTGAGCGGCGACCCCATGTCGGCGGTGCAGTCGGTGCGGCCCTATTGAAAGTCGCCCTGAAACGAAAATGGGTGATCCAAGACCTTGACAGTCGCGCTTTGTCCATCACCAAAGTTGGCCGACGCGAAATGCTGACTCGCTTCGGCCTTCAAGTTTGAAGGTTTCAGCGTAGCTGGTTGCTAGAGCGCAGCGCTGATCTGGACAAATCCTGCTCATCTTGAAGCCGGATTCCCCCATGACTCGCTACGGCAATAGCGTTTTTCCAGTCTGGAGGAGAGCGATGGAAAAGCACGCAGAAAATATCAAGGCGCGCCGCAGATTTCTAGGCTTTCTGGCGGCGAGTCCCTTACTCGTGAGCGGGGGCGTGATCCATGGCCCGTTTGCAAAGCTGTTGGCACTCGATCCGGGAGACGAAAAGGGTGCGCATGAAGCTCTCGAAGGCATTGCGCAGGGCGAAAACCTCATTACCAGTCCCGACCAAGCCTTCAATGTGATGGATTTCGAGCCGGTCGCGCGCAAGGTTCTTCCTCCCGCGCACTTCGGATATCTCGCGACGGGAGTGGATGACGACGCTACGGTACGCGCTAATCGCGAAGGCTTTTCTCGCCTCGAGATCCGGTCGCGCCGGATGGTTGATGTCAGCAAGATCGATACTTCGGTGCGGTTGTTCGGAACGGATTGGACTTCGCCAATCGTGCTTGCGCCGGTGAGCGCGCAAAGAGCATTTCATCCGGATGGCGAGATCGCATCGGCTAAAGCAGCGCGAGCGAAGAATCACTTGCAGATTTTGTCCACGGCTGCGACGACTTCAGTAGAAGACGTTACGGCAGCGCGCGGCGTCCCTGTCTGGCAGCAGCTTTACGTGACGGACGTATGGGAAGTGGGCCGCGCCATCATTAAACGCGCCGAGGCGGCCGGTTGCCCAGTGTTAGTGCTCACCGTGGACTTGCAGCACGACAGCAACCGGGAAACCTTGTGGCGCGCGAAGAAGGCGGACACGCGCGAGTGCAGCATGTGTCATGAAGAGGGATTCGCCGGTTACCTTCACCAGTTCCCGATGTTCGACGGTCTGGATGTTTCCAAGGTGCATGATTTGCATAAGGCGGACATGAACTGGGATTTTGTGAAGCGGCTGAAGGACACGATGAAGATGAAGCTCGTGATCAAAGGCATCGTCACACGCGAAGATGCCCAACTGGCTGTGGAGCATGGAGTGGATGGGCTGGTTGTCTCCAATCATGGAGGGCGCGGAGAAGAAACCCTGCGTTCGACGATTGAATGCCTGCCGGAGGTCATTCAAGGTTGCGCGGGAAAGATTCCCGTGTTGATCGACGGCGGATTCCGTCGCGGTACCGACATTTTCAAGGCGCTTGCTCTGGGAGCGAACTCGATTTGCATCGGCCGTCCCTACGGCTGGGGACTGGCAGCTTTCGGGCAGCCTGGAGTCGAGGCGGTGCTCGGTATTCTGCGCCGCGAGTTGGACGGAATCATGCGGCAGGCCGGCACGCCGTCGATTGAGAAGATCACGCGAGCATTTGTGGCGGAGCGCTGGCGGTGAGGGGAGTTGCGGGTAAGACAAACAATCGCGAGCAACTTGCGGAAAAAGTCCGCGTGCAAACCTCTGCCCCTAAAGGGGCACGGAAAATGCGCGATTTTCGGCATCGCTGAAGCGATACCCTGATACGAACCCAGGTGTTTTCCGCAAGCTGTGAAGCGCTACGCCACCCGCAAATCAGATTTTCAGCGACTGTCCAGCACCTGATCGAGGAGCTGTCCGACTGCCCGTTGTGCTTCGAGTATCGAATAGCGATGGTCCATGGCTCCGGCAAGATCGGTGTTAGCAAACGCGATCCGGCCGAATGGCGTGCTGCGCAGGACCTCGCGCGGAGCAGGTTGACCGTCTTTACCAAAGAAGAAGCCCGGTTGCGGACTTAGATAGGCGTGCCCCCAGCGATTCAGAATGATTCCCGCGATGTCCCGCTGCGCATCGAACCCGGAGCCCGCAAACATTGCAGTGAACTGCTCGCGGATTCGTCTTTCGTAATCCGCAAAGGATGTCCCCAGCATTTCCGCGCGGCCGCGATGGCCCTGCTCCTCAGTAGAGTATCCCGGATAGGAATAGAGGACCTTCAACGTCAGAACAATGGGCGAGTCGGGGCTGATTGCCGGGTTTTCGATACCTGTGAGCGCCAGCTTGCGCACTTCCATATAGTTGCCGGTGCTCTCAAACCAACGGCAACCGCTCATACCCATCTTGTACAGAAAACGCCAGTTTCTCACCGCCACGTTGACCATCATGCAGGGAGACCGGTAGAACCGCGCGTAGGCTTGTTGGTGCGCTTCCGGGAGGCCCTTGACGACATGCTTCGTAGTCCAGCTTCCGCCCGCCATCACTGCGGAACGTGCCTTGAGCCGATACACCTTGCCGTCTTTGAGGTACGCGATGGTGAGAGAGTTGGCCTTGGTGGGTTCACCATCGTGCTCGACTGCTAACACCGTCGACGAAAGGCGAATTTTCGCCGGGGCTCCGGGAACGTCGAGGGCGGACATGTCCACAGTATTGGCAGTGACTCCTTGCACGCTGTGAGGGCCACTAATGGAGGCAGGAATAAGACTCTTCACCATCAATCGGGCGATGGTGGTGTTGCCACCTGGGAACATCTGGTCGGTGCCGTCTGCTTCATCGGCTAGAGGATGCAACATTTCGTAGGCGTAGTCCGAGTATGCGGACAACGCATCGGGCCCCAGACCTGAGCCTCCGCCTTCGATGGGCGAGAGAAAAGTTCGCACAGTTTCCCGGCTCAGTCCGAATCGTTCCATGTAGTGCTGTTCGAGCGTGATCGAATCGAGGTAACGGGAACTGGCGTCTCCTTCGACCTTGGGATGTTCGAATTTGCTCCCCGGTAGCGGCTCACCTTTCAGGTAACGGAGCCATTCCGCGCGCGTTGCGTCGGAGATCGGAGCGCCCTGCAGTTTCTTTCCGATGGGATCGATCAGCCACAGGCCTGGCTTCTGACCAAATTTTGCCCCAAACCAGAAACCGTATTGTCCATGCTCCATGCCAGCGGCCTCATAGGGGGTCCTGGAAAGGGGCATCGCGGGCTGAGGTCCAGCCCACTTCTGATAGTTGAGTTTCGGGGTCTTCAACCCAATGGAGTCGTAGAAGCGCGCAAGAAAACTATGCGGATACTGAAGCTGATAGATGGCGGAGCCCTGGTGAGCGATGAGTCGCTTGCCATACACCAGAAATTCGTTCTGCTTGGCCTCACCGCCAAAGATGGGATGATTCTCGAGAATCAGGCACTTCATACCCTGCCCGGACTGGCGTTGGAAGAAGAGTGCAGCGGCGAGTCCACTGATTCCGCCACCAACGATGACGCAGTCGTAGGTCTCCCCGGTATCGATGACTTCCTTTGGAAGCGGGTCGTAAGCCTTGTCGCGGATGGAGTGTCCCGCCCGCAAGACGTCCAGCGTATTCCCGTTTGACTTACTGTATTCGCCGACACCGCCGTAGCCGGTGAATTCGTCTTTGGCAGCGAGGATCTCGGCTGGTGTGGTGGGCCGGAGAAGGATTGCCCCGGAGGCCAGCAGGGTGGAGCCGAGAAAATCGCGACGGGTAATGGGTGCGTTCATGCCAAGCGCTGGGTCGCCCGGCGAGTTGGACTTTGGATTTCGCATTCGGCGGCTCTCGGTTCAGGGGCGCGTCTGGCACCCGCCCGCGTGCAAGTGTAACCCACAGGGAAAAAGGAAGAGCAACTGCGGGCGGCGATCCTACCTCCCCCTCAAGCGACCGCGCCTGTCCGCCGATGAAGAAGGTAGCCAGCCATGGGCGATATAGGACGGGATTCTCCAACGCGCACGGTCGAGAATTAGGAATGGAACGGAGATTGGGATGGCGCCAATTCGGGTGCTGATTGTGGATGATTCGGCAGTCATTCGCAAAGGGCTCAGCGAAGTGCTGGGGTCGGATCCGGAGATCGAGGTCGCTGGGACCGCGTCCAGCGGCAGGCTGGCCTTGTCGCTGATCGCGCAGCTCAAGCTCGACCTGGTTACGCTCGATCTTGAAATGCCGGGAATGGATGGGCTCGAGACGCTGGTCGGGATTAGGAAACTCAGGCCCAAGCTCCCGGTGATCATGTTTAGCACCTTCACCGAGCGGGGCGCGGCGGTCACGCTGGAAGCATTGACTCGAGGCGCTACAGACTATGTTACGAAGCCCACCGATGCGGGCAGCGCCGAAGGCGCCCGGGAGCGAGTGCGAGACGAGTTGATTCCGAAGGTCAAGTCGCTGTGCGCGCCGCGCGTGCCCTTCCGATTGCCAGTGGCAACCGTTGCCCCGAAACGTGCTCGCGTTCCGATCAATATCGTCGCGATCGGGACGTCCACCGGAGGGCCGAATGCGCTGGCAGATTTGATCCCGCAATTGCCGGCTAATTTCCCAGTTCCGATCGTAATCGTGCAGCATATGCCGCCCATATTCACGCGTCAGTTGGCCGAGCGCCTCGATTCGCTCACGCCGTTGCATGTGCACGAGGCTCAGGAAGGGAAGAAACTCGAGGCCGGGCAGGTGTGGATCGCACCCGGCGATTACCACATGACGGTAGCCCGGATAGGAAGAGAGGCCGTGCTGACAATGAATCAACGTCCCCCGGAGCAGGCATGCCGTCCCGCGGTGGACGTTCTGTTTCGGTCGGTGGCGGAAACATTCGGCGCCCACGCACTGGCCGTGGTGCTGACGGGCATGGGAGCGGATGGCACGCGTGGGGCGCAAGTGATCCGCGAGGCGGGTGGGGAAGTCATCGTCCAGGACGAGCCTACTTCGGTGATTTGGGGGATGCCGGGACGTGTGGTCGCCGCAGGCCAGGCGGATCAAATCTGTCCCCTCGGTGGGATCGCTGCTGAGATCGTGCGCCGAGTGACCGCCAGCCGGAAGCCGACAAACTCTGTGCTAGCTGTGGTGGCGAGGATGAATTGCTAAGAGGGTAGTGACGCGCACCTTCTTGGCTCGGTCCAAGGGCGAGTTCGCTGGAGACGGCCGGCAAGGTGTCAGTGCTACCGTCGCGCACGCAAGAAAAAGCGCCTTGAGCGAAAACGCTCAAGACGCCTCTGGCAGCCCTCCCCCAGAACTGCCAAACCACGTGATCATCCTATGTCCGGTTGGACCGACTGTAAATGTCACTTCCGTAACGTCACGCTGGATAAGAGTACCGCGCACGCGAGCACCAGCAGTAACTGAGAAAAGTGTGTTCAGGAAGTTGCTATTTGGCTGAAAGTAAAAGGGAAAATCCATCGAAGAGGTATTCACGTTGGCCCTCGGTTACGTGGGCCTTGGCCTGATGGCGATTCACTTGTGCGACGGCATCGGCGAGTCGCTTCAGGAAAACTGGCTCCGCCACCGGCACATTGTGCGCGGGTAAAAGCAATTTGATCTGTGGTTCCAGGGCAGACAGAAGTGCGACGGATCGAGTGTAGGCAGCAAAGTCTGTCTCCGGGACGAAGAGGTAGATCGGGCCGGGATAGAATGTGTCGCCAGTAAAGAGCAGCCCGTTTTTGCGATCGAGCAGGGAGATGGAGTCAGGCGTGTGGCCGGGCGTGAAAATAACTTCCACCACGCGACCGCCCAGGTCGAGCTGCTCGTGATCCCGCAGCGCGTGAGTACTTTTCCATGCGCGGATGGAATACGACTTGGCAGCTACCCCCGAAGGCAGCGGGCCGCACAGACGCTCAGGCGCGAGTGCGTCACGCGCATAAGTATTGGTCTGTCCGCGCATGTTCCGGCTGGTGTAGGGTAAGTCGCGATTCCAGACTTCGTGGAACTCCGCATTGCCGCCCACATGGTCGAAGTGAGTATGCGAATTGATGATAGTTACTGGCAGCGATGTGAGTCGGGCAACCGCTGTGCTGATCTTTCCGACGCCCAATCCTGTGTCGAATAGCAATGCGCGCTTTTCGCCGAGGATGAGATAGGAAATAACTTCCTCAAACTGTTTTGGCTCGTAGATCGCGAATACGCCCGGGCGAATGCGGTAGATCTCAAACCAGGGTTCGTCAGTAAGGACGCGCTCGAGCGTCTTGTATTCGGGCCGCGGAAGTTGGCGACACCACTCTGGTCGAAGGGGTTCTCCGGATTGCTGCGCAGAAGCAGCGATCGCCACAATTGCGACGAGCCACAACACCAGCAGCGATCGGATCACTTCTTTTGCCAGGTGTTGCCGCCGTCGGTGGTAGTCCATAATTCGTTATTGCTGGTGGAAAGGACGATCTCTGCCTGGCTGCGGATTTCAATGGCAACGATATCAGCACCGAGCCCTCCGGCTTTCGTCGAAGGTTGGACCATAGTCCAGGTTGCGCCGCTGTCGGACGAATGGAGAAGCGTGCCTGCCTGGCCGCCAGCCCAGATATCGCTGCCGTGCGAGCTGAAGCAGAGCAGTGGATGCTGGAGTTGCAAAGCGATCTGCCAAGTGGCGCCCGCATCCATAGAGCGTTGAAGCTTGCCTTCCGCCAGGCTCCACTGGGCGACGACATCTTTAGATTGTTTGGCGCGAAGTTTCTGTACGGCCACCGCCTGATCCGAGGCCGAGTATGCGGCCGCAAATTTCTTTTGCGCCGAGTTGTCCTGAGCCTGGGCTTTCAGCGCTTCTTCTTTTGCTGCCGGCTTCGCCTTCTCGATCGGAGGCGGCTCCACATTGCTGGCCATCAACCTTCCTGCCGTCGGCGCAGACTGGACCACATCAGCCGCTCGGTTGACAACCACGACCTCCTGAGGGGAAGCGGCTTGGCCCGCCTTTGCCGTTTCCGTGGAAACTAGCGGCTGCGAACCGGTAACCTCAACTTGTTCGCGTGAGGCGATCGCACCGATTGCGCTGCCCGCATTGGCCTGCAACGAGTCCGGACGCTTATCGTTGTGCACCAGCGTTTGCATTTCTGCCACTGCTGTTTTCGCCGGGGCGGACGCGGCCGGAAGTTCTCTCATCCGGCGTTCAGGTTCTGCGCGCAGCAGAGAGCTGTCGGGCTTGACGGTCTGGGCAACCACGGCCGGCGCTCGCTGATCAGCAGGCGGCGCGGCGGGTTTAGCGCTCGAATCGGCAACGGGCGGGGTACTTTCGGCCGGCAGGTTCATGGTTGAGACCGTGGGCTCGCGCTGTTTTCCGGGACGCAGTATTACGACCGAGGCCACCACCACGACGGCCGCAGCCATCGCTGCCCAGCGCAGGTTGGGCCAGGCAAACCACCCGCGCGACACATCACCAGGCCTACGTGCAGATACCCCATCCGCAGCCGCCTCAGGCTGTGCCCCTGCCTCTACCGGGGGAATGCTCAAAGCGACGACTTCCCGACAGTCCCCGCAGCGTGCCAAATGCCGTACTACGTCCTCACGCTCTCCTGGCGAAAGTGCCTGCTCGGCGAAAGCAGTCAACACGTTGGCTTCGGGGTGGGATCCCTCAGGCGCTCCAGCCCGCAGGCGGTCGTGTACGATTTTGGGTACGTCAGACATGGCTTCCGTCGGTGCCCGCACCGGGCGCGGGGACCTTTCCTCCAGGGAACGCTTTTGCCCCCGAATCTTGCGCTAAACGTGCCCGCAAATCCAACTGTATGTCCCGCACGTCAGTTTCCAGAGCTTCCTTGGCCTGAGCATGGCTAAGGCCGCGTTCCCGCAGACACGCCAGTATGCGCTTCCGTAATGTGGTAGTAACTCGGTCGAGACGGCGGCTGACGCTCGATTCATGCAGTCCGAGCACACGCGCGATCTCCGCCAGAGTACGGCCGTCCAGATGATACGCCGCCAGCACATAGCGATCCTCGGACGAAAGTTCCGCGAGGGCTTCGTCAGCCGCCGCTTCCAGCCGGGAATCTGAAGCGATCGCCGGCTCCGGATCGGGGGCGACAAACTGCGCACCTTCTTCTTCCTGCTCGTCGAGGCTGACCACGCGTTTCTGCTTGCGATAACGATTGATGAACTCCTGCGCCATGACGGTGCGTAACCAGCCCTCAAGTGACCCGCGTGCGGTATAGAAAACGAGCTTGGAACGGCGCACTCCGTCCCGCGTGTTCACACCGTACAGGTCCGCAAACAGGGAATCGGCCAGCTCAGCCGCATGGGCTGCATCGCGCGTGATATGCAGCGCCATGGCATGCAGCTTGTTGCGGTAGCGGCTGATGAAGTCCTGCCAGGCGTGTTCGTTGCCGGCAGCGCAGGCGCGCGCTAGGACGAGCTCTTCCAGGCGCAAAGCGCCGCAGAAATCGGCGGCTTCATCCGGGGAAGCCAGGGGCAGATACTTGCTCTGAATGTCGCGTAGGATGGCCGCAAACTGCTCGCGATCCAGCCCATAGGCGGCAGCGCCGCAGCGTTCGTGAAGCGCGAACGCCTTTTCGTCTCCCAAACCGGGTTGAGCGGGTGCGGGCATGTTCCCAAAAGATGCTAGCAACTTTTTAGACGCAAGAGCGCGAAATTCGCTCGTTCTCCATTATCGAGGCGGGAAAGCAACCTCCTGGAAGGCCTGCTTAAGGGGAACCGCAGCTTTCATGCTTTCCTGCCCGGAGGACTCTATGCGCCTAGGTCTAGTGGTGGGTGGAACTGTTTTGCTGGTGTTCGCAGCGATCGTCATTCCGTGCCTGCTTGAAGCGGGCGAAGTCAGCCCATCGTCGGGTTACGCCCTGCTCGACCCGATCCGAAGCGGTAACCTGACCGTCTTTCCCGTAGTTGCGAGCAAATCCTACGACACGGGACAATTTCTCACTCTCGATGAAGGTATTCGCAACGGGGAAGTAGTGGTCACCGAGGCTGGGCAGGCCCAGGGCCTGATTCGACGCCGGCCGGGTGGACGGCCCACGCCTCGTCCCGCGGGAGGCGCCGAGGTCAACCAATTGGTACTCATCAACAATTCCAAGCGTCCGTTGCTATTATTGGCCGGAGAGATTGTTACCGGCGGCAAGCAGGATCGGGTGATTGGGAAAGACCGTATCGTGCCTGCCGAAAGCGATCCTGTGGACCTGAGCGTCTTCTGCGTTGAGCCGGGACGCTGGACGGCAGCGGAGGGCAAGGCCGATTTCGGGACCGCAAGGGGAGAAATGGCTGCTGTGATCGCCGCCCCTGCCGTCCGTAGCAAGGCGATGGCGGATAAAGACCAGCAGCAGGTGTGGAATGAGGTGCGCAAGGCGCAACACGCTATGGCAGAAACAGTGGAGGTAGCGGGCGCCGCTCCTGCGGTGGAGTCGACCTCATCGTACGCGCGAGTGATGGGAAACAAGGAAGTGGCGAAACAGGTGGATTCCGTCGCGGAACCGATGCAACGGAGCTATGAGAGCGTGATCCGGCAGCTGCGCGATAAGAATGCCGTGGGAGTAGTGGTGGCGGTGAACGGAGAAGTGGTGTGGGCGGATCTCTTCGCCAGTACTCAGCTGCTCCAGAAGTACTGGCCGAAGCTCGTTCGCTCCTACGCTACCGAGGCGGTCGTGACCCGTGCCAAAGCTGCAGAAGCCAGCACGCGGCAGGCGCAGAAGTTTCTGGACGATCTCCAGGGCCGCCACGAAACGGCCGACACCGAACCCGGTGTGTATCGTCAAAGTGAAATCACCGGCAACGGCTTCAAGGTATTCGAGCTGACTTCTTTGCTGCCAAAGACCGGGTTTGCCGTGCACGTAGCGAAGATGGCGGAGTAGGCGAGTTAGTGGTCCGCGATCGCGCAGAAAAATCTTGTGGCACCATTTTAAGGATTGTCATCCCGAGCGAAGCGAAGGACCTGCTTTCCTGGTGAACGAGAAGAAAGCAGGTCCTTCGGCGGCCGAAGTATGGCCGCCTCAGGACGACAATTCCGATGATGGATGGGCCTCCGCAACGCCCATCAAACCTTTGTCGATCACTTCCCGCGTATCGCGTGGCAGGTTGAGGCCATCTAGCTCTGCGGACTCGAACCATCGGACGTCGGCCGCGTCGCTTCCTGCTTTGAGTTTTCCCGCGATCGCCCGGCACAAAAAATCAATCAGTACGTAGTGATACCGAACGCGCCCTTCGCTGCGAATCACGCGCTCGTACACTCCGAGCAACTCCCCGGTTTCTATCTCCAGCCCGGTCTCTTCGCGGGCCTCGCGGATCGTCGCCTCGCGCAGCGTCTCGCCACATTCCAGCACACCGCCGGGCAGCGACCACTCGCCCAACAGCGGTGTCTGCCCGCGCCGTATCAGTAGGACACGACTGTCCTGGACGATGACGGCACCTACACCAACCAGTGGACGATCGGGATACTCGCGGTTCATGCGAAAAAGCAAGTTTACAGGGATTTTCGCAGCCCGTGGTTCGCAGCTTGAAGCCTACGGATCGTGATTACTCTAAAATACGCAGCATGTCCCTGGACGAATACAAGCGAAAACGGCGCTTTGAGGAAACGCCAGAGCCTCCGCCGAAAATCGAAAAGCAGTCGAAACACCGATTCGTGGTGCAGCGCCACGCGGCGACGCGCCTCCATTATGACTTCCGTCTGGAGATGGAGGGGGTGCTCAAGTCGTGGGCTGTCCCGAAGGGGCCATCGCTCGATCCTGCCGACAAACGGCTGGCCATGCAAGTGGAAGATCATCCGGTTTCGTACTTTGATTTTGAGGGCACGATCCCCGAGGGCAACTACGGCGGGGGAACGGTGATGGTGTGGGACGTGGGCACCTGGCAGCCGCTTTCGGAGGTCCCCGTCAACGGCCAATATGTTCCCGGCACCGAAAAAGAAGCCGCGGCCATGTTGGCGAAGGGCGATCTGAAGTTTCGCTTGAAAGGGAAAAGGCTGAACGGAGACTTTGCGCTGGTTCACATCAAGGGACGCCGTCCCGGAAGCAAGGGAACGGAATGGCTCCTGATCAAAAAGAAAGACCTGGATGTCGCACCCCGGTTCGACATCGACAAATACGATACCTCGGTGCTCACCGGTCGAACCATGGCGGAGATCGCCGGAGACAAAGGCTCCGCTGAATGGACCAGCAGCCGTTCAGCGACACGCGGAAAACTCAAAGCGGCGTGGCTCGCGGACGCCGTGGCGCGGGCTGACAAAAAGCGAAAAGCTCTAACCGCAGAGAGCGCCGAGCACGCGGAGAAAGGCGGAGGAAAAACTAAGGCGGCATCGCGACGACACTCAATTGCAGGCTCGCCTTCAGCAGCCACCTCGAAAGCAAAGAAGCCGAATTCCTCTGCGACCTCTGTGTCCTTTGCGGTTAGAGATCTGCGCGGCGCGGTAAAAAAGCCAATCTCTGCAAAAGTCCGCCCCATGCTCGCCACGCCGATTGATGAGCCGTTCGACAATCCAGACTGGTTGTTCGAGATCAAGTGGGATGGCTATCGGGCGGTAGCGTTCATCGAAGATGGCGGCGTGCGCCTGGTGTCGCGCAATCAGAACGATCTCACGGCACAGTTTCCCGAACTCCGCGACTTACCGAAATTCGTGAAAGCACAACGCGCCATCCTCGACGGAGAGATCGTCGCGCTCGATGAGCAAGGCCGGCCTTCGTTCAGCCTGATGCAGCAGCGCACTGGATTTCAGCCCGGCAAACGCCGCTTCCCCGGCCGCGAAGGCGTTCCGGTTTTCTATTACGCGTTCGACTTGCTTTACCTCGACGGCTACGACCTGCGCCGCGTGGATCTGGAGAAGCGCAAGGAATTGTTGCAATCCGTGCTCCAGAGTGGGGGCATCGTGCGATTTTCGGACCACTATCCTGAGAAGGGTCGGGCCCTGTTTGAAGTGGCCGGACAGCGTGGATTGGAAGGCATTCTCGCCAAGAAACGCGATAGCGCTTACCAGGAGGAACGCTCACGCGATTGGCTGAAGATCAAGATCACGCAGCGCCAGGAGTGCGTAGTCGGCGGCTATACCGATCCGGAAGGCAGTCGCCAATATTTCGGGTCGCTCGTGCTCGGGCTTTACGACAGTCGCGGACGCCTGATCCACGTCGGCCAGGCTGGCACCGGTTTCGATCAGAAAACTTTGAAAGAGATCTACGAACGCCTGCGGCCGCTCGAGTCGAAGACCAATCCATTTCATGGAGAGATCGGCGGATTGAAGAAAGTTCACTTCGTACGGCCCGAACTGGTCGCAGAGATCAAGTTCTCCGAGTGGACCCACGAAACGGTCGAAGGCGGAATGAAGTTGCGGGCGCCGGTGTTTCTCGGCCTGCGAACCGACAAGAATCCCAAGGAATGCAGATTGGAGGAAGCAACACCCAGCAGCCTCCAACCAACCACGAAGTGAGCTAAGTGCCTCTGGTTTGAGGGATTGAGGCGGCACGGCTGAAGAGGCTGCGGAAAAAATCAGCTTGCGGAGAAAGGCTGCCCCCGGGGTTAAAGCCCGCACTGATTTTCACTCCTGCGCGGCCCTGAAGGGCCGCTCCCCACAGTAGTGCCGACATTCGTGAGTATCTTGCAGACTGCCAAATGCTAAGTGCTGCTCTGCTGCGCCGGTACAGGGCTTGGGACTCCGCTCTTCAGCCACCAGATCAGCCCGCCCCCGATCACCAGACAGATCGAGATCAGCTGGGTCCCAGTCATCAATCCACCGAAGACTTCGCCTCGTCCCGGATCGCCGCGCAGGAACTCAATAAAGTAGCGTTCAATTCCGTACAGGATCATGAAACTGGCAAACACCTGCCCGTCAAACTTCTTGCGCTTGAGCAGCCACATCAGAAGAACGAAATTAAAGAACTCGGCGGCCGCTTCAATGAGCTGCGTCGGTTCCAGACGTTCGTTGAGTGGTGTTCCGGCCCAGCTGCCGGCCAAAGGGTTGGTGAACACGACGCCCCAGAAGTGATCGGTGTGCTTACCATAGCAACAGCCGGCAGCGAAACAGCCGAAGCGGCCCAGCACATGGCCGAAGGCGAGTCCCGGAGCAAAGCCGTCGCAGGTACGGAGGGCAGGCATGTGGCGGCGGCGCATGTACCAGGCCGCCATGAGCAGCGCGCCGATCAGGCCGCCTGAGAAAACTCCTCCGGACTGCAAGGTTCGTAAGTTGAAAATCTCGCGAGGATTGGCGGAGTAGTAGCTCCACTCATTGACAATGAGGAGCAGCTTGGCCCCGACGATTCCTGCGAGAACCACCAGAATTCCGAGGTTCCAGGCGTCATCGCCGTCGATGCCCTGCTTCTCGGAATTGCGCACACTGATCCACAACCCGATCAGCACACCCGTTGCGACCAGCAAACCATAGGTCGGCAGGCTGAAACTGCCAATGGGAAAGAGTCTAGGGAACACTTTGGATTAGATGCTCCAGCGAAACGTTGAGTTATGAAAAGAGTCTAGCAGGAAGGGGCGCGTTTCGGGTTTGACAACGCATCGGGAGGTTCGCCAAATTCAAAAGGCAAAAACGCCCAATGCTAAAAAGCCGACCCGCACCGCCGTGTTGATGGGCCGAGAATGAACCCGCCGTTAGACGTTGGGAACCCGCCGAGACCCTTTAGGCCTTTCCGCATGGCGGAACATGGCACACCGGATCCTAGTTCGAGTCGAGTCCCCGTTCATTCTGCATTGGTTCAAAAATCGGTGA
>JACXTT010002651.1_pt1 | contig 28165 bp, 27 predicted proteins | sample 9270951 | NCBI WGS metagenome assembly JACXTT01 (sample SAMN15532306, study PRJNA645909) | rock metagenome | isolation source: weathered quartz diorite | place: Puerto Rico | collected 2017-06-21 | reverse complement strand
GTGAAATGCCGGGCGGAATGTTACACTTGTCCCACATATCACGCTCCGCCGGAGGTGCAGACAGTCGCACGCGCCCAGAACGTCCTTCCGTTTTCACTAAAACAAACGCTGCTTGGGCAAGGTGGATCGACTTCTCCAAAGGCGATGCTAAATCAGGCGGCGAAGCCGCATATGTAATAACATCGCGTTCGGAGAACGCGATCCACCATTTGGACGTTGAGCGTTGGACGTTGAACGTTGAACGTTTGCTGCTCCGATGGATCGACAAAGCAACGCGACACCCGCCCAACTCGGCTACCGCATGCCGGCGGAATGGGAACCGCACTCGGCGACGTGGCTCTCGTGGCCGCGACGCGAGGGGATCAGTTTTCCCGGCTCTTTCGATCGCGTTCTGCCGACATTGCGCGAGATGGTCGAAGCGCTGATTAACTGCCAGTCCGGTCGAAAACTCGCCGTGGAGAGCTCGGACTCGGAACGAGTCTGCATCAATGTTTGCAACGAAACGCATGAAGCTGAAGCCCGCGAGGTTTTACGCGGATTATCGATGGAGCGAATCACGTTTTATCGAATCCCGAGTGATGAACCGTGGTGTCGCGACCATGGGCCGGTTTTCTTGACGCGTGATAACGATCCAAAACTTGCGATTGTGGACTGGGATTACAACGCCTGGGGAAACAAGTATCCACCGTTCGATCTCGATGAGGTCGTGCCGACGCGCGTTGGCGAGATTCTTAGTCTCCCGGTTTTTCATCCGCGCATGATTTTGGAAGGCGGTTCGATCGAGGTCAACGGCAGCGGCGCCTGCCTGACAACCGAGGGTTGTTTGTTAAACAAAAATCGCAATCCTGGCCTGTCGCGCCGGGAAATCGAGGGGCGACTGCGCGATTTTCTCGGCGTGCGCGATATCTTCTGGCTCGGACGCGGAACCGAAGGTGATGATACCGATGGTCACATCGATAATCTCGCCCGCTTCGTTTCGAAAACGAAAGTGCTGACAGTAGTGGAACCAGATTCCTCCAGCGTCAATTACGAACCGCTTCAGGAAAATCTTCAGCGACTGCGCGAGACGAAGTTCGACATCGTCGAATTGCCAACGCCACGGCGGATGGTCCGCGAAGATCTCGTGTTGCCCGGCAGTTATGCGAACTTTTACCTCGCAAACCACGTGGTTCTTGTGCCCACGTTTGCCGATCAAAATGACGGAACCGCATTGTCGATCGTGCGCGAATGTTTCCCCGCTCGTCGCGTTATCGGAATCGATTGCCGCGAATTAATTTGGGGCCTCGGTGCATTTCACTGTCTCACTCAGCAGCAGCCCGCAGTTGGATGAGCAGAAAACACCCAACGCCGAACATCCAACACCCAACGTTGAATTCGGACTGCTGCGTTCGAGGTTCGATGTTCGGCGTTGAGCGCCTGCCGCGCCGTAGCATGCCGAAGGCGGGTTCGGCGTTTTCCTATTCCTCAACCGCCGCCGGCTTATAGCCGCTCTTCAAAATCGCGTCGTGCAGATCGGGCGGGTGGGTTTTGCGCGCGTCGAATGTGACAATCACTCGCTCGCGCGGAAGATCGAACGTTACATCACACACGCCGTCGATCTTGAGGAGCGGTTCGCTCAGTTTGCGCACGCACTGGTCGCAATCCTCGCCTTCAGTTGCGATCTCGATTGTCTCGAGAACCGGTTGATCTGCACGCTCGGGATTGAACGGATCGCTCGGTTCAGGCTCGTTCGGTCGCGCAGGGTCCATCGTCTCTTACTTAACGTGCGCCGGCCGCCGGTTGATTGCAACTTCGCGTGCGATGGGTTCGAGAACACGCCAGACGTTTTCGGCAACCAGGCGTTGGCCGGCGGCGTTGGGGTGGACGCGGTCGGGTTGATTGAACGCCGGATCGCCCCCAATCCCTTCGAGCAAATACGGCACGAGCGCCGCGTTATTGTTTGTCGCAAGATCGGCGTACATTTGGCCGAAGGCGAGGACGTAATCGTCGGCGGTATAATTCGGAAGCTGCATCCCGCAAATAATCACGCGCACGCCTGGATTGACGCGCTTAACCCGATCGATGATCTCCTGGAGATTCCCTCGTATTTCCTTAATCGGCACGCCGCGAAACGCATCATTGATACCGAGCTCGAGAATGAAGATGTCGATCCTACGTTTGAGGTGTGGCGGCAGGCGTCGGATCCCATCCTCGGTAGTGCCGCCGGTTTGGCTGGCGTTTAAAATCTCGTAGTCAAAGCCGGCGGCGCGCAATTTGTCGATGAGGAGCGCCGGATAAGCCTCGCGCGGTTTGAGTCCGAAACCTTCCGACAAGCTATCACCCAGGACGAGGATGCTCTTCATTGGCGACGCTTGGGCCGGTTGCGCGAGCAAGGTCGACAGGGCGGCCGTGACTGATGTAACGACGCTCTTCATCGGGAAAACGTCCAACGCTGAACGTCCAACGTCCAACGCTTAATGATTCTGAATCGGACGTTGAGCGTTGAGTGTTGAGCGTTTTTGGTTTAACGATTCAACTCTTCAACCCTGCAACCTTCCTATGGCTAACTACGCAATCAACGGCTTCGGACGAATCGGGCGCAACGTGCTGCGCGCGATGACGCAAAAACAGGTCGAGCGCGTGCGCGCGATCAATGACCTTACTGATACGCACACTCTGGCCCACTTACTCAAGTGGGACTCGGTTCATCACAAATTCGACGGCGAAATCGGATACGATGAGGAGAACATCATCGTGCGCGGGCACAAGATTAAAATTTTCAAAGAGCGCGACCCGGGGAACCTGCCCTGGAAAAAATTAGGAGTCGACGTTGTCCTGGAATCGACCGGTTTCTTTACCAGTCGTGACAAAGCCGAGCTCCATATTGGCAAGGCCGGAGCAAAACGCGTCTTGATCAGCGCTCCGGCGAAGGACCCGGATGCGACGATTTGCATCGGAATCAACGACGACATTTACGATCCGGCAAAACACACCATCGTTTCGAACGCGAGTTGTACGACCAATTGCCTCGCGCCGCTGGCCAAAGTCTTGCACAAGAAATTCGGGGTCGAGCGCGGATTCATGAGTACGATCCACGCCTATACCAACGATCAGCGCATTCTCGATTTCCCGCATAGCGATCTGCGGCGAGCACGAGCCGCGGCGATGAGCATCATTCCATCAAGTACCGGTGCGGCCAAAGCAATCGGCGAAGTCATTCCGGAGCTGAAAGGGTGTTTAAATGGTGGGGCCTTTCGTGTCCCGACGCCGGACGGTTCGGTCACGGATTTCAGCGCCGTGCTCTCGAAAGACGCGACGGTCGATGCGGTTAACGCCGCCTTCAAAGAAGCAGCGGGCGATAAAAGTTACAAAGGCGTGGTCGAGTACAGCGACGAACCGCTTGTTTCGCAGGATATCGTCGGTAATCCGCACTCCTGCATTTTCGACAGCAAACTGACGATCATGCTCGGGAACCGGTTCGTGAAGGTGGTCGGCTGGTATGACAACGAGTGGGGCTACAGCAATCGTTGCGTCGAAATGCTGGAGATGCTGAGCAAATAGGCTGGAGTGTTGGAGTAATGGAGTAGTGGAGTCGTGGAGTAATGAACTTCGCTCTGACATCACTCCATTACTCCCACACTCCAATGCTCCAACAACCATGAAACTTTCGCTACGTGATGTCGATGTCCGCGGTAAGCGCGTGTTGGTACGTGTCGATTTCAATGTGCCGATCGATGAGCGCAACGATCACATCAAGATTACCGACGACACACGCATCCGCGAAGCGCTGCCCACGATCAATTATCTGCGTGAACACAGGGCGAAGACGATTTTGATGTCCCATTTCGGGCGCCCGAAAGGAAGGCGCGTCGATAAGTACTCGCTCCGACCGATTGGCGACCATTTGCATTCGCTGATCAATCATCCGGTCATTTTTAGTCACGAGACGATTGGCGAAGCGCCGGAAAAGATTATCGCACACATGCAAGAAGGCGATGTTGCGCTCCTGGAAAATTTGCGGTTCCAACCAGAAGAAGAAGCGAACGATCCGAAATTTGCGCAAGCATTGGCGAAGTTTGGCGACATTTATGTGAACGACGCTTTCGGAGCGGCTCATCGCGCGCATGCCTCGACTGTCGGCGTCACGAAATTCATTTCACCGAGCGTGATGGGCTTTCTGATGGAGAAGGAGCTGAGATATCTCCACGAGGAACTCGATAAGCCGGCCAGGCCATTTCTTGTCATCATGGGTGGCGGAAAAGTCTCGGATAAAATCGGCGTGCTTAAAGCGCTGATGACCAGGGCGGACGCGATCCTGATCGGCGGCGCAATGGCCAACACCTTCTTCAAAGCTGAGGGAATTCCGATCGGCAAAAGTCGGGTGGAAGAGGACAAAACCGGTCTGGCTAACGAACTTGTCGATTTCGCCAGGAAGCGTGGCGTGAAATTTGTCTTGCCAATTGACGTTGTAGAAGCTCAAGAGATCCGCGCGGACGCCCCGAGTCGGAACTCCGGCCGGCTTTCGCGAGAGCATGGAATCAGCGACGGCTGGCAGGCGGTCGATATCGGCGCGGCGACGATTAGGCTCTTTCGGGAGGAGATCGGGGAGGCGAAAACAATCTTGTGGAACGGGCCGGTCGGGATTTTTGAGATTCCCGACTTTGCCAAAGGAACCATCGCGATCGCAGACGCGCTGGCAAAATCGGGCGCAACTACGATCATCGGCGGCGGCGACTCGGTAACGGCGGTCAAGCAGGCGGGGCTGGCCGACAAGATGACATTCGTTTCCACCGGCGGCGGGGCCACGCTCGAATTGCTGGAAGGCAAGGAACTTCCAGGTGTCGCCGCCCTGACCGACAAGGAGTAATGGAGTTTCGGAGTCGTGGAGTAATGGGTTGATTTCGTTGACAACACTCCAATACTCCATCACTCCACCACTCCATTGATTGCTTATGCGGAAAAAAATCGTGGCGGCGAACTGGAAAATGAACATGACTCAGGCTGAGTCAGCACGGTTCATTGAATCGTTGCTGCTTGATCTCGGGGACATTCGCGATGTCGAGGTTGTGATCGTTCCGCCGTTTACGGCGATTGCGAAAGTCGCGGAACTACTCGAAAAAGCGCAGAACATTACCGTCGGCGCGCAAAACATGCATTGGGAACGCAACGGTCCGTTCACGGGGGAGATCAGCGCCGCGCTCTTGCGAGATTTGTTTGTGCGTTATGTCATTCTTGGCCATAGCGAACGCCGCACCTTGTTTGGTGAGACGGATGAAATTGTGAATCGCAAAGTGCGCGCGGCGCACGAGGCAACATTGCGGCCAATCGTCTGCGTCGGCGAGACGCTCGAGCAGCGCGACCGTGGCAACGTGGAAAAGATATTGTCGATTCAACTGCGGGGCAGTCTGGCTGGGCTCACGGAAAAGGACTTGGCGGAAACGGTGATCGCCTACGAGCCGGTGTGGGCGATTGGCACCGGCCGCAACGCCACGCCCGAGCAAGCACAGGAAGCGCACAGTTTCATTCGCCATACATTGCGCGAAATGTTCGATGAAGCAGCCAGTGAACGTGTGCGTATTCAGTACGGCGGTAGTGTTAAACCGGAAAATGCCCGCGATTTGATGATCCAACCGGACATCGATGGCGCACTGGTCGGCGGCGCCAGTCTCGATCCGCGCAGCTTTGCCCAAATCGTGCAAGCTGCCCGCGAGGAAAAGGTGTAAAGGGCGCGTGCATGCCGAGCCGTAATCGTTTGGAGGCTGGTCCTCACGCGCAACTGCTTTGGGAAAGCAGCTGAGGACAGCCGCCTCTACAACTATTTTTTAATCTCCAAATACGTCCGCGATTGGACGCGATTTGTGCCGGGCTGGAGTTCTTCCACGCGCATTTGTTTCAAAAACCAGCGGTTATCGATCTTTTGGGCGGAAATGACTTCGAATCGCTTCGCAAGTTGGCCGTTCCAATCGTAGCCTTCCAGTCGCATGAGTGCGCCGCCCGCCTTGTCGATCCACAAATAAACGTTGGAGTATTGCGACTCGCGTGACGGCGGCTGGAGCTGAAGCTTCCAGCAACTTCGTGTCCGGACCGTTTCTTCGCCCAATACCCGGGCATTCGGCCAGTAGAGGAACTTGAGCGCGAGATCCTCATAGGTAACGCCGGTCCCTCGGATCCTCTGATCAAGCTTTCCCCCGAATTTTTCAGTGCCCGTGTCCGTCACGAGATCGAGGCGGGAGCTGTTTTCGCCGAGGCGCAATTGTAAGATCTCGTCCGGACTTGAAAATGCGTAGCGAATGATCGGACCGTTTTGGATGAGCCGAAACGGGATGACGATGTTGTCTTCGCGGAGCTGCCCTTGTAAATCGATCTGCTGTCGCGCCTCGAGCATTCGAACCGAATCGAGAATTTCCCGGGCCGATGGAACCGGCGCGCCAGCGCGGAGCGTTAAAGCGATGAAGAGTTGGAACGTTGAAGCGACAGAGAAACGGACGATCGAGAAAAATAGTCGCTTCATCGGTTTAACGTTTCAACGTCTTCACCGATCACTTATTGTGAAACGCAGCGCAAATGGAGCAGGCAATCTTTCATCTCATCAACCAACGATGGACGAATTCGGCGCTGGACCTGGTGATGGCGGCCGTGAGCAATGTCGACATCTGGAAACCATTTCTCGCCGTTATCGTGCTTGTTGCGCTCATCTTCGGTGGATTTAAGGCGCGGGCCTGCATTTTATGTTTGTTCATCGCCGTGATCGTATCTGAACAGGTCACGAGCGTCTTGAAATCCGCTATCCGTCGCCATCGCCCGAAGCAGGTAGAGAGCGTGCGCCTCGTGCAGTTGCAAAGAGCGCAGCCCGAGTTTCTCACCCTTTTCAAAAAACCGACAATCCGGTATTCGGACCGGACGGATCGTAATCGATCCGGCCCGTCTTTTCCGTCAGGACACACGACAAATAATACCGTGGCCGCGACCTGCCTGACGGTCTTTTACCGGCGGCGCGGTGCCCTTTACTGGATCGTCACTGCGATGATCGCATATTCTCGAATCTATCTGGGAGCGCATTGGCCGACCGACGTGATTGCAACTTTATTTCTAGCCATAGGCGAAACCCTGCTCATTCTCGCTGCCCTCGAAACGATCTGGATATGGGCGGCGCGAAAATGGCTGCCTGAGATTCTTGCACGCCACCCAACTTTGATTGCGGGGCAGCGGGTTTCGAACTTGGCCGATTCGGACGTTGAAAACCTGCGCCGCAAATGAATACGGGCCGCGCAGTCTGGCTATTTGTCGTCGTGCTGACTCTGATTCGGATGTCGATCCTGGCGACGAGCGATCTCGAATTCGATGAAGCGCATTACTGGATGTGGTCGGAACGGCTCGCGCCCGCTTATTTCAGTAAAGGTCCCGGAATAGCGTTTGCGATCCGGGCGGGCACTGCAATTTTCGGCGCGACTGAATTTGGCGTGCGCTTTTTCAGTCCAATCCTCGCGGCCGGGACCAGCTTGCTCTTCTTTTATTTTGCCCGCCGTCTCTTCAGCGACACGGCTGCTTTGTGGACACTGATTGGGTTGAATTGCACGCCGATTTTCAACCTCGGCGCATTCCTCATGACGATCGATCCATTGTCGATCTTTTTTTGGACCGCAGGGATGCTCACTTTCTGGCTCGCGTGCGAACGTAGTCCGCAGTTTTCCTGGTATTGGCCTGCGACCGGTTTGCTCATCGGACTGGGATTTCTGTCAAAATACACCAACGGCCTCGAAATTATTTCAGTTGTGCTGGTGCTTGCGTTAGCGCCGCGACTACGACACGAATTCAACCGACCGGGTTTCTATTCTTTACTCGGCGTGTTCGCGGTTTGCACGATCCCACCGATCATCTGGAACGCGCAACATGCGTGGATCACACTCGTCCATCTTCGTTCTCGGGGAACTCTCGATCGCGCCTTCGGCTTGCACCCCTCCGAACTGCTCAAATTTCTGGGCGAACATTTTCTAGCCTATTCGCCGTTTCTCTGCCTCGCCGTGGTCTTGGGGGTACTCGGGACCGCGCGCCGAATCAATCAGCAATTCAAAGTGCTTTATCTCTTTTGGTTTGGCGCGCCGGTGTTTGTTCTTTATTTGCTGCTCTCGGTGAACAAAGCAGCCGCGCCAAATTGGGACGCTTTGGCCATGATCGGGTTTGGTTTACTCGCTATTTCCTTTTGGCGTGAGCGCCTGGAACGTCAAATCATCACGCAACGCGCCGCACTCGTCGCCGTGGTGATTGGTCTTATTATGAGCGCAGTGGTCCTCGACACAGACCTTCTTCGCACTTTCGGGTTCCATCCGTCGCGGCGTGATCCGGCGGATCGGATGCGAGGCTGGAAACCGGCCACTGCCGAGGTCGAGAAAATCCGCCACGACCTCGAAATGAAACTCGGCGAAAAATTATTTTTGATCGCAGATGAACGCGATCGCGCCTCGGAGATTTCGTTTTATTTGCGCGATAAGCGGGTCGAAGGCCCCCGACATCCACCGGTTTACATCGTCGAATCCCAGGACATGACGAACCAGTTTTCGTTCTGGCCACGTTACGATGAGTTTGTCGAAGCGCCCCGGGCGGGTCCTGCCGAGTCGAAGGAGGAGGCATACACGGAAGAGCGTGGCATCAACCCCTTTACCGGGCGCAGTGCGCTTTTTATTCGCGGCCACCGGGGCAAAAACGTCCCGCACAATATCCGGGCGGCGTTTCAGTCGACCGAACCGGTGGGCTCAGTTGAAGTCCGGCGTTTCGGAAAAACTGTGCGCACCTGGCAACTATTTCTCTGCCGGAATTATCGGACCCTTCCGTTATGACCGAACCTGACAAAGCGCCGGCCATATCTGTCGTCGTTCCCGTCTTCAACGAGGAGCAAAACCTGCCCATCTTGCAAACCGAGCTGCGCTCTGTGCTGACCGGGCTCGATTACGAACTTGTGTTCGTCGACGACGGTTCAACGGATCAGAGCGCCGCGAAAATCGAGGCCGCGCCCCATGTGCGCCTGCTGCGTTTCGAAAAAAATGCCGGGCAAAGCGCCGCACTCTTTGCCGGGCTAAACGCAGCGCGCGGGGCCGTCATCGTGACCATCGACAGCGATTTACAAAATGACCCGGCCGACATTCGACGTCTGCTTGGCGAGATCACAAAAGGGGCCGATCTTGTCTGCGGTTATCGAAGAGAGCGCAAAGATGGCTTGGTCAAGCGCTTGACGAGTCATATTGCCAATTTTGTACGGAGCCGCTATACGCGGGACGGTGTGCGCGACACGGGTTGCACGTTGAAAGCGATGCGGCGCGAATGCATCGCCGCTCTGGTTCCGTTCAAGGGGATGCACCGTTTCATTCCCGCGCTGGTCAAGGGTGCGGGCTACCGCATCGTCGAAATTTCCGTTAATCATCGCCCGAGAAAGTTTGGCGAAAGCAAATACGGCCTCGGTAATCGCGCGGTTCGTGCCACGATTGACATGCTCGGTGTCCGCTGGCTTCTCTCCCGGCGGCTCAGCTACAAAGTCCGCGATCGCTAGTCGATTCGCACAACCGTGGCCATTCTTTATAGACACATCCTGGATTCTGCCTTGAACCGGTGGTTCTCGATCTTAAGCTAGCGGCGTGGAAGAAGCGGAAGTGCCACTGGAACATTTGCACGAGCACGTGCATCACAGCGCGGAACACAGCAGTGAAGCATGGATCTCATGGGTGGCCTTGAGCACCGCGATTTTGGCCGTGCTCGCGGCGATTGCCGGACTTCTTTCCGGGAAAAACGCCAACGAAGCGATGATCAACCAAATCGAGGCGGCCGATCAATGGAGTTACTATCAATCGAAAAGTATCAAGGCTTCGGTGCTCGACGCCAAGATGTCGTTGAGCGGCACGCCTAACGAGTCCGACCACATGAAACGCGATCGTTACGAAAAAGAGCAGGAAGAGATTAAGTCGGAAGCCGAACACAAACAAGGTCACGCGAAATCAGATTTTCACCGGCACGAAGTTTATGCCCGCGCCGTGACCATGTTTCAAATTGCGATTGCGGTCGCGGCCATATCCGCCCTGACGAAAAAGAAAACGTTTTGGATGGTGAGTTTACTTTTCGGCGCGGCGGGGGCCGTCTTTTTCGTCCTCGGCGCGATGGCGAATTGAGTCATGCGCGTTTTAGCCATCGACGCTTCTCTGCGAAACACCGGGGTCGCGATTATCGATACAAATAACGGAAAGGCCCGCGCACTTTATTTCGGCACCATTCGCAACGCGAGCTCTGTGCGTTCTTCGTTCTGCCTTATCGCCATCCGCGATCGTCTGGCGGAGCTGATTCGCGAGCACCAGCCGGATTCGTGCGCGCTGGAATCGGTCATTTACGTGCAAAGTTATAAGACGGCAATCCTGTTGGGTGCAGCGCGTGGGGCGGCGATTCTGGCCGCTGCCGAAAACGGCTTGCCGATCTTCGAATATCCGCCGAAGCGCATCAAACAGGCTACGGTCGGACGAGGCGGGGCGGGAAAAAATCAGGTCGCGTTTATGGTGCGCGCACTGCTCGGCTTGACCGAAACTCCGGACGCGGACGCGGCCGACGCGCTTGCGATTGGATTGACCCATTTGCGGGTGCAGGAGGCGGCGCGACTTGGGATCCCGGCCGCAACCCAAATATGATCGATGAGCGTAATCCATCCTTTAGAGGCGGCTCTCTTCAGCCGCAGTTTGTGGGTGCGCGTGAGGACACGCGCCTCTACAGCCATTCGCATCTTAATGTGCGCTGGCTCGGACGAATGAATTTTGCTGACGCTCTCCAATTGCAGGAAGAAATAGTCGCTGAAAAATGTGTCCATCGCGGGGCGGCGGATGAGCTTTTACTGCTCGAACACGAACCGGTTTACACGATTGGGCGCACGCCGGATAAATCCAGTTTGTTAGGCGCGGCGCATCTGCCCTATCCACTTTTCGCCATCAACCGGGGAGGACAGGCCACTTATCACGGCCCCGGTCAGCTTATGGGATACCCGATTGTCGATCTGCAGCGGTGCGGTCAGGATTTGCATAAATATCTCCGCTGGCTCGAGCGACTCATCATCGAATTACTGGTCGATTATGAAATTGCCGCGACCCAACGCGGCGGACTCACCGGCGTCTGGATTGGCGCACGCAAGATCGCGTCAATCGGCGTCGGTGTGCGCCATTGGATCACGATGCATGGTTTCGCCCTGAACGTTTGCGGCGCCCTCACCCCGTTCGACCACATTGTTCCGTGCGGAATTTCAAACGTTACCATGACGTCAATTGAGCTTGAAACGGACAAACGATTTTCAGTTGTTGATGTCGCCGACGCGTTTGGAAAATTGGCCTTGCAGAGGATTTCAGATTTGCGTCGTAACGAAGCAACAGAACCTGCGATTGCCTAACGAATGATCGCTCTTGAAGACAACGTTGGGGACATCATCGGCAAAGCGCAGAGTGGCCTGCGCATTTCCGATAGCGAACTGGCAACGAAAGCAGGTGTGGGCGCAGATCAACTCCGCAAAATTCGAGATGGCAAATTTGATGAAGCGAGCCTTCGCGCAATTGCGCCGCCGCTGAATCTCGATGCAGACGCGCTGGTCGATCTTGGCTCGGGTGGTTGGCAACCAGGAAAGGTCGAGGACCTCGATGGGCTGGCCCAATTCAGCAGTAGTTATGGCGGGATGCTGGTGAATTCGTACCTGGTGTGGGATCCCGCCAGTAAAGACGCAGCGGCTTTTGATACTGGCGCAGATTGCGGGGAGATGCTCCGACGGGCGACCCGGGAAAATCTAAGGGTAAAACTCATTTTACTTACCCATGCGCATTCTGATCACGTCGCGGATTTACCGCGGCTGCGAGAAAAAACTGGCGCGCATGTTTTTGCGCCCGCGCGCGAGGCGGTTCCTGGGGCTGAGCCGGTGGATGAAGGCAAACATTTCCGTCTCAGCAAGTCCGCTGGTGGGACGGACTCGTCCGGCGGTGAGATCGATATCGAAGCGCGACTTACCTGGGGGCATTCGCCCGGGGGGATGACCTACGTTATCACCGGTCTGGCCCGTCCGATCGCGGTGGTGGGCGATTCAATCTTCGCCGGTTCGATGGGAGGCGGCAATGTTTCCTATCAAGATGCCGTGCAAAATAATTTGGAAAAGATTCTCACTTTACCAGAGGAAACAATCATTTGTCCCGGACACGGACCGATGACGACGGTCGGAGAAGAGAAGAAACACAATCCGTTTTTTGCCGGTAAGATCTGAGGCAAAAAAGAGCCACAGATAGCCACAGATTTTCACGGATGAATGAGAAAGGTCCTTTACTTCATCTGTGTTCATCTGTGGCCGAATAGATTGATATAAATTACGTGAATATTGGCTTTGTTGGAATTGGTCGCATGGGCGCAAACATGGCGCGCCGTTTGAAGGATCGGCAATTTCATGTCACCGCGGTTTATGATCTGAATCGCGCGGCCGCGGCCGGGCTTGCGGCAGAACTCGGCTGCGCGGCTGGACAAGATTTATCGCACGTAACGGCCGCATCCGATGTGATTTTCACCATCGTGACAGACGACAATGCAATGCGACAAATTTTTTCCGGGACGGGCGACAACCTGCTGGTGAACGCACGTGGCAAGTTGTTCATCAACTGCGCCACGATTTCGCCACAGGTGCACATCGACGTTGAAAACCTGGCGAGCAAAGCCGGCGCGCGAACTCTGGAAGCGTGCATGGCCTCAAGCATCACGCAGGCGCGCGAAGGCAAGCTTTATTTGATGTGCGGCGGAAGCGAGGACGCGTTCTGCCAGGCCGAACCAATTCTGAAAGAGCTTGGTTCAACTGTACGCTTCATCGGCAATGCAGGCGAAGCGGCAAAAGTAAAAGCGCTTGTGAACATGGTGATGAACATTAACACCGCCGGGCTTGCCGAAGGATTGGGTCTCGGTGCGGCACTCGGTCTCGATTTAAAAGTGCTTCGCGAAGTTTTTTCCCAAACCGGCGCGGCTTCACGCGTCCTGGAAACCGACGGCGAGGATATGCAAAATCGCGAACACAGTTGTTTCTTCTCAGCCGGACACGCCGCCAAAGACAGCGGCATAGCACTCGAGCTCGCGCGCAGCGTCGGCCTTGATCTTCCACTGGCGCGCGCAACCACGGCACAGTACCTCCGCATGGTTGAAGAAGGACTCGGCGAACTCGATAAATCGGGCATCGCCGAGCTGACTTTCAAAGATCGACATAAATCCGCATAAACACTCCGGCGGTCGGATGTGGGGACCTTCCACCAGCGGGCTGACACAGCCGCCCTACAATTGTAGGCCGTTTCTGTGAAACGCCGGTTCTTCTTAAAGCTGTCAAGTTCACAGCTGCGTCCGAGCATTAGCATGAGGTTATCGATAGCGACGCAAGTTGCACGTAGCGTGCGGACACGGGACTTTGTCAGGTCAAATGAGGAGAGTCTGGCGCGTTTTTGCGTATTTGAAGCGCTATCCATGGATGGCCGCGGGAACGCTAAGCTGTGCCGTTCTCGGCACGCTGATGGTGATCGTTTTTCCGACGGTGACGAAATCGATCATCAACGATGTGGTGCGCGCGCATCACGCGGAGAAATTGCTTCCGCTCATCGCGCTCGCGTTTGGCGCGTTTGTTTTGCAGCACGGGTTCAACGTTCTCCGCATTATTCTGAACAACACGTTTGAACAGAAAGTCATTTTCGATCTGCGCAGCGACTTGTATTCGCATATTCAGCTTCTGCCGCTGCGCTGGTTCGACAATCGCGCCACCGGAGATTTGATGACGCGCGTGATCGAAGACGTGAATTCGGTTGAACGGGTCCTGATCGACGGAATCGAACAGGGAAGCGTGGCGATTCTGCAGGTACTGATCGTGTTGGGAGTGATGTTTTATTTGAATGCAAAACTGGCGCTGCTTGCGCTGGTGCCGTTTCCATTGCTCATCGCCGGAGCGTTGACCTACACCCTGACGGCGCACCGGCGCTATCGATTACAACGGCGCGCGGCCTCTGCGATGAATGCGCTGTTGCATGATAATCTTTCCGGCATTCGCCAGATAAAAAGCTTCGTGCGCGAAAAAGAGGAACACGCGCGATTCAATCGGGTGAGCGACCAGTTGCGTCGGGCCACGCTCGTGGTGATGAGGGTATGGGCAATCTACAGCCCGTCGATGTCGATGTTCGAAGCGATTGGTGCGGTGCTGGTGTTGGGATTTGGGAGCCGAGCGGTTCTCAATGGCACATTGCAAATCGGTGATCTGGTCGCGTCGTTGATGTTGATGGCGTTTTTGTACGACCCGATCAGCCGGTTGCATCAACTCAACCAACTCGTGCAGGCGGGCCGCGCCGCGGGTGAGCGCGTCTTCGAGATTCTCGACGAACCAATCGAGCCCGGTTGGATTGTAGCCGGGGTCGCTGACCCCGGTAATGTGGCCTGGGTAGGTCGTTCCAATACCGCGGTCGCCGCCCGCGGCTACAATGCGCGGATCGCCGGCGACATCCGCTATGAAGATGTGAGCTTCAGTTATGGGGGAGGTTTGATCGCGCTCAGTCACATTTCTTTTCATGCACACCCGGGCGAAACGATCGCGCTGGTCGGCGCCACTGGCGCGGGAAAATCGACTCTGGTCAGTCTGCTGGCGCGTCTTTACGAATTCAGTAGTGGCCAGATTTACGTCGACGGAAAACCAATTCGTGATTGCGACCTGCGCACGCTCCGCGAAGCAATCGGTGTAGTGACGCAGGAGAGTTTTCTGTTTAACGGCTCGATCCGGGAGAATTTGTTAATGGGCAAACCAACCGCAAGCGATTCGGAATTATGGCGGGTGATCGAAGCGGCGAACGCGCGCAATTTCGTCGAGCGTCTTCCGGATGGGTTGGAAAGCATCGTCGGTGAACGCGGCGTGAAGTTAAGCGTCGGCGAAAAGCAACGCGTCTCGATCGCCCGTGCTCTCCTGAAGGATCCGCCTATTTTAATTCTCGATGAAGCAACTGCGAGCGTGGACACCGCGACCGAGCGCTTGATCCAGGAAGCGCTCGAGCATTTGATAGCAAATCGCACGTCAATGGTGATTGCGCATCGCCTTTCGACTATTGTGCGCGCCGATCAAATTCTCGTGCTCGATGGCGGCCGAATCATAGAGCGCGGACGGCACGATGAATTGATTGCCCGCGGGGGGAAATATGCATGGCTGTGCAAACAAAGTTTGCTGCAAAGTCCAGGCGCAGGTGAAGATCGAGAAGTCTCACCCGGAGTTGAATTGAGAGAGCACTCGGTCGAGCCAGACCCTATCGAGAAAGAGATCGCGTAGGGGTAACGCCCTGTAGCGGCAGGCGTGTCGCCTGCAATTCCGGTGCCTCAACACGCGCAAAAGCAGCCGGCACGGCTGCCTCTACAGTGGCCCTGTGCTGCTGCGCACTTGGCTACACAATGGCCTTTTAACAACCCCAAACTAAAAATCCGTTGTGAAGAGGCAACTACTCTTAATCCCAAATCGGCTGTTTAAATCTCAGCGTTGCAGCTGGAGCAGTTCTGGGTATTTGCGCTCAAGCTCAGCGGAACGCTGCTCGACTTCTTCCAACGCACGCCGTTCCTCGCTCAAGCTTTGTTCGAGGTCGCGGATGCGTTCGCGGACGTTGCTGGAAATTCCGGCGGCGGCCCGGCTATTTCTCGCGCGCGCTCTGCAGCAGGGCCGATAGTTCCGAAATTTGCCGGCGCGTCCCATCGCAAGAATTAATGACAAAAGTGTCCTCGTTAATCTCGCCCAGCCTGATGAACTCGGCGATGGCGCCAAGCGTAGTCGGTCCATAGTAATGTTCGCTCGTGAGCTCGACCAGCCAATCCATCCCGAGCTCCGGTAGCATTGGGGCCTTGAGCCACGTCTGCTGGTCGGTGGAGACCGCGTCGTGCGGCGCGACTTGAGCGTCCGAAGCCCAGCGCGCGAGCAGTTCAAATGAGAGCGGACCAAAAACCGTACCGTCTTGGTATTTACGCAAAAACCACTGCTGCGTAGTAACGGACTCCTCCATCGCTCATTCGCCTGACGAAGAGGCGGAAGGGGCGGGCGCGGGGGAGGGCGGAATCAGAATGGTCTGGCCGGCCTGCAGTTTCAACGGGTTATCGATGTGATTGTATTTCTGTAACTCGGTTACGCTAACACCGTGCATCTTGGCAATGGAAGTGAGCGTTTCGCCGCGGGCAACGACGTGCGAATTACCGTTCGCGGATGGGCGAGGGGATGCTTCCGGCGAACCCGTAGTTGCGGGTGAAGTTGTGGTAGCGCCCTCGCCGATGATCACCCCGGGTCGAGCGCTAGCAATTTGCTGCTGAAGTTTGAGAATCTGTTGTGAGAGCATGTCGATTTTCGTGTTTTGCTCATCAATCTTTTTCGCCAGCGCTTCGAGTTGGGCCACATCCGAAGATTTTGCCGGGCTGCGTTCCGACGTTTGGGCGGAAGCAATCAGGTTCAAAGAAGCCACGCTGAAAAGTGCCGCGAGTGCAATCTGGAACAATTTCACAGCAAAAACCTTGGCATCAGCCCCTTTTTCTGGCAAGCCCGCGAAAATTGTCGAGGCGTACAGTTGCCTTTGGCGTGTTTCGCCTTAGTTTTTTGCATGCCGGAGCGCACGCAAAAACCAGTCGATCCTGCTCCCTGGGGGCCGAAACAAGGTGATGAAGGCGGGCCGCGATCGCCGGACATTTCCAGGCCCGACACGAAGGATCTCCTAAAGAAAATGCGCAAGGTCGATCCCAATCAGTCCAAACGCTATCGGCAGCGGACGGGTCAATAATGGAGTCTGGCGGTGACGTTTGACCAGAGCCTTTCTGGCGCGAGTGAAGATTTCCCGACTCTTTTGCGGCGGGGAGGTTTGCTCCAGCGCGCGCCGGAGCTGAGTTCGCCGGTGGGTACGAGCTCATTTGTGCCGACCGAGTCAACGACGATCCTTGCCTTTAAATTCGGTGGTGGCGTCTTGGTGGCGGGCGATCGGCGGGCTACTTCTGGAAATACGGTCGTCTACGATCGCGCGGATAAAGTTCTCGAGATAGATCGACATTCAATCATGGCGATCGCCGGGGTGCCGGCCACAGCATGGGAAATGGCGCGTGTTCTCGAGCATTCGTTTCAATATTTTCGCCGCACCCAACTACAAGAAATGAGTGTGGATGGAAAGGTGCGGGCGCTTTCCAAGTTGTTGCGCGATAATTTCGGCTTTGTTATGCAAGGCGTCGGTGTGGTCGTGCCGATTTTTGCCACTTACGATTCCAATGGCGAGCCGGGAGCACGACTTTATTTCTACGACGCGATGGGCGCGCAATTCGAGGTGACGGATTACGCGGCGACTGGTTCCGGTTCGCCGGCGGTACGCGGGATTCTTTACTACGAAAACACCTGGGGCGCGAAACCCCTGCAGAAATTGAGCGAAGAAGAAGCCGTCACCGTTGCCCTACGCGCCCTGGACACGGCGGCCGAGTCGGACACCTCCACCGGTGGCGTCGACCGCAGCGGCAAGATTTTTCCGCTCATCAAGATCGTTTCGCACGAAGGAATCACAACCCTGCCAGAAGAGAAGATCGCTGAAGTCTTTAAGCGAACGGTCGCATGATTGAAGAGCCTTACCGTTGGGTGGAAGCGATCGCGAATCGCCGTGAGTACATCGAGACGCAACTGGCCACCGGCCGCCCAATCGCGGCACTCAGTTATCGGGATGGGATTTTGTTCCTGACCCTTGGTCGGGTGCGACAGAAGATTTTCGAGATCTATGATCGCATCGGCATGGGTGCGATCGGGCATCCGGGCGATATCGAGCGATTGCGGATGGCGGCAATCGAGCTGGCCAGCACCGAGGGTTTCACGCGCTCAGCGGCAGATGTTTCGCTGCGTCGTCTGGCGCATTACTCACTCAGTCCGGTAATGAAAAACGCATTCGAGCAAGTTTACGGCGCGCCCTTTTTGGCGCGGCTGTTATTTGCCGAGGTCGGCCCGAAACCGGAGGAAGATTTGTTTTTGCGCGTCGAGTATGATGGCGCGATCGCGACAAACAGCGCGGGCGTCTCGTCAACGCGGCACGGTTTTGCCGTTTTGAGTGCGACTAAACAAGCCGCTGAATTGATGGAGGCGTTTTTGGAAAGGCAACATGCAGCCGATGCTGATCTTGGAAAGACGATCGAGACTGCACTGGACGCGTGGAGCATCGGACACATGGCGATGGGCGAAGACGGTGTGAAGGAACTGCCGGATCCGGCCGCCATCGCCAGGCATTCACAGGAACAATTCGCTGAGAGGGGAGTGGAAGCGGCCATTCTGGAGCGCGCCGGCAAAACAGCCATTCGTTATCGCGCCTTGTCCGATCAGGAAGTTGGTTCTGCCATTAAACGATAAGCAATGGGTTGCGGCCGATTTTCAATTTCCGCAAGAAGCCAGAGCTTGATCGGATGGTGCGGGTTGTTGTTGATGATCGGTTCGTTTGCCTGGTGGCAGTGGAACTCCCGCCCCACGACGGCGATTTCGGCCCGACCTGAACTTCCGCCGGCCCCGTTTGCGCTGGTCGTTCTCGATCCCGGGCATGGCGGTCAGGATTCCGGGGCGATGTGCGGCGGCGTGCTGGAGAAGGAGCTGACCCTGGACGTCGCGCAACGGGTCGATCGATTATTGCAGGCACAAGGCATGGCCACGCTCATGACTCGGACCGGCGATACTTATGTTTCCCTGGCCGATCGCGCGGCGCTGACTAATCGGGTGCGGGATTGCGTCTTTATCAGCATTCATTTCAATGAGGGAAACAAGGATACGTCAGCCGGAGTAGAGACTTATTACGCGGAACACCAAATCCAGGCCACGCCACCGCTCGCCTCGTGGTTGCCATTTTTACAGCGTGCGTCGTCAGAGCCGCCGAATTTGAAAAGCCAAAGCCTGGCCGGATTTATCCAGGACGCGCTGGTGGCGCGGACACAGGAGGCGAATCGTGGAACAAAGGCCAGCCAATTTTTTGTGATCGCGAATGTGCGCCACCCGGCCGTGCTGGTCGAAGGCGGTTTCCTGACGAACAAGGAAGACGTTGCCAGGTTGGCGAACTGGGATTACCGCGAGCAAATGGCGGCCGCCATTACCGAGGGTGTTTTACGCTATCGTGATGTGATGAAGCAGCGCCAGGCGACTCTGGCCGCAACCTCGGCGCCCGATTTTGAATCGCCGGGAAGCTCCGCCGTCAAATAAGATCGACAATGAAAATTAGAACCGCGGTATTCGTCCTTCTCGCCAGCGTCGCTCCGCTGCGCGCTGATCAACTGATGGAAAATGTGCAACAGACTCTCAAGGACCAGGGTTTTTATTATGGCGATGTGAACGGCGAAAAAAATGCCGACACAACCGCTGCCATTCGGCGTTTTCAAATTCGCAACGGTTTGCAGGTAAGCGGGGAGCTGAATGAGGAGACTTTGCATGCGCTTGGTGTCGGGAATTCTTCTCAATCGATCACGAAAGCGGTTCCTTCGGCGGCGCCAGATAATTCCGATTTGCGGAGCGATTCGCGCGACAACACGGCTCCAGTCATTCCGAAGCCAGCGCCGGCTTACCCCGAGCCGCCCCAAAATCGGCAAATTTATCCAGGCGGTCCTGCACCGGTTCCGGCGCAACGAGGAACCCTTTTTGCGGGCACACCCTATGAGACGGCCCCACCTGAGGTGCAACGAAGCGTGGTTGTCTCAGCCCAAAGTGCTCTTGCCCGTCGCGGTCTTTATCGCGGACCAATCGACGGTATTTATGGATCGAACATGGAATTTTCACTCCGCGCTTACCAATCTCGCGTCGGCCTTCGGCCTACCGGGCAACTCGATCTCGAGACATTGGCTGCCCTTGAACTTTTGCCTGGCGCAAACGCGCCGATTTACCGGCCGCGCCGCCGGCCATGGCCCGGGCCGCCGGTGCGGGGGGAGTGGATCCGTCCCTGAATCGTGCCCACTCGCTTTTAAGAATCTGCGGCCTTCTGCCCGCTGCACAGCCGCGTGCACTTCCATGCCGGGCCAACCTGTTTCGCGAATGCACTTCGTGCAAAAAAGCGGACGTCTCGGCTTCCAGACTTCGACCAGTTTAGTGAGCGTGCTCGGATTTCTCGGATTCGAAATGGACTGATTGGAGGTCGGCAAAAACCGTCCCAATGAAAATCTGTGCCTCAGCCCTTAGGGGAATGCGATTGGTGTCATCGGAGAGCCAGACGCTCGCGCGCCGGAATTTTTTGTGCGGTTCCAAGTCGAGGTTCTTGCCGACCTTGTGAAGTTTCAGGTCGAGCTTGATCGCGGTGTAGGTGCCTGCGCGCACGGAAAGCTTTTCGCGACCAAGCACGGTGAAAGTGGCAAGATAACTGGAGGTTGCGGGATAAACCACGACGCGGTAGCTGCTCCCATCCTTGAGTGGCTGGCTGCGCAAATAGAGCGCGGTCGAGAGCAAATCGAATAAATTTGGGAAATTGAACTCGCGGGTTTTACTCGTTCCAACTCCTGAACCTTCGGTGCGGGTGCGACGGACACCTGCGCCGGTAAAAACGAGGTGAGTCTGTATTTTTTTCGATCGGTAGGTTTCGGTTTGGTTTGTTTCGATCGGGCGTAGCGTATCGGTGCTGGCCACCGAGCGATAATTCACGTCATACTTCCACAGGAACCGAGCCAGTCCGATGGTGCGCCCGTTCGCCTCAAGTTGGAAGTGTTCGGCAGAAGGTTTGTAAAGATTTGCTTCGGCCGTGGCTGCGGTCAATCCGGCCCAGCCAAAGTGGTAGCTGGCACGGAGCGGCGACGGCGGTGGAAAATTGCCGGGCGGGTCTCTGCTGACGGTGGTTTGCCAGCCGGCGGCAAAGCCTGCCGCAGAAATGAAAAAGAAAATGGCCGCAACGGAATAACCGAAGAAGGCACGTCGATTGATCAATCGTCGGGAAACGCGTTTCACGAGATTTAATTCCTAACAGTGCACAAAAAAACACACACGAGTTTTGCCCGTGTGTGCTTCTCTGAATTCTCCGACGCTAAGCTAAGGCTTTTTGGCGACAGGAGAGGCGCTCGGGGCCGGGCTGGCCGAGGCTGAAACGGAAGAAGCGCGTCCGGGTTTGTTCAAAACCGTGATGACGTCATTGGTGAAATCGACATTGTCTTTCGAATACATCAGGAGGGGAACGCCATTCAGGCTCATCCCAGACTTGTCAAATACGAAATCGAATGCGTTGGCCTTGACCTTTTCGTTCACCACATCGGTGATCTCCTTAACAATTCCTTCGCGCATGCGCATCGCTTGCTCCTGGAGCTGGCGTTCTCGCGTTTGGCGAAACTCGTTGATCTCGCGCTCCATGTTTTTGATGTTGGCGATCTTGTCGTCCCGGTCTTTCGCGGTCTGGGCTTTTTTCTCTGCGCTTAACGCAGGCGAATCAAGTTGCTTGTTCAGATTATTGACTTCGTCGAGTGCTTTTTTGTAGGTATCGGCCCGGTCGTCATATTCTTTTTTGGCCTGGTTCTTGGCGTCGTTGATCTTGGCCTCCGCGTCTTTGGTCTTGTTGTACTCCTTAAAGGCGCGGTTCATGTCGACGGTGCCAATCTTTAGGGTGCCTTGGGCCCATGCCGCGATTGGCAACAGCAGCAGGGTAACGAGACAGAGAGACAGGGCTTTTTTCATAAACAGGGATAAACAGTTCGTCGGGATTCGGTTAGACTGCAAGCAGCATTATTCGTTCAAAATTGATAGCCAACGCTGAAGTTAAACTTGCCCCGGCCATCGTTTCCAGCTTTTTGGATGGGAATTCCGTAATCGAGCCGCAGCGGCCCGATCGGTAAATCAAGACGCAGCCCAAATCCGAAGTCGGAGGCGAGGTTATCGAAGGTGGAACGAGGAGTCACCGGCTTGCCAAATCGTAGCAATTTTTGAATTGCATGCGGGTTACGAGGGATCTCCTGAGTATTGTCGTTAAAGTCCCAGGCGTCGACGTTCACCAGACCGACGTCATAAAATATTGCGCCGCGCGTTTTCCCTACGATCGGGAAAGTGAGTTCTGCCGTCCCGCGGGCGAGCGATTGGCCACCAAGTGCGTTTCCATTACTATCTTTAGGACTCACATCGCGGAAGTTAAAGCCGCGAAGATTATTCGAGCCTCCCAGGTAGAGCCGGTCGTAAATCGGCACTGTCGGAATCTCTTCTGTGACCGCAGGCGCGGGTGGAATGGCCTTCGGGACAGCACCTAATACCGTAATCGTTTTCGTCTCCGGCTGATCCCAAACATCTACGGTTGCCAGCTCACCGTTCAGCAGGAAGACCAAATCGCCCGGGATGTGGAAATATTGCGATGCTTCAGCGTCCCATCCGTAGATTTGCTCGTTTCCGCCAAGAGGTCCTCCCGCAACATAGGGCGCGATCGAAATGCGCGTCCCCGTGCGGGTCAGTAGCGGATTGTCGCGGCGATCCAAAACGAGACTGGTCGAGACCTGGCTTTTCAGGTGGCTGCCAGCTTCGTTTTTGATATCAGCTGATGCGCTATCAGATACATTGAAAATATCGATATCCTGCAGTCCGTAGCCCAGCGTTCCGTAAATGGACCAAAAGAGAGGTTTGCGCGCCTCGACTGAGAAGCCGTAATTGCGCTGATCGTAAACGCTGCTCAGATAATTGGCCTCACTATAAAACGCCTGTCCGCCCAGGGAAAAACGGCGATCCAGAAACCAGGGCTCGGTTAAGGAGATAAGAAAATCTTTCCGCTGGGTGCCGCCCTGGGCACGAGCGCGGAATTTCTGCCCCGCGCCGGTGAAGCTCGGCCAGTTCATCAAATCGAAGTTGCCCTGCGTCAACTCCACGAAACCGACCAAATTGTCGACCGTGCTGAAACCCGCGCCAAAATTAAGTGAGCCGGTCCTTTTTTCCTCCACTTGAACCAGCAGATCCTTACGCCCTTCGATTCCGGTCTCCTCCGGATATGTTTCAACTTTGGCAAAGTAGCCGAGGTTTTCGAGGCGCTTCTTACTTATATCCATTCGTACGGTGTTGAAAATGTCACCGGGCGAGACCAGAACCTCGCGGCGAATGACTTTGTCTTTGGTGCGCGTGTTGCCCACGACATTGATCCGCTGGACAAACGACCGATTACCCTCCTCGATCTTGTAATGAACATCGACCCTCCCCGGCCCCACCGGTGCACCTTGCGGCGTGATTACGGTATCAACATAGCCACCGGTGCCATAGGCGTCCGCGATCGCTTTGGCGTCGTCGTGCAATTGCTTGGGCGAATAAACCCCGCCTTCTTTCATCTTTATCGCCGCCCGCAGTTTGTCCTCAACCGCGACCTTGTAACCGGAGAAGGTGATCTTGTTGACGTGATATTGAATGCCTTCGTTGATCGCGACGGTGATGATTAACGGTCCGTTCCGGCGCTCTTTGCGTACATCCTTTACTTCGACGTCGACATACCCGTGGTTCTGATAGAACTCTCTCACACTGTCCAGGTCCTGTTGCAGCTGCGCTTCATCCAGGCGTCCAGACTTGTCGAAGAAGGCATAAAGGGTCTTGCCTTTCGTTTTCATATGCTTACGCAGCACCGTGTCGCTGAAATGTTCATTGCCCTCAAATTGGATCCGGCGCAATGGACCCTTTACCCCCTCGGTGATGGTGTAAACGACGCGCGCTGTCCCGCGTTTCTCGTCCAGCGGTTCTACTCGATACTGCACGGATATATCGGTGAATCCATGGACCTGATACGTTTCAATGACTTTCTGTCTTCCCTTTTCCAGCGCTTCCTCGTTCACCGGCGAATTTAGTCTGATGGCAACGTCTCTTCGGATCTTCTTCGCCTTAATCCGGTGCGCGCCTTCGATCGCGAGCTCTCGCACCACCTGTCGCGTTTGCACTGCTACGATCACCTTCACTCCGTCGCCTTCCGGTTGACCGTAAATCCGCACATTTTGAATTACCCCGGTTTTGTAAAGAGTGCGGATGTCCTCTTCCACCACCGGATCGGAGTAAGGCTGGCCCACCTTGGTCCGCATTTGCGCGAGAATGCGTTCTTTTGCGAACGACGCCGGCCCGGTGTACTGGACATCAATTGAGCGAATAATCGCGCCTTCCTGACCATGCGCTGGAATCGGGCCGAGAAGCGCCAGAACTGGTGCAAGCCAGGCCAAACAAGCTCGGCCCCACGCTGGTCGGCAAAATCGTCTCATAAACTAATTGCAACTCCCGCGTGCAAGCGGGAGCAGGCGGCTATTAGAAGAGAAGCGAGCCGCGGTCAAGAAAGGATTTTCCATGATGCGAGCGGGAAATCGAATTAGACAACGCCGCCATTCTTCAGTTCAACAGTTGGTACCAATTATTTCTACGTCGCGGCTCGTAACCGGCATCGCGAATCAGCGACTCGATTTGTGCGCTATCAAGCCGAAAGGTCGTGCCCGCCGCGCTCACCACGTTTTCTTCCATCATCACCGACCCGAAATCGTTCGCCCCGTACTTCAATGCCACCTGACCAATGGCTGGACCTTGCGTCACCCAGGAGCTTTGCACGTTCTCGATGTTGTCGAGAAAAATTCGTGCGAGTGCCTGGGTGCGCAAATATTCCGCCACACCGGTGGGCTGTTTAATTTTTAGAGCGGTGTGCTGGGGCTGAAAGGTCCAGCAGATAAACGCCGTGAATCCTCCGCTTTTTTCCTGTTGCTCGCGGATCCGCTGCAAATGCTCGATCCTGTCTTCGATCGACTCTACGTGACCGAACATCATGGTCGCACTCGATTTCAATCCGAGCTCGTGTGCCACCTGCATTACTTCCAACCAGTCATCGCTGTCGATCTTCAGCGGTGAAATCCGTTTCCGGATTCGGTCCACTAAAATTTCGCCGCCTCCACCGGGAATCGAGCCCAGTCCAGCGTTTTTGAATTCGGAGATCACGTCGCGCAGCGGCATTTCAAATGTCTCGGCGAAATGTTGAAACTCCGGCGGACTGAAGCCGTGAATGTTGATGTGCGGATATTTTTCGCGGATGTGTCGCAGGAGATCGATGTACCACTCGAACCGTAACTTCGGGTGATGTCCGCCCTGCATTAGAATTTGAACCCCGCCCGCCGCCGAAAGTTCGTCAAGTTTTTGGTCGAGCTCTTCGAATGAGAGCACGTAATGATCTTCATCTTTTTCCGTCCGGTAAAACGCGCAGAACTTGCAGTAAACATTGCAGACGTTTGTGTAATTGATGTTCCGATCGACGATGTAGGTCACGATCTCGTTGCCTCGACTGTCGTAAGACAAACGCTTCGCTTGTTGTCTGCGTTCGTTGGCCAAGGCCCCGAGCTCCTCCAACGGCCAGCGATACAACTCCAGCGCGTCGTCAGGCGAAATCCGTTCGCCTGCGATTACTTTTTCGGTCAGCCCATCTCGATTTAACGAAACCATCGCCGCCGAAGTTTATGAGACCGAAAGTCATCTCACAAACAACAAAAGCGATTTTCTCGTGAAAAAGAGCGGCTGCGTGTCGTGTTCCTTCCTCCCTCGCGTAAATCCAAGAACACATTGATGTAGCCGCCTCGCTGTGCCGAGGCGCTCTTCGCGTGCGTGGCTGCCGGAGCACGGCGACACCCGCCGTCGCCAGAGGCTATGGCGTGGCAAGCAGCGCCGTGGCTACAACATCTTGCAGTTCCAGGTCGCGCGTTGATTTTCCGAGTCTCGCCCGCGAGCATTATCGATCTTTTCGAAATGGAAATTCGTCGCTCAACTCTCATTTCGCTGGCTGGTCTTGCCGGCCTGGCACTGACGATGTTTGGCGACGTTCTCTTTGCCGGTGGCACCCGCGTTTTTGGAGACCCGGGTACCGATTTGTTTTTGCAATATTACTCCTGGCGCGACTTTGGCTTTCGGGAGTTGGCCAAAGGAAATTTTGCCCTTTGGAACCCGTACATTTTCAGCGGCGCGCCATATTTCGGCGGAATGCAGGCGGCGCTGCTTTATCCGCCAAATTGGTTGTTTCTGTTCCTGCCGGTTGCGACCGCGATCAACTGGACGATTGCGCTCAATATTTTCCTGATTGGGGCATTCATGTTCTTCTGGATGCGGGTGCGCGGCCTGAATGCCGTGGCCAGTTTTTTCGCCGGCGCGTTAATCATGTTCTCTGGTCCCCATTTTTTGCACGTCTTCGCTGGCCATCTGACTCATCTCGCAGCGATGACCTGGTCACCGCTCATCTTTTGTGCGATCGATGGAGTTTTTCAGACGCGAAAACTGGGGTGGTGTCTGCTCGGGATGCTGGCCGTCGCCATGCAGGTTTTCGCCGGGTTCCCGCAATACGTGTTTTACACCGCGATTGTGGCCGCGCTTTACTCCGGACTACGGCTGATCGGCCAATGGAATTGGGGATTGGCCGGGAGCCTGTTGAGTATTTATCCGGGCGGAGCCGCACTCGCGGCTGCGCAGTTGTTGCCGGCGATCGAAGCGACCAGCCAGACTGTGCGCGGCATCAGAGTGCCATTTGATTTTGCCACTCTCTGCGCGTTTGCACCGGAGAACTTTATCACGCTACTTGCGCCGCGCTTCTTTGGTGAGGTCGCCCACTATTGGGGACGTTGCTACCTGTGGGAGACGTCGCTCTTTCTGACCGTCACCGGGTTCGCACTTGCGGCGTATGCAGCGGTTTACCTCGAGGCCAAAATTAAATGGGTCCCCCTCGTGGTAATTTTCGCGGCGCTTCTGCTGGCGCTTGGCGTTCACACGCCGTTATTCGCCTTTCTTTATGCCTGCGTTCCCGGTTTCGATCGTTTCCGCAGCATCTCGAAGTTCATTTTCCCGGCATCACTCTTTCTTGTTCTTCTGACTGCGACCGGTCTCGATCGGCTATTCAGGCAAAAGAAACTCGATCGCAGATTCATCATCGGCCTGTTTGCTGTGGCCGGCGCTTTGGGAATCGGCGGCTGGTGGATTACAAAGACGAATTCGTGGCAATCGCTGATGAACAAAATCGAATCGACCCACGAGAGCTATTTGTTACCGCACCTTTATGCCAACGCTGAATTCGTCTCAGAGGCTCAGCATCGCGCTGCCATGTCGATTTTTATCGCCGCGGGAACCTGCGTTCTGATTGGAACGTTGTTGGCGTTCAGGAACCGTGATCCGCGCGTTATCTACGGACTCGTCGCGCTCGGCCTCGCCGAGGCGTTCTGCTTTGCCCATGCTGCTCGCCCAACTTTTGACAGCAGCACGATCGTCAACGCAGAGGCAAAATCCTTTTTGGATGCGCATCCGGGCGATTACCGCATCATCAATCCGCGTAACCCGAATAGCGCGATGTCGCTGCGCGTTCCCGACATCTGGGGTTACGACCCGAACGTGGTGCGACGGTATGCCGAATTTATCACCTGGACCCAGGGCGGAGATCCTGACAGTGCCACCTTGTATGTGAAATTCACGCGCTTCGATCCGCTCTACGCCATGCTGCGACTCGACTACGTGCTCGGCGAACGCGCCGGCAAATTGGAAACGGCCGAAGCGCCCGTTCGGCCGATGCCGCATTTGCAGCTGATTGGGAATTATCGCGTGTTGCAAAGTCGAGATGCAATCTTCGGCGCGCTTCGCTCTGAATCCTTCGATCCTACTCACGAAGTGATTCTGGAATCCGAGCCGGAGCCGAGACCGGCGTCCGGCGAAAATCCAGGGACGGTGACACTCGTAGAAAGTTCGACCGACACACTCACGATCCAAGCAGATTTGGCGCAACCGTCGATCTTACTAATCACCGACGTCTACACCCAGTCGTGGCGTGCAATCCCGCTACCGGGGAGCGTGCAATCAAAATATGATTTACTTCCCGCCAATTACGTTTTGCGCGCAGTCCCGCTCGCGGCCGGCCACCACCACTTGCGCGTTGAGTGCGCGCCGCGCGGCTTCGTGATCGGAAAATGGATCTCGATCGTTGCGGGCTTTCTGTTTCTTGGCGCTGTAGTAGGGCGCAAGCTCCGGACGGCTCGGCGATCCGTCCCTACCATTTAAAAATGAAAAGGCGTGTGGCGATCGTCGGTGCAGGCGTTTCGGGACTCACCAGCGCCGTCGTCTTTGCTGAGCGCGGGTATGACGTCGCGATCTTCGCCGATCAGATTGGTCAAAGCACGACCTCCGGTGCCGCCGCGGCAATCTGGTTTCCCTACGACGCCGGGCCGGCTGAGAAAGTGATTCCATGGGCGCTCG
>JACXTT010002650.1_pt1 | contig 28175 bp, 29 predicted proteins | sample 9270951 | NCBI WGS metagenome assembly JACXTT01 (sample SAMN15532306, study PRJNA645909) | rock metagenome | isolation source: weathered quartz diorite | place: Puerto Rico | collected 2017-06-21 | reverse complement strand
CCGCGGCTGCCAGCAGCAGCCCGACGGCGAGCGGCCGCCTGATGCCGTAGCGCATCACCAGCTTGGCCGACAAGCCGAGCGAGAACGTGCCCATGATCAGGTTCGCGGGCAGGAACGCGAGGCCGACCTCGAGCGGCTTGTAGTGCAGCACGAGCTGGAGATAGAGCGCCGAGAGGAAGAACCACGCGAACATCGCAGCGGCCCAGAGCACGCCGACGACGTTCGAGGTGGCGAGGTTCCGCAGCCGGAAGAGGCCGAGTGGCATCAACGGCGCGCCGACGCGGGACTCGATCGCGATGAAGGCGGCGAGAAGCGCGACTGCCGCACCGAGCAGGCCGAGCGTCTGGCCCGACGTCCAGCCCTTCTGGTTGCCGTTCACGATCGCGTAGACGGCCAGCATCAGCGACGCGGTAACGGTCACCGCGCCCGCGACGTCGAGCCGGGCGGTGGACTCCTGCGGCCGTGCTGCCGGCAGCAGCCGCAGCGAGAGAGCGACGACGCCCGCGCCGATCGGCACGTTGACGAGGAAGATCCAGTGCCAGTCGAGCGAGTTGGTGAGCACGCCGCCCAGGAGCACGCCGATGCTGCCTCCTCCAGCCGCCACGAAGCCGAAAACACCCATCGCCTTGGCGCGCTCGGCCGGCTCCGTGAAGAGCGTCATCATCAGCGAGAGCGAGACGGCCGATGCAGTTGCGCCGCCGAAGCCCTGGATCGAGCGCGCCGCGATCAGCAGGCCCTTCGTGTCGGCGAGACCGCAAGCGAGCGATGCCAGGGTGAACAGCATGATCCCCGCGAGGAAGAGCCGTCGATGCCCGAAGAGGTCTCCGAGCCGACCGCCAAGCAGGAGGAATCCGCCGTACGTGAGCAGGTACGCGTTCACGACCCAGGCCAGCGACGTCTCGCTGAATCCGAGGTCTTGCCGAATCGTGGGCAGTGCGACATTCACGATCGTGACGTCGAGCACGATCATCAGGCTGCCGAGGCAGAGGACGTACAACGCGAACCAGCGTGTGCGGCCTTCCAATGTCATCGGTCTCCTCCTCTGCTCATCTCGAACGTCTGCAGGGGTAGACCATTCCGCCCGGCGAAAGTCATCGCTCGCTCCATCGATGAGTTCTCCCGTGCCGCGCGGTCTGCAATCCTGCATGGCCGCGCCACGTCCGAGCACGCTCGTCTGCGACGTGGGAGCACTTGTCCCCGACGCTGCCGCGCTCGATGCTCTCGCAAGGCTGCAGCTCCAGGCACGACGACGGGGAGCGGAGGTCCGTCTTCGGCACGCGTCTCGCGAGCTCCGAGAGCTGCTCGACTTCGCCGGTCTTCGCGACGTACTACGCGTCGAGACGAGCGGGCAGGCCGAATAGCGGGAACAGCGTGTCTGCGTCGAGGAAGAACGTGAACTCGACGACGCGTCCGTCGGCCAGCTCGAGCACCTGAAGTGCCCAGGGCTCGTATCCGTCGCCGGTCTCACTCGGCTTGTACTGCCCGAAGGCAGGCGAGCCGTTCGCCGAGACGGTCGGGATCACTCGCGACCCGCGGCAGCCGATGCCGGGGCCGAACCACCAACGGAGGATGTCGTCGCGGCCGCTCAGCCACATGTCGAACGGCGGCATCGACTGGGTCGCGTCCTCCTGGATGAGCGCCGTGAGCGCGTCGATGTCGTACTGCTCGAACGCCTCGACATAGCGCGCGAGTAGTGCGCGATCCGCCTCGTCGAGCGCCGGCAGTGGATCGGAGGCGCTCACCTTGCCGGCCTCGAGTGTTGCTCGCGCGCGCTGCAGCGCGCTGTTTACGGAAGCGACGCTCGTCTCGAGGAGCTCGGCGACCTCGGTCGCCTTCCAGCGAAGCACTTCACAGAGGATCAGCACTGCGCGCTGGCGTGGCGGCAGATGCTGCAGGGCGGCGACGAACGCGAGCCGAATCGTGTCCCGCGCGACCGCGACCTCGGCCGGGTCGCCCTCGGACTGGACCAGGCCGTCCGGGATCGGCTGGATCCAGGTCGCCTCCGGCAGCGTGTGGAGGTTCGCCTCGACCGGTGCCTGCGCAGGTCCGAGATCCATCGGGCGCGCGCGCCGCTCGCGTCCCTTGAGCATGTCCAGGCAGACATTGGTGGCGATGCGGTAGAGCCAGGAGCGGAGCGCCGCACGGCCCTCGAAGCGATCGTGGGCGCGCCACGCACGGATCAGCGTCTCCTGGACGGCATCCTCGGCCTCGAACGGCGAGCCGAGCATCCGGTAGCAGTAGGCGGTGAGCTCGCTGCGATGCTCCTCGAGCTTTCCCTCGAGCTCCCGATCCACCGCCTTGACCGTGGTGGGCGAATCCGGCACGCCCCCATGGTACGGGCCGAGAGGTCTACGCCGCGTCTGCTGCCCTCCGCAGCGCCCCGAACATCGCCTGCACCGCGACGACGGCCTCGGGGCTCTTTCCACTGACGTCGAGGACGATGCGGTCCGGATGGGCTCGTATCTGCCAGTCGGCGAAGGCGCAGCACTCCCGCTCCAGTGCGGCGAGCTCGTGAAGCTCGGCTTCGACGCCGGCACCGGACATCGGGGTGCTGCCGGAGCCCGTCCGTATCAGCGGTCGGCGACACTACGAGCCGGCGACCGCGCGCGCCCTGACCGTGATCGACGTCGCGCAGCGCGCCGGCCTCTCTCTCGACGAGATCAAGCTGCTGATCGAGGCACCGTCGGGTGACGGCACGGCGGCCGAGCGCCTTCGCGCGGTAGCCGACCGACGGCTACCCGAGCTCGAGGCGCGGATCGAGCGAGCCCGCCTCGTCCAGCGCTGGCTCGAGGCTGCGGCGCGCTGCGAATGCCCCGACCTCGACGACTGCTGCCTCTTCGACGAGCCGAGCGCTTTGCCGCCGACGAGGTAGAGGCTTGATGTGGGTTAGGCATGCCTGTAGGGAGAGCATGCACCAAGCAGCAGGGACGGATCGAGCGGTGGCAAGGCTGGTTGCCTTGATGCCGATCGAGCCGGCACTGCTGCGCCGTGTGCAAGCCTCTTCTAGCCGAGGCGCTCGCCGCTCAGCGCGTCGAACCAGTGCGCCTCGTCAGATCGCGGCCGCAGCGACACGCGCTCGCCGCGTAACGGTCGCCGGCGCGCCTCGACTCGAGCCACGAGCTTGGTCGGCGCGCCGCACACCTCTGCGGTGCAGAAGACGTACGCGTCGGCACCGAGCTCCTCGACGACCTCGACCTCGGCGGGCATGCCCTCGGCGGCGAGCTCGAGCGCTTCGGGCCGCAGGCCGACGACGATCGTCGCGCGTTCGGCCCCGGTGACGCCGGCCGGAAGCGGTACCGTGGCGCCCCCGAGCGAAACCGAGCCGTTGCGATCGAGTGGCACGGTGCAGAGGTTCATCGCCGGCGAGCCGATGAACCCTGCCACGAACGAGTTCGTCGGCCGTGCGTAGAGCGCCGCCGGCGCGTCGCACTGCTGCAGGCGGCCGTCCTTCAGCACGGCGACGCGGTGACCGAGCGTCATGGCCTCCGCCTGGTCGTGCGTGACGTAGACCGTCGTCGTGCCGAGGCGCGACTGGAGCGCGGCGATGTCGGCACGCATCTGCACGCGAAGCTTCGCATCGAGGTTCGAGAGCGGCTCGTCCATCAGGTAGACGCTCGGCTCGCGCACGATCGCCCGCCCCATGGCGACGCGTTGACGCTGGCCGCCCGAGAGCTGTCCGGGCTTGCGCTCGAGGTACTCCGTCAGCCCGAGCAGCTCCGCCACCTCGGCGACCCGGCGTGTCCGCTGCGACTTCGACACCCCGGCGATCTTGAGCGGAAACGCGATGTTGGCCGAGACGGTCAGATACGGGTAGAGGGCGTAGTTCTGGAACACCATCGCCACGTCGCGGCGCTTCGGCTGCAGATCCGTGACGTCGCGGTTGCCGATGAAGATCGCGCCCGCGTCGACGTCCTCCAGCCCCGCGAGCATCCTGAGCGCGGTGGTCTTGCCCGACCCGGAAGGCCCCACGAGGACCATGAACTCGCCGTCGGCGATCGTCAGGTCGAGCGAGTCCACCGCGGGCGCCTCGGTGCCCGGGTAGATCCGTGTCGCCTGCTCGTACCGAACCTCAGCCATGACGTGCCTCTACCTTTCCTCGTCGTCGCTTCCGTTGCTGCCGCGCCCGACTGCCGCACCGAGCTCGTCCCGCAATCGCGCCTGCGCCTCGGCGCCGGCTCCGATCTCGTCGAGCGCCAGGAGCGCGGCACCGACGATCGGGGGAGACCCCGCCGGCCGGACGACGAGCGCCGGCCCGACGTCGTGCAGACCGGCTTCGATCGCACCGAGCAGCCGGCCGTCGCCTGCCTGGAGCAAGCCGCCTCCGAGCAGCACCTCTGCGGAGCCGTTCGTCAGCTCGAGCCGTTTCAGCGCCGCACGCGCAAGTGCCACCACCTCGTCCGCGAGGCGATCGACGATAGCGCCCGCGACCGCATCGTGGCCCGCTTCCGCAAGCACGAGCGGCGCCAGCTCCACGACGCGTCGCTCCGGGATGCGCCCGAGATGGAACGCCTCTGCGAGCTCACTCGGCGTGGCGAGGCCGAAGTACCCCGGCACGGCGCGCTCGAGCGTCGTCGCCGGCCCGCGGCCGTCCTCGCTCCGCGCAGCCGCGGAGACAGCCGCGAGCCCGACGTCGTGGCCGCCGCCCCAATCGCCGGTGATCGCGCCGAGCGAGAGAAAGCGCGCGTGACGGCCGTCCGGTGAGACCCCGACGCAGTTGATTCCGGCCCCGCAGACGACGGCTACGCCCCAACCTCGCTCCGTCCCGGCTCGCAACACCGCAAAGGTGTCGTTCGCGATCGAGACGCGATCTGCCCACCCACGCGCCTCGACGGCTTCACGCAGCGCCTGCTCCTCGGAGGGAAAGTCGACGCCGGCCATGCACAGCGCCGCCACCTCCGCGACGGGTTCGCGGCCGAGACCGGCGGTACCGGCCGCTTCCTGCCGGAGGCGCTCGAGCACGTCGACGCTCCCGTCGACGCCGAGATGGTGCGGTGAGCTCAGTGGGCCGCGCGCGTGTGCCAGCAGCGCCCCCTCCACGGATACGAAGACGACATCCGTCTTCGAGTTGCCGCCGTCGATCGCCATTACAAAGCGTCTCATGCCGCCTCCGTCGCCGCGAAGCGCGGCAGGTGCGCGGCGTCCGCCGCGAGCAGCCTGTCGACGAGCTCGTCCGCGGGCTCCCACTGCGAGATCAGCGGATGGGCGAGTAGGGCCTTGCGCGCCGTCACCCGATCCCCGTCGAGTGCAGCCCGCACTGCGAGCCGCTCGTAGGCGGCTACGTGCTGAACGAGGCCGAGGAGCTCGGGCGCGAGCGGCGCCTGGGGGAGCGGGCTCGCTCCGTACTGGTCGATCCGCGCCGGCAGCTCGACGACGTCATCGTGCTGCAGGCCGGGGATTGCCCCGCTGTTCCGCACGTCGACGACCTGTACGTCGCCCGTCCCAGCTGCCAGCGACGCCACCAGCGCCGTCGCCGCCTCGCTGTAGAAGGCGCCACCCCGCTTCTCGAGAAGCGCCGGCTTGTCGGTGAGCGCCGGGTCGCGGTAGAGCTTGAGGAGCTCGCGCTCGATGTCCGCGACCGTCGCCGCACGGGGCACCCCGTCCACCTGCTCCGCCAGAACGGCGTCGTGCGTGTAGAAGTACCGCAGGTAGTACGACGGGATCGCGCCTAGCTCGTCGAGAAGCTGACGCGGCAGCTCGAGGTCGCCGGCGAGCTCGTCGCCGGCCCGCTCGAACACCTCGGCCATGACGTCACGCCCGTCGAGCCACACGGCCCGGATCCACGTCAGGTGGTTGAGACCGACCTGGTCGACGAGAACGCGGGCCGGGTCGACGTCGAAGAGCTGTGCAAAGCGGCGCTGGAAGCCGATGGCGACGTTGCAGAGCCCGATGGCGCGATGACCGGCGTCGAGCAGGGCGCGCGTGACGATCCCCACAGGGTTGGTGAAGTCGACGATCCAGAAGCCGGGCGCGGCTCGTTCGCGCGCCCTTTCCGCGATCTCGAGCATCACCGGCACCGTCCGCAGTGCCTTGCCGAAGCCGCCCGCACCGGTCGTCTCCTGACCGATGCAGCCGCACGCCAGCGGGACCGTCTCGTCGGAGAGCCGCGCCTGCTGCCCGCCGACGCGGATCTGCACGAGCACGAAGTCCGCGCCGTCGAGCGCGCGGTCGAGGTCCTCGGTGACGACAAGCTCGCCCGTGTAGCCCTGGCGGTCGAGCATGCGTTGCGCAAGCCCGCCGACGACCTCGCGTCGCTCCTCGTCGACGTCCTGCAGGACGAGCTCATGGAGGTCGAGGCGGTCGCGTTCGCGCGAGAGCCCGGAGACGAGCTCCGGCGTGTATGTCGAGCCACCGCCGACGACCGCAACTTTCATCCCTTCACTCCCGTCAGGGTGACGCCCTCCACGAAGGCCTTCTGCGCGAGGAAGAAGAGGACGATCACCGGCGCCATCACGAGCAGGGTGGCCGCCATCGTGAGGTTCCACTGCACCTGGTGCAACGAGCGGAACTCCGAGAGCCCGAGCGAAAGCACCCAATGATCGGGGTTCTCGCCGACATAGAGGAGGGGCAGGAAGAAGTCGTTGAACGTGTAGAGGAACGAGAACAGCGCCACGGCGGCGATTGCGGGTTTCGCGAGGCGAGTCACTACAGTCGTGAGTATTCGGAGCTCACCGCAGCCGTCGACCCGCGCCGCGTCGAGGTACTCCTCCGGAATCGTCAGAAAGAACTGGCGGAGAAGAAAGATGGAGAACGCATCTCCGAGCCAGTTCGGCGCGATCAACGGCCACAGCGTGCCAACGAGGTGGAGCTTGGCCCACATGACGTAGAGCGGGACAACGGACACCTGCGGCGGCAGCATCAGCGCGACGAGCACGACGAGGAAGGCAACTTGACGGCCGCGCCAGCGAATACGGGCGAGCGCATACGCAACCGGAATGCTCGAGACCAGGACGCCGAGCGTCGCGAGGACCGAGTAGATGAGCGTGTTCAGCGTCCACCGAAGCATCGGTGCCTTGTGGAACACGTCCGTGTAGTTGCTCCAGTGAAACGGATGCGGCCACAGGTGCGACGACAGCGCCTGGTTGGTCGTCATCAGCGATGTCAGCACCATGAAGGCAACCGGTGCCAGGAACGCAATCGCAATGGCGATGAGAAGGCTGTGGTTCGCGACGGCGAGGAGGAAACGCCGGCGCCGCACGGCCCGAGGCAACCTGCGCCGCGCGAACGGTGTGTCCAACACCGTGGACGTCATCGCGGAACCGCCTGGTGGACCCACTTCCGCGAGTTGACGACGATCACCAACGTAACGGCGAACGAAACGACGAGGAGCAGCATCGCCATCGCCGACGCGTAGCCCATCTGGAAGTCGTTGAAGCCGTGCTGGTAGAGCAACACGGGGTAGAACAGGGTGGAGTCCTCTGGATACCCGAGTGCGCTCACGTTCTCACCGGCCTGTGAGGCCTGACCCGAAGCGATCGCCGCGGCGACATATGCCTGGGTGAAGTACTGCAGGCCCTGGATCACACCGAGGATCACCGAGAACAGAATCACCGGGCTGATGGAGGGCAAGGTCACCCAGCGCAGACGCTGCAACGGCCCAGCCCCGTCCAGTGCGGCCGACTCGTGGAGATGCTGTGGAACGTCGAGGATTGCGGCGAGGAAGATCACCATCGTGTTACCGACGCCCCAGATCGCAAGGATGACGAGAGAGGGTTTCGCCCAACCTGGCGAGTTGAACCAGAGTGGGCCCTGGATGCCGAGATGGCCCAGAACCGTGTTGACCGGACCGGTGGAGGGGTTGAGCAGGTAAACGAATCCGAGCGTTGCGGCAACCGGCGGAGCCAGGGCCGGCAGATAGAAAGTGGTTCGGAAGAAGCCGACGCCGCTCCTCGCGCGCGCGACGATCAGGGCAATGCCGAACGCGAAGATCACCTGCGCCGGCACCATCACGGCGATGATCCAGAGCGTGTTCTTCACCGCGCCCCAGACCTGCGGGTCCGAGTTGAAGAGGTAGCGGTAGTTCGCGAGCCCAACCCAGCGAGGGGGCGAGAGCAGGTCGTAGTGATTGAACGAGAGGTACACGCTCATCACGAGCGGGTAGCCGAAGAACACCGAGAAGCCCACGATCCACGGGCTCATGAGCAGCAACACCAGCCGGCGGCGGCGCCACGCCGCCTTGCGCCGTGCCCCGGTGCGTAATGGCGCCGGCGCGACCGGAGAGACACTTCGACCCGGCGTCGCCTCTCCGGTCGCTGTTACCGGCGTGAAGCTCACGGCACGCCGCCTCCGCCGCCTCCCGCTTGGGCGACCTGGGCGTCGAGTTGCTTGTCGAGGGTCTTGAGCCCGGACCCGAGGTCCTTCACCTGACCTGCTTGCCACTTGGTGAAGAAGTTCTGGACGAGGTTCGTGTACGCCTGACCGGACGCGAGAATCGGCGACGTGCCTGAATGTGGGTTGCCGAAGATCTTCAGGAACGTCGAGAAGCGCGGATCGGGCGTGATCTCAGGAGACGTCAGCGACGCTTTCGTCGTCGGGACATTGCGGATCTTGTTCGAGAACTGGGCGAGGAAGTGGCTGTTCGTCGTGAGATACTTGACGACGGCCCACGCCTCGGGCACATGTTTCGCGCCCCGCGGGATGCCGATGATCGTTCCGTTGATGTAGCCGGACCCGTAGAGCTCGGGGTGCGCGTCGTCGACCGGGAACGGCGTGGTGCCGTATTGCAGATTCGGGTGCTCGTTCTGGATAAAGGCGACGCGCCACTCGCCGTCGAAGTTCATGGCGACCTTGCCAGTCTCGAAGGCCTGGGAGGCCGAGAATTCATCGCCGGCGCCCGTCTGCCAGCGCACGATCTTGTCGTAGCCGTACCAGTCCACCAGACCCTTCTGCCACTTGGCCCACTTCGTCCAGGCCGGGTCCTTGGAGAGGATCGCGTGCGTCTTGTTGTCGATGAACCGGCCGCCGAACTGCTGGATCCACCGCTCCGGGACGTTCTCGTACCAGCCGATTACAGGATCCAGACCGACGACCTTGAGCGAGCCGTCAGGGTTCCGATTGGTCAGCTTCTTGGCGTCCGCCGTGAGCTCCGAGATCGTGCGCGGCGGGCGGCTGATGCGGGCCTGCTTGAACAACGTCTTGTTGTAGTAGAGCCCGTACGTGTCGGCGAGCAGCGGTAGTGCGCAGCGCTTTCCTGCGTACTGCGTGTAGTACTGCGTTGCCTTAGGGAAGAGATTGACGTCGATGTGGTCCTTCTTCATCAGAGGGGCCAGGTCGATCCACCCACCGGTGCCGCAGTAGTTGCCCACGTTGTACGAGTTGCCCGAGCTGACGATGTCGGGCGCCGTCCCCGACCGGATCGCCGCGACGATCTTGTTGTCGCTGATCCCGCCGACGACCTTCAACTGGACCTCGGGATGCTTCGCGTCGTACTCGGCGACGAGTTTGTCGAACGCCTTGAGCTCGTGCGTGCCCGGGCTCCAGTAGGCCCAGATTGAGAGCTTCACTGGTCCGCTCTCGGCAGCCGAAGCGACGCTCCGGGCGCTCGCTGCGATCGTTGCGGACAGCGCGAGCGCTCCGAGCACGGCGACCATCGTGATGACGCGTCTCATGGTGACCCTCCCGCGGACGGTCGCGACCGTCTCGCCTGTTAGTTAACTTTCCGAACGAGAATCTACGACTCTTGGCCAAATGCGTCAAGAGCCCTCGAACATTTGTGCCATATGAGTTAGGGTTATTCACGAGATGACACGAGCGCACCGACCCGCCGCCGCGATCCCGCCGCTCCTCAAGCGGATGAACGAGCGTACGGTGCTCGAGACGATCCGCACAGGCGCGCCCATCTCGCGCGCGGAGATCTCGCGGCGGGCGGGGATCTCGAAGCCGACCGTGTCGCTGGCGCTGCAGTCGCTGCTCGAGGCCGGTCTCGTGCGTGAGGCGAGCCACGATCCGGGCCGCCCGAGTTACGGGGCGGTCTTCTTCGAGCCGATCCCCGAGGCAGCCCTCGTGCTCGGGCTCGACCTCGGTGCGCGATTCGTCCGCGGGGCCGTGTGCGATCTCACCGGCTCCGTGCGGGCTCGCCAGGACGTGGAGATCCCCGCGGCCACGGCGGAGGCGGCGATCGACGCGATCGCCTCCCTGCACAGCTCGCTGCTGCCGGCGTCGGGGCTCGACGCCGACCTCGTCGACGGCACGGTGGTCGGCGTCCCGGGCGTCGTCGACGCCGAGCGCGGTCGCATCTATCTGACCCACTTCACGGATCTCGAGGGCCGCGAGCTCAGGAGCGAGCTCGAACGCAGGCTCGGCCTCGCCATCTCCCTCGAGAACGACATCAACCTGGCGGCGCTGGGCGAGCAGTGGCAGGGCGTCGCCCGCGGCGTTGACGATTTCGTGTTCCTGTCGGTCGGGACCGGGCTCGGCGTCGGCCTCGTGCTGCGTGGCGACCTCCATCGCGGTCGGAACGGAGCCGCGGGCGAGCTCGACCTCGCCAGGGCCGGGCTGGCGGAGGATGCGGACCCCTGCGCCGGCGCCGTGTCGGCGCTCGCCGAGCGACTCGTGAGCGAGAACGGAGGCGGGACGGCGCTTGCTGCGCCGTACGATCCGCGGGCGATCTTCGCCGCCGCCCGCGCTGCCGACAGTGTCGCGCGCGTGGTGGTCGAGGAGGTGGCGAGACGGATCGCGCTCCACATCGTTCCGATCGCCGCCGTCGCAGATGTCGGCCTCGTCGTGCTCGGTGGAGGGATAGCGGCCAATGGCGACCTGCTGCTGGCGCCGATCCGCGGTCTGCTCGAGCGCTGGTTGCCGTACCCGCCGAAGGTCGAGGTGTCGAGCCTCGGCGACGCCGCCGTGCTCACGGGTGCACTCGCCGTCGGGCTCGAAGCGGCGCAGGACAACGTCTTCGCAAACCGGCGGGCGGCTGCACGGTAAGGTCGTGCCGGTCACGACGGACGGGAGCGAGCACATGGCCGAGGACACGACAAAGAAGCAAGAAAACGGCAAGGACGAGAAGGAAGCGACCGCGCCCGAGACCCCGCCTCCGCCCCATTTCGAGGAAGAGGTCGTCGAGACGAGCCATCGTGTCACGATCGGCGGCGAGGTCGTCCCGTACGTCGCCAAGGCCGGCCGTATGCTCCTGCGCGAGGAGGAAGGGAAGAAGAAGGCGTCCTTCTTCTACGTCGCCTACATCCGCGACGCGAAGGAGGACCCCTCCGGGCGGCCGATCGTCTTCTGCTTCAACGGCGGTCCGGGGTCGTCGTCCGTATGGCTCCACCTCGGCGCGTTCGGGCCGCGACGGGTCGACATGACCGACGAGGGCATGCCGTACCCGCCGCCCGGGCGGCTCGTCGACAACCAGGAGTCACTGCTGGACGTCGCCGATCTCGTCTTCGTCGATCCTGTCGGAACGGGCTTCTCGCGGGCGATTCCGGGTGAGGAGGCCAAGGAGTTCCACCATTTCAAGAGCGACATCGAGACGGTCGGCGAGTTCATCCGCATCTTCCTGACGCGGAACGAGCGCTGGGCGTCACCCAAGTTCATCGCCGGCGAGAGCTACGGGACGACGCGCGCCGCGGGTCTGGCGGGGCACCTCCTGCAACGGAACGGCTTGTTCCTGAACGGGTTGATCCTCGTCTCGTCGATCCTCAACTTTCAGACGGCCGGCTTCGATTCGAAGACGTGGACGTTCGAGCGTGGCAACGACCTGCCGTACATCGTCTTTCTCCCCACGTACGCGGCTGCGGCCTGGTACCACGGGCGTCTCGACGACCGCTTCCAGAGCATGCCGCTGGCCACGTTGGTAGACGAGGTGGAGCAGTTCGCCGCCACGGACTACACGCTTGCGCTGTTCGAGGGCGACGCCCTGGACACCGCTCGAGCCGACGAGATCGCCGAGAGGCTCGCCGCCTACACGGGGCTCTCCGTCGACTACGTCAAGGCGTACGACCTGCGTATCGAGATCCTCAGGTTTTGCAAGGAGCTGCTCCGGCACGACGGCGTCACGATCGGCAGGATCGACGCGCGCTACACGGGAGTCGACCGCTTCCGTGACGGCGATGCGATCGAGGAGGACCCGAGCATCGACGCGGTGACTGGGCCGTACGCGACCGCGCTCAACGACTACGTCCGTCGGGAGCTCGAGTACGAGAGCGATCTCCCGTACGAGGTGCTGAGCCTCAAGGTCCACGAGAACTGGGACTACGACGACTTCAAGAACGCCCACGTGGACGTCTCCGAGACGCTCCGTACGACGATGTCACGCAACCCGTTCATGCGCGTGTTCGTCGCAAACGGCTACTTCGACCTCGCCACGCCCCACTTCGCCACGGAGTACACCTTCACCCATCTCGGCCTCGCGGAGCAGCTCCGCCAGAACATCCGCATGGGCTACTACGAGGCGGGACACATGATGTACGTCCACACCGGGTCGCGCCGACGTCTCGCGGACGAGCTCAGGGAGTTCATCGGCGAGGGCATGCCGCCGGCGTGAATGCAGCCGGGTTGCATCGCCCGGCTCAACCTGCGATAAGGACGTCACCCCCGAGTCGGCGTCGCAAAGGGAGAGGGGGCTGTGGCAGAGCGTTCGAAGAACAGAGGTGGAGCGGCCAGGTCGGACCTCTCGTCGGAGAGTCAGAGCTACGCGGAATTCGGCGTTCACGTCGCGCGCATCCTCCAGGTAGCCGAGGAGGCGGCCGCGCGGATCACGAGCGAGGCCGAGGAGGAGGCGGCCGCGATTCTGCGTGAGGCCGAGGACGCCGCCGCGGCCCGGCGGGAAGGCGCCGCCGGCGAGGCAAACGCGATGCGCGAGGAGGCCGAAGGAGCCGCCGCCAGGGTACTGGCCGATGCCGAGAGCCAGGCGGCAGCGTCGCGCGAGGCAGCCGAGGAGATGGGGATGCGAATAGCGGCGGCGGCGCGCAAGCGGCAACAGGAGATCAATCAGGTGTCCGACGAGCTCGAAGCACGGCTCAGGCACATGCTGGACGGCGCCCGGGACGTGGCGGCGAAGCTCGAGCTTGCGCTCGGCGATCGCGAAGAAGACGAACCGGAAGCGGAGACGCTGATCGACGCGCTCGATGTCGATCGCCGCACCTACTAACGGCGCCTCAGCTCCGAGAGGAGCGAGCCGCGACGCGGGTGCGCTCGTTCGAGGGGACCGGGAACATCGGTGCGATCAGCACCGCCTGATTGCCCGTCGCCTCGGCGACGGCGAGCTCGACGGCCGCGTCGAGCGTCTCTGCGACCTCGCAGCCGGGTAACAGACTGGACAGGCGCTCCGCCGCGCTACCGAAGACAACGATGCGCCGCGCCTTTCGGCGCGCAACCGCACAGGCAGCTTCGAGGAGCTCCCGCTCGTCGTCTGTCGCGTGCACCGGCCCCGCGGCGCCCAGCATCCGACCTCCGGCGACGAGTGTGATCGAGTCGTCCGGGAAGAGCTCGAGGGCTGCACGCGCCTTGGTGGGCGTCCCCGCCATGGAGTCGTCGTAGACCGGGACGCCGTCCACGCGAGCGATCTCGACGAAGCGGTGCGGCGGGATCCGCAGGTCCCTTAGCCCGCCCTCGATCGCGGCTGGAGATGCCCCCGAGACGAGCGCCGCCGCGCATGCTGCGAGCGCGTTCGCCACGCACGCGCCGCGGACCGGCAGCCCGTCCACGCTCCCGAGATCGTGCTCCTCATCCAGCCAGCGCACGACGAGACGTTCACCGCGCACGAAGGCGCCACGCTCGACCTTGTCGGTGAGCGAGAATCGCGCCACTGACGCCGGCGTCGCCGAGACGAAGTCCTCGGAGCTGCCGTCGGCGGGGACGACAAGCCAGTTGCCCGCTGATTGACCGCGGACGATCGCACCTTTCGCCGTGCGGTACGCGTCGATCGAGCCGTGTAGCTCGATGTGATCGGGCCAGAACGACGTGACCACCGCAACGTCCGGACTGTGACGGCAAAAGGCGAGGTGGGAGCTTGTCAGCTCGACGACGATCCGCGTCGACCCGCCGAGCAAACCCAGGATCGATGCGTCCGGCCAGAGATTGCCTGAGAGCCCAGGCTCGGGCAGCGAGACCTCGATCCCAGCTGCGCGCAGAAGCTGGTCCAGGAGCGCCGTCGTCGTCGTCTTGCCCGCCGTGCCCGTGACGCCGATCGTGCGGCCGGCGGCACGTGCGAGGAGGAGGTCCGCCAGGCACGTGACCAGCGCCCCGTGGTCGCGCAGCCCGATCACGCGCGCCGACACCTCCGGCGTCCAGGCATCGAGGAACGCAGCGCCCGCGTGAGGCGCGCGGTCGAGCTCGGCCGGCGTGGCGATCCTCGTCCGCGCACCCTCGGACGCGAGGAACCCTGCGAGCGGATCCGCCTCGGGCGCCGTAGCCTCGATCACGACGTCGACCCCGGCGAGACCGCCCGGCAAGAGCGGGTCGGTCGTCACAGCGCGATTCTGGCAGCGTCCGCGAGAATGCCGGCATGAGCGACGTCACTGACACCGGACGGGTCGTGATGAAGTTCGGCGGCTCCTCCGTGGCCGACCCGGATAAGGTCAGACACGTCGCGCGGCGGCTCGTCACGGCAAAGGAAAGCGGCGTCCAGGTTGTGGGGACCGTCTCGGCAATGGGAAAGACAACCGACCAGCTTCTGGCACTCGCGCACGACGTCTCTCCACTGCCGAACGTCCGCGAGCTCGACATGCTGCTCTCGACCGGCGAGCGCATCGCCTGCGCCCTGGTGGCGATGGCGATCCACGACCTCGGTCACGAGGCCGTCTCGCTGACCGGCTCGCAAGCGGGGATCCTCACGGACTCGTCCCACACGAAGGCAAAGATCACGGAGATCCGCGGCGACCGCATCGAGGCCGCGCTCACGCAGGACAAGATCGTGCTCGTCGCTGGCTTCCAGGGGTTCTCGCGCGAGACGATGGACGTGACGACGCTCGGACGCGGCGGCACCGACGCGACAGCGGTCGCGCTCGCGGCCGCGCTCGGCGCCTCGTGCGAGATCTACTCCGATGTGCCGGGGGTGTTCACGGCCGACCCGCGGCTCGTCCCCAACGCGCGCAAGCTGCCGGTGATCTCGTACGAGGAGATGCTCGAGATGTCGGCGTCGGGCGCCAAGGTGCTGATGCTGCGCTCCGTCGAGCTGGCCCGCAACCACGGGGTGCGCGTCCATGCGCGCTCGACGTTCTCGGACGAGCCGGGCACGTGGATTCAGGAGAATGCGGGCATGGAGCAGCCGATCGTCTCGGCGGTGACGCACAACGAGAGCGAGGTCGTCTTCACGCTGAGCGGGATCCCCGACCGTCCCGGCGCCGCCGCCACGGTGTTCGACGCGGCCGCTGCGGAGCATGTCAACGTGGACACGATCATCCAGAACGTCGTCCACGGCGTCGCCGAGCTCTCGTTCTCCGTACCCACTGAGGACGTCCCTTCGACGAGGGCCGCGATCGCGACGGCGACCGCCGAGCTCGGCCCGATGGACGTCGAGGAGAACCACGAGCTCGGCAAGGTCTCGCTGATCGGGGCCGGTATGCGCTCCCACCCAGGCGTCGCGGCGAAGATGTTCCGTACGCTCGCCGACCTCGGGATCAACCTGGAGATGATCTCGACCTCGCCGATCAAGATCTCCTGCATGATCGGCCGTGGCGAGATCCCGCGCGCTGTGCAGGCGCTACACGCCGCGTTCGAGCTCGACCGGGAGCCCGAGACCGAGTAGACGCGGGGACTTTTGCGGCTCCCAGCTCGGCAGGCTCCCGGGATGCGGCGCCGAACTTCACGCCGTGGACGACCGCACTGTTCGCACGCTGATCACGGCTGCCGCCTGGATCGGCGTCGTGATAGTCGTGCGCTGGATCCTGTCTCGCGCCTTCGACCGCTACGAGCGCAAGCTGGCCGAGCGCGACCCGACCGAGGCGGCTCGGCGGCGCACGACGTTCGCCTTCCTGCGGCGGCTGGCACTCGCGATCGTGGCGCTGATCGGCACCTGGAGCGTGCTCTCGATCTATCCGACGACGTCGGAGGTGGCGCGTGCGCTGCTCGCCTCGTCGGCGGTGCTCGCGATCTTCGCCGGTCTGGCGCTGAACACGCCCTTGTCGAACCTCGGCTCCGGCGTGCTCGTGGCGTTCACGCAGCCGGTGCGGCTCGGTGACCGCGTCACGGTGGGCGAGCACACCGGGTTCGTCGAGGCGATCGAGCTGATCTACACCACCCTCGTCACCGACGACGAGCGGCGCATCTTCATTCCCAACAACCAGCTCACCAGCACCACCGTGGTGAATCGGACGATCCGCGACCCGAGACGCACCGTCACCGCATCGCTCCCGGTGAGGCTCGGCGCGCCGCTCGAGCGGGCACGGACGGTCGTGCTCGAGGCGGCGAAGGGTGTCCTCGGAGCGGAACGGCTCGACGTGCGGGTGACCGTCGGGGAGATCGGCGAGAAGGTGGTCTGGCTGACGGCCACCGCGCTGGCGCCGCTCGACGCGGACGTGGCGGGTATCGGCAGCGACCTGCGCGAGCGAGCGCTGGCGGCGCTCGCCGACGCCGAGCTCCTGCCTGACGCCTGAAGGCGGCTCTGGCCGGAAGGCCAGACCCCGACTACACGCAGTCTCGGAGAGCCTGTGCCTCGGGCAGCGACTCGAGCTTTTTGAGCGTGTTGTTCTCGATCTGCCGGATACGCTCGCGCGTGACGCCGAAGGCCCGCCCGACCTCCTCGAGCGTCGCCGGCTGCTCGCCCGACAACCCGAAGCGGAGCTCGATCACCTTGCGCTCACGCTCGGGCAGAGACGACAAGGCCAGCTCGATGTCTTCACGCCGGAGCGACGTGGAAGCGGTGTCGAACGGCGACTCGGCCTGCTCGTCGGGCACGAAATCGCCCAGCGAGGACTCCTCCTCCTCGCCGATCGGCTTCTCGAGCGAGACGGGGAGCTGCGCCATGCGCAGGATCTCCCGCACTTCCTCGGTCGTCATCTCCAGCTCGTCGGCGATCTCCTCCGGCCGCGGCTCGCGACCCAGGCGCTGGACGAGCTGGCGCTCGATGTGGACGACCTTGTTGAGCTTTTCGACCATGTGGACGGGAATCCGGATCGTTCGCGCCTTGTCCGCGATCGCGCGCGTGACCGCCTGGCGGATCCACCACGTGGCGTATGTCGAGAACTTGTAGCCCTTCCGGTAATCGAACTTCTCGACGGCGCGAATCAGCCCCAGAGAGCCTTCCTGGATCAGGTCGAGAAAGGACAAGCCGCGGCCGAGGTAACCCTTGGCGATCGACACGACCAGACGAAGGTTCGCCTCGATCATGTGCTTTTTCGCGCCCATGTCGCCGCGCTCGATGCGCTTCGCGAGCGCGACCTCCTGGTCAGCCGTCAGCAGCGGCACCTTGCCGATCTCCCGCAGGTAGAGCCTGAGCGAATCGAGTGAGGGCTCGACGGTGAGGTCGAGCTTGGGCGCCGTCTTCTCGTCCTCGGGTACCGGCGGCGGCTGCTCCTGCGGGAGCGTCTTGTGCTGCTCGCCCTCGAGCAGCTCGATCGAATGATCGACCAGGTAGGCGAAGAAGTCCTCTATCTGCTCTTTCGTCAACTCGACGTCGTCGAGGGCGGGCACGATCTCGTCGTAGGTGAGGAACCCCTTCTCCTGCCCTTGCTCTACGAGCTTGTGGAGTTCCTCGACGTCAGGGAGAGCGATCTCGACGGAGAGCATGGACCTCGGCTTTCCTCGGGGGTGGACGAAGACGACCCTCACATGCAATGAGCCGGACCTCTACGGCACCGGCTCTGACCCATCGGCGCCGAATCGTATAACGCCATCGGCAGTTTGGGAACACGTCCGAAACGGGGATTTTTCCGCTCCTTCACAGGCGTTGTCCCGGCTGCCGACGGTCGTGAGACCTGTATCGAGACCGGAGGCCTGTCTCAGGCGGCCGTTCGGACCTCCCCCACCCGCTCGCCACGGCTGTTCGTGACGGGCGTCGTGGCGAGCGCGTCGACGAGGGGGAAGCCGAGACGCCGCACCGCCTCGGCGAGAGCTGCGGCCACCGCTCTCGTGTTCCCGTCCTCGATCTTGACCGCCAGCCCGAGCCCATCCGGCCCCGAGGCGCACATGAGACCCTCGGCACCCCCTTTGGCGCCCCAGCCCGGGAGCTCGCGCATCAGGATCGAGTCCGCCGCGGCCGGACCGCGGATCAGATCGGGATGGGCTCGCATGGCGGCGAGCGCCCTCGCGCCGCCGTCGAGCTCGGGAAGACGCGCGAACGCGTGTGCCATGCGCTCGAGCGCCAGTGCGAACGTGACGACGCCGCAGCCGTCGACGGCGGTTGGCATCGAGCCCGGGTCGAGCTCTGCCGCAGCTGCCACCTCGGCGACCATCTCGCGTTGGCAAGGGTGCTTCGCCAGGCGATAGCCGGCGGACGGCCAGCCGCGCACGCGGCAGAGCGCCAGAAAGCCCGCATGCTTCCCCGAGCAGTTGTGCTCGAGCGGCGTCGGCTCGGGCCCTGTCTCGAGCTCCGACTCGTCGGCCGGCGCGGCCGTCAGCAGCCGCCGCACCGCGGCGACCTGCTCGGGACGGGCGAGATGGGAGGCGCAGGCGATCGCGATCTCCTCGTCACCGAGATCGGGCCGTACCCGCACCAGCGGCAGAGCCTGGATCGGCTTCGCAGACGAGCGGAAGTACGCCACCAACGAGGCGTCGCCGGCCTCGAGCAGGGTTCTTCCTTCCTGAGTCGCGACGACGTGCGCCCGGTGGCGTGCCTCGATCACGTCGCCGCGCGTCACGACCACCTCGATTGCGGCGGCGCCCATCGAGAGGAGCGTAGAGGAGGGCTACGCTCTGTCCATGCCCGAGTTGCCAGAGGTCGAGGCCTGGGTGCGGGAGCTCAGCCCGCTGGTCTCCCGTGCGCCCGTCGCGAAGGCGGGGCCTGCCCACATCGCGACGCTGAAGACGTTCGATCCCCCGCTGTCGGCCCTCGAGGGCAGGCGCTTCGCCGGCTCGAAGCGCCGAGGCAAGAATCTCGTGTTCCCGACCGAGGACGGCGAGCTCGTCTTGCGCGTCCACCTGATGAGCGCGGGGCGTCTGCGCTACCTCGCCGCCGGCGCCAGGGGCCCGAAGACGCCGATGTTCCGTCTGCGGTTCGCGGACGGCGGCGAGCTCATCCTCACGGAGGCGGGCAAGAAGAAGCGTGCCGGCGTCTGGCTGCTCACCCCCGATGGGCTGGAGGCGGAGATCGAGCACCTGGGTCCCGACGCGCTCGGGCTCTCACGGGCGGAACTCGGCGCGATCCTGGCCCGCGAGCGCCGCCAGCTGCATCCGCTGCTCCGCGACCAGCGGGCGCTCGCGGGCATCGGGAGGGCGCACGCGAACGAGATCCTCTGGCGTGCCCGCCTGTCGCCGTTCGCGCTCTCGACGCAGCTCGACGATGCGGAGATCGACCGGCTCGCCGACGCGATCGAGGACGATCTCGTACGCGCGCTCGAGCTACGGGAACGCGGCAAGGGTGACGCGACCGTCTACCTCGTCCACGGTCACTTCGGCGAGCCGTGCCCGCGCTGCGGCGCCACGCTGCGCCTCGTGGACTTCGAGGAGCACACGGTCACCTACTGTCCGGACTGTCAGACGGACGGTCGCATCCTCAAGGACCGCCGCCTCTCCCGGCTGCTGCGATGAGACTCGGGAGCCGTGACGGGACGTTCGTCGTCGTCGAGTGGACCGCGGGCACCGACACGAGTACTGGAACGCCACCGCCGTGCCCACCCGCTACCTGCTCGTGATGGGACCGCGCACAGCGGAGCTGGTCGATGAGCTCCACAAACCGGGCGCAGCCGACTACGCGGCTCTCTTCGAACGGTATGGCTCGGAGCTGATGTGACACCGGCGGGCGACCGCAAGGGTCGCCCCTAGACTGCGCCCGTGGCGCCCGCACCCGGAGACCGCGCGACGCGCACGCGGACGATCACGGCCCGCGACATCGAGCTGTTCACCGAGCTGACCGGCGACAGCAACCCGCTCCATTACGACGCCGACGCCGCGGCGGCGAGCCGGTTCGGCGGCATCATCGTCCAGGGCGGGGTCACGTCAGGGTTGCTCAACGCCGTCGTGGCGGAGGAGCTGCCTGGCCCGGGCAGCGTCTTCCTGCACGTGGACTGGAGCTTCAAGGCACAGGTGCGGCCGGGCGACGAGATCACCGCCGAGGTCGAGGTGCTCGAAGCGCGAGCCGACAAGCCGATCACCCGTCTGCGGACGACCGTGTCGAACCAGGACGGGATTGTCGTACTCGACGGGGAGGCGCTCGTCTGGACCGAGCCCCTGTGACGGGCGCGGAGACGATCACCGGCGAGGCACGCCGGACGCTCGCGCTCCTCGCGCTGGCGCTCGTTTGCTCGATGGCGACCTGGTTCTCGGCGTCGGCTGTCGTCCCGCAGCTCCGCGCCGAGTGGTCGCTCTCGCGTGGCGCGGCGTCGTGGCTCACGATCGCTGTCCAGCTCGGGTTCGTCGCAGGGGCTCTGGTCACGTCGGTCTTCAACCTCGCGGACGTGATCGCTCCTCACATCGTCGTGTTCGTGGGCTCGACCGGTGCGGCGGCCGCGAATGCGCTCCTCCTGGCGACGCACGGGCCCGCGGGAGCGATCCCTCTGCGTCTCGCGACCGGGTTCTTCCTCGCCGGTGTCTACCCGCCGGCGCTCAAGCTGATGGCGACCTGGTTCCGCCGAAGCCGGGGGACGGCGCTCGGCATCCTCGTCGGCGCGCTCACGCTCGGATCGTCGCTCCCGCATCTCGTGAACGGCCTCGGCGGCCTCGACTGGCATGTGGTGATCGCCGTCACATCGGGTGTGACCGTCGCCGGCGGCCTCATCGCGCTGACCGTCGTGAAGGAAGGCCCCTACCCGTTCCCGCAGGCGACCTTCGACCCGAGACAGGCCAGGCTCGTCTTCGCCAACCGCGGCGTGCGCCTCGCATCGCTCGGTTATTTCGGCCACATGTGGGAGCTGTACGCGATGTGGGCGTGGTTCCTCGTCTTCGCGACGGACACGTTGTTCGCATCGCGAACCGCAGCCGCGCTGACCACCTTCGCCGTCATCGGCGTGGGCGCGCTGGGCTGCGTCGCCGGCGGCGTCCTGAGCGACCGCTACGGACGCTCCGAGACGACCGCCGGGCTGATGGCCTGCTCGGGAGCCTGCGCGCTCGCGATCGGCCTCCTGCCGACGTCGGCGGCTGTCGTGATCGCACTGGTGTGGGGCTTCACGGTCGTGGCCGACTCGGCCCAGTTCTCGACTCTGGTGACGGAGCACGCCGACCAGGCGTACGTCGGGACGGCCCTCGCGCTCCAGCTCGCGGTCGGGTTCACTTTGACCGTTGCAACGATCTGGCTGATTCCCGTGCTGGAGAGCGCTTTCGGCTGGCGCTGGGCGTTTGCCTTCCTGGCACCGGGCCCTGCGCTCGGCGCGGCGGCGATGGTCCGACTGCGTTCCGCACACTGACGGAGGACGGCGCCAGGCTCCAGAGGCGTCGCTATCGCCGTCTCTTCGCAAACACCGCCGTTGCGGCCGAGCTCGAGGTCATCGGCAGCGTGCACCGCGCCCGGGTGCCGTGACAGGCGCCGGCCCAACGCTTGAACCGCCAGCCGGGCTGCGCCACAGCACGAAGCAAGACGGGCTGGTAGGACGACACCGAGAGCTTGCAGTGCTTTTGGCACAGCAGGCCCGAGGCCGACGTGAGGACGCCACCGCGGCCGGTGACGCCGATGCTGAGAACATAGGAGTCGGGCGCGAACACGGCGGTCACCGACATGTTGCCCGCGAGTGGCAGCGTGCAATCCGTCAGGTTCCCCGTGCAGGCGCCGCCCCAACGGATAAGGCGTTTGCCCACCGCCGGTGTCGCGGTCAGCGTCACCGTCTGCCCGCCGTCCCAGTCGGAGACACACGTCGCCACGCAGTCGACGCCCGGTACGTCGCTTTTCACGATCCCGGGCCCGCTCAACGCCAGTGCCAGGCGTGCGGGGGGCTCGTCGAGATGGCGTAGCCAGCGCGAGGTCCGGACGTCGAACCCGACGCCGGCCGCGCCGTAGTAGTCGTCCCGCCCCACGTCGAGCACGAGATCGGCCAGAGGAGTGCCGTCGCCGGACGGATACATCAGGTCGCGGTTGGAGTCGCAGACGTGAAAGTCATTGGGAGGCGGGCAGTCGTGGGGCGCCGGGGGGAAGACCGCGCCCAGCGCGTGCGTCATCTCGTGGGCGGCGACGACCGCGGTCGACTCGCCGGCGCACGACTCCGTGTAGAGGACCGCGAACGCCGGGCCGTGGAGCGGGTCGTTCGTCCCACCCTGCCCGCAGACGTCCTGACTGTCAGGGGCCGCGTCGTAGTAGATGACATCGATCTGATACGGCGCCGTGAGGGTGGCGCTCGCCACCGCGGTGACGATCTTCTGGAACCTGCCGTCGATCGACGACAGCTCGGCCGTGGTGTTCGGCAGCTTGACCTCGCTGATGTCGAGCTGGGCGCCACACGAAAACGCGAAGAGGTCGAAGCGGGGAGTCCGGGTCGCGTCCTGACCGCGCCACCACGCGTCGATCGTCTCGGCGTCGGTCTGCATGGTCGTGCCGAACTGGGCGAGCCGATCGGTCCCGTCCGACGGATATGCGTAGACGAAGTGGATCGACGCCCCGGCGACCGTCTGTGGCAGCCGGTCGGCAATCGTGGGTGTTCCGCACCATGTGGATGCGCTCGCCGCGGTCGCGGCCAGCCCGGAGAGCGCCGCCACCGCGAGCAGCGCCAGGGTGAAGCGCCTCACGCGCGAGCCGCTCTGCGGAATTGAAACCGGCTCTCGGTGCCGGCGAGCAGTCGCCGCATGTTTCCCTTGTGTAGAAGCAGCACCGCCACTGCGGTGAGCGATCCGAAGGTGACGACGGGCCAGTCGCCCCCGAACACCCAGATGTAGACCGGTAGCACAAGCGCCGCGATGATCGAGGCAACCGACGAATAGCGCCCGAGCAGGAAGATCGCGATCCAGGTCGCGACGCAGCAGAGAGCGGCAAGTGGCGCAAGCGCGAACGTCACGCCTCCGGCCGTAGCGACCGTCTTGCCGCCCTTGGTGAAGCGGAGGTAGAGCGGCCGCCAGTGCCCCGCCATAGCGGCCGCACCGGCGAGCACCCCCGTCAGCTCACCCGAGACCTTGAGGCCCACGAGGGCCGGGATGAATCCCTTCGCGACGTCGAGCAGGATCACGGGGACCCCGAGCCGGCGCCCGTAGACGCGCCAGACATTCGTCGCGCCGATGTTGCCGCTCCCCTTCGTCCGCACGTCCTCGCCGCGCAGCAGGAGGACGACCCAGTATCCGAACGGCGCCGAGCCGAGCAGGTAGCCCCCGAGAACGATCAGAGGCGCGAGCATCGACGAAGGCTACCGGGTTGGACGGCCGGTCAATCCGTGGGGATCCGGTAGACGTCGACCCACCCGTTCACGACGTTCCAGTCGAGATTCGCGAAGAAGGCGTCGATGTATGCGCCGCGGTCGGTCTGGTAGTCGAGGAAGTACGCGTGCTCGTAGACGTCGAGCGCGACGACCGGTGTCGCGTTCCAGACCGGGAACGTGTTCTGGGCGTCGCCGATGTAATTGAAGAGGCGGCGCTCGTCCCAGTCGTACGCGGTCCACGCCCAGCCACGGCCGGCGATGCCCGTCGCCCTGAGGTCTGCCCGCCACGCCTCCGCCGAGCCGAAGTCGCGTTCGATCAGCCTCCCGACCGCGCCCGTCGGGTCCCCGCCCGAGCCGCCCAGGTGCTCGAAGTAGAGCTCGTGGTTCTTGATCCCGCCGATCGCGAACGTGAGGTCGACCTTGAGCGCGCGGAGATCGGAGTAGACCTGGTTCGCAGCCGTGAGGTCGACCGAGGCGAGCTTGCCGAGGATCTCGTTCCGCTTGTTCACGTAGCCCTGGTAGAGCCTGTAGTGCGCCTCCACCGACGTGCGGGAGATGCCGTCCAGCTGGAGGAGCGCTGGCTTGAGCTCGCGCGCGGCAATCTCTTGATACGTCATGCGCGCCCCTCGCCGGCTGCGGCTCCCGCCCGGCGAAGCCGGGCTCCGCCGCAGCCTGACGCCGGTCGCGGCACCCGAGGAACGCGCATGTCCGTATGGATTGAAACGGGCCGTCTCATTCGGTCCTCCGGCTCGACGGGATGGGCCGGAGCATATCCTTGGCATTGAGTCCTGCGAACGAAGGAGCGTGACCCCCGATGGCGTTCACCGTCCCCGACCTCCCGTACGACTACAACGCGCTCGAGCCGCACATCGACGAGCAGACGATGCGGATCCACCACGACAAGCATCACCAGGCCTACGTCGACAACGCCAACAAGGCACTTGACGGCACGGAGTGGGCCGACCGGCCGGTCGAAGCCGTGCTCGCGCAGCTCGAGATCATCCCCGAGGACAAGCGCACGGCCGTTCGCAACAACGCCGGCGGCCACGCCAACCACTCGTTGTTCTGGACCAGCATGTCCCCGACGGGAGGCGGCTCCCCGTCCGGCGCCCTCGCAACGGCGATCACGGACGCATCGGGATCGTTCGACGCCTTCAAGGAGCAGTTCGCGGCGGCCGCCATGGGCCGGTTCGGCTCCGGCTGGGCCTGGCTCGTCTGGGACGGCACAGGTCTCGCAGTCAAGTCGACGCCGAACCAGGACAGCCCGATCATGGACAGCGAGGTGCCCCTCCTGGGCCTCGACGTCTGGGAGCACGCCTACTACCTGAACTACCAGAACCGGCGCGCCGACTACGTGGCCGCATTCTGGAACGTCGTCGACTGGGACGAGGTGGGCCGCAGGTACGACGCCGCCCGCTCCAGCTAGCGAGCGGCCTGCTCGCGTAAAGGGGGCACCTTGACGCTCCCCCGCCCGAGTGGTCGAGAAATCCGGCTCGGTGCTCCGCCCGTAGTCCAGGCGATGGACGTCGCACTGCGTTTGCCCTTGCCCCCGCCTGCGAGAACGGCGAGCATCCCCCGCGTGACCTTCGAGACGGCCACGGACGGCGAACTTCTCACCCTCGTGGGCGCGGGCGACCGCGCCGCGTTCGAGGAGCTGTACCGGCGCTTCGCGCGCCCGGTGCTCGGGCTGGCGCTCCGCCGACTCGGTGACCGTGGCCGCGCCGAAGACGCCACGCAGGAGGCGTTCGCATCCGTCTGGCGGTCGGCCCGCAGCTTCGATCCGTCGCGCGGCTCGGGTGCGCCGTGGCTCTATGCAGTCGCGCGCAATGCCATCGTCGACGGATTGCGGCGGACGCCCGAGCCCGTCGTCGAGCCGCCCGACACGCCGAGCGACGAAGCCGGGCCGCCGGAGCAGGCGGAGGCAGGCTGGGTCTCGTGGCGCGTCCATCGCGCGCTCGAGGTGCTGCCCCAGCACGAGCGGCCGATGATCGAGCTCGCCTACTGGGGCGGGCTCTCACAGAGCGAGATCGCGGAGTTCCTCCAGATCCCGCTCGGCACGGTGAAGACGCGGACGCGGAGCGCACTTGCTCGGCTCGCGGACGCATTGGAGAGTGAGCTCGCATGAGCGGACCGAACTTCGACGATCTCGTAGACCAGGACCTCGACCTGGAGGAGCGCGCTCGGCTCCGGCGGGTGCACGAGCTCCTGATCGCAGCAGGCCCGCCGCCCGAGCTACCGCCACGCCTCGCGTCCCCGCCACCCGAGCCGAAGGCGACGGTGATTCCTCTCAACCGAGGCCGGTGGCGCACGGCAGGTCTCGCCGCCGCAGCCGCGTTGCTGATCGCGTTCGGGGCCGGCTGGCTGTTCGGCAACCGCCACGGTGCTCTCGACATTCAGCGAACCGTGATGATGACCGGCGCGGGCGGAGCCCACGCGTCCCTTGCCGTCCTGCCCGCCGACTCCGCCGGCAACTGGTCGATGCGGATGATGGTCAGCGGCCTGCCGGCGCTCGGCCACCATCGCACGTACACCCTCTGGCTGACGAAGAAGGGCCAGCTCCAGGCGCCCTGCGGCACGTTCACTGTCGGCAAGGGCACGACCACGGTGCGCCTGAACGCACCCTACCGCCTCAGTGAGTATTCGGGCTGGGTCGTCGTCCAGAGCGGCACGACGAAGCCGGTCCTGAGGACACAGACGGTCTGACGACCGCGCTCCGGTCGAAGCGCTATCGTCGAGACCGTGACCGAGCACGTTCCGGCAGACGTGGTTCAGACGCAGTACGAGGACTTCATGCGTCACGTGTTCGCCACGGGCGTGCCGAAGGACGACCGTACGGGGACGGGAACCGTCAGCGTGTTCGGCCACCAGATGCGCTTCGACCTGAACCAGGGCTTCCCGCTGGTGACGACGAAGAGGGTGCACTTTCCGGCCGTCGCCTACGAGCTGCTCTGGTTCCTTCGGGGAGACAGCAACGTGCGCTGGTTGCAGGAGCAGGGAGTCACGATCTGGGATGAATGGGCCGACGAGACCGGCGAGCTCGGGCCGGTGTACGGCGTACAGTGGCGCAGCTGGCCCACCCCTGACGGGGGCCACGTCGACCAGATCGCCGAGGTCGTGCGTCTCCTGCGCGATGACCCCGATTCGCGAAGGATCGTCGTCAGCGCGTGGAACGTCGCAGAGCTCCCGCGCATGGCGCTCCAGCCCTGTCACGCGCTCTTCCAGTTCCACGTGTCGCGCGGAGGCGGTAGCGGGCGGGGCCGTCTCAGCTGCCAGGTCTACCAGCGAAGCGCAGACGTCTTCCTGGGAGTTCCGTTCAACATCGCCAGCTACGCGCTCCTGACGCACATGCTCGCGCAGCAATGCGACCTCGACCTCGGCGACCTCATCTGGACCGGCGGCGACTGCCACATCTACGACAACCATCGAGAGCAGGTGGAGGAGCAGCTTCGGCGGGACCCGTACGCGTTCCCCTCTCTCGTGTTGCACCGAAGGCCGCACTCGATCTTCGACTACGCGTTCGAAGACGTGGAGGTCGTCGGCTATCGCCACCACCCGGCCATCCGGGCGCCGGTCGCGGTGTGACGATCGCGCTCGTCGCCGCAATCGCACGCGGCGGCGTGATCGGCCGCGACAACACGATCCCGTGGCGCCTACCCGAGGATCTGGCGCACTTCAAGGTGCTCACGACCGGACATCCGGTCGTCATGGGGCGACGGACCTGGTGCTCGCTTCCCGATCGCTTCCGGCCGCTGCCCGACCGGCGCAACGTCGTTGTGACTCGCAATCCGGCCTGGCACGGCGAGGGCGCCGAGCGGGCCGCGTCGCTGGACGAGGCGCTCCAGCTGCTCGGCGGCGAGACTCGTCTCTTCGTCATCGGCGGTGCCGAGCTGTATGCGGCAGCACTTCCCGTTGCAGACGAGCTACTCCTGACGGAGATCGATGCCGACGTCGAAGGCGACACGTTCTTCCCGCCGTTCGACAGGGCGGCGTTCGGCGAGGTCTCGCGCGAGCGACACGTGTCCGCCGACGGCACGCCCTTCTCGTTCGTCGTCTACGTGCGACGAACGTGAGTCGTGCATTTGTCGGTACGTCTGGGTGGTCGTACCCGACATGGCGTCCGGCGTTCTATCCCGCCGGTGCGCGGACCGACGAGCTGCTCGGCCTGTACGCCGAGCGCCTCCCGGCCGTGGAGCTGAACGCGACCGGCTACCGCCTGCCCGCCGCCGAGCAGTTCGGCCGCTGGGCGGAGCAGGTGCCGACCGGCTTCCGCTTCGCCGTCAAGGCCCCTCGGCTGGTGCTCCGCAGCCCCGGGGTGGTCGCCGAGCGAGTGCGAGAGCTCGGTGAACGGCTGGGGTGCGTGCGGGTCGTCGTGGACAGCGCACGCGACGACGCTCTGTTCGAGCGGCTGCTCTCGGGTTTCGGCGGCACGAGGCTGGCCCTCGACCTTCGAGACGACTCCTGGGACGGAGTCGAGTCGCTGCTCGGCGACGAAACCGTTCGCGTCGGCGACATGGACGCGCACGCCGGTTGGCGCTACGTGCGCTTCCGCAACCCGCCGTACGACCGGCGGGCACTCGTGGCCTTCGCCAACCGGCTTCGCCCGCTCGTCGAGAGTAGCATCGACGTCTTCGGCTTCTTCCGCCACGAAGACGAGCCGACCGCTCCGAAAGCCGCGCTCGAGCTGCTCGCGCTGCTGTGCTAGTGGTCGCTCCGGTTGATTCGCGTCCTCATGCGGCGAGCACTTTGCCGGTGTATGTCCAGTTGAAGGGACGGGCGGTTTGGTTGTAGGTCTCGACGAAGGCGAGCATCTGCTGG
>JACXTT010002649.1_pt1 | contig 28183 bp, 31 predicted proteins | sample 9270951 | NCBI WGS metagenome assembly JACXTT01 (sample SAMN15532306, study PRJNA645909) | rock metagenome | isolation source: weathered quartz diorite | place: Puerto Rico | collected 2017-06-21 | reverse complement strand
ACCCGCTGCCGCGAGCGCGGAATCCCCGTCTACGTCGGAGGCATGTTCGAGGTCGGCGTGGGCCGCCTGCAGCTCCGGGCGCTCGCGGCGCTCGTGTCGCCCGACGGGCCGAACGACATCGCGCCGCTCGTCGGACCCGACCGCCCGAAGCGCCTCCCGGTGGAAGCGTCGCGGCCCGGCCTGGCCTAGGGGTGCCCTCACTCGCCGGCGCGACTGCGGAGCCCGAGCAGCACCAGCACGCAGCTGGCGATGATCGCCGGCGCCGAGGTCATGAGGCAGAGGTTCACGAGCGTCTCCCGCCAGGCGAGCCCGGCGTGCCCGGCGCCCGCGATCGGCGTCATCGAGCTGGTCCCGAAGAACGCCGCGAGGATCAGCGCCACCGTGCCGATCCACGCGCCGTAGAGCGCGAGCCAGAACGTCAGTGTCGTCGCACGCGGCGCCAGCCGGAGCTGCGTCCAGACCGCGCCCAGCGCGATCAGGAAGAGGCCGCTCATGAGGCCGCTCACGTGCGCGGAGAGCGCCAGACGTTCGCTCGTGAACGTGGGCACGGCCACGCCGAGCAGCAGCGAGGCGAGAAAGAGCAGGAACCCGTGACGGATCAGTCTGCGCTGCATGAGGGCCCCCTAGCACGATGGGACTAGTACCAACAGTGCATTGACCCCCCGAAGGCACGCCATCTAGACCTGGGGCCTCCAGGGATGGAGCTCCTCATCGCCGCCGTGCTGTTCCTCCGGCCGGCGCTCGCGCACTCGCAGCTCGTGACGACGACCGTCACCACGAGCACGACGCTCCTGCCCATCTGCCTCGACGACGCGGATTGCGACGACGACGGCGACAACTGCACCGACGAGGTCTGCGATGACAACGGCGAGTGCCAGCACCCGCCGGTGCCGGTGGACGAGCAGGCGTCGTGCGTCATCGACAACATCCGCGACATCGAGAGCGCGCCGCCCGCCCTGGCGTGCGCCGGCGCCTGCCGCTGCGCGAGCCTCGGCCCGCTGCTCGACCGCGCGGACGGGCTCATCCAGGCGTCGCTCGACGCGAACACGGTGGCCGGGTGCCGCCACCTGCTGCACGCTGTGCGGCGCACGGCGCGGCGCCTGCGCCGGCGCGTCGATCGCCTGGCCGCCTCCGGCTGCCTCGCGCCGGTCGACCGCGCCACCCGCATCGACGACCAGCTGACGAACCTGATCGAGCGCGTGCCGCGGCTTGTGGCCGAGGGGTACTGCTCGTTCTGAGCTTGGACCGCGGGCGAGCGCGTGCTAGCAGGCGCGCGTGCCCTTCGTGGAGTTCGCCGCCGCGGGGCTCTGCCTGCCCGGCGGCCGCGTCCTGCTCGACGCGCTCTCGCTGGCGGTCGAGGAGGGCGAGACGCTGGCCGTCATCGGGCGGAGCGGCTCCGGGAAGACGACGGCCTTGAAGCTGGTGAACGCGCTCCTCCTGCCGACCTCGGGCGAGGTGCGCGTCGACGGGCGGGCGACGACGACCTGGGATGCGATCCGGCTCCGGCGCCGCACGGGCTACGTGATCCAGGAGGTGGGCCTCTTCCCGCACCTCACGGTGGCGCGGAACGTCGGCCTGGTCCCCGAGCTGGAGGACTGGCCGCGCGAGCGCATCGCGGTGCGCGTCGAGGAGCTGCTGGCGCTGGTCGGCCTCCCGGCCACGGAGTTCGCCGCGCGCTATCCCCACCAGCTCTCGGGCGGCCAGCGCCAGCGGGTCGGCGTGGCGCGCGCGCTGGCCGCGGATCCGCCGCTCCTCTTGCTCGACGAGCCCTTCGGCGCGCTCGACCCGATCACGCGCGCGGAGCTGCAGCGGGAGTTCCGCGCCCTGCAGGGACGGCTCCGGAAGACGGCGATCTTCGTCACCCACGACATGCGCGAGGCGGCGCTGGTCGGCGACCGGATCGCGCTCCTCGCGGGCGGGCGGCTGGTGGCGTCGGGACCGTTCGCCGCCCTCCGCGAGAGCCGCGATCCCGCGGTGCGCGCGTTCCTGGAGGCGTGATGCTGCGCGAGGTCCTGGCCGAGACGGGCACGCACGTGATGCTGGTGGGCGTGTCCATCCTGGTCGCCTCCGCGATCGGCATCCCGCTGGGCGTCGTGCTGACGCGCCGGCCGGGCTGGAGCCGCATCGTGCTCGGCCTGGCGGGCGTGCTGCAGACGATCCCGAGCCTCGCGCTCTTCGGCTTCCTCATCCCCGTGCCGACGATCGGCGGCATCGGCACGCGGACGGCGCTCATCGCGCTGACGCTCTACTCCCTCCTCCCCGTGCTCCGGAACACGGTGACCGGCATCGCCGGCGTCGACCCGGCGATCCGCGAGGCGGGACGCGGCATGGGAATGACCGACCGGCAACTCCTCTGGCGGGTCGAGCTGCCGCTCGCCGCGAGCGTCATCATCGCCGGCGTGCGCGTCGCGACGGTGATCGGCATCGGCGTGGCGACCATCGCGGCCGCGATCGGCGCCGGGGGTCTCGGCGTCTTCATCTTCCGCGGCGTGGCGATGGTGGACAACCGCACGATCCTGGCCGGCGCGCTCCCCGCCGCCGCGCTCGCGGTGGCGGCGGAGCTGGGGCTCGGGGTGGTGGAGCGCCGGGTGAGGCCGCCGCGGTGAGGTGGGTCGCAGGCCTCTGCCTCCTCGCGGCGTGTGGCCGCGCCGGGGACGCCATCGTCGTCGGCTCCAAGAACTTCACCGAGCAGCGCATTTTGGGCGAGCTCCTGGCGCAGACGGTCGAGTCGGTGGGGCTCCCGGCGAAGCGCCGTCTCGACCTGGGCGGCACCTTCGTCTGCGACGCGGCGATCCGCGCCGGGCAGATCGACATGTACGTCGAGTACACGGGCACGGCGCTGGCGGCGATCCTGAAGGAGCAGGCGGGACCGTCGGACCGGGCGGCGGTGCTCGAGCGCGTGCGCGCGGCATACGCGAAGGACGGGCTCGCGTGGACGGCGCCGTTCGGGTTCGACAACACGTTCGCGCTCGTCGCCCGCGGAGACGTCGGCGCCCGGACGATCTCCGACGCGGTCCCCATGGCGCGCGACTGGCGGGCGGCGTTCGGCTACGAGTTCAAGGAACGGGCGGACGGGTATCCCGGGCTCGCGAGGACGTACGGCCTCGCGTTCAAGGAGATCCGGATCATGGATCTCGGGCTCCTCTACCGGGCGCTCGTCGATCGGCAGGTGGACGTGGTGGCGGGCAATGCAACCGACGGGCAGATCGAGAGCCTGAAGCTCAGGGTGCTGGAGGACGACCGGCGGTACTTTCCGCCGTACGAGGCGGTGCCGGTGGTGCGGAAGGTGGTGATGGAGAGGTATCCGCAGCTCGCCCAGGCGCTCGGGCGTCTCGCGGGCACCATCTCCGCGGAGATGATGCGGCGGATGAACTACGGGGTGGACGGTGCGCATCGTGCGCCCGCCGAGGTCGTCCGGGACTTCCGCCAGCCCTCGCCATAGCTCCCGGCGGGGGCGACGGTGAGCCGCGATGCGACAGCTGTCGTTCGTCGAGCCCGGTGTCGTCCGCTGGGAGGAGGTCCCGGACCCGCGCATCGAGACGCCCGACGACGCGCTCGTCCGTCCGCTCGTGGTGACGACCTGCGATCTGGACCACGCGATCGTCCACGGCCGCGCGCCCTTCCCCGGGCCCTTTCCGCTGGGCCACAAGTTCGTGGCCGAAGTCGTCGACATGGGCCGCCCCGGCGCCGAGTGAGAGCCTTGACCGCGCAGCGCCGCGAGGAATAGTCCGCTCATGAAGCGGATCCCGCTGCTCCTCCTCCTGCTCGCGGGAACGGTCCTGGCCGGCGAGACGGTCGGCTACCGGATCGCCGGCGACTACGTCGAGGGGTGCGCCTGCCGCCTCGTCTGTCCGTGCGATCTCGGGGAGGACGCCGCCGCGATGAAGGGCTGCCAGGCGACGTTCGTCTGGCACATCGAGAAGGGCCAGTACGGCGAGGTGAATCTGGACGGGCTCACGATGATCGGCATGATCCTCAAGCCGGAGAAGAACTACGGCGCGGCCGTCGGGAAGATGGAATGGGGGCTCTACCTGGACGCGCACGCGGACGCGAAGCAGCGCGCGGCGCTCGCGACGGTCTTCAAGGCGCGGTACGGGAGCCAGTTCGCCACGCTCCGCGGGCCGAAGCCGGTCTCCATCGCGTTCACGAAGACGGCGTCCGACGCCGAGGGACTCGCCGACGAATACCTGGTCGAGATCCCGCACACGCTGTCCCTCAAGAATGCCGCATTCAAGGACGAGTACGGCAAGCGAACCGTGCGCCTCAACTCCCCCGGCGCGATGATCCCCACCTATTACTACGCCAAGGCCGTGCACCACACCTACCGCGACGAGGACTGGAAGACCTCCTGGGATTTCGCGGGCCGGCAGTCGTTCTACGGGAAGTTCGACTACGGGAAGTAGGGATCGGGCCAGCTTCCGAGACTCTCCGGCGCCCGCAGCACTCCTTGCGAGGCGCACCCGGTTTGCGTCGGACGACACAATTTTCTTGACAGGGGAAGGCCCCGTTCGTTATGTCGTCGCCCAGCGGGTGTCTGCGCTGAGAGCTTGCAAGGTAGACAACCGCCGGGGGACCCGATGCGCGCTCTGAATGCCTGGCTCGGAACGCTGGGGCTCGTGTGTGCCCTGACCCTGGGGGCGCCGGTGGCCGCGGAAAGCGCCACGCTCGTGGGGTGGTGGCCGTTCGAGGGGTCCGCCGACGACCTCACCGGGAATTTCGCCGCGACCACCCTGTCCGGTGCCACGCTCGGGAACGGGCAGCTCGCGGTCTCCGCCGCGAGCGGCTCGTTCGCGCGCACGGGCCACTACGGGGGCCCGACGCTCGGGGCCAAGACGCTGGTGACCTGGGTGTATCTCGACAGCCTCACGGACAACGGCGGCTCGGCGCTCACCATCGAGAAGCAGTCGGGAACCGTCTTCGACGCCGTCGTCTATGCCGAACGGGAAAACTTCAAGTGGATGGCGGGGAGCGATACCTTCACCCGCACCGAGAACCCGCCGCAGCAAGGAACGCTCGAGGGGTCGAACCCGGCGACGCTGGTGAAGATGGCGATCGTCTACGGGGCCGACAACTCGATCACGATCTACCGCAACGACGTCCTCTACAGCACCTACACGAAGGGGACGCTCATCTCGTACCCCGGCGGCTCCGATACCGAGGCGCTGTTCGGATTGCGCCACAGCGCGGCCAACCCGGGCAATCGCAATCTCTCGGGACGCATCGAGGAAGCGCGCCTGTACGATGGGGCCATGACCGCCACCGAGATCGCGGCGCTGACCCCGGTCATCTGCAGCGACGGCGATCCCTGCACCACCGACACCTACGATCCACTCACCGACACCTGCTCGCACACCAGCGTCTGCCCGTGTGCGGTCAACCAGTGCGCGCCGCAGCCGTCGGGCATGGTGAGCTGGTACGCGATGGAAGGCTCGGTCAATGACCGGCTTCGGCGCGAACAACCCCTCCGGCTCGGCGAACGTGAGCTTCGTGGCCGGGAAGGTCGGGCAGGGAGCGGCGATCGGGTCCGGTGGATTCATCGACATCCCGGATTCGCCGAGCCTCCAGCTCCAGCAGCTCACGCTCGACGCGTGGGTGAGGCCGGATGGGCCTGGCCCGAACGACGACACCCCGGGGAGCTGCATCATCACGAAGAACATCGACATCAACAACGTCTCCGTCCAGCTGAACTGGACCACGGAGAGCGGCGGTCGCTTCCGTCTCGGCTTCTCCGGCGGCGTGATCTCCTCCGCCGATGCGTTCCCGGCTGGCGCGTTTTACCACGTGGCGGGCACCTACGATGGGGCGACCTACCGCCTCTACGTGAACGGCGCGCCCGAGGGCTCGCAGGCGGTGGTGCAGACGATCAGCTACAGCTCGGTCCCCTGGGTGATCGGCGCCAACAATCCGTCGGCACGCGGCGGCGGCTACCCGCGAACCTTCAACGGTGTCATCGACGAGGCCGAGATCATCGGCCGCGCGCTGTCCGATTGCGAGGTGACCGCCCTCTACGCCGCGGGCAGCGCGGGCAAGTGCTTCTGCGGCAACGGCGTCACGGAGACGGGCGAGCAATGCGACGACGCCAACACGATCAACGGCGACGGCTGTGACAACAACTGCACCTTCACCGCCTGCGGCAACGGCATCACCACGGCGGGAGAGCAGTGCGACGACGGCAACACCACGAACGGGGACTGCTGCTCCGCGACGTGCCAGGCCGAGGCGAGCGGCAACCCCTGTCCGGACGACGGCAACCCCTGCACCACCGAGGCGTGCGACGGCGCGGGCGCCTGCGTGCATGCTGCCGGCAACCCCGGGGCGCTCTGCCGCCCCACGGCGGGTGATTGCGACGTCGCCGAGACGTGTGACGGGACGAGTCCGACGTGCCCGCCCGATGGCTTCCAGTCCTCGAGCGTCGAGTGCCGCGCCTCGCTGGGCGCGTGCGATCCCGCCGAGCACTGCCCGGGGAACGGGCCGACCTGCCCCGACGATGCGAAGAGCACCGCCGAATGCCGGGCGGCCGTCGGCCCCTGTGACGCGCCGGAGAGCTGCGACGGCGTGAACAACGACTGCCCGGCCGACATGCTCCGGCCGGCGACCTTCCCGTGCCGCCTTTCCGCCGGCGCCTGCGACCTGACGGAATTCTGCACCGGGACCGGAATCGCCTGTCCCGGAGACGCGAAAAGCACCGCCGTGTGCCGACCTGCCGCCGGCGCCTGCGACGTCCCCGAGAGCTGCGACGGCGTTTCGAACGCGTGTCCCGCCAACGCCTTCGTTCCCAACGGGACGGGCTGCAACGACGGCAACGCCTGCACGAGTGGCGATCAGTGCAGCGGCGGCGTCTGCGTCGGGGCGGCGGTGTCGGACGGCACGTCCTGCAACGACGGGAACTCCTGCACGAGCGGCGATCAGTGCATCGGGGGCATCTGCGGCGGCGGCCCGCGGCCGGATGGGGCGGCGTGCGACGACGGGAACGTCTGCACCACCGGGGACACCTGCGCCGGGGGGATCTGCGCGGGCAGCCCGATCGGCGATGGGACACCCTGCAGCGACGGGAACGCCTGCACGAGCGGGGATCAGTGCATCGGCGGCAACTGCACGGGCACGGCCCTGCCCGATGGCACGTCGTGCAACGATCCGAGCCCCTGCATGAGCGGTGGTCAGTGTACCGCGGGCGTCTGCGATGCCTCACCGCGCCCGAACGGCGCGCCGTGCAACGACGAGAACGCGTGCACCGGCAACGATCAGTGTCTCGGGGGGACCTGCGCCGGCGCGCCGGTGGCCGAGGGCACGGCGTGCGACGATGCCAGGCCGTGCACGATGGGTGATCAATGCCACAACGGTGTGTGCAACGGCGTGCCGCAACCGGACGGCACGCTCTGCGACGATGCGAATTCCTGCACCCGGGATGACCAGTGCGAGGGTGGCGCGTGCACCGGCACTCCAGTCGCCGACGGTAGGCCGTGCAGCGACGGAAGATCCTGCACGAGCGGCGATCAATGCAGTCAGGGCGTCTGCGTCGGCACTCCGGTCGGCGACGGCACGCCATGCAGCGACCGGAACCCCTGCACGACCAACGACCAGTGCGCGGCCGGCGTTTGTCGCGGCGCCCCGGTCGCCGACGGCACCGCGTGCAGCGACAATTGCACGACCGGGCAGTGCGCCACAGGCGTGTGCGAGGGCGCCCCGAGCCCCGACGGGACGCCGTGCAATGATACGAGCGTCTGCACGCGAAACGACGCGTGCACCAACGGCGTCTGCATCGGCGAGCCGGGCTGCATCGACCACTACCTCTGCTACAAGACGAAGGTGACCCAGGTCTCCCAGCTGCCGACGGTCACCCTGCACGACGAGTTCGAGACCACGCAGGCCACCGTGGTGCGGCCGAAGGATCTCTGCCTCCCCGCCGACAAGAACAGCGAGGGCGTCCAGGACTCCGTCACGCACGAGCAGGCGTACCCGATCAAGCAGTCGACGAGGCCTACACCGCAGACCTTCTCCGCGACGGATCAGTTCGGGACGCTCCAGGTGAGCACCTCCAAGCCCAGCCAGCTGTTCGTCCCGACGAACAAGGGGCTCGGCGCGGCCCCGCCCCCGCCCGCGCTCGGGGTGGAGGATCACTACAAGTGCTACAAGATCAAGACGTCGCCGTTCCCCAAGGGGACGCAGGCCACCGTCGACGACCAGTTCCAGACGGCGCGGCTCTACGACGTCGGGAAGCCGAAGCAGTTCTGCAACCCGGTCGACAAGAACGGGGAAGGGATCGAGCACGCGCTCGATCATCTCCTCTGCTACCAGGTGAAGCCGGCGAAGGGACAGGCGAAGTACGCGCCCGTCGTGGGCCAGATATTCCTGGAGAACCAGTTCGGCTCGGGCCGGGTCGATACAATCAAGGAAGATCTGCTCTGCGTGCCGTCGACGAAGACGCCGTGAGCCGCTAGCGGATCTCGACCGTCCCCGTCTCGACCGCCTCCGGCGTCCGCTCGGACCGCGGTCCGCAGGTGTGGAGCACGAGCTTCGCCCGGATCGCCTCGTGCGCACCGAGCACGCGCACCGTGCCGCCCGACGCCTGGACTTCCGTGCATCCGTCGCGCTCGGGTCCCGTCCCGGCGGCCGTGACGGCGAGCGGCTCCCCCTCCCCCGGCACCAGCTGCGCGTCCCGCGCCACCCACACCGGCGGCACCGTCATCGCGTGCAGCGCCACCACGATCGCTTCTCCCCTCGCGTAGCGGTCGTACTCGGTCCGCGCGAAGAGGCGCGCATTCCCCGCCGAGAGATTCTCCTCGACGCGCGACGTCGCGGGCTCCCAGAACCGCGGCCGCCCCACATCTATATGCAAGAAGCCGTCCTTGGCGTAGTACCCGGCACCGCAGCATCCCATCGCGCGCACCTTCATCCACAGGGGACGGAGCACCTTCCGCGGGAACGCGACGTCCGCCGCAAGCCCCTCGGTGTGCAGCGACCCGCCCGCCGCCTTGACGCCCTGGGCTCTCAGCCCCTCGTTGTAGTCGGGACTCCGGTACCCCGACATCAGCGTGAGCGGTCGGACGCCCGACGCCTTCTGCACCCAGCTCAGCACCTCGATCAGGCGGAGCGACGCCTTCCCGTCGCCGGTATCGCCCTCCGAGCGGAAGGCGCGACGGATGCGCGCGATCGCGGCGTCGTCGTACGTGCCGTCAGGGCGCCGGTAGCGCACGTCGGCGCGCTCGTGCGTGTGCGCGTTCACCAGCGCCAGCGTGCCGTCGCCCATGACGAAGAAGCGCTGGAGCGGCGCTGCCCACGCGCCCGACGCCGCCACCACCACCGCCGCCACCCCGAGGAGCCTCACCGCACGAAGGCCTCCGCCCGGCGCGCGAGCGCGTCGCCGATGCGCACGCGGTGCATCGCCATCATCTCCGCGGGGAGCCGCTCCGGGTCGAACCAGCCCAGCTCCAGCGACTCGTGGTTCGGGGCGAGCGTGCCGCCGACGATGCGGCACTCGAAGCTCGAGCTGACGTAGTGGATCACGTTGCCGTCGGGGTAGGTGACCACCTGCCCGTTCGCGGGGAGCGAGTAGACCCCCACCAGGCGGAGCGGCGTCACCTCGAGGCCCGTCTCCTCCCGCACCTCGCGCACCACCGCCTCGCTCACCGACTCGCCCGGCTCGACGCTGCCGCCCGGAAGACCCCAGAGGCCGTTGTCGGAGCGGCGCTGGAGGAGGAGCCCCTCGGCGGTGAGGATGATCGCCGACACGCCGGGGCGGATCTCCATGGCGGCGCACTGTAGGGTCGGCGCGCGCGGCTGGCAAGCGCGGGGGCGAGTGGAGTAGACGGGCGGCCATGGCGGACATCACGTGGAGCTTCGGCGGCAAGGTCGCGCTGGTGAGCGGCGGTGCATCGGGCATCGGGCGCGCGGCGGCCGCGGAGTGGGTCGCCGCCGGGGCGCGCGTCGCCGTCTTCGATCAGAGCCCGGAGCGGCTGGCGGAGACGGCCGACGCGCTCGGGCGCGGGGCCGTGCTCACCATCGAGGGTGACGTGAGTGACGCCGACGACTGCGAGCGGGCGGTGAGGGAGACCGTCGCGCGCTTCCAGCGCGTCGACATCCTCCTCAACTCGGCCGGCACCGGGGCGATGGGACGCGTCTGGGAGCTGGAGCCGCTCCTCTGGGACCGCGTGCTCGCCGTGAACCTCCGCGGCACCTTCCTCCTCACGCGCGCCGCCAGCCGCTGGATGGTCGAGCAGAAGCGCCCGGGCCGCATCATCAACATCGCCTCCACCAACGCGAGCGTCCCGACCGCCGGACACGGGCCGTACTGTGCCTCGAAGGCGGGCGTCGTCGCCTTCACGCAGGTGGCCGCGCTCGAGCTGGCGCCGCACCGGGTGACCGTCAACGCGATCGCGCCCGGCCCCGTCGACACCAACCTCACCGCCCCGCTCTTCGCCATGCCCGGCGCGCGCGAGGAATTCGTTCGCTTCGTGCCGCTCGGACGGATCGGCCGTGCGGACGACGTCGCGCAGGCGATCCTGTTTCTCTCCTCCGAGGCAGCCGAGTGGGTGACCGGGCAGTGCTTCTACGTCGACGGCGGGCAATCGATGGTGGCGCTGCCGCCGTACATCGACCTGGTGGAGCGGCTGCTGGGACAGAAGATGTAGTCGCGCGTACTCTGATGCGATGTATGTGCCCCGCCTCGCCGCAGCTCCTTCCTCCCACTAACGTCCGCCTTTCCTGCTGCGCGCCGTGGTTGGAAACGGCGGGTCGGTGTGGCAATGAAGGTGCGGGAGGTGATCCGTCTGATCGAGGACGACGGCTGGCGCCTCATCGTCACTCGGGGTGATCATCGACAGTTCAAGCACCCATGGAAGCGTGGGCGCGTCACCATCAGCGGTCATCCTGGCGACGACATGCCGAAGGGAACGTTGGCATCAGTGCTGCGCCAGGCGGACATACGGCGAGGAAGGTCATGAGGCGACTTCAGTACCTGGTCCGGATCGACAAGGACCCCGATAGCAACTGGGGCGCCTCGGTGCCCGATCTTCCGGGCTGTGTGGCGACGGGGAAGACGGTGGACGCGGCGCTGCGGCGCATCGAACGCGCCCTCGCCATCCATCTCGCAGGATTGCGCGCCGACGGTCGGCGGCCACCGCAGCCGAGGCAGCGTTCCGTGACGCCTCGACAGTCGGCGGGGCGGGTTCGTTTCTACGCCACGGTCCGCGTGGCGGCGTAGATGGCGGCGCTCACCGCCTTTCGCCACCTGGCCCTCAGATCCCGCGACCTCGCAGCGACCGAGCGCTTCTACTGCGACGTCCTCGGGCTCGAGATCGCCTTTCCGCACGCGGGCATGCTCTTCCTGCGGACACCCGCCGGGGACGATCTCCTGAACTTCATCGAGACGCGGCGGCCCTTCAGGGCGAAGGCGGGCGGGTTCGACCACTTCGGCTTCCACGTGCCGCACGCGCGCTGGGCGAGGACGCTGGCGGCGCTCAGGCGTGCCCGGGTGAGGATCACCGGCCGGCGTGGCCGCACCTCCATCTACATCCGCGATCCGAACGGGTACACGGTCGAGCTCTACCGCGACTGACGTCAGTCGGCGCGGCGCTTGCTGCCGAAGTCGATGGTGCTGAGATGCATGCCGCCGTCGACGCCGATCGCCTCGCCGGTGATCGAGGCGGCGGCGGGCGAGGCGAGGAACGCGACCAGCGCCGCCACCTCGTCGGGCTCGACCAGGCGCCCCGCGGGCAGGATCGCGAGCCAGCGCTCCATCACCTCGGGCGGCATGGCGCGCACCTGCTCCGTCGCCACCAGGCCCGGAAGGACCGCGTTGGCGGTGATGCCGTGGCGGGCGTTCTCGGCGGCGAGGGTGAAGATCATGCCGATCACACCCGCCTTGGTCGCCGAGTAGGCGACCTGGCCGGGGAGGCCGCTCCGCGCCGCGGCGCTGGAGATGACGACGATGCGTCCGAAGCGGCGCTCGCGCATCCCGGGGAGATACGCCTGCACGGTGCGGAAGGCGCCGGTCAGGTTCACGTCGACGTCGCGCTGCCACTGCTCGGGCCGCATGCGGTGCGCCGGCGCGATCGTGGTGGTGATGGCCGCGTTCGCGACGCAGACGCCGACCTCGCCCAGGTCGGGAAAGGGGTCGCGCGCCACGTCCAGGCGGAGGTCGCAGCCGGGGGAGACGTCGGCGGTCACCACCTCGAGGCCGTCGGCGGCGAGCCGCCGGGCGATCGCGGCGCCGAGCCCGCGCGCCGCGCCGGTGACCAGCGCCTTCATGCGGCCGTCACTCGTAGCGCAGCGCCGCGATGGGGTCGAGACGCGCCGCGCGGCGCGCCGGGTAGTAGCCGAAGAAGATGCCGATCGCACCGGCGACCACGAACGCCCCCGCCGCCGCGGGTGCGGAGAGGAGCGTCGGCCAGGCCGCGAGGCGCGCGATGAGCTGCGTCACCCCGATGCCGAGCACCACGCCGACCGCGCCGCCGACCAGGCTGAGCGCCGTCGCCTCGACCAGGAACTGGAGCAGGATGTGGCCCGCGCGCGCGCCCACGGCGAGCCGGACGCCGATCTCGCGCGTCCGCTCGGTCACCGACACGAGCATGATGTTCATGATGCCGATGCCGCCGACCAGCAGCGAGACGGACGCGATGCTGAGCAGTAGGTTGGCCATCACCTGGCTGGCACTCTTCGACGCCTCGGCGACCTCGCCCAGGTCGCGGACGGTGAAGTCGTCCTCCTGGCCGGGCGGCGTGCGGTGGCGCTCCTTCAGGAGCGCGCGCACCTGCCGCTCGGCCTCGGGGATCAGGTCGGCCGTGGCGGTGGTGGCCCAGACCATGTCGACCGTGCCCAGGATCTGCGTGCCGAGGACGCGCCGCTCGGCGGTGGAAAAGGGCATGATGATGACGTCGTCCTGATCCTGGCCCCAGCCCGTCTGTCCCTTCCGCGCCAGCACGCCGATCACCTGGAAGGGGACGTTCTTCACCCGGATGGTCGCGCCGATCGGATCCTCGCCGCCCTCGAAGAGGTGATCGACCACCGTCTGCCCGAGGAGCGCGACCGGCGTGGCGCCCGCCTCCTCCTTCTCGTCGAAGAAACGTCCCGCGCTGACCGGCCAGTCGCGCACCGCGGGGTAGGACGCCGTGGTCCCCTGCGCCGACGTGGACCAGTTCTGGTTGCCGTAGACGGCCTGCACCACCTGGCGCTTCACCCACGTGATCTCGGCGATCGCCGGGCAGTCCCGCTGGACCGCCGCCGCGTCCGCCACGGTGAGGGTCGACGCCGCGCCCCAGCCCGAGCGCACGCCGTTGGCGGTGGTGGCGCCGGGGATGATCATCAGGAGATTGTTGCCGAGGCTCTGGATCTGCTGCTGCACGGCGGCGTCGGCGCCGCGGCCGACGCTCACCATGGCGACCACGGCGGCGACGCCGATGATGACCCCGAGCATCGTGAGCGTGGAGCGAAGCAGGTTCCGGCGGAGCGCGCGGAGCGCGGTGATGACCGTCATCCACAGCAGGTTCATGCTTGCCTCACCTCCATCGCCAGCCGGGACGGCTCGTGGGCGACGTCCGAGACGATGTGCCCGTCGCGGAAGGTGATGATGCGTTCGGTGTAGTCGGCGATGTCGGGCTCGTGGGTCACGAGCACGATGGTGACCCGCTGCTCGCGGCGGAGCCGGAGGAGCACTCCCATGATCTCGAGGCTCGACTCGGTGTCGAGGTTGCCGGTCGGCTCGTCGGCGAGGAGCACCGCGGGGCGGTTGGCGAGCGCGCGCGCGATCGCCACGCGCTGCTGCTGGCCGCCGGAGAGCTGGCTCGGCTGGTGGTGCTCGCGGCCGCGGAGCCCGACCGCGGCGAGCAGCGCCTCGGCGCGCCGGCGCTGCTCGTCGAAGGGTACGTTGGCGTAGATCATGGGGAGGGCGACGTTCTCGAGTGCGCTCGTCCGCCCGAGCAGGTTGAAGTTCTGGAAGACGAAGCCGATCTTCCGGTTGCGGATCGCGGCGCGCTCGTCGGGCGAGAGGGTCGAGACGTCGACGCCGTCCAGCCGGTAGGTGCCGCGCGTCGGCTGGTCCAGGCAGCCGACCAGGTTCATGCACGTCGACTTGCCCGAGCCCGAGGCACCCATGATGGCGAGGAACTCGCCGGCGCGGATGTCGAGCGACACGCCGCGGAGCGCGCGCACCTCGACGTCGCCCAGGTGGTAGACCTTCCACACGTCGCGGAGCTGGATCAGCGGCCGCATGGCTAGAAGCGCCGCGGCCCGGCGAAGCCGGGCGGACGCGCCTGCGAGGCGGCGTCCGGCATCTCGCGGCGGATGCCGATGATGACCTTGTCGCCGTCCTTGAGATCGCCGCCCAGGAGCTCGGCGTGCTGGGCGTCGCGGATGCCGACCTTCACCTCGACCTTCCGGGGCTCGCCGTCGCCGCCGAGGACGTAGACGACACTCTCCTCCTTCCGGCTGGTCGGAGCCGGCGCGCCCTCGGGACGGAAGCGGAAGGCGCGCGCCGGGAGGCGCAGGACCTGATCGCGCCGGGCGGTGGTGACCGCGACGTTGGCGGTCATGCCGGGCTTCAGCTCGAGCTTCGGGTTGTCGACGGCGATCACGACGTCGTAGGTGACCACGTTCTGCACCGTGATGGGCGCGTTCCGCACCTGCGCCACGGTGCCCTCGAAGGGCTGGCCGGGATAGGCGTCGACGGTGAAGGTCGCCGCCTGCCCCTGGCTCACGCGGCCCACGTCCGACTCGCTCACGTTGGTGTCGACCTGCATCTTGGTCAGGTCCTCGGCGATGAGGAAGAGGGTCGGCGTCTGGAAGCTCGCCGCCACCGTCTGGCCGACGTCGACGTTCCGCGCCACCACGACGCCGTCCACGGGCGAGAGGATGTCGGTGTAGCGGAGGTTGATCTGCCCCTCCTCCAGCGACGCCTGGGACTGCTGCACGCCCGCCTGATCGAGCGCCAGCTGCGCCACCGCCTGGTCGTAGTTGCTCTTCGCGGTGTCGAGGTCGTTCTGCGCGATCAGGTTCTTCCCGAGGAGCGCCCGGTTCCGCTCGAGGAGGAGCTTCTTCAGCTCCAGGTCGGCCTGGTCCTTCTGCACCTTGGCCTTCGAGTTGGCGAGGTTGGCCTCCGCCTCGCGCACCTTCACGGCGAACGGCGCCGGATCGATCTTCGCCACCCGCTGCCCCTTCTTCACCGGCGAGTTGTAGTCGACGTCGATCGCCTGGATGGGCCCCGAGACGTAGGTGCCCACCTGGACGGTGGTGACCGGGTTCACGGTGCCGGTGGCGGTGACCGTCTGCTCGACCGGCCCGCGATCGACGGGGCCGGTGACGTACTCGGGAGGCGGCGCGCTCGTCTCGGCACGGTAGATCCAGTACGCGATGGCGAGGGCGACGAGCGCGCCCGCGATGAGCGCGACGCGGGGCACGCCGCGGCGCGCGCGGGGCGTCGGCACCGGCTCTTCCAGGACGTGCAGGTCTTCGGCATGCGTGCTCAACGGTCCCTCCTCAGTCGGTGGCGAAGCGGTGCGCCGTGGCGCGCTCGACGCTGGCAAGCGCGACCCGGTAGTTGGACAGCGCCTGCACGCGGCTGGCCTCGGCGCTCGCCTCCGCCTGCTGCGCATCGACCAGCTCGATGATAGTCCCGACGCCGGTCGCGTAGCGGCCGTCGGCCAGCGTCAGGTCCTCGCGCGCCGACTGGAGCCCCTTGTCGGCCACCACGATGCTCTCGGTGGCCTGGCCGAGGTTCAGCACCGCCTGCCGCACCTCGAGGGTCACCGTCTGTCGCTCCGCGTCCTCGGTGAAGCGGAGGTTGTCCAGGTTGGCGCGCGCCTCGCCGAGCTGCGCGCGCGTGAGCCCGCCGTTGAAGACGGAGAGGTTGGCGGTCGCGCCGAAGGACCAGTTCTCCTGGAGCGGATACCGGGCGCCCGACCAGTTGTAGGCGCCGTTCCCCGTCACGTGGGGGAGGTAGTCCTTCTGTATGGCCGAGATGCGCTCACTCCCGGCGCGCTCCTGCGCCACCAGGCTCCTGAGCTCCGGCCGGTTGGCGTAGGCCATGTCCAGCGCCTGGGTGTCGCTGACCTGTACGCGCGGTTCCTCCAGCGAGTCGACGATGTCGAAGTCGAGCGGCCCCATGAGGCCGAGCGCGTCGCGCAGCGTCTCGCGCGCCAGCGCGACGTTGTTCCGCGCCGTCACGCGCGCGAGCTCGGCGCTGGCGAGCTGCACCTGCGCGTGGGTCACGTCGAAGCGCGGCGCGAGCCCGACGTCGAAGCGGCCCTGCGCCAGCTGGACATGCTTCTCGTTCTGCGCCACCGTCTCCTCGGCGACGTCGCGCAGCCGGTAGGCGGCGAGGAGCCCGAAGTACGCCTGCTGCACGTTGAACACCACCACGTCGTGCTGCGTCTGCTCGTCGGCGGCGAGCGAATCGGCGGACGCCTGCGCGGCATGGATCAGCGCCAGGTTCTGCCCGAAGTCGAAGAGCACCTGCGAGAGCGCGACGCCGGTGGTGTAGAAGTCGAAGGTGGCGGCCCGGCCGCGCGCGTTGCCGCCGGTCAGCGAGGACTGGCTCGCGTGGCGGCGGGTGGCCTGGTAGCTGGCGTTCACCTGCGGGAGGTATGCGGCCGTCGTCTCCCACACGCGCTCGCGTCCGGCCGCGACCGTGGCGCCCGCGGCCTTCAGCGTCGGCTGCTGGCGGAGCGCGATCTCGATGCACTCGGCGAGCGTCTTTCGCGGGACGGCGTCCTCCGCGAGGGCACCGGTGGCGACGGCGAGCGCGGCGAGGACGGCCAGGACCCGCGTCACCGCTTCCTCCGCCGGCGGCCCCCGGCCAGGACGCGCAGGCCCGCGGGCGTGCCGACCCCGCGCATGAAGATGCCCACGATGGCCGCGACGAGGTCCTGGAGCCGGTCGCTCCGGACCCGGTAGCGGTTGGCGCCGCGGATCATGCCGAAGAGCATCTCGGCCGCGATGCGCGCGTCGACGCGGCGCACCTGGCCCGCGGCGATGGCCCTCTCGATCGTGTGCGTCACCAGGAGCGCTAGCTGCTCGCGCTGGCGGAGCCACTCGCGCGCGTCGCCGTCGCGCTGGGGCTCGAGGCGGTTGATGAGCGCGAAGAAGAAGCGCCGGTCCCAGAAGTAAGAGAGCGTCCGGTGCACGATGCGCTCGATCTTCTGCGCCGGCGCGTCGTCGGCCTCGAGCGCGGCCTGGAGCTCGGCCCGCAGGCGCGCGATGCCCTCGAAGACGACGGCCAGGTAGAGGGCGCGCTTGCTGGGGAAGTGGCGGTAGAGCGTGCCCTTGCCGACGCCGCATGCCTCCGCGACCTGATCCATCTGCACCTCGTGGAACTCGTGGCGGGTGAAGACGGTCTCGGCCGCGCGCAGGATCTCGTCGCGCAGGCCCGCGATCGGCGGGCGGCCCCGACGCCGGGGGGCGAGGAAGGGAGCGGGGACCGACATGGCGAATTACTGACCGGTCCGTCAGAAACTGCCGGGGGCGCCGCCGCCTGTCAAGCGCCGCGGTCCGCGGCGGGAAATGCGCTAGGATGGGGCGTGCCCCTGGGCGACGTGATCCTCCTCCTCGCCGTGGCGACCGCGGGCCTGGTCGCCGGGCGCGCGCTCGGCCTCCCCTCGATCGTCGCCTATCTCGTCGCGGGCGTGCTGGTCGGACCCGGCGGGCTCGGTGTCGTCTCCCACTCGGAGGCGATCAGGGAGCTGGCCGAGCTGGGCGTGGCGCTCCTCCTCTTCGGGGTGGGGATCGAGTTCTCGCTCGAGCGCCTGCGCCGCATCCTGCCGCGCATGGTCGCGAGCGGCACGCTCCAGGTGGGCGGGACGCTGGCCGCGACGGCGCTCGCCTTCCGCGCCCTCGGGCTCGCGTGGCCGGCGGCGCTCTTCACCGGGTTCCTGGTCTCGCTCTCGAGCACGGCGATCGTGTTCAAGCTCTACGACGAGCAGGGTGAGCTGGACGCGCCGCAGGGGCTCGCGGCGGCGGGCATCCTGCTCTTCCAGGACCTGGCGATGGTGCCGATGATGCTCCTCGTGCCGGTGCTGGCGAGCGGCGGCTCGGCCCGCGCGGCGGCGACCGCGCTCCTCGCCGGCGCGATCGCGCTGGCCGTGGTGCTCGTCCTGGCGCGCGCCCTGCTGCCGCGCCTCCTCGACGTGGTGGCGCGCGCGGGCACGCCGGAGCTCTTCCCGCTTGCCGCTCTGGTCATCGCCTTCGGGACCGCGCTCGGGGCGGCGGAGCTCGGGCTCTCGCTGCCGATCGGCGCCTTCCTCGCCGGCCTCGCGCTCTCGGGCAGCCTCTACGCGCATCAGGTGTTCGCCGAGCTCCTGCCCCTCCGCGACGCGTTCGTCGCCATCTTCTTCACCAGCATCGGCATGCTCTTCGAGCCGGCCGCGATCGCCGCCGCCCCGGCACTCCTCGCCGGCATGCTGGGCGCGGTCGTGGTGAAGGGGCTCCTGGTCGGGGCGATCGTCGGGCTCCTCTGGCGCTCGGGGCGGCTCGCGATCCTGGCCGGCCTGGGGCTCGCGCAGATCGGCGAGTTCTCGTTCGTGCTCGCGCGCCAGGGCGGCGCCGCGCACCTGATCTCGTCCGAGCTCGAGCAGGCCTTCCTCGGCGCCGCCGTCATCACCATGGCGGCGACGCCGTTCCTCATGCGGCTCGCGCACCGGCTGGCGCTGATCGGCGCGGCAGCGCCCGGCGCCGACGCCGCGCCCGAGCTCCGCGAGCACGTATTGGTGATCGGCTTCGGCGTCACCGGCCGCGCCGTCGCCCGCGTGCTCGGCGAAACGGGCATCCCGTTCGCCGCCGTGGACATGGTGGCCGACGTGGTGGAGGCCGGACGCCGCGACGGCATGCCGGTGCGCTTCGGCGACGCCTCGCGCCGCGCGGTGCTGGAGGAGATGGGGGCCGAGCGCGCCCGCGCCGCGGTGGTGGCAGTCGGCGACCCGGGCGCCACGCGGCGGATCGTCGCGCTCCTCCGGCAGACGAACGCCAACGCCCGCATCCTGGTCCGGGTGCGGCGCGTGCGCGAGATCGAGGAGCTGGAGCGCCTCGGCGCCAACGAGGCGATCCCGTCGGAGTTCGAGACCTCGATCGAGCTCTTCGTCCGCCTGCTGACGCACCTCGGCGTCCCGCGGCACGTGGTGCGCGTGCAGGAGTCGCTGATCCGCCTGGACCACTACCAGGCGCTGCGCGGCTCGCCGGCGTCACCGGAGCTGCTGGCCGATGCGCGAAAGATCGTCATGGGCGGCATCCTCGAGACGGCGCAGGTGATGAAGGGAAGCCGCGCCGCGGGGCAGACGCTGGCGGAGCTCGATCTGCGGCGAAAGACAGGGGCCACGGTCCTGAGCGTGGTGCGGGCCGAGGAGCCGCTCCCGACGCCGGATGGCCCGATGCGGCTCGAGGCGGAAGACCTGCTCGTGCTCTACGGGCCGCACGAGGCGATCGACAAGGCGCTCAGGCTGCTCGAGCCGCGGGAGAGCTAGGAGCCGTTGGGGCGTTGCGAGCGGCGCTCGAGGGCGTCCATGCGCCGCTCCAGCCGGGACATTCGCCGATGGTCGGCGGTGCGTCCTGTCAAAATGGCGCGCGTCAGTCGGTCGAAGCGCTCGTTCAGGCGAGCCGCGTTCCGATTGGCCCGATCGTTCTGCGCCGCGACCACGCGCACAAGGCGGGTGAGAACATCCACGGCCTGATCGAGCCGCTCATTGGTTTGATCGAGGCGCGCATTGGTCTGATCGAGGCGTGCAATGGTTTCGTCGAGTCGCGCGTTCGTACCCCGCACCGCGTCCTCCACGGCGCCCATACGCTGCTCGAGCCGGCGCAGCCGCTCCGCAGTGAGACGTATGACCTTGCCGTTGTCCACGCACCAAGTATCCCAGGCAGTCGGCGACCGATCAATCATCGCTGAGGCCTGCACGTCGCGACTCCACGCGTGTAGACTGCGCCCGTGCTCCTCCGGTTCATGGTCCGCGTGCTGGGCTGGCTGGTGGTGACCTCGGTGCTCGCCGTCGCCGCCTACCGCTTCGTCGATCCGCCGCTGACGCCGCTCATGGTGATCCGCATGTTCGAGACGGGCTCGCCGCGCTGGATGCGGCAGCAGGTGCCGCTCGGCGCCGTGAGCCCTGCCCTGCTGCGCGCGGTCGTGGCCGCGGAGGACGCGCGCTTCCTCGTCCATCACGGCGTCGACTGGGGCGCGCTCGAGCGCGCGCGCGAGTACAACGAGCGCTGGCAGGGACGGCGGCTTCGCGGCGCGGGCACCATCACCATGCAGTGCGCGCGGACGGTGTACCTCTGGCCGGGGCGGAGCTACGTGCGGAAGGCGCTCGAGGTGTACCTTGCCTGGCTCCTCGAGGTCGGCTGGGGGAAGCGGCGCATCCTCGAGGTGTACGTCAACACGGTCGAGTGGGGCGACGGCGTGTACGGCGTCGAGGCAGCCGCGCGGCGCTACTTCGGCCTCCCCGCGGCGCGCCTCGGGGAGTGGGAGTCGGCGCTCCTCGCCGCCGCACTCCCGAACCCGCGGCGGTGGGACCCGGCCCGGCCGACGCCGTATCTCCGCGAGCGCGCGTCGATCATCGCCGCCCGGGCGGCGCGGGTGCAGCTGGACGGGCTGCTCAGGGCTGCAGGAGGCGCCGCCGCCAGCCCGCCCGCGTCCGGACGAAGAGCTCGCGGTCGTGAAGTCGATGCGGGTGGCGCGTCCAGAATTCGATCGACGACGGGATGATGCGGAAGCCCGTCCATTCACGAGGCCGGGGGACCGGCCGTCCGCGGTAGAGCTGCCGGAGGCGGCGCCAGCGGGCGACGAGCGTCCCGCGGGTGGCGATCGTGGCGCTCTGCCGGGAGGCGAGCGCCGCCAGCTGGCTCTCCCGCGGGCGGGTGGCCCAGTATCGGTCCGTCTCGGCCGCCGGGACCTGCTCGACGCGCCCCTCGATGCGCACCTGCTTCCCGGTCGGATGCCAGTAGAAGGCGACCGCGGCGCGCGCCGGGGCCCGGAGCTCGCGGCCCTTCCGGCTCCGGCCGTCGGTGAAGAAGACGAAACCGCGCGGCCCGACGCCCTTCAGCAGGACGAAGCGCACCGACGGCGCTCCGCGGCGCGTGGCGGTGGCGAGTGCCATGGCTTCTGGCAGCGGCTGGTGGGTACGCGCCGCCTGGCGGAAGAGCCTGCGAAAACGGGCGACGGGATCCGACGGCACGGCGGACGCCCTATGCTGAGCGACGGGCTCCGTCAAACGATGACGATTGCGCCCGGTGGTCGCACGCCGCGGGGCCGAAGGTCGTAGTCAATCGTTTTCCATTTCCCTGCCCTCCCCGATGTGCGCTAGACTCTGCGCCCGTGAGGGGGGACCGGAGACCCGATCACATCGACGACGCCGCGGCGTTCGTCGCGCGCGCGCGCCGCAGCCTGACGGCACGCCGTCTGCCGCTCTTCGCCGGGGTGTGGACGAGCGTGGTGGTCGGCTGGCTCGTCGTGCTCCGCCTCGAGTCGAAGCTCGAAGCGAAGTTCGCGCTCCCGATCCTGTTCATGCAGGCGGTGGTCCTCGGCGGGGCCTTCGTGATCACGCGCGCCGACCCGACGCGGTCCGGCGTCTTCGCGGTCGTGATGAGCGCCTGCGTCTTCCTGGGGACGAGCACGACGGTCCTGTTCGCCCAGGTCGGGGGAAGCGCGGACTTCCTCGCCTACGTCCTCCTGACGCTCTACCTCTCGGCCGCCCTCTTCTTCATGTGGGGCTGGGTGGCGGAGCTGGGGCTGCTGGTCGCCACGGTCGTCCCGTGGCTGGTCGCGCTCCCCGCCCTCCACTACCACGTGCCCACGGTGGAGCTGGTGACCGCGATCGTGACCGGCACCGTGATCTCGCTCGCCCTGGCGGAGGTCGGCGCGCGGAACGTCGCCATCACGCTCTTTCACCGCGCCAGTGTGGAGCGCGGGCGGCGCGAGCTCGAGGCGTCCCACGATGCGTACCGCGATCTGGCCGAGCGCGCGCGGGACCCGATCTTCGCGACCGACTCCTCGGGCCGCCTGACCTACGTGAACGCCGCGCTGGCCCTCCAGCTGGGCGAGCCGGCGGAGGCGCTCCTCGGCCGTCCGGCGAACGAGTTCCTCTCCGGCCATCCCGCCAACCGGGCCCTGCGCGACGTGCTGGCGGCGCCCCCGGTCAACGGTGCCCACTGCCCGCCGATCGAGTTCGAGGCGCGCACGGCCAGCGGGCTCCGCTGGCTGGAGACGATCCCGTCGACCGACGCGGGCGGAGTCCGCGCCATCTGCCGGGACATCACCGAGCGGAAGCAGCTCGAGCGCGAGCGCGACCGCGTGATCGTCACCGAGTACTCGACGCGCGTCGAGGCCGAGCGCGCGCGCGCCGACGCCGAGGAGGCGACGCAGGCGCGCGACCGCTTCCTGGCGACGCTCTCGCACGAGCTCCGCTCGCCACTCGGCACGGTGCTGGCCTGGACGCACATGCTGCGCAGCGGGCTGGTCAAGGGCGAGCGCGTCCAGCGCGCGCTGGCGAGCATCGAGAAGGCGGCCAAGGCACAGGTCCGCCTGGTCGAGGATCTGCTCGACGTGTCACGCATCGCCGCCGGCAAGGTGAGCCTCCACCTCGAGAGCGTCGACCTGGCGGCCACGCTCCGCTCGACGGTGGACGCGGTGCGCGCGGCGGCCCGGGCGAAGAAGATCCAGCTGGACGTGCAGCTAAACCCGGCGCTCTCCCCGCTCCGCGGCGACCCGACCCGCCTCCACCAGGTGTTCGAGAACGTGCTCTCGAACGCGGTCAAGTTCACGCCCGAGGGCGGGCGCGTGTCGGTCGCGCTCGAGCGGACGGGCGGCGACGCCGAGGTGACGGTGCGCGACACGGGGATCGGCATCCCCGCGAACGTGCTGCCGCACGTCTTCGATCAGTTCAACCAGGCCGACACCTCGATCACCCGGCGCTACGGCGGCCTGGGGCTCGGCCTCGCGATCGCGCGGCGGCTGGTCGAGATGCACGGCGGGCGCATCACGGCGGAGAGCGCGGGGCAGCAGCAGGGCGCGACGTTCCGCATCCAGCTGCCGCTCGTGCCGGCCGCGACGCGCGAGGCGACAGCCGCCGGGTCGCCCCATCTCTCGCTGCCGAAGCTCGACTCCGTGCGCGTGCTGGTCGTCGACGACGAGGCCGACGCGCGCGAGGCGCTGACCACGCTGCTCGCCGGCTGCGGGGCCGAAGTCCGCTCGGCGAGCTCGGTCCGTGAGGCACTGGCGGACGTGGAGAAGCGCTCGCCGCACGTCGTGCTGGCCGACATCGCGATGCCGGACCAGGACGGCTACGCGCTGCTCCGCGAGATGCGCTCCCGGGGCGCGTGGATCCCGGCGATCGCCGTGACCGGGCTCGCCAGCGCCGAGGACCGGGCGCGGGCGACCGCGGAGGGCTTCGCGGCCCACCTGACCAAGCCGGTCGATCCGAGCGAGGTGGTGGCCGCGGTGGCGAGGAACGCGGGCGGCCGCGCCGCCTAGTCGACGCCCCACGCGAAGACGCGCGTGGGCGTCACCTCGACGATGACGACCTCCTTCTCGTGGAGTGCGGCCTCGCCGGGGTACTGCGGGTACTTCTCGTAGAGGAGCTTCCGGAGCTTCCTGAAGCGCGGGCCCTTGTCGATGAAGCGCGTCGTCCCCTGGACCATGACGCCCTTCAGGTTTGACCAGTCGTCGGAGTAGATGTCGACGGTGACGGCGACGCGCGGGTTGGCCTTCAGGTTGCGGACCTTCCGCGCGTTGGCGTCGGAGGCGAAGAAAAGCTTGTCGTCGACGAGAACGTGGCTGACGGGGACGAGATGGGGGACGCCGGAGGCGTTCGCGGTGGCGACGCGGGAGACGCGCGACCAGGTGAGGAGCTTGGCGAGGGACTTCTTGATGCGCATGGGTGGGGCGTATGACGGAGTCCACGGGCTTGCAAGGCCGGGCGCGAGTCGGCGAAGGTACCGTGATGAACCCGCGCTTCGACCTCAGCGGCAAGGTCGCCCTGGTCACCGGTGGCAGCCGCGGCCTCGGCCGCGAGATGGTCCTCGCCTTCGCCCGCGCGGGGGCCGACGTGGTCATTACCAGCCGGAAGCTCGACGCCTGCGAGGCGACGGCGCGCGAGGTGGAGGCGCTCGGCCGCCGCGCGCTGCCCGTGACGTGCCACGTCGGCGAGTGGGGCCAGCTCGAGGCGCTCGTCGAGACCGCTTATGGGCGCTTCGGGAAGGTCGACGTGCTGGTCAACAACGCCGGCATGTCGCCCCTCTACCCGTCGCTGGTGGAGGTGAGCGAGGCGCTCTGGGACAAGGTGCTGGCGGTGAATCTCAAGGGGCCGTTCCGGCTCTCGGCGCTGGTGGGGACGCGCATGGCGGCGGGTGCCGGCGGGTCGATCATCAACGTGAGCAGCGTCGCAGCGATCCGGCCGACGCCGGTCGAGACGCCGTACGCGGCGGCGAAGGCGGCGCTCAACAGCATGACCGTCGCCTTCGCGCACGCATTCGGGCCCAAGGTGCGCGTCAACTGCATCATGGCGGGGCCGTTCGCGACCGACATCTCGAAGGCGTGGGATCCGGTGCAGGTGCGGCGCATCGAGGCCGCGGCGGCGCTACACCGGGTGGGGCGGCCGGAGGAGGTGGTGGGGGCGGCGCTCTACTTCGCGTCGGACGCGTCGACCTTCACGACGGGGGCGGTGCTGCGCGTGGACGGTGGACAGGCCTGAGCGGCAGCGTCACCCGCGCGGAGAGAGCGCGGCGAGCGTGAGCTGCGCCCGCCGCTGCGTCTCCCGGTCGGCGTCGTCCCGGAGGCGTTCGAGCGCGGGCCGTAGCGGCGCGGCCGCGGGGCCCATCTCCCGGATGCCGTCCATCGCCTCGAAGCGGACGTACTTTCCTCCCGAGTCGAGCGCCTTCTGGTAGACGGGGAGGACCTCTGTCGCGACGTGCGTCGCCTGCCAGAGAATGCGGGCGGCGCGGACCTGGAAGTCGACGGTGGCGGCCCCCATGGCCTCGCGCAGCGTCGCCGTGACGACGTCGCGAGCACCAGGGTCGGCGCTGAAAAGCGCGCGTGCCGCATAGATGCGCACCTTGGGCACGGGGTCGTGCAGCGCCGCGCGCAGGGCTTCGACGGTCTCTGGCGTGGGCGCGACGCGCGTGCCGGAAGTCGGGACGGCGAAGGCGTTGCCCAGCTGCCAGGCCGCGTCCGCTCGCGCTTCCGGATCGTAGGACCCGAGAACTTTCACGAAGACGTGCGGCGTCGCGCGCTGGTGCTGGTAGAGATCGATGAACTGCCGGCGTGCCGTTTCGCGGACCTGCGGACTCGGATCGTTCAGGCCGCGCACGAGAAGATCGGCCTGCGCGTCCGCCTCCTCACGCGTGGCGCCCTGGAGCTGCTCGAGCGCCTGCGCGCGTGCACCCGCCTGGGGATCGTTCACGGCCGGCGCGGGGACCTCGTGTGCCGGGCCGGCGGGGGGTTCCTCACGCTGGCAAGCGCCGAGGAGGAGGGCGAGGATCGCGAGGCAGAGAAGCCCGGGCGCCGGCGACGAGGACATGCGCCGCGACAAGTGAGACCGCGAGCGTGAATGGAAGTCGATCCTCATGGCGCACCTCGCGCGCTGCCCGTCCCGCACACGTCCTATCGGCATGCCTGGGCGGGGCCTTGAACGCAAGACGGGCTGCCGCGGCTCTTCGCTGTGTGTGCGTCGGCGGGCGGTTCGTGTCCCACTCGTTCCCCATGCCGCAGGGGGGCTTCCTGCTGGAGAGGGTCGTGTTGGTGATGACGGTGGCGGAGCGGCGGCTGGAGCGAGGGTGAGGGGACGTGGCGTCCGGTACACCGGTGAGCCCCCTACCGCGCGGCGTCGAGCTTCTGCGCGGCCGCGATCAGGTCGGCCGCGCTGACGATGTGGTAGCGATCGAGCATCTGGCGCGACTTCCAACCGACCAGCTGCATCGCGACCCGTTCGGGGACGCCGGCCCGGAGCAGATTGCGCGCGGCCGTCCGGCGAAAGTCGTGGAGCACGCGCCCGGGCACGCCCGCCGCGCGACAGGCCGTCGCCCACGCCTTGTTGAAGGTGCCGACCGGTGCCCCGTCTGCGCGCGTGAAGACGTACGGAACGGAGCGCCCGAGCTCGACCTCACGGCGCCGTGTGACCGACCGCCGCCGTGCGAGGAGCCGACGGAGCGCGGCCGTGAAGGGGAAGATGCGGCCTTCACCGGTCTTCGTGGTACCGGGCTCGAGCCGGACTTCGGCCGCGGCGAAGGCAACGTTCGCCCAGCGCAGACGGGCGGCTTCGGATCGCCAGCGCCACCCCGTGAGGTAGAGGAAGGAGACGAAGTCGGCCAGGTCGGGAGACAGCCGGCGGCGCACCGCCTCGAACTCCTCCGCCTCGAAGAACCCGCGCCGCACGTTGTCCTCGCGCAGGAGCGCGATGTGCGGTCGCGAGGCGAGGATGCCCGCGGAAATCGCGAGCGTGAACGCTCGCTTCAGGACGGCCAGCTCGCGGTTGATGGTCGCGTTGCGGGCACCCTCGTCCTGGCGCCCCGCGGCGTAGCGGCGTACCGCCGCGGTCGTGATCGCGGCCATGGGCCGGCGGCCGAAGACCGGCGCGAGGTGCAGCCGTACGTGGCGGCGCACGTCCACGAGCGACCGCCTCCCATTCATCCGGTAGTCGTCCAGGACGTCGCGCACGGCGGCGTGGAACGTCAGGCGGGCCACGCGCGGCGGGCTGGCCGAGCGGCCGGCGGCTGGGGAGCCAAGTCGTTTCAGACGCGTTTCGGGGACGCGGTCCTTCTCGGTGCTCGTGGACCCGCGCGACCGGCGGGCGTGGTCCGTTCGGGGGTCCCTCCTGCGGTCCCTCGGCCGGGAGCTCGTGCCGCGCGCGTGGATGGAGCCCATGGATCCTCAAGGCGGGCCGTGCAAGTCCGGCGCCACGCGCTCGAGGCGTCCCCGTCGCGGTGCGGGTGATCGAATCCGCGCCTGCCAACGCGGGTACCGCCAGCATCGTCGTTCTGAACTCTCCCTGCGCGATGGCCGGCGGGTCCGGCGGGCGCCCGCACGCCGGCCCGGTACGCACCAGGCAGCGGAGCGCGGAGGCGGGCATGATGTCCCTTGCTTGCCGTAAGCGGGAGCCTGCTGTATGACGGTACCTGAGAAGTGTCATACGGGGAAGGCTCCCGCGATGGCTGCCAACCGCCCGATCACCGTGCGCATTTCCGAAGCCCGCCTGCGCAAGCTCATGCGGACTCGGAAGGTTGCCACCCAGTCGGAGCTCATCAACACCTTGCTGGCCGAGGAAGAGGAGCGGCTCCGCTCCCACGCCGTGCTGCGGCAGACCGCGCGCACGGTGCGCGCCGGTGAGGTCGATGATCGCCTTCTTTGATACCAGCGTGCATATCGACGTCCTGCGTGGAACGCGGTCGCTCGCCGAGGTTCTCGCGATCATCGGGAACCCGCCGGTGCGTCTGTCTCCGGTGGTGGCGAGCGAGTTGCTGCGCGGCGTGTCCGGCCGCGCCGTCCGGAGCGTGATGCGCTTGGTGCGCGCCCTGGTCACTCTCGAGCCGCCCTCTTGGCGGTCGTGCTGGCTCGAGACCGGGCGCCTGCTCCCGCGGATCTTCTCGGATCACGAGGCCCTCGGGTTGGCGCGTTTGCAGAACGACCTCCTGCTCGCGCTGACGGCGCGATTCACGGGAGCGCTCTTCGTGACCGGCGACGCGCATTTCACGGCGCTCCGCCGTCACGTCCCATTCACGCTGAAGGTGCTGCCGCCTTGAAGTGTGCTCGGGCGGCGGCATCGACCGCTCTTGCCAGCGCAGCGCACCAGGGCGGGACCCTTCGTCGCGTTTCCCCGGCGTGCCTCAGATCGTGGAGCCTCTGGCACGAGCGGGCCATATCTCCGCCAGCAGCCTTCGGCGTTCGCCGCGCAGCAGCGTATCGCGGGGCGGCCGTGTTGGTAACTGTACTAGCCGCCATAGTCGCCCGGTACGGCTGGCGACTGACGGACGGCCAGTGGAACCGAGGCAGCCGGCGGCGGCTGGCGCTTCTGACCGCCGCCGTCGCGTGAGGCGGTACTCGTCCATCCCCATCCGCTTGCCGTATCCGTTCTCGGAGACGGAGAGGAGAGTGGCCCCCTGCTCGACGAGATCGAGGGCGACCACCTCGTCGCCCTGGTCGAGCTTCATGCCCCAGACGCCGTACGTGTCGCGGCCCATGGGACGCGCCTCTTCCTCCTCGAAGCGGATCGCCTCGATTTCA
>JACXTT010002648.1_pt1 | contig 28191 bp, 25 predicted proteins | sample 9270951 | NCBI WGS metagenome assembly JACXTT01 (sample SAMN15532306, study PRJNA645909) | rock metagenome | isolation source: weathered quartz diorite | place: Puerto Rico | collected 2017-06-21 | reverse complement strand
AGCTTAACGCCGAACTACTGCTGACTCATATTTATAATGGCGATGACCCGACCTACAAGTTTAAACAGCATATACAGCAGTTGCTTGTTGAATTGTCAAATAAGGCCAATTATCCTAATATATTTTACCGTATCGTGAACAGCGGCAAAGCTGAGCGTGGGCTCGACTGGTTATGCGATCATGGGCATGTGGATGTGCTGGCAATGGTACACCGCAAACAGGATTTGCTGGATAAAATATTGATTGGTAGTCATACTCAAAAAATGGCTGATCACATTAACATCCCATTATTGGTTATCCCCGAAAAGTGATCAAGGTCACTTTTTAGCACTTTTTAGATCATTCTTTAGCAGAGCGCTAGCCTTCATCTTTGAGTAATTAAGAAATTGAAGATGAAACAAGCGGAGATTGGACTACAAACCACTTGCTACCATTGCGGCAATGACTGTGCCGACGAGCGTATTGAACAAGATGAAAAAGTTTTTTGCTGCAATGGATGCAGGGAGGTTTATTCCATCCTGTCACAAAACGGGTTATGCAGTTATTACGCTTACAACGAACATCCGGGCGTAAACCAGGCAAAAGCAATTAAACGTTTTGACTACCTGAAAGAGCCATCCATCATCAAAGACCTGATCGATTACTCAGATGAGAAATTTACCATCGTCACTTTTTATATTCCTGAAATCCATTGCAGCTCGTGCATCTGGTTGCTGGAGCATTTGAACAGGATCAACCCATCCATTTATCATACCAGGGTTGATTTTCTGCGCAAACAGGTAAACATCCGCTATGATACGCAATTGATCACCCTGCACGAGGTAGTTGCCTTATTGGATAAAATAGGGTATGAACCGCTCATCAGTTTGCAGGATGTAGTAAAAAAACAGGCTTTTGACAAAAAGGATAACCTGGTAAAAAAAATAGCGGTAGCGGGTTTTTGCTTTGGGAATGTGATGCTGCTGAGCTTTCCCGAATATTTGGGAATTTCAGCCTATGAGCAGTCCTTTCGTCAATTTTTTGGATGGCTGAACCTTGCTTTTTGTTTGCCCGTGCTATTATATAGCAGCACAGGTTATTTTAAATCGGCCTGGACCAACCTTAAGAATAAAGTACTCAATATCGACTTCCCCCTGGCTTTAGGTATTGCAGTGTTATTTGTGCGTACGGCTGTCGAGATACTGACACATACTGGTTCCGGTTTTGCTGACACAATGTGCGGACTGGTTTTCTTTTTACTGGTTGGCAAATTCGTACAGCGTAAAACCTATTATCATCTCTCGTTCGAGCGGGATTACCGTTCATTCTTCCCTGTTGCTGTACAAGTAATGGACGGAGAAGCCGAACGCCCTGTTCCACTATCCGATATCCAGGTTGGGCAACGGATATTGATCCGCAATAACGAGATCATTCCTGCTGATGCCATACTATTAAAAGGTGATGCACGTGTCGATTTTAGCTTCGTTACCGGCGAGTCTGTTCCTGTAAATAAAGTGTTGGGAGAAGTAGTGTACGCAGGCGGCAGGCAAACCGGCGAGGCTATTGAACTGGAAGTAGTGAAGCCGGTATCGCAAAGCTATCTTACCCGGCTTTGGAATAATGAAGCATTTACCCGCACGCAGGAAAACAAGGTGCAAACCTTTAGCGAAAGGATAAGCAAGTATTTTACTGTTACTTTATTGCTTATCGCTTTCGGTTCCTTGTTTTTCTGGCTGGCCGCCGATGCATCGAGGGCCGTATCAGCTTTCACAGCTGTGCTCATTATCGCCTGCCCTTGTGCGCTGGCCCTGAGCACGCCATTCACCATGTCAGCAGCACTAAGCATTTTCGATAAAAACTTTTTTTACCTGAAAAACACAGCTGTTGTTGAGCAGTTAGCTCATATCGACACCATCGTTCTTGACAAGACGGGCACTATCACTATCAATGGCGATACATCTATCTCCGCACATATCACCGCCAGCGATGCCGAAAAACAGATGATCTATTCGGTTTGCGCCAACTCGACACATCCCCTGAGCCGACTGATATGTCAATACCTGAATAATTATATTAAGCTGAACACCAACTCCTATTACGAAGTCCCAGGGCGTGGTATCACTGCTGATGTAGATGGACATTTCATAAAGGTGGGCAGTGCAAAATTTGTTGATGTTATGCAGGCAGAAGCTACATCAGCTCAAAAAACAGAAGTACATGTCTCAATAGATGAAAAGTATATCGGCTATTTTACTGTTAGGCAGCAATACCGTGACGGAATTAAGGCAGTAAAGTCGCTTTCATCAGCCTATCGCCTTTACCTTTTATCGGGCGATCATGGGCATGAACGCGAGGTATTGTCATCCGTATTTCCGATGGAGGACATGTTTTTTGAACGCACACCCCAGGAAAAGCTCGACTTCATTAAACAATTACAGCAGAATGGGCACAAGGTAATGATGATAGGCGACGGCCTAAATGACGCCGGTGCGTTAAAGCAAAGCGACCTGGGCATAGCTATTACCGATAATGTAAATAACTTTTCGCCGGGCAGTGATGCCATTCTGGATGGAAGGGCGCTTAAAAAGCTACCCGTTTTTCTCAAATTTTCAAAAGATGCGTTGCGTGTGGTTTATATCTCATTCTGTATTTCACTAACCTATAATATAGTTGGGCTGAGTTATGCCGTTAGCGGCAAACTATCGCCACTGATTGCAGCTGTCCTGATGCCCTTAAGCACATTTACTATCATATCGTTCACCAGTCTTGCCACTCACCTGGCGGCAAAAAAGAGAAAATTAATATGAGTATCATTTATTTCCTGATCGGTTGTAGCGTATTGCTGGCACTGGTTTTCCTGGGGGCCTTTTTCTGGGCTCAGCGCAATGGACAGCATGAGGACTTGTACACGCCTTCCGTTCGCATCCTGCTAGATGATGAACCGAACGACAAGGAAGAAAAAAAGTGACGAGCGTCATGTTTCTGTCAAACCATTGTCATTCGGTAGGCGACAGCATGCCGATAATTTTACACCGATAAAAACAACACTAAATAATTATGCAACCCGAGAAATTTTACTACGATAATAAGATCGTCCGAAATTTTGGTATTGCGACGGTCATATGGGGCATCATCGGCATGCTGGTGGGCCTGATCATTGCAATACAGCTGTACAAACCCGAAATGAACATGCACAACCAGTACACCACGTTTGGTCGTGTGAGGCCGCTGCATACCAATGCGGTGATATTCGCTTTTGTTGGTAATGCCATCTTCATGGGTATTTATTACTCGCTGCAAAGGCTAATGAAAGCACGCATGTTCAGTGATGCACTAAGTAAGATCCACTTTTGGGGATGGCAATTGATCATTTTGTCCGCCGTGATCACTTTACCGCTTGGGCTTACTACCTCGCACGAGTATGCCGAACTGGAATGGCCTATAGACATCCTGATCACCATCGTTTGGGTGGTTTTTGGTATCAATATGTTCGGTACTATTATCAAACGACGTGAACGCCATATCTATGTAGCAGTTTGGTTTTACATTGCCACGTTTGTTACCGTTGCGGTTTTGCATATAGTTAATTCTATAGAGTTGCCTGTTGGTTTCTTCAAAAGCTACATGGTATATGCAGGCGTACAGGATGCATTAGTGCAATGGTGGTACGGTCATAATGCGGTTGCTTTTTTCCTGACGACGCCATACCTCGGCATGATGTATTACTTCCTGCCTAAAATGGCTAACAGGCCGATATACTCCTATAAACTGAGTATCCTGCACTTTTGGGCATTGATATTCATTTACATATGGGCCGGCCCTCACCACCTTTTATATACCACTTTGCCTGGTTGGGCACAATCTTTAGGTGTTGCATTTTCCATAATGCTTCTCGCACCAAGCTGGGGCGGTATGATCAACGGTTTGCTTACGCTGCGCGGCGCCTGGGATAAAGTGCGCGACGACGTGATCCTCAAATTCATGGTGGTAGGCTTAACCGCTTATGGCATGGCCACTTTTGAAGGCCCGATGCTTTCATTAAAGCAGGTAAACGCCATCGGTCACTTTACCGACTGGATCATCGCACACGTTCACGTTGGCGCACTGGGCTGGAATGGCTTCCTGACCTTTGCCATCCTATACTGGCTGATACCACGTATTTACAAAACCGACCTGTACTCTAAAAAGCTGGCATCGTTCCACTTCTGGATCGGTACGTTGGGTATATTGTTTTATGCAATACCCATGTATTGGGCTGGTTTTACTCAAGGATTGATGCTGAAAGAGTTTACGCCGGAAGGTATCTTGAAATATCCAAGCTTCCTTGAAACCACCATGCGCATTCTGCCAATGCACGTGATGCGTTCTGTTGGCGGGGCATTATACCTGACGGGTGTTTTGGTAATGGCTTACAACTTATATAAAACTGCCGCGCAGGGCAAACTGGTTGTCAATGAGGCGGCTGAAGCAATGCCGCTTGAGAAGATCAACCCGCATGCCGGCACCGAACGCTGGCACCGCAGGCTTGAACGCAAACCTATATGGTTCCTTATTGCGTCATTGATCGTGATCCTGATTGGAACATTTGTGGAATTGATGCCTACGCTTACTATTTCATCCAATGTGCCAACAATTGCCAGCGTGAAACCTTATACTCCGCTGGAGTTGCAGGGACGCGATATATATATCCGCGAAGGGTGCGTGAACTGTCACTCGCAGACAGTGCGGCCTTTCCGTTCTGAAACGGAGCGATATGGCGAGTACAGTAAAGCCGGAGAGTTTGTCTATGATCACCCTTTCCTTTGGGGATCAAAACGTACCGGTCCCGATCTTCAGCGTGAAGGAGGGAAGTATGGCAACTCATGGCATTATAACCACTTGATGGATCCACGCCTGATGTCGCCGGGAAGTATCATGCCAAACTATGACTGGCTGATTACTCAAAAGCTCGATACAACAACCACTCCGGTTAAAATACGTGCTATGCAAAAATTGGGAGTGCCTTATCCGGCCGGTTATGACAAAATAGCCAATCAGGACCTGGATAAACAGGCCAAAGGTATAGCCGATAACCTGGCTAAGGACCATATCAAAGTAAAAAGCAACAAAGAGATCGTAGCCATTATTGCGTATCTGCAAAGGCTCGGTACAGATATCAAAGCAGCTAAAACAGCAAATAATTAAGATCATGTTCAGACAATTTACAGAGCATATTCAGGGTAACCAGGTTTACCTTTTGTTCTCACTATTTATATTCCTTGTATTCTTTATCGTGGTAGCGCTACTGCTGCTTAGGTTACGCAAACAGCACGTGGATTACATGAGCGATATCCCATTACAAGATTGCACAGAAGAAAATATTAATCTTTTAGAGCCATGAAACCGATACGCTTATTATTCTTATCATTCTTTGTTTTGGCTATTACGCCAGCATTTGCCGAAGATGGCAGCCTGTTATCCGGCGAAACCATGAACTATATCGGTTTTGGAGCTATTGTGCTGGCAATGATTACATTATGCATCGCTCTATACGTGGTATTAAAAGCGTTCAGAGTTGTTGCCAAAATATTGCTCGGCCCCGAAGAAGTTAAAGAAAAGAAGGCCGACAAAGTGGCGCTGAAAGCCGAAAAGAAAGCTGCACGCGCAGAACGCATCAATAAAATATTCTCGCTGAAGCCATTGTCCGAAGAGCAATCCCTGATAATACCGCATGAATATGATGGCATACAGGAGTTAAATAACCCAACACCGGGCTGGTTTATGTACCTGTTTTACGCGACCATAATTTTTGCAGTAAGCTACTTGTTGATATATCACGTATTGGGGGTTGGTCAATTGCAGTATGACGAATACAAAACCGAAATGGCCGTAGCCGCTAAAGAGAAAGCCGCATACCTGGCCAAATCATCAGATAATGTGGACGAAAATACGGTAAAACTAAGCACCGACGCTACCGTGCTGGCAGCCGGTAAGGCAACGTTTGAAGGCAAATGCGCCCCCTGTCATGGTAACAACGGTCAGGGTGTAGTGGGCCCAAACCTAACCGACGACTATTGGCTTCACGGCAACCGCATCAACGATGTTTTCAAAACCATTAAATACGGTGCGCAAAGCAAAGGTATGCCAACCTGGGAAAGCCAGTTGACGCCGAAGCAAATATCAGACGTCGCCAACTATGTAAAATCATTACATGGCACCAACCCGGCTAGTCCAAAAGAGCCACAAGGAACCAAAATGGCCGAGGACAACAGCTCAGCTTCTGCAAAGGAAGTAAAAGCCAAAACGGCGATGGTAGTGAAATAAACCGTGATAATATTTAAGAAGAAAGAGATGCTGAACGCAGAATTAACAGAGCAGCCACAAACAACGGAAAAGGGAAAACGCAGATGGATGTACCCTGTTATCAGGAAGGGCAAGTTTTATAACTACCGTAACTGGTTGAGCTACGTATATCTTATTCTGTTTTTTTTGGGGCCGTTTTTACGGATAAACGGCCAACCTTTATTGCTGATTAATGTGATGGAGCGGCGATTTGTCCTGATGGGCCAGGTATTCTGGCCGCAGGACTTTTTCCTCTTCGTGCTGGCAATGCTGGCCTTTATCGTGTGCATTGTATTCTTTACCATGGCATTTGGCCGGATATTCTGCGGATGGATCTGCCCCCAGACGATATTTATGGAGATGGTTTTCCGCAAGATAGAAATATGGATAGAGGGTGATGCCAAATACCGCCGCAAACTGGATGAAGGTCCTTTGACACGCGAAAAGATCTTTAAGAAAACAGCCAAGCATACCATTTTTGTCGTTCTGTCCTTCATGATCGCCAATACATTCCTGGCTTACCTTATCGGAAGCGAGAATCTGATAAAAATTGCTACTGAACCTGTAAGTCAACATATAATAGGCTTCATTAGCATTTGGGCATTCACCATTATGTTTTACCTGGTGTATAGCCGTGTGCGCGAGTTGGTTTGCACCATGATCTGTCCCTATGGTCGTTTACAGGGAGTTCTTACTGATAAGCAGACCCTGATGGTCGCATACAACTATAAACGCGGGGAACCACGAGGGAAATTGTCGAGGAAAGACGACACGCCCAAAGGTGACTGCGTGGACTGCGGTTTATGTGTGGATGTTTGCCCAACGGGGATTGACATAAGGAATGGTGCACAGATGGAATGTGTAAACTGCACTATGTGTATTGACGCCTGCAACCAGGTAATGGAAAAAATACACCGCGACATGAACCTGATCGGCTTCTATTCAGAAGAAATGATCCAGGAAAATAAGAAACCATCGTTTACCGGTCGCATGAAGACTTACAGTGTAATCATCGCAGTACTATTCGGTGTGTTGGCTTACTTCATTTATCAGCGACAGGACGTTGATGTAACTGTAATGCGCTCGGCAGGTATGCTTTACCAGGAGCAGCCGGGAAATTATATCAGCAATATTTACAATGCCGATATCATCAACAAAACCGACAAGACGCAGAACATAATACTGGTGGCTGACGATCCGCAGATCAAAATTAAATATATCCAGGCGCCGGGGGCTTTAAATAAAGAGAGCTCTACAAAAGCGGTCTTTTTCCTGATGCTGCCTGTGAAAAGCATCCGGGCCACCAAAACAGATATCAAATTAAAAGTAGTTAAGGAAAATAAAGTGATCAACACGATCAGTACAACTTTTATTGGACCATATGATGAAGATTAAATTAAACTGGGGTAGCGGAATTGCCATTGGCATGGCCGCATTCGTTTCCTTCATAGTTATTTTAGGGGTGCAAATGTTCAGGGATTCACCTGGTGATTATGACCACAATTATTATGAAAAAGGGCTGGCTTACGATTCGGTATATGCCAAAGAAAAACAAGTGATCACCGACCGTGTTGAGCCGAAATTCAAACTGGCAAATAAGAGCATGCAGATACAATTTGTGGGTATCTCTGCGGGGCATATCCGTTTTGAAAGACCGTCAGACCCCGATCAGGACAGGTTGCTTACATTTCGGTCAAATGGTTCTGATCAGGCCGCTATTCCGCTCGATAATTTTGCCGCAGGCCAGTGGCAGGTAACATTAGACTGGCAAAGCAACGGTAAAAAGTATTTATATCAACGCGAAATGTTTTTGCCATGAACGTTAACGAGATCGCATTTTTTGTAGGATTGTTTGGCAGTTTGCATTGCATTGGCATGTGCGGGCCATTGGCTTTCGCCATACCGGTTTCTCAAAAAGGCTGGGCGTCTGTTGTCACTGATAAGTTCCTTTACAATCTTGGCCGGGTGCTTTCTTACACCACGCTGGGTTTTTTGATCGGCTTCATTGGCAGGCAGCTCTGGATCTCCGGCTTGCAGCAGGGCATCAGTCTTGCCAGCGGTCTTTTAATAGTTTTAGCAGGTTTTTCGCGAATGTTCAAGATCAGGCTGTTTAATGGGAAAGCATCATCCAAATTCCTTGCACCGGTAAGCAGAGCCATAAACTACGCGATCAAGCACCGCGCAGGAAACTTTGCTGTAGGTGTATTGAATGGTTTTTTACCATGCGGGTTTGTATACCTTGCGCTGGTAGGCGCCATTAATACGGCTTCGCCATTATCTGCCGCCCAATATATGTTTTGGTTTGGAGCAGGTACCTTCCCTTTAATGCTGGCAGCAACCATCAGCTCCGGTTTTATGAATGTTACTTTTCGCAGACGCATAAATAAAGCCTTACCCTACCTGATGGTGTGTCTTGGTTTTTGGTTTATCCTTCGCGGAATGGACCTGAATATTCCTTACCTGAGTCCGGCGGTTAATGGCGCCACCACCATTTGCAAATAAGATTTTGTGATAAAGATCACCTTTTAGGCTGACGGTCATCAATGCCCGAGCGGGCGTAAACCGGGACATTTGTATAGAAATAAAAAACAAAGAATTATGGCAACTTTAAAAACACATGTACCCGCAACCTGGACTACCGCCGCACATACCAACAATACGCACATTAGCTTATGGGATAAATTTACTGCTTTTGCCGATAGCCAGCATGAAAGAAAGGCTATGTGGTTTTTTGCTGCGCTGATCGTTCAGGGCGTGCTCTTTTTACCCCTGCCCGCATTTTTGATCTATTATTATAACGCACCCATCGCCGTGTTGATGATCACCATGACCTGCTTCTTTACCACCATCATTGCCTATATGGGCGGTGCCGGCATAAGAAGCGTTCTGGCTATATCAATCGCAAGCATATTGATCCAGGTAATTATGACCATTGCTGTGTTGATTTGACAAATCGTATCTGGATAATTGAAAAAGCGGCACGAGGCCGCTTTTTTTATACCAATCTCTTAAACAAATAAATTATGTCCCATACTTTTCATATACCCGTTTTAGGGCTTGCTTATTCTATAGATACCCCATTAAAAGTTGCCCGTTACGGCATTTCTTCCGTTGTCTCTATTGTTGACGATGATTTGATCGAACGCATGCGCGAGTATCATTGCAAACAAAATGGTTTGGAGTATATTCCTATCCGAAAATCGGAGCATGACAGCAGAGCCCGGCGCATAACGGCTTATTTGAATCTCTTAAATAGTTTGGTTAACGATCAATTTTCAATACTCAAAGAGGAACCATTTGAAGCAGGTAGTGATATTGAACGTTATTTTGATTTATTGCCCGAAGATTCGGTTCTGAAGCAAGGTTACGATCTACTGGACGAATATGAAGCAGGAAGTGCAAGGAAACTTTTTGAAAAGGTATTGAAAAACCAGATGACAAAAGGAGCGATTGACGTAAACATCATGGCTAAGGTGGATAAGTTGAATTACAACAAAGGTGGAGAGTATGCCGGAGATAACAACACGGATGCGCTGGCTGCATTACGGGGTTTTGCTGAAAGCGATCTGGAATCATCTGTGGTAATTTCAGCCGGAATGAATCCAAAGTTATTTAGCTACCTGGAGTCGTTCGGCGATTTTTATCCCGATGAAAATGGCAAGTTTCGCAAGAAAGTCATCCTTAAGGTAAGCAATTACCGTTCAGCAATTATACAGGCTAAAGTATTTGCAAAAAAAGGCATCTGGGTTTCTGAATTTCGTGTTGAATCAGGGTTAAATTGCGGCGGACACGCATTTGCCACTGATGGCCTGTTATTGGGGCCAATATTGGAAGAGTTTAAAGCTTGCCGTTCGGCCATGAAAGCAGAACTATATGAAATATATCGTGCTGCCCTGGCCGCAAAAGGTCGTGAAGTGCCGGAGGTTCCTCAACAAAAGATAAGCGCACAGGGTGGCATCGGAACGGCCGAAGAAGATAATTTTCTGCGCACATATTATCATCTGGATAGTACCGGTTGGGGCAGCCCGTTTTTGTTAGTGCCCGAAGCCACCAACGTTGATCAGGATACTTTGCAACAAATGGCAAATGCGGGACAGGATGATTTCTATTTGAGCAACGCCTCGCCGCTTGGGGTATTGTTTAATAATTTTAGAGGAAGCAGTATTGAAAAACTACGGTTGCTTCGCATTGCTAAAAATCGCCCGGGAAGCCCTTGTACTAAAAAATACCTGAGCAGCAATACAGAATTCACCGAACAACCCATTTGTACAGCATCCAGGGAATATCAACGCTTAAAGATCGAGCAACTGGATAGCTATCAACTTGCTGATATGGAATATCAAAGGGAATTTGACAAGATCACTGAGAAGGTTTGTTTGTGCGAGGGACTGGCTGCTTCAGTTTATATTAAAAACGATATGCTGAAGCCTCGCGAAAACACCGGCGTTTCAATTTGTCCGGGGCCAAACCTGGCTTATTTTTCAAAAATATGTTCGCTCGACGAAATGATAGGCCATATCTATGGGAAGAATGATGTTCTGAATAAATTATCCGAACGGAGTAATATTTTCGTTAATGAACTTAATCTGTACATTGATTATTTAGCTAAAGAAATTGCGAATAGCAAATTAGCGATAAGTGAAAAGAAAGCTAAGTACCTCGACAGCTTTAAGCAGCAACTCAAGCAGGGTATTGATTATTATCGTGAATTGATGCCTAAGATGAAATATTTCAGCACAAGTTATCGTGATAAAATATTGCACGATTTGTCTATTTCTGAACTGAACCTTGATGGATTGATTTAACAAGATTCCCAAAGTCTTATAAACTACTAATCCCGGTGAAATTACTTTCAGCCGGGATTCTTTTTTGAATAAGTTTAGGCACAAAGACTATTAACACAATATTATCCGGCCATACTGAATAATTGCGTAGAAGGCTGATTTGCCCACAAACGGGCGTCAATAGCCATGCATATATTCCGCAGAAAACGTTTCCCAGTTGGGGTTACTGTCAAGTGGCGAGCGTCCAGATCAACAAGTGCGTCGCTAGCCAGGTCCTGCATGCGCTCCAGTCCTTCCAACAGGCTATAACATGGTTCCGTGTTATGGTCCCATTCTGTTTCGCCCTTACACATAATGTTCAGGATATGCCTGCGGATGATCATATCCTCAACCGTTAAAAAATGACCTTTTACTACCGGTAGCTCATCGTTATTAACCATTGCGATATATTCTTCCACAGTCTTCACATTCTGTGCAAAAGCATCCCAGCTATCACTAATGGAAGATACGCCAAGGCCAACCAATAATTGGGTATATTGATGCGTATAGCCCATAAAGTTGCGGTGAAGCTTTTTAGTTTGTTCAGCTAAATAAAGTGCATCGCCGGGCAAGGCAAAATGATCCATGCCAATATCATGATAGCCTAAGGCTGTAAGCATGTTATGTCCCAGATCATACAATGCTCTTTTTTCATCAGCTGATGGCAAATGTTTTTCAGTAAATCGCCTTTGTCCCGGTTTTATCCATGGTACATGCGCGTAACTATAAAAAGCGATACGGTCGGGCATCAGTTTGCTTACCTTTTCTATGGTATCAATAAGGCTTCCCATCGTCTGTAGTGGAAGGCCGTAAATAAGATCGTAGTTTACAGAAGTATATCCCACTTGACGTGCCCATTCGGTTACATCCCTCACTTGCTCAAAAGTTTGCATGCGATTGATGATGAATTGCACTTTCGGGTCAAAATCCTGTATCCCCAGGCTTACCCGGCGAAAACCTAGATTATACAATACAGTTAGGTGTTCGAACGTCGTATTCGCAGGGTGCCCTTCAAAACCAAAATCTGCTTCGGGGTGGACTTCAGCATTAGATAAAATACCTTTTATAAGACGCTCCAGGTTTGCCGGGCTAAAGAATGTTGGTGTCCCTCCGCCTAAATGAATTTCGCGGATTACCGGCCGGTCGCCAAATATATCGCCGTACATTGCCCATTCTTTCAGCACAGCGTCGATATAAGGATCTTCGACTGCATGATTTTTGGTGATACGCGTATTGCAACCACAATAAGTGCAGAGGCTTTCGCAAAATGGCAAGTGGACATAAAGACTTATCCCGTCCTTCTTGCCGCTAATGTCAAAGGCTGATTTTACATGCCTAGCCCAAATTTGTTTATCAAAAGTACCCTTATTCCAGTATGGAACGGTAGGATAGCTGGTATAACGTGGAGCAGCTACATTATATTTATCAATGAGATGTTTGGAAAGCATCATGGCAGGTGATTTAGATTATGTTTTACTACCGGTGCCGCCGCCATTTTTTCGCGACAATTTTTATTGCAAATACAGGCGTCGCCAATACATTTTTCTTCTTGCCACAGGTCAAGGTTTTTGATGGTTTGATTGGCTATTTCCTGTAAGGCCTCCCTGGTTAAGAATGCCTGATGCGGAGTGATTAGGACGTTAGGATAGGCGATCAGCTTTTTTAACAGGGCATCCTTATGCTTATCATATTCATGATCCTGAAAAAATAAACCTTTTTCAAATTCGTAAACATCCAGGCCCAGGTAACCTATTTTGCCACTTTCAAGCGCTTTCAACACCTCACCTGTATCTATCAAACCGCCGCGTGACGTATTGATAAGCATTGCATTTGGCTTCATTAACGTTATGGCGTCTTTATTAATGATATGCCGGGTTTGTTCGGTAAGCGGTACATGAAGCGAAATAATATCCGCCTCTCTTAACAATTTATCCAGTTCAACCATTTCTATGTTATTAACATTTTGGGGTTGCTGAATATCATAGCCAATTACCTTACAACCTAAACCGTTGAAAATATTTGCTGTTGCCAGACCGATTTCGCCCAGGCCTATCAGACCAACGGTTTTTCCATTAAAATTGAACCCGATAAGCTCATCTAAACGAAAATCGAAGTGGTGGGTATGTGCATTTGCTTTAATCAGATGCCTTCCCAGGGCAAGAGCCAGGGCTACCGTGTGTTCGGCTATGGCCTGTGGCGAATAGGCGGGTACATTGGCTAATTTAATACCATGCTTTTCAGCTACTTTTTTATTGATATGATCTGTCCCCTTTGAACGTGTTGCTATAAAGTTTACACCAAGGCCGGCCAATTTATTAACCACAGGTTCTGATACATCGTCGTTTGTAAATACCAAAACGGCGTCTTTCCCTTCTGCATAAGCCGCAGTTTCAACGCTTAATGCATTTGATATCAGTGTGATCTCGTGTTTTTTTTGATTGGCCCTGATCAGGAACTCTTTCTCAAATGGATTTATACTATAGGCTACAACCTTCATTATCAACAGAATTTATAAGAACAAAAATACCCCTGCCGCTTCTCGCAGCACATGAGGGTAGTCATCGGGAAAAGTGATTGTTATCAGTTTTTCATTTTTGCCAGGCGGTTCAGATCGAGTATCTGTATATGGCTGCCTTTTTTCTCAATTAGTTTTTCCTCTTTGAAATCGCTAAGTGTGCGGCTCACTGTTTCAGTAGCCATACCAGCCATAGATGCAAGCTCATCGCGCGAAATTTTAAATTGGGAAGGATCGGGTAGTTGCTTACTTAGGCGTACCAAAACTTGCGCCAGCCTTTTGCGTACAGAGTTGTAGGCAAGTTCTAATAGCTGATCTTCTTTTTCCTTAACATTGTTAGCGAGTATTTTGATAAACTGCATCGAGATATCAGGGTATTTATTGACCAGGCTAATAATGGCATCTTTTGGTAACAGACAAATGGCTGAATCTTCCACCGCTTCGGCGGTCTCGGTGAATGCTTCGTCCAATAGAACGGCATTTACACCAATGTAGTCATCAGCCTTATGCAGGCCCATCATGAGTTCGCGGCCGTCTTCTGCAAGCTTGAAGGTCCTGATAGCGCCGTCTATAATTAAGTATAAGCCCTGCGGATGATCGCCTTCGTAATACAATACCTGCTTCTTTTTAATTTGTCTGATCTTACGCCCGGCGATAATGTTCTTCAACTCAGCCGCACCCTGCCCGTTTGCGTTCGACAGCTTCTCGATACTTTGAAGCGATTTGCTGTAATATTCCTCTTGCCGGCGTTTCTTTTCCAAACGGCTTTCAATAGCATTAAGTAGTTCAATATCATCGAAAGGTTTGGTTAGGTAATCATCTGCACCCATTTCCATCCCTTTCCTGAAATCGACCCTTTCAGCTTTTGCGGTAAGAAAGATGAATGGAGTTGAAGCGGTATCAACATTCTTGCTTAGCATATATAATACACCGTAACCATCCAACTCGGGCATCATAATATCACATAGTATCAGGTCGGGTTTATGCTGATAAGCGAGATCTACGCCTTGCTTGCCGTTTTCGCCCTGATGAACAGTATACCCCGCCAATTCAAGAATTTCTGCTGTGCTTTCGCGGATGTCGTTATTGTCTTCAATTATCAGGATCGTTTTCATGAGTTAGGAAATGAAAGTGTGAATGAAGTACCTTTATTTACCTCGCTTTTAAAGCTTATTTTGCCGTTCATCAGGTTGGTATAGCGCGTCACGATGTTCAGCCCCAGTCCTGTACCCGGAATATTTCCGGTATTATGCGCCCTGAAAAACGCTTCGAACAAGTGCTTCTGGTCGCTTTCGGGTATACCTATGCCATTATCTTTTATGCTAATAACCAGCTGCTTTTTACTGATCTCAGTATTAAATTCGATAAAAGTATTCTCACCGGAATATTTAATGGCATTACCGATCAGGTTAAGGATGCAATTTTTCAGCAAAGCCGGGTCCAGTTTTATGTTGCTATCGGCGCCGGTATGCTGATAAACGATCAGTTGGTTTTGCTTGGCAACCAGTTGCATTTCTTCAGTTATTTCTTCTGCAAACTTTACGATATCAAATTCCGAGAAAACGGCTTCAACTTTACCAGCCTCTAGTTTTTCTAACGACAGAAAGTCATTCAATATCGACGTAAGGTTAGTTACCGCTGCCTTTATTTTAGCGATATGCTTGGCAATATTGGGATTATTTTGTTGGGCTGAGTATTTTTCGATTAGCACTGCCGAAAGTTGTATGGCACTTAATGGTGTCCTGAACTCGTGCGAAGCCATCGACACAAAGCGGCTTTTCAATTGGCTCAGTTCTTTTTCCTTTTCGAGCGAAATGCTTACCTCTTCCTTGGCATGTTGCAGTGCTTTCACTGTTTCCTGAAGCGAGAGCGTCCGCTCTTCTACCAGCTCTTCCAATTTGGCAGCGTAATCCCTTAATTTTTCTTCAGCATCTTTTTCTCGTGACATGTCGTGGATGAAACCCGTATAAACTTTTCGTTCAAGATATTGTACCTCACTTACTGCCAAACGAAAAGGAAATATTGTTCCATCTTTTTTTAAACCTTGCACTTCACGTCCAATGCCAATAATGTGTGGATCATGCGTGCGTTGGTAACGGGCAATATATCCGTCGTGATTTTCTCTGTAAGGCGATGGCATGAGTACATTTACATTTTTGCCAATCACTTCAGCAGGGGTGTATTGGAATAAATTACAAGCTGACGGATTTATCGTTTCTATCTTGCCGCGCTCATCGATAGTGATTATTCCATCAATAGCAGTTTTAATAATTGCTTTTAACAACGCGGTGCTTTCCATACAAAAATGATATTGGTCACAAATATCAAATATGGCACAAAATAAGAAAATGCGTACTGTTAAATTAAAAAGTGATAAAAGTCACTTTTAATTTACTACTGTTTTCACCAAAACAGTTTCTATTTTGTTTAGGAATTAATCCGGCCATCCACCATTTCGATCACCCTGTCTGCACTTTTTGCAAAATCGAGGTCGTGTGTCACGGTTAGTATTGTGATGCCTTTTTGATGTGATAGCTCTTTAAATATATCGAAGACTAGACCCGTATTGATACTATCCAGGTTTCCGGTAGGCTCGTCGGCCATTATGATGGTGGGATTATTGATCAATGCCCTGGCAATCGCTACTCTTTGCTGCTGGCCTCCAGACAGCCGTGAGGATAACTTATGGGCAAACGTATCCATTTGCAGCTGACGCAATTTATCAATTGCCTGTTCTTCAATTTCTCTGCGACTGAGTTTACCAAGCTTTAATGCGGGCAACATTACATTTTCGAGGACCGTAAATTCGGGCAGTAAAAAATGAAATTGAAAAACAAAACCTATATTTTCATTCCTAAAACGGGCAAGATTATTCTGACTTTCACCGGTAAGTAGCCGTTCGTTAATAAATACCTTCCCCCCATAGTCCGTATCGAGTGTACTTAACAGATAAAGCAGCGTGGATTTACCACAGCCTGATTTACCTATAACCGGAACAAACTCACCCTTGTTGACAGAAAATGAAATATCAAATAAGACTTGAAATTCTTCCGGCTCGTGGAAGAATTTGTTCAAATTTTCAACTCTCAGCGCTGTACTCATGTTATTTATCCTCTTAATATGACCACGGGATCTATCCTGGATGCTTTAATAGATGGCATAAGCCCGGCGATGAAAGGGGTAATGACCCCGAAGACAAGGCCAAATAAATAATGCTCAGGGTTGAATATGACTGGGAAGTACTTTAATGAAATAAAATCGTTATGAGGGAAAGGCACGCGCGATAGGGCGTATGAAAGTAAAAAGCCCAATACCTCGCCCATCAAAGCGCCAAAAAAACCAATAAACAGCGACTGGCTCAAAAATATCCTGACGATGTCATGTCCCGAAAACCCTTGTGCTTTTAATATCGCGATGTCCTTCATTTTATTTTTGATGGTCATGTTCATGATATTATATATCCCGAAACCGGCAACAATAAGCAAGGTGATACTGACCACATAGGTAAGCACATCGCGTACAATGTTGGAAGCCATCACCGAAGAGTTGGCCGTTTGCCAGTCATCCGATTTGTAATTGTATTTTTTATACAATTCGCCGGCCTTAGAAGGTGCAAGCTTATTGTTGACCAGTTTAATATTGATATCGGTTATATAGCTTCTGTCTTTACCCATTAGCTGCTGCACATTCGCCAGGTTGATGTAGCTCCTGGTATCGTCAATTGTACCGATACCGATAGCAAAAATCCCCACTACTCTAAAGCTCATAGAAGTACCGGAGGGAGTGGTTAAAGTGACCATATCGCCTACGCCGAGGTTTAGTTTATTGGCAAGCCCCCTGCCCATGATAATCCCCTTGTCCGTGTTTAGCAGGTCTTCTGGCTGGCCTTCGGTCATTTTGCTTCTCAGGTCGAAAATTTTAGATTCATCAATAATATTTACGCCATTGATATAGCCATTAATTTGTACGGGACCGTAGTTGTAAAACACCTGGGTGCTCAAAAAGGGGGAAACGCGCGTTATATCAGGATCGTTTTTTAAATCATTAATGATGCCGCTCGCATTTTTAATATTCAGATTGACATGCTTAGGCTTTGGGTGACGAACCGATACCAACAGGTTTTTGTCTTTAAAATAATCCCCCGCGATAGAAACAGAATAGTCTGTTTTTATATCGTTGTAGATATGTATATCAGGAGTGGAGGATAACATGGTATTCTCCATAAACTGGTTAACCCCGATCATAAAGCTGATCATCAGGATAAACATAGCTATACCAAAAGTAACGCCCAGCATGGCCACAAGCGTTTGCTTCTTATTGGCCATCAGATGCCGTTTTGCTATGAGCGCATCTACCATCATATTATTTATCCGATGCGGATACAACCACTTCAGAATGCTCGTCAAGGCCGCTTATTATCTCAGCTTCATCCAGCGTATGCACCCCGATCTTTACAGGGACGGCACTGATCTTGCGGCCGTCTTTTACTTTTACACTATCGCCATTCATAATAGATTTTGAAGGAATAACCAACACCTGCCGTTTCTTTTGAATGACGATATTCGCCTCGACGGAAGTGTGTATGTAAGGCTGCGTATCCTGCCCGGTAAAAACAGCGTCAACCCTGAATGTCTGATCCGACTCATTCATTGTCGGGTAAACCCTTACCACTTTTGCATTATATATTTTGTCACCAGTTGCATCGGTTTTAAGCAATACCTGTTGGCCAGGCTGTACTAAATTGATGTCCTGCTGGTCAACAGATAATCTGATTAAACGATCAGCAGATTTTCCGATTAGCACCGATGCCTCATTTGCTCTCACGGCTTCGCCTTTTTCTTTCATCATTTGGTAAACGGTGCCATTACTTTCAGCTCGAATCATATAATTATTCAGGTCATTGCGGGCACTGGCTAGACTGCTTTGAGCATTTTTTAACGATACATTTAAATCATTAACAGTTGAATAATATTTTTCCCGTGCCGATTTTTTCTCATTAAATGATAGGCGATATTGCATTTCGGCATTATCAAGGGCACTTTTAGTGCCTACATTCTGGTTCCATAGGTTCTTAAGCCTGAAGTACTGCTGAGAATCGTTACTGAACTTTATATCAGCATTCTGCATAGCTAATTTCAGGTCGCTCAGAATCCTTGACCCGGACGACACGTTTTCCTGTGCTTTTTCATAAGTAATGTTTGCAGCGTCTAATTTGGCTGCGGGGGCGGTATTATTAATTACATACAATAGCTGCCCTTTTTTCACGGCATCGCCTTCTTTAACCAGCTTTTTTACAACAGTTCCGGGACTCAAAGCATAAATCGTGTATTCACTATCGGCCATAATCTTTCCAGATGCATATACGGTCTCAACTATATCTTTTCGGACAGGATGAATCGTATGAATGTTACTGCAGCCGATGATGAACGAAGTCAGTATTATGTAAGAGATGTACCTGGTAATTCTCATGTGATCAAGGTGTACTATGGTATAAAGTTAAACTATTCAGGAAATTGCCATTCCACATTCCCCATTAAATTTTAGCGGAACGGTATCTTTTTTGCCATTTAACTAATTCGTACCAAATAACCGAGATGAACCCAGTAATAATACCCACCCATATTTGAGATAAATTCAGCTTTCCGAACAAAAAAAACGCAGTTAGCTTTTCGATAAAGAATATTGCAACAGTAATAACACTTGTTATAAGAATAACCGTCGGTATCATATAATTGCGGCTTTTTAATGTAGTGATGATTGAATAATAAAAAGACCGGTTGACCAGTGTTAGGAATATGTTTGCCGTGATAAGTGTGATAAACACCATCGACCGCGTAATGGATTCGCTGAAACCATGGTTCACGGCATATTGATAAACAAATAATGTTCCGGCAGCGATCATCAAACCCTGGAGCACACTTGTTGCCAATTCCCGCCAGTTAAAAAATGTTGAGGTTAATGCCCGTGGCTTTTGCTGCATGGCATTTTTTTCCATTGGTTCGTTTTCGTATATGACAGAACAGGTAGGCCCCATTATCAATTCAAGGAAAATAACATGTATCGGGCTAAAAATATTTGGATATACCCAGCCTAAAGCAAGCGGAATAACTACAGTAAGAATAATGGGTATGTGTATTGAAATAATGTATTGAATGGCTTTTTTGAGATTGGCATAGATCTTTCTACCCATAGCAACTGCATCAACCATCTTAGACAGATCATCTTCCAGTAAGATCAACGAGGCGGCCGCTTTGGCAATTTCAGTGCCTTTTTTGCCCATCGCTATCCCGATATGGGCAGCCTTTAAAGCCGGACCATCGTTAACGCCGTCTCCTGTCATTGCAACTACTTCCTTGTTTTCTTTAAGTATGTTTACCACCGCTAATTTTGCGTCAGGGAACATCCTTGCGAATAAATTATTATTCTTTACTGCTCTTCCTTTTTCACTGTTTGAAAGACCCATTAGTTCGGCACCGGTAACGTAATGCTCATACCCCTTAAAATCTATCGCTTTGGCAATAGCCATTGTGGTAAGCGCATTGTCGCCAGTTATAATCCTGACGTCGATACCAGCGTTATAAAAGGCTTTAAGCACCGATTTGATGTTTGTCTTTGGAGGGTCATAGAATGCAACAAGTCCTTTGAACGAAAAAGGCAGATCCTGCTGTCGTTTGGGGAAATCGTAGCCCCTAAACTCAGACCGAGCAACACCTAATACACGATAGCCTTCAGCAGTTAATGTTTTAACGGCACCATTAATTTCATTTCTTTCCGTTTGGCTTAAATCACACAGTGCCATTAATGCTTCAGGTGCTCCTTTTGCTGCAATGACGCGGTTTAGGTCGTCGTTTTCGAACACGTGGGTCATCATAGGCGGAAGGCCTCCCAAAGGATATTCATGGACCATTTTGTATTCAGGCCGTTCATCTGAAGGGGTGATTAATTCGTATCCCTGGTGCAGTGCTGTTTCCATGGGATCAAACGGGATGGGTTCGCTGGCCCACATAGCTGTGCTGATCAGTTTTTTTTCCTCCGTAGTGAGTTTATCGCTCAGATCGGTGATGCTGGTTGACGGCCATGCATACAGCTTTGCAAGGCGCATGCTGTTTTCGGTAATGGTCCCCGTTTTGTCAACGCATATTACTGTTGCGCTCCCCAATGTCTCTACGGTTTTCATTTGCTTAACAACGATGCCCATCTTCATTAGGCGCCATGCCCCCAAAGCCATAAAAGTGGTAAAGGCAACGGGTATTTCTTCGGGCAAAATGCTCATGGCCAGTGTTAACGCTTTTAACAGGCTGTCAGCAATATGGTGAGAGTGCCAATAGTTTATGATCCAGACTATTATGAAGACTACAGCGCCGGCAGTTGCCATTTTTCTGACAAAGTTGCCAATCTGTATTTCAAGCGGTGTTTTTTCTTCTTTTATACTTTCAAGGCTTTTCCCTATGCCGCCCCAGCGTGTGTTATTACCAATCGCAGTTACTTCTGCTATTGCTAAACCACTGGCAACCACAGTGCCCCGATAGACCTGCTTATCACCACTATTTTTATCCTTGTACACAGGAAGTGATTCGCCTGTCAAAGCCGATTCGTTCACCGAAAAATCGTTCGAACGCACAATTTCGCCGTCAGCGGCTATCATGGTGCCTTCTTCTGCTATGAGAAAATCGCCTGGTACAATATCTTCTACTTTTATTTGCGCTTTGGTCCCATTTCGGATCACTGTACATAAAGGCTGGTTAAATTCTTCCAGTTTTTTAAGCGCGTTTCGACTTTTCTTATCCTGGTATAGCGATATAGCGGATACCAGGACGATAGAAGCTGCCATGAAAATGGCGTCGGCGGTTTCTCCATTTATAAAATAAATAACCGAGGCAGTTAAAAGCAGGATCACCATTGGCTCACCTAAAAATCCTTTGATTAGAGCCCGGAATTTGTTCTCCTTTTGATAAACCAATCTATTAAAACCATGAAGTTCGTGCGCCCGGAGAACCTGCTCTGAAGTTAATCCGGCGATGTCGAAATTATTGGAAAATATAGTAGTGTCCTCGGTTAATGGCATTGCTTTAAAAACCGTTGAAATTCTTTTTCCAAAGGTCGAAGGATGAGCCTAAAAGATTGTGACCCAAATCATAATAAGAGATGACACTTATCATGTGACATGGATGTGATAGTATTCAAATTTGCTTATAGCATTAATTATACTATAGCACTAACATCAATGAATAAATCAGAGATCATTTTTCTTGACGGCCCGCATTCAAGGTTAAAGGAATTCAAGTTCACACTTGAAACCATGATCGAATTTATTAAAGGCTTCAGGGCATTGCATTTTATAGGGCCTAGCATCACGATTTTTGGCTCAGCGCGTTTTAAGGAAGGACATCCTTATTATGAGCTGACCAGAAAGGCTGCCGGTGTTTTTGCACAATTAGGCTTTACAATTCTCACTGGTGGAGGGCCCGGATTAATGGAGGCCGCAAACCGTGGCGCAAAAGAGGTTGGCGGTAAATCGGTTGGTTGCAATATCCAATTGCCTGCTGAGCAAAAACCAAACCCCTACCTTGATAAATGGGTAGATGTAAAGCATTTCTTCCTTCGCAAGGTGCTGCTGGTTAAATATTCATTTGCCTTTATAGTGATGCCCGGCGGTTATGGTACAATGGATGAGTATTTTGAAGCACTAACATTGATCCAAACGCATAAGATCGAGAACTTTCCGGTGATCATTTTTGGGAAGGAATACCATAAGGAGTTGCTGGAACATATTGAATTAATGAAAAACCAAACCACGATTGGTCAATCGGATGATCGGTTGTTTTTGGTTACTGATGATATTGAAGAGGCTAAAGCCCTGATTATCGAAAAAAGCATAAAACAATATAATCTTAAACCAAAGAGGAAAGTAAAGCCTTTGAAATGGCTGTTTGAACGGGAATAATGACAATGTTGCGATATGTAAAAGTATTGATCGTAAACCTAAAAGATAACTCTTATGAAAATTGCACTGGTTATTTTGATGATACTTCACGGAACTGTTCATTCGATGGGTTTTATTAAAGCTTTCAGAATAGCAGAGGTATCGCAATTGGTAAACCCGATCCAAAAAAAGAACGGTTTATTATGGCTAATTGCCGGAGTGCTTTTTATTCTTTCAGCTATTCTATTTTCTACCGAACGAGAATGGTGGTGGGTCTCTTCAGTAACAGCTGTATTGATTTCACAATACCTTATTGTCAATGATTGGAACGATGCCCGGTTAGGAAGCATAGCCAATATTATTGTCTTCCTTGCCTCCATCATCGGATTTGTTGTCTGGTGCCTGGCAAAGAATTGAGTTCGGCGAACCTTTTAAGCCTCAAACCCTGAGGGGAAAATAAGCATCGGCACATTTTGATTTTCCAAAGCCTCGCGGGTAGTACTTTGGCGGAATATTTTTGAGAAGAATGAGTCGTGATAATGTGTAAATGTCAGCAGGTCAGCACCAGATTCATCGCAAAGCGTGCTCAACCGATTTACAATATTTTTACCGCGAATTTCCAGTAAATCAATATCAGGATAATGAAGCCTGTGGATATGTTTCATAAACTCTGTTTTCCGGAGCTCTTTCGTCAGGTCATCGTCTGCCAACAAATCAACGTGAACTATTTCCAGGTGGAAATTGAAAATGGCACTCAATCTTACCAGGTACCGTATTGCCTCGATATCCCGTTCTGCGAAATTGGTGGCAAATACCACTTTTTTCAGGTCGTTCAACTCAACGTCATATGGGATTACTAATACCGGCCTATTTACATGGTCTATAACCGAGAAGGTGTCGCTCCCGGCTAAAAAATGATCTATGCGACTACCTTCCCGGGCTCCCATAACGATCATTTCAATGGTTTTTTCTTTTGAAAGGCTCTTTATACAGGAAGACAATGTGCTTAAGCGAATTTCGTGGTGAACCGACGGTTTCCAGTTATTTTCGCCTTTTTGTATTGAATCGCTAATCTGGCAAGCCAGGCTTTTAAGCCGGGTGCTATCTTCTTCAATAAAGAAAACTTCTTCAGCCAAAGTTAGACCTCCGGAATAAGCAGGTTTGGCCATACCGGCATTAAATAATAAAATATTGGCATGCATCTGTTTTGCTATCATTGCCCCAGTTTGAGCGGCATGCGTGGCATTTGCAGAAAAATCGGTGAGGATAAGTATGTTCTTCATGATGCATTTATTTAACGAGTTGATAAACGACGTTAATTATCTTCAAATCTTCCGGTGATTTTAGAAAGTTTAATCCTGTATACGATTGGATCTATTGTTGTGTCGATCTCACTTTCTACTGAGGTAATGCCATGCCAGGGATGGTTGCGGGGTTGAGACATGAATGGCATAAGCCGGTGTGTCAGCAGCTGCCGCACCCTCTGCTTTTCAGTCGCGTCAATTATCTCCTCAAATGTTCCCCAGGCAATAACGCATTTCCATTGAAAAATGCTATCCAGCTCTTCAACTTCAAAGCACACCTTTGGATTTTTCCGCATCATATCAATCTTTTTCCCTGGGCCTGAATGGGCATAGATGTGCCCGTCTCTATAAACATAATTCAGCGGCACCAGATAAGTCTCGTCATTATAATGGCAAGCGAGTCTGCCTATTATCTGGTGCGTGAGCACGCTTTCAGTTTGTTTTTCGTTCAGTTCTCCTAACATGGCGCTTAATTAAATTAACGATTTATAACCGCGGGTGCGTACACCTTTCTATGACAAAGCTATATCTAAGCCAATCCAGATCACGTGATCACAATCACAGTGCAAAATGATATAGATCATCATACGATATCACTGGAGCCGATAAATAATAATAGAAAAGAAAAAGTTATTGGTTAACTAACAAGCCATTAGCAATTCGTTTATTGCTATTCTTTTTTTTCTATTGAAAAAAGAAACTCTACCTGATCTTGCCTCAATATCCTGGTTGATATATCCAGCTCATCGTTGATTTTTACACGCAAGGTGTTCAAAGCATCAGGTTCGCCATGCACTAGATAAACCCGTTCAGGCGTTTTCTCAAACTTTTTCAACCAGGTCATTAGTTCAGCCTGATCTGCATGGGCAGAAAGTTCACCTATTTCTTTCACCTTTGCTCTCACCTGGTAATACCGTCCATGTATTTTTAACTCGTGAGCGCCATTGAGCAAGGCCCTGCCGCGGGTACCGCCAGCCTGGAAACCAATAATAAGTATCGTATTTCGCGAATCATCCAAATAATGTTTCAAATACTCCAAAACCCGGCCGCCAGTCATCATCCCGCTTGCCGCAAGTATTATTTTGCTTCCTTTTTGCCGGATAATTTCTTGTGTACCATCATAGTCCTGGTTAATAGTGATGCCGCTGAACATACGGGCACACTCTTCCTTTGATATCGTCAGCCACTCAGGATATTTTAATAACGCCTTACCGGCGGATGAAGCCATCGGGCTATCCAGGTATACCGGCAATATGGGTGGAATGGCCTTGCTTTGTTTTAATCTGTATATCAAATGGATGACTTCATGTGCCCGGCCCACTGCAAAACAGGGCACAAGAACGTTCCCACCGTTCATGATGGTATCATTGATCACCATGGCCATTTCTTCAGCTGCATCGCCTTTTTCATGCAGCCTGTTACCGTAAGTTGATTCCATTATCACAAAATCAGCCTGGGCAGGGTGCTGCGGCGGCGGCAACAATTCAGAGTGATCGCGTCCTATATCGCCCGAAAATAAGATGGTCCTGCCATAACAATTTATTTCAACTGAACATGCACCCTGTATATGACCGGCTTTCCAAAACCGGAATTGGAGGTTTTCATTTATTTTATAAGTTGTATCTGCGTCAATCGCTTTGAAGTAATGCAGCGCTTGCTCCACATCTATTGTATCATATAATGGTTTTGCTGGCTTATGTTTGGTATAACCATGCTTGTTCGCTTTCCAGGCATCTTCCTCCTGTAGTTTTGCGCTGTCGCGAAGGATTAATTCTGCGAGATCGCGCGTAGGTTTGCTCATGTAAATTGGTCCCTTAAATCCATTTTTTACCAGCAGAGGAATGTAGCCGCAATGATCCAGGTGGGCATGAGTTAAAATAATTGCATCGACAGACGAGGGTTTAACCGATAATGGTTCCCAGTTTTTCTCACGCAGATATTTTATTCCCTGGAATAATCCGCAATCAACCAACAAATTGCAACCTGGTGTATACAGCAAGTGCTTTGAGCCAGTCACAGTCTCGGCTGCGCCAAGCGATTTCAGGTAAATGGATCTTTCTTCAAGCATAACTCCCTAATAAGTATTGTCCTATTATTTCTTAAAGATACAAGGATATAACACAAGCAGTCCTATTGTAATGACATGCGGCATAAGCAAAGGTGATCTTTGTCAATCTTCGCTATCAATTTGCTCTTTCAAATCAGGGCACTTCAATATAATCTAAAAAGATCTAACGATACCTACCTTGATTCTGAACCCGGCTTCGTTCTGGTCACCATTCAGGTGCTGAAGAACCGGCAGCGAAAAACTAACCGGGATACCCCATTTCTTATAAAACACGTTGGCGCCCAAATTAACGAAGCCGAGGTAATATCCTGAGTTCTCGTCCGGAATGCCATCTTCGACTATTTTGTCGAGCAGCTCGCCGTAATAACCGCCAAATACGTTGAGACCGAAGCTGTTTTTGGCAGCAAGTTTTGGGTCGGAAGTGCAGAAAGCAGTTTGTCCGCCGGCAAGGCGATACGATAAGGTAAGATTTTGAATGAAAACGCTGCTGTAATAATTACCCTCAAACCCTTTAGTTGTATACTTATAAAACAGGTTGCCCTGGAGTGAAAACTTCCCCCAGCGATGAGCGGCAAGAATGCCACCCGCCGGGTCATACGAGCCTGAGCCAACAACAACCGTTGTGTTGTCAAAATTGGAACTTTTTTGTACCCCGGTGGGCAGTTCAATACCTGCCTGCAATGCCACGCGGGTATTTCCGTGAGTAAGTACCTCAAAAGTACCCAGGAGCATGGCATCGCCTATTCCCCTGTCATTGCCGTAGTTGGTATGCAGAAAAGTATAGGGCAATAGGGCGGAAAGCGTGATCTTATCACTCAACCCATACCGTACGCCCAGCGAAGTGATCAGCATATTTTTCAGCGGTGCTTCCCCATTACCGAGCGGCAGAGCGTTGTTCCCGTCCTTTATAGTGCGGAAGTCAGCATAAGTTTCCAATACAAATTGTTTTTTGGGCAGCGTAAAGATGCCATTATTAAAGTCGCCACTTGCGGAAGCAGCTCCGGCGCAGCAGGCGCATTGACTATAGGCGAAATTTGAGAACAGAATGATCAGGCCCGTAGCCAGGGCGATAAGTTTTATATTCATGGTTTTTTTATAAAATGGATAGAGCAACTGCACTACTTAGGGTAATGCGTTTTTAATTTGGACAAGTAAAAAAGGAGGAACTCAGGATACCCTTGGCGGTTGGAATATCCGTGAATGGAAGTCGCCCCGATACCGGTCATCGACTATTTGAGGAAGTTTCGGCTCGGTTATAGCAACAGTATGACAGGTTCCGTCATAGCTTGTTGATTCTTCAAAGAAAAAAGCTTCGATATGCGGTAAATTATCTTTGGTAGCCTTGTTCCGCTCATTCTCTTCGGCTTGCCTGATCTTTTTCATGAAGTAACATTTACCATTACAATGCATCCGGGGCTTACTCCGGTTTTCGCAAAGTTTTGCAGCGATATAGGTTTGATTCAGTTTGAAACCGGCATATACAAACAGGCGCGCGCAGTTCGCAGTAAATACCGCGAAAATCAGGAGCCAGGCTGTATATCGTTTCAACATTCCTTTTTATTTACCGGTTACAGATCTTTCTTTTTAAATTTTTTCAGCGCAAACGTTAACGGAATAGCTATCCATATTGCTTGCATAGCCAATGAAAAAACTATGCCCGCACCGCTGCCAAAAAATTGCTGGTATAAAGCGCCAGTATACCCCATCAGGGCTGAAATATCAAGTTGGAGCAGGATCAATATCCTGGCCAGGTCTATCGGGTTGAGCGCGGTGAGTACGATCATGGCTTTTGCGAGCGGATAATCGGCGAAACTGTAGAGGAACAGCAGCACCAAACCGTCGAAAAGGATCGAAAAATAGAACCACAGCATCAACGCAAGCCCGATACCTCGGGCCTTATCACGAGTCAAAGTCGATGTTAAAAAGGCCAATGAAACAAAGCTTAGGGTGAGCAGGCACCCAGAGGCCATCAGCGTAATGCCCGTAGCTGAAAATGCGAATAGGACAACCGGTATGCAAACCCCCACGATAAATGCACCCAGCACAGAACTGCCGATGCCTATAAACTTGCCCATTAATATATTTCTGCGACTTATAGGCTGCGATACCAGTAATTCGGTAAACTCGGCCGCGTTAAAATAATAGGTGGTTGCGTATACAATACTTACCAGCGGCACAATGATCATGATCACGGTGGTAATGCTGACTAATCCTTTGGTCACATCGGCATCTGCCATAAATATGGTGAGGCTGATGGC
>JACXTT010002647.1_pt1 | contig 28195 bp, 25 predicted proteins | sample 9270951 | NCBI WGS metagenome assembly JACXTT01 (sample SAMN15532306, study PRJNA645909) | rock metagenome | isolation source: weathered quartz diorite | place: Puerto Rico | collected 2017-06-21 | reverse complement strand
CTCTCCCCGTACCGGCGTCGTGGCTGGAACCGGGGGTTCGATTCCAATTCCTGTTGGTCATGCTGTTGGAAGATTTAGACAGGAAGGGGGATATTTATAGCATTTTGTGGGTGCTGGTCTTCGGTTTCGCCACCCTCAACATTCTCGGACTGGTGGCCAGGCGGTTTTAGCATTCCCGAAACCGGTTGAACTTTGGCGAAACTATCGCCATCCTAGTGGTGGTGGTTTCGATCATTCTTCTGGGATGGGAAATGCTCAACCTGTTCAAGATCTTCCCTATAAAGCTGCATCCTCACGAATAACATTTTGGGGTATGATTCGGACATGGCGAAGAACGCCCCCCCCTTCGATGTCACCTGCCCTTGCTGCAATGCGGTGCTAAAGGTGGACGCTGAAATCAAGGGAGTTATCGCGCACACTGCCGCAGTGAAGCCCAAGATGTTCGCCGATATCGAGGAAGCTGCCCGTGCCATGAAAGAGCAGGACAACCGCCGCGATTCTATCTTTCGTCAGTCGGTAGAGCAGCAGAAGCATGCGTCCGATATTCTGGAAAAGAAGTTCCAGGAAGCAGTCAAGAAGGCAAAAGAAAGTCCCGATACGGGCAAACCGATCAGGGATTTCGACCTGGACTAGATTTCTCTGCAAGAATTTAGAGACTCCTAAATCGATTTATGCTTAGAATGCGCAATGGCCAACCTTCCCCTGCTGCTCGGCCACCGGGGCGCCCGTGCGTCCTCCGGCGTTGCGGAGAACACTCTCGCTTCATTCGATCTCGCTCTTGAGCATGGCTGCGGCGGTTTTGAGTTTGATGTGCGCCGTGCCGCCTGCGGAACTGCGCTGGTCTGCCACGACCCCAAGGTTGGCAAAATTACGGTTTCACAAGCTCAAGCCAGGCAGTTGCCGCAGCTCCCCCGCCTGAGTCAGGTCCTGCAGCGTTACGGCCAGCGCGCCTTTCTCGACATCGAGCTCAAAGTAGAGGATCTGGAATCGAGGGTGTTGGCGGCGTTACACGAATACACGCCGCAGCGGGGATATGTAGTTTCTTCATTCCTTCCTGAGGTCGTGATGGAGATGGAAGCCCGCAGCGCCTCGGCCTCCATCGGAATCATTTGTGAGAACCCGTCCCAACTCGCAAGCTGGCCCGACTTGCCGGCAGACTATGTGATTGCTCATCACTCCCTGGTGGACGAAAAGCTAGTGCGAACGGTCCACCAGTCCGGCCGGAATATTTTTGTCTGGACAGTTAATAACCCAGAAGCCATGCTGCGCTTCGCCCTCTGGGGAGTGGATGGGGTCATCTCCGATGACACCGAGCGGCTGGTGCGCACGCTGGGCTGAATAAGAAGATGAAGATGGTGGCAGCTGCCGCCCGAACGCTGAGCGGAGAATTTCAGTCAGCCGCGGCTTCCAGCAGGGCGTTCACCTGCGGGGGCTTGCGCAGAAAAGCAGATCGCTCGAGCTCAAATCCCTCCAACTCTGCGGCCGCTTGCTTATCCGTCCACCCTACGGCGGCGCCGATGCGGGCCGCGGCTTCGCGGCTACAGGCCGACGTCCAGCAGCCGCCCAGGGCCACCGGCACACGCCGCAGCAACACATCGCCCAGGGTGACCGCGCACTCGCTGGCGAACGCATCTACGGCTTCAGCCACGATGTGTTCCGTGTGCGAGCACAGCGGGGCTCGTAGTTCCGCGCCGCGTTGGGCCAGGCGGGATATTTCCAGCGCCCGCTTGCCGTGCCATTCCACGATGCTGCGAGCCGCGCTTTCGCCGACTCCCCCGGCGTTAGTGATCTCAACCACCCACTGGTCGAGCAGCAGTTCCGCCGTGTCCGCCGAAGCGATGGCCAGCGTCTTCGATGACTTTCGCGATATGCCGATTTTTGCCGCGCACTGCCGCGCTAGTTCCACCGCCGTGGTCAGCTTACCGCCAATCACCGAAATCATGTGTTGCGCGCCATCCTGCGCGTGATCGTGCAAGTAGTGTTTGCGAGTCACCGACGACGCCTTCTCCCTGGGGGCAAATGGAAGCGGCCGGACTCCGGCAAAGGTATATCGAATGTCGCTGGCAGTCAGTTTGACGCGGGGAAACAGATGAAGCAGGGAGCGCACCAAATAGTCGACCTCTTCCTGGGCGGGTTGAACTCTGGAGGGATCGCTCTGGTCAGCTACTTCGGTGGTGCCTACCAGCGTTTGTTCATTCCAGGGGATGACAAAAATCGGGCGCTTGTCCACCGCTTCGGTGTACACCGCCGCGTCCGGCGCGCCCGCGAAGCGTGGCACCACGATATGCGAACCGCGGACTCCGCCGACCATGGGATGGGGCGTGGTGATTTGCGAGCGCTGGCACAACCGGTCAGCCCAGGGTCCGGTGGCGTTGATGATCCAGGTGCCTTCGACGCGCTCTTCTTTCCCGCTGATCTGATCGCGCAGGAGCACGCCGGTTACACGACGATGGCGGACGTCCACGGCCAGGACCTGTGTGTGATTGCGCGCCACTGCGCCCGCTTCCATGGCCTCGACCAGCCACTCCGCCACCAGGCGCTCGGGGAATTCGCATTGTGCATCTTCGTAGCTGAACACCGACCAGCGGCGGCCAGAGTCGAGAAGGCGCTCGAGCTTGCGCTGATCTTCCTGGCCGGAGTTAGAGCGCAGCTTGCCGCCGCCTAGGTGGCGATACAGCCACAGGCCGGTGCGCACGGCAAGGGCGCTGCGCCCGCTGTCCTGATCAAGCGCCAACAGAAAATGAACCGGGTGTACAAGGTGCGGATGGTGCTGCAGCAGGCGCCGCCGTTCGACCAGAGATTCGTGCACCAGCCCAATCTCCGCGTGTTCCAGATAGCGCAAGCCGCCGTGAATAATGCGCGTGGCGCGACTGGTTGTGCCGGCCGCGAAGTCGTGCTGCTCAAGCAGAAGCGTACGGCGCCCTGCGCGGGCGCATTCCCGCGCGATGGCAACGCCATTGATCCCGCCGCCGATGACGATGACCTGGAAATGCTCGCCTTCCAGTGGCCGCCGGACTGTGGGTGCATAGTTCATGCTGGGTTCAGGCCGAGCCTGGTGGGGTGCGCACCTCTAAAAAAGACAAAGCTTGCGCCCGTATCGGGATCAGAAAAAGATAATCTACATCCCAAGGATAACCCAGGAACCAGTTAGTTTACGTCGCGATTGGGCAGAGGCTACCATCTGCACGGACCCGCTGGTAGCGTGGGATTCCGCGCGCCGCAGCATCTGTGCCGACCGATTGCCCTTTTGAGGGGTCGTTCCGGCGTCCCGGGATCGCGGCCTTATTTCGCTTTGGAGAAATCTTCCACGGCAAACAGTTGACCGTTGCGCTCTGCGATGCCAATGCCCATCACGTTCATGTCCGTATCCAGAATGTTCGCCCGGTGCAGGGGCGATTTCACGAACTCCGCGTGGATTAGTGACGTATTGGGCCCCAGAGCAACATTCTCGGAAAGCCATACAAAGTGCGCCCCCGCCTGCTTTACCCGGCTGGGAAGGTTAGGTTCACCCGGAAACTGATGCGAGAGTGCGTCTTTGTGAGCCATCTCGCTCGCATGCTTGCGGGCAGCGACAGCCAGGGCATCATTCCACCGCAGCGCTGGCAACCCGTGAGCCAAGCGCTCCCGATTGGTGGCGTCAAACAACTCTCGTTCCGGGCTGGCGGCTTTGTTCTGCGCCACACCCACGGCCGCGAGCAAAGAGAGACAGACAGCTATCAAAGCGGCGGTCTTTGACAAAATCCCCATGATCCACTCCTCCGCCTCATTTAAGCCCAATTTCCAGGGTTTGCCGCGTATCCAGTAGGGCACTCCCATTCCCCCCGGTGCAGCATCTTCGGTAACGTTTCCACATCTAACTTAGGTGGATTGACTTCCAGCGGGGCACACCCTAGATTGGAAGTGGCTCTTTAGAGTACTGCTCGGAGGGCTTTGTTCTTTACAATGGCCATCCCACCAGTGGGGGCGTCACGGCTTCGACGGAGATGCTTGCGGCCAAGAGGCATGCCGGGGTGACAACACCCGTTATCGCGTGCACAATGATAAGTGCCGATCAAGAAATGGCATACGCAGCCTAATTAATGAGGCAGCCGTCTTCCGAAGCTACGCCCTTGGGCTGCGAGCGGACGTCACATAGAGGGCTGGTCTTCCCGGCTACGTCTGGGCCGGGCGGACGAGATCTTCAGGCTAGCGGCAACCGTTTCTTGTCCGTTCTGAGCGGCGGCCGCGAACGTCCCAAGGTAATGCTTGGGGCATGAACGCGAATAAGCATGTAGTCTCTTGACCTGTAACATTTTCGGACGCGGGTTCGACTCCCGCCGCCTCCACCACTCTAAATATCGTCGCCGTAATCAGTTAGGGCGCTCACTTCCGCCGTGTATCTCAGGTGTACCCTTCGTTTCGGCGCGCCAGGTGCCGGACATGCAGGGAGAGAACAGTTCATCCGGAGAAAGGGGAAGTTGAACCAGGTCGTCACGCACCAATCGTGAAGGAAACTGTATTCGAGTCCTTGCCGCTGCAGGTAGTGATGGCGCCCATTCCTATCGCTCCCGAAACGGAGGTTGTGCTTGTTTCCGGCGGATTGAACACAAACACCGGCTCCATTCCAGGCTGTGCGATATCTGCTGCCGTGATCGCCGCCTTCAGTTGGTGACTGCTAACGAATGTCGTGACGCGCAAGGAGCCGTTCCAACTCACCGACGAGTCGTGACGAAAGTCCCTGCCATTGACCGTCAGCACGAACTGATTGCCTCCAGCAGATGTGTTGTTCGGCGAGATGGAGCTGATAAACGGTGGCGGGGAGCAGACGCCACAGGATGAGCAGATCAGCGCCACGGATATGATGAACAGACAAAGGCGAGAAGATCTGACTCGTGTGGGAAAGTTCGGGCGCGGCGCGAACCGCATCCGCGCTTCAAGGCTTGGCTGGAAAACCGCAGCTGCCAAGAAAACCACTGTGGCAGGCAGGCGATACATGAAACACCTATGTTAGCCGTCCGCGCGCGGGCGAGGGTCGCCGCGGTTCTAGCAACGACGCTACCGCCTATTCTATTGCGGTGTGTCACAGAAATGTAAAACCTTCCTAACGGGCGAAAACCAGCAACCAGGTGACGCGAAGCCATCTGGCGCCTAGAAAAGCTACAAAAAGCCATCAGGAAAAGTTGTGTGCAGAATCGTCTGCAATTGGCGCCGATGGTGCCGCAGTTGGCCCCAGATGGCGCGCCCTCTATGCCAGGGCGAGTTGGGGCCACATGCATGCATCCTTGCTCTCGGTTCTTATGGGGCAACTAGCGGAGCCCGGAAGCTGGACGAAGACGAGCTCGAACAGCGAAGACCAGGCCCAGCCGGGCACCGTGTAACTGCTGTGTACCTCAACTCAGCGATTCTAGGAATCTGGCGTTTCATGCAATCCTGTTCGCAGGGAAAGGAGAACAACACGCATCCGCTGAGCGAAGACATTGTAGAATGCCCTTTTCCACTTTCCGTATCTGTGGGGGACAGCCGGAAGAAATTCAGGATCGCAGGCGACGCGGTTACTTCTGTGCCCGCCGATTCGCCTGCTCTGTTTCGCTCCGGAGCCCAGTGATGCCGTCAAAATCCGGCCGAGATATGGCTCACTTTACTGCCGATCCACGCGTCCACATCGGCCATGTGCATCTGAAAGTTGCCGACCTCGAACGCGCCCTGTCTTTCTACTCAGGCGTGCTGGGGCTGGCAGTGACCCAGCGACTGGGTGACAGCGCCGTGTTCCTTTCCGCGGGAGGCTATCACCACCACATTGCTCTCAACACATGGGAAAGCCTGGGCGGGCCCGCACCGCCGGCCGGCACGACCGGGCTTTACCACACGGCAATTGTGTATCCAACTCGTGCCTCGCTTGCGGATGCCCTGTACAGAGTTCTGCAGGCGCACATCCCGCTGGAAGGAGCGTCGGACCACGGCGTTAGCCAATCCATTTATCTGCGCGACCCGGACGACAATGGAGTAGCGCTTTATTGGGACAAGCCAAAAGGGCACTAGCCGCGCACGGCGGACGGGAAGCTGGCCATGTTCACGGGCGCGCTCGACCTCTCTGCCTTGCTCAGAGAAGCCTCCGTCAGTGTTAACCTCGGCTCCGGCCCGCGAGATCTCTAGGGAGCGGTGCGCCCCCCCGTGACTCGGGCCGCTTTTAGCGAAGTCCTCCGGCGATCACTAACGTCTCACCGGTGATCCAAGAAGCATCCGCAGAAGCGAAGAAAACAGCAGCCGGGGCAATGTCCTGAGGCTGGCCAATACGCCCGAGCGGAGTGTGAGCCTCCATTTCCTTGCGGAAATCGCTCTCGGTGAATCCCGCCGCAACTACGCCTTCAGTTTCCACCATGCCCGGGTTGATGGCATTCACCCGGATATTGCGTGGGCCCAACTCCTTGGCGAGAGACTTGGTCACCGCGTCCACAGCCGCCTTGGTTGCACTGTAGACGGAACTGGTCGCCGGAGTATAGGTGCTGGCCAGCGAGCTGATATTGACGATGCTGCCGCCGTCCGGGCCGAAGTACTTGGCTGCTTCCTGTGAAGTGAGGAGCAGTCCCAGAACATTCAAATCGAACTGTTTATGGAAGTGCTCGTCGGTGACCCCGTCGAGCGCGGAGAACTCGTAAATTCCCGCATTGTTGATCAGGATGTCGAGAGAGCCGAACGCCTTCTTGGTTTCCAGAAATAGCCGGTCGATGTCGGCCTTGTCAGCGACATTGGCTTGTACTGCAATGGCCTTGCCGCCGCCACTGACAATCTCCGCAACCACGCGGTCGGCGCCTTCCTTGCTGGAAGCATAATTGACCACAACCGCCGCGCCCTCTGCGGCCAGATGTTTCGCGATAGACGCGCCAATTCCCTTCGACGCGCCGGTCACAACCGCAACTTTGTTGGTAAGTTTCTTTGCCATGGTGATCTCCTGCGCATTGGTGTGTGCGCTTGGGTAAGAGATGAAAGGAGGGCGGGCAAGGATTCAATGATTTGTACCGATAGGTACATAAGTGTATCATTGAGCCGTATGGCATCAGAGAACCCGGCCCGGCCGGCGGGGCGTCCCCGGTCCTTCGACATGGACCAGGCGCTGGACCGTGCCCTGCAGGTGTTCTGGCGCAAGGGTTATGAGGGGACGTCGCTGTCCGATCTGACTCGAGCCATGGGCATCAATCGCCCCAGCCTGTATGCTGCCTTTGGCGACAAGGAAGGCCTGTTCCGCAAGGCGCTGGATCGCTACGCTGCAGGCCCGGGGTCCTATGTGCGTGAGGCTCTCAATGAGCCGACAGCCCGCGGTGCGGTTGAAAAACTTCTGCGCAGGGCGGCCGACCTCTTGACCAACCCTCGCAATCCACACGGATGTCTGAATGTGCAGGGCGCGCTGGCTTGTGGAGGGGACGCAGAACCGGTTCGACGCGAACTTGCTTCGCGCCGCGCCGGGGGCGAAGCCGCAATACGCCGGCGTCTGAAGCGCGCGAAGACGGAGGGCGACTTGCCTCCCGAGGCAAACCCCGCCGATCTTGCCCGCTACGTAACCACCGTTGTGCACGGAATGTCGGTCCAGGCTGCAGGCGGTGCAACCCGCGCTGAGTTGCAACGTGTGACACAAACTGCCCTCCGGGCCTGGCCGCGGTAAAACGGCGCCGATTTGTAACCCTGGCGACTTTTTCGCGAGCTTCTGGAAAAAACGCGGGACTGCATTTGCTCGGCTGGGGTCGCAAGCCTCGGGCTACTTCTGCGCCGCGCCGTTAGCGAGTACGGTTGAGGGTCGCCGCTCGAAGCGCAATCAGTTCGTTATATCCCTGCTGGTATCCGGCCTTAAACGAGGCGCGATCCGCCTGGTTAGACCAGCGTCCCTCAGAAATGCGGGGCTCCTCGCCGCGCCTGGCCGCGAGTTCGCCCAGGTACAACCCGTCGCGGAATGCCACATCGGTAGCCAGGGCAGCCTGGCGGTCGGCGCTGAAGGATTCGATATACGCTTGCTGATAACCATTCGTAAACGAGCTGCGATCTGCGCCTGTCGCCCAGCGGCCGCTCGCAATGTGAACCGTGCTACCCCGCCTAGCCGCAAGCTCACCCTGATACAGCCCGTCACGAAATGCCGCGCCGGTCTGGGCCGGATCATCGTGTAGATTGGGGAAGGAATCCTGAGGAGCAGCGCTCCGCAGCATGAACGCCACACCCGCGCAGAGCGTAAGCATAATTGCAAACACAAATAACCTTCGCATTCTTTCCTCTCACCTGTTTATATGAAGAAGTGGCGTGTACTGGAATAGACGACTCAATTGGCGATTGGACGACACAAGGCTTCGTGCAATGAACCAATATCGGCCCTCATTTTGAATCTTTTGTGAATGTCGGGTATGTCGGCACGAAGGCCCCGGTGAGCCAATCACAAGCCAGCAGGAAACGAGTTAGCCTGGAAAGGCCCTTCTTCGCCGAAAGCGCGAAAAAGGCGCTCCTGCGCATGCAAACCCGCTCATTGCGCGGCACCCAGGCCGGGTCAAATGAGGCATGTCCACGAATGTGCAAATAATTGCGCGTTAGCCGGTCCGGTAGCTCAGAAAGCCGCTACCCGGCAGTGGAAGGTTTGGTATGGGGCTTGCATATAGTCCTTGTGCCCGTCCACAGGCTGGTTTCGCTGGGATGGCAGGCCACCGATGGCTCCTGAAACGCTTTCGGGTAGACGGGGCCGCAACCTCTGAAGGGGAGACCATTTTGATGAAGACTACGTTATTTGTATTGTTCCTGATTTGTGCCACCGCCGCCTTTGGACAATCTGGATCAAGCGCCACGCTGCTGAACAACGAACCTGTGGTCATTGAGTTCAATAGTCATCCGGGACACGCCTCTCATCAGTCCATGGGAACGGAGCAGAATCTGCTCGGACCGTCCGGCTTTACTTCCGCCCACGGCGAGCGGCCGTTGTGGGAAGTCGCAACCCCGTCGCAGGTCACACCTCTTGGCGATTCAGCGCGCATTCTGAGAAAGGCCCACGAAACGGCCAAGAAAGCCGGCATCGTCTGGAACAATTAGTCTTGAGCCGCGCGGCGAGCGCGTACATCCGATAACAATTTTCTGGCCGGAGTGCCCCATTTTTCGCGTCCCTCGCGAAAGTGGGGCACTTTCAGTTTTCCCTCCAACCAGCACCGCTGGCCGTTTCGCTGGCGACAAGCCCGGCATCGATCTGGGCAGTTGTCACGCTTTCGAGCGGACGAAGCCTGGTTGCGGCCTCGCCTGTTAGAGTAAAAGCCATGCCCAAACATCCCCTGAATGTCGCAATGATTGGTGCCGGATTCATTGCCAAAGCCCACTCCAACGCCTTCCGTCAGGTTGGCCACTTTTTCAATAGTCCCTACAACCTGGGCTTGAAAGTCGTCTGCGGACGCAATCAGAACAAGCTCGAGTCCGCCGCCGCGCAGTGGGGATGGACCGAAACGGCAACCGACTGGCAGTCGATAGTTGGGCGGCCAGACATTGATGTTGTCGACATCGCCGTCCCCAATGCCCTGCATGCTCCGATTGCGATCGCCGCAGCGCAGGCGGGAAAAATCGTGCTGTGCGAGAAGCCCCTGGCCACGTCATTGGCGGAGGCCGAGACCATGGCGAAGGCGATGCGCGAGGTACCCAGCCTGGTCTGGTTCAACTACCGTCGGATTCCGGCCGTCGTCTTCGCCAAGAAGCTGATCAGCGAGGGTCGCATCGGCCAGACCTATCATTATCGGGCGCTCTATTTGAATCAGTCCGGCAACGACCCGAGCAAGGCCACCACCTGGCGATACAGGCGCTCTGAGGCGGGCATGGGAGCAGCGGGCGATCTGCTTTCACACTCCATCGATTCCGCGCTCTATCTCAACGGCCCGATTACGGAGCTGACGGCCATGGCTCACACCTTTGCGCCCGGTCGTGATGTGGACGACGCCACGCTGCTGTTAGCACGATTCGCCAACGGAAGCGTCGGCACGTTCGAGGCAACGCGCTATGGCGTCGGCTGCCGCAATCGCAAAACTTTTGAGATCAACGGCTCGAAGGGAATGTTGCGTTTCAACCTTGAGGAAATGAACCAGCTCGAATTTCTTGATGCTACCGAGTCCCCGAACCGGCAGGGGTTGCGCAATCTGACGGTCACCGGCCCCGATCATCCTTACTCGGAGAATTTCTGGAAGCCCGGTCACATCATCGGGTACGAGCATACCTTCATCGCCACGCTGGGAGATTTTCTCAGCACACTGGACCGGCAGAAGCCATCCCACGCCGATCTCGATGACGCCGTCGCCGTCCAAAGAGTACTCGATGCGGTGGAGCGCTCGGCCGCATCGCGTAGCTGGGTGAAGCTATAGAATTTCGAATTCCCCAAACGGTTTACCGCGCCCCCAACGTCACTTTCCCGGTCAATTCAATCTGCGCCGACGAGCGCGACACATACACATCAAAATCGCCCGGTTCAACCATCCAATCATGCTTTTTTACGTCGTAGTAAGAAAAAGCGCGGCGGTCGAGGGTGACTGTAACCTGCTTGGTTTCGCCGGCATCGAGACTGACCTTGCTAAATCCTTTCAGTTCTTTGGCGGGACGAGGAACGCTGGAATGCCGGTCTCCGACGTACACTTGCGTGATCTCTGCGCCGGCGCGATTGCCCGTGTTGGTGACATCAAAATGGACCTCCACGTCTCCGGACGCCGACGCCGGCGAGACTGAGAGATTCTTGTAGGCAAAACTGGTGTAGGAAAGACCGTAGCCAAACGGAAATAGCGGTTTCACTCCTGACTTGTCATAGCCGCGGTATCCGACGAACACACCCTCGGTGTACACAACCTTCTTATCCCCGCCCTTGGGATAATAAGTGTCATGTGCTGGGTTGTCTTCCCATCGTCGTTCGATAGTGATCGGCAACTTCGCCGACGGGCTGGCGTCGCCGAAGATCAGCTGCGCCAGGGCTGTGCCGCCCTCCTGCCCGGGATACCAGGCTTGAAACAGCCCCGGTACGTGGTCGACCCAGGGTGTCATATCGACACCACCGCCTGAGGTCACCACCACAATTGTGTTCTTGTTGATGGCCGCAATCTGATTGACAAGTTCATCCTGACCAGGCGGCAGTACAAACATCCGGTCCGCACTTTCTCCTTCGGTGGATGGATCGAAACCCACCGCCAGCACGACTGCATCGGCGTGCGCCGCAACAGACCTGGCTTCTGCGCTGACCAGCTCTTCCGGATGCACAATGGCGAAATTCAGTTTGGTCTTGCCCCAGCCGCGCCGCACGAAGTAATCCAGCTCAACCTGGTGCGGACCGGCCTCGAGCGGCATCTTCACCTGGCTCAGAAACGCATAAGCCTGCTTCCAGTCGTCGATTACCGGCTTCTTGTCGACATACAGACGGTAACCGCCGTTTTCGCCCGGGCCCTGAACGAAAACAAGGTAGTCACCCGGAGTGCTGGGCGTGAAATACCCCGTCCACCGAATCGACAAGTCATTCGCGGACATGCCATCGGTCGCGCCTGGATCGTAACTGGCCTTCTCGTCTATGCGCTCGACGCCGGGCTTGCCCGCGAGGTTTGCATTGTCGAAGAACTCGGCTTTCAAGCCCGGCTTGCCACCATTCGCCTCGGTGGTGAAGTGGGTCTGGCCTGCAATCTCCGTCAGCGTTGGCAGTCCAGCCGCGTAGTACACTTTGGCCCCGCTGCCCAGATAGTTTGCAATCCCCTCCAGAATGCTCACCGCCCAAAATGGACGGACCTCCCCGCTTCCGCCGCCCACCGGCTGTGCCGGATACGCATCCGGTCCGATCACCGCAATGGATTTGATCCGTCCCTTATCCAAGGGCAGCAAGTTGCCATCATTCTTCAGCAGGACGATGCCCGACCGGGTGGCCTCGAGCGCTACCTGACGCCCGCCGGCGTTCACACGTGGAATGGATGTATCCGTCTGGCCGCGATCCAACCATCCGAATTGAATTGCAGTGCGAAGGATGCGGCGCACCTTGTCGTCCATCGTGGCTTCGCTGACTTTGCCCGAACGGATCGCCGGCAGCAGCGTCGTCCGATTCATGAGCTTCCCCGATGGCATCTCCAGGTCCAGCCCGCCATTGGCTGCCGCCACCGCGTCGTAGGTCGCGTCCCAGTCGGACATCATGATGCCCTGAAATCCCCATTCTTTCTTGGCGACATCCGTGTTGAGATAGCCGCTCTGGGTGAGGTGAACGCCGTTGGTGAGGTTGTAAGAATCCATGATCGCGCCTACGTGCGCTTCTTTCACGGCAGCCTCAAACGCGGGCAGGTAGATTTCGCGCATGGTGCGTTCGTCAATGATCGAGTCCACGTTGTGCCGGTCAAACTCCGAGTTGTTGCCCATAAAGTGCTTGACCGTGGCGCTGACGCCCTGACTTTGCAATCCCTTTATGTATTCGACCGTCGTCCGCGCCGCCAGAAACGGATCTTCTCCAAAGTACTCGAAGCTTCTGCCATTCAGCGGAGCCCGGTAGATATTAACGCCCGGCCCCAGCAGAAAGTGAACGCCTCGGGCCCGCGCGTCTTCACCAAAAGTAGCGCCCACTCGCTGAGCGAGCTCCGGATCCCATGACGCCGCCAGCGCTACCCCACCGACCGCGGTGGACGGCCCGTAGTTCCGCACTCCGACCGGCCCGTCGGACATCTTCAGGCGAGGCAAATGAATGTGCGGAATCTCACGAATGTAGAAACCATCGACGCCGCCGATCAGATCGATCTTCTCTTCGAGCGAGAGCTGCTTGAGCAGCGAGTCTACCCGAGCTTCGACATTAGCCTGCGCTTGTGCCGTCCGGCACACGACCGGCAGAACCCAAAACAGAAGCAGCGCAGCAATCCATCGGCATCTGCGAATCCGGATTTTGCTGGTCATGGACAACCTCCGAGAGCGTTTCTATTTCTGGAACTATTCTGAAAGACCCGTGTCAGCGCTGTACTCTTCCCGATCCCCCGCCTTTGACCAGCGCATTCACTTCATCCACCGTGGTGCGGCTGAAGTCCCCCGGGATGGAATGCTTCAGGCAGCTTGCCGCCACCGCAAATTCCAGCGCTTCCCGATGCGTGGGTAGCGCTTGAAAGCCGTAAATCAGCCCGCCAGCGAAGCAATCCCCAGCGCCCACCCGATCTACGATGTGAGTAATTTCATAGGAGCGGCTCACCATGAATCCTTGCCGGTCGTTGAGGCATGCGGACCAGCCGTTGTGCGACGCGCTCTTCGATTCCCGCAGAGTGATGGCAATCGCTTTCAAATTCGGATACTCGCCCAGAACCCTGGCAGTCAGCTTCTCATACTGCCCGCGATCAAGCTGGCCCGAGTGGACATCCACTTCCGCCTGGATGCCCAGCGCCATTTGCACGTCCTCTTCGTTGGCGATAGCGATGTCAATATTCTTTACCAGCTCGCGCATCACTTCGACCGTCGGTTTGCCCCACTTCCAAAGATTCTTGCGGTAGTTTAGATCGCAGGAGACGGTAATTCCCTTCTCTCGGGCTTTCTTCACCGCTTCCAGCGCCAGGTCGGCAGCCGAACTGCTGATGGCGGGCGTAATGCCGGTGACATGGAACCAGCCCGCGTCTTCAAGCGCGCGGTCCCAGTTGATGTCACCCGGTCTGGCTAGGGCAATGGCACTGTAATCGCGATCATAGACGACCTTCGAAGCCCGCTGATTGGCGCCAGCCTCAAGATAATAAATCCCCAGACGGCCCTTCCCCCGCACGATTCTGGAAGTACCCACGCCGAACCGGCGCAATTCGCCAATTACGGCGTCAGCCACTGGATTCTTGTCCGGCAGCACCGTAACGAAAGCTGCCGGCAGGCCCAATTGTGCCACCGCGACAGCCACGTTGGCCTCCCCGCCTCCGAATGTAGCCACGAACCGCGGGCTCTGCAGGATCTTCTCAAAGCCCGGAGGCGCCAGGCGTAACATGATTTCCCCAAAAGTGACGGTCGTCTTTCCCATACTCCTTATTCTGAGCCTCGCTAATCGTTCCGAATTTGCGATCTGACTCGTTGCTCTTCTGTGAGTGCACGAGCGCAGAGGATTGTAAATCAAGGGCCGGAAACCTGCCGCCAGAATTCAGCATGGCCGGTCTTCAAGAGAGCTTAAGCAGCCCGAAACGCCCAAAACGCTATAATTCGTTGGGCAAGCACTGCAACGGAATCCACACAAACCCTATGCTGAAACTGAAAGTTCTAGGAAAAGTCATTGAATCGGGACTGGTCGCCATCGTGCGCACGAACAGCTCAGACCAGGCCGCGCGGATCGCTGAGGCTTGCGCTCGTGGAGGCGCCGCTGCGATTGAAATTACGTTCACCGTCCCCGGTGCAACCGCGGTCATTGAAGACTTGGCTAAACAATATGCCTCCGGCGAGATTCTGATCGGCGCGGGCACCGTCCTCGATCCGGAGACCGCCCGCATCGCCATTCTGGCCGGAGCGCAATATATTGTCAGTCCCTCGGTAAGCCCTGAGACTGCTCGCTTGTGCAACCGCTATCAGATTCCTTACATGCCGGGTGCCGGAACCATGCGCGAGATTGTTGACGCCATGGAGTGCGGAGCTGACATCGTCAAACTGTTCCCGGGCGAAACTCTGGGACCCGCTTTCGTAAAGGCGGTAAAAGGCCCGCTGCCCCAGGCTTCCCTGATGCCGACCGGCGGCGTAGCCGTTGAAAACGTCGCGGAATGGATTAAAGCCGGCGCGGTGGCAGTAGGCGTGGGCGGCGGCCTTACCGCTGGTGCACAGTCCGGCAACTTCCAGCTGATTACCGACACGGCAAAGCAATTTATCGAGCGCATCCAGCAAGCGCGAAAGAAATAAGTTGCGCCTCGATCCTACTATGAAACTTGGCCTGGGCCTCTATCGCCACATGCTGACCCGCGACTACTACGACTTCGCGCGCCAGGCAGGCTGCACACACGTCGTGGTCCACCTGGTCGATTATTTCAATGGCGGCGCATCGAACCCGCGCAACAATCAGCCCACGGGCGCAAAATATGAGCCCTGGGGGGTTGCAGGCGATCCCGAAAAGCTGTGGACGGTCGAGGAGTTGAAGAACCTTCGCCGCGAGATTGAAGACGCCGGCCTGGTCCTGGCAGCCATCGAGAATCTCGACCCCGCGCACTGGCACGACATTCTTCTGGATGGCCCTCAGCGTCCGCAACAAATCGAAAAGGTCAAAACCATCATTCGCCGGATGGGAGAAGCCGGAATTCCAGTCCTGGGATACAACTTCAGCCTGGCTGGCGTGTGTGGCCGCGTCACCGCTCCGCGCGGGCGCGGACGCGCTGTCACCATCGGAATGGATGGACCCGCGGAAGATGTGCCCATTCCGAATGGAATGGTTTGGAACATGATTTACGACCGGTCCGCCCCAGCCGGTACACTGCCATCGATCTCGCATGAAGAGTTGTGGCGTCGGCTGGAACGATTTTTGGCAGATGTAGTCCCGGTCGCCGAACACTCAGGTGTGCGGATGGCGGCGCATCCCGACGATCCTCCCATGCCCACCATGCGGCAGCAGCCTCGCCTGGTCTATCAGCCTCACATGTATCAACGCTTGATTGATCTTGCCCCGAGCCCGAGCAACGCCCTGGAACTTTGCGTGGGAACCCTCGCCGAAATGACCGAGGGTGTCGTTTACGACGCTGTGGACCGCTACAGCCGTCAGGGAAAGATCGCCTACCTCCATCTGCGCAACGTCGTGGGCAAAGTACCAAGCTATCGCGAAACGTTTATCGACGAAGGCGACGTGGACATGATCCGCATCCTCTCAATCCTGGCGCACAACGGATTCGACGGCGTGATCATTCCCGACCATACTCCGCAGATGAGTTGCCCGGCTCCCTGGCATGCCGGCATGGCGCACACCATCGGTTTCATCCTGGCCGCTCAGGCGATGCTCAAAGCATCTTCCAAAAACTCCGCTGGAACTCGTTCGGAACCGTGCCAGCCATAGAGTCCCACCTCACGTGGCGCGGGGGGCCAAGGATGCCGGTGCCGGATCAGCCGGCAGAACCGGAAATCCCATCTTCCCCAGATCGTTCTTGAGCTGTGTCATCGACTGAAATTGAATCGCATACATACCGACCGCTCGTGCGCCCTGTGTGTTCGGCACACGGTCATCCACAAACAAAGCTTCTGACGCCATCACCCCAAGGCCGTTGAGACTGTGCCGGTAGATCGCCGGATCAGGCTTGATGATTCCCACTTCCGCCGAGAAAGTCTGGTGGTCAAAGTGGTTTAGCCAGGCAAATTGCTGCCGCGCATACCGGATCATATCTACCGGCATATTGGAAAGCAGCCCCGTCTTTATTCCCGATGACCGCATCTGCTTCACCCAAGCCACCATCGTTGGATTTATGTGAGCCCACATCTCGACATCCCATTGACTGAGATTCTTGAGTTGCTCCGGCTCCAGGCTCGTGCCCGCGTCTTCTGCCAGCCTCGACCAGTAGCCTTCGAAGGAAAGATCGCCGCGGTCGTAATGGAGCCGATTGCGCTCCCAAAGCGGACGGAATCGACTCCCATCAACATGGAAGAGACTCGCCATGCGGCCCCATTCTTCCGCCGTCGGAGGATGAGAGAGCACTTCCCCGTAGTCGAGAATCACCGCCTTTATCTTCACTGAGCCTGAACGATCCATTTTGCCTCCACGTCCATATTCTCCCGGCCCGCAGTATTCAGTCCAATGAATTGACGTGCGCTCTGTGATAACTTGTGGGCGGCTTTCCGTGGTTCCAGAAGAGTCGATTGAAAGCTAATCTGCGGGGTTGGAGTGCGCATGAAGCTGAACGGAACGTTGATCAAGAGCACGGTCGTGGCAGCTCTGGGCGGTCTTTTGTTTGGATTCGACACTGCAGTCATCTCCGGCACCACCAGTGCCCTGACCCAGACTTACCAGCTTTCGCCATTTCTGCTGGGAGTGACGGTCTTCAGCGCTCTCTTCGGAACTGTTCTGGGAGCCATGCTGGCGGGCTTCCCAGGCGAACGTTTCGGCCGGCGCGACAGCTTGCGGGTCATGGCCGTTTTGTATCTGATTTCCGGCTTGGGGTGCGCCGTAGCCTGGAACTGGCATGCCCTGGTCATATTTCGCTTCATCGGCGGATTGGGCGTGGGCGGCTCCTCAGTGCTCGGACCGATGTACATCGCGGAAATTGCTCCTCCAAAGTTGCGCGGCCGATTGGTTGGATTCTTCCAATTCAACGTGGTTCTCGGCATTCTGGTCGCTTATTTCTCGAACTACGTCATCAGCCTGCAGCACTTCGGCGCGACCGAATGGCGCTGGGAGTTCGGCGTAACTGCCCTTCCGGCGGCCCTGTTCTTCGTCATGCTGTTTACCATCCCCCGCAGCCCGCGCTGGCTGGTCAAGAAGGGACGAGTGGACGAAGCTAGAACCGTGCTGCAGATGACGGGAGACGAAAACTACGAGCATGACCTTCAGGAAATCGTTGCTTCGATCGATGTCGAGCAGAGTCAAGTCGCCGAACAACTCTTCACCCGAAAGTATGCCTTCCCGATTTTTCTGGCCGTCAGCATCGGCATGTTCAACCAGCTTTCCGGCATCAACGCGATTCTCTACTATTTGAATGACATTTTTAATCACGCCGGCTTCAGCAAAGTCTCGGGCAACCTGCAGGCGGTCACCATCGGAGCCACCAATCTGCTCTTCACCATGATCGCCATGTCGGTGATTGACAAACTTGGCCGTAAAACTCTGCTGCTGGTAGGTTCGGTCGGCACAGCGTTCTGTCTGGCCGGTGTCTCGATAATTTTCTTTACCGCCCAGCACCAGAGTCTTCTGGTTTGGCTTTTGGTCGGCTACATCGCGTTTTTCGCGTTCTCCCAGGGAGCCGTCATCTGGGTTTACCTTTCGGAAGTCTTCCCCAACTCGGTGCGCGCCAAGGGTCAAAGCCTGGGCAGCTTCTCCCACTGGTTCATGAACGCTGGCATCTCGCTCATCTTTCCGCTCATGGCAGCGACTTCCGGGGCCTACCCGTTTGTATTCTTCTCGGTGATGATGGTGGTGCAGTTCTTTGTGGTTTTGTTTGTCTATCCCGAGACCAAGGGTTTGTCTCTAGAAGAGATGCAGAAGAAGCTGGCAATCAGCTGAAAAGCGTGATGCAGATGCTGGAACTTTCGGTTACTAAGGCTGCGGAGAAGTTCAGCGGCGTGGGGAAAGCGGGGTAGAGCCGGCGGGAAGCAACGCGGTATTGCCGCCGCGTGTAACGCGGTATTGCAGCCGGGGGCAACGTGGAAGAGCGGCCCTTCTGGGCCGCGTGAGCCCAGAGAATTTCCGGGCTTTGGCCCCGGGGTTGACTTCTCCCACTTGTCATGTCCCGCAGTCTGTTAGGATTCGCTCTATGTCGACGCACTCTGTTTCCCGCCGCTCGTTTCTCGCTATGTCCGCAATGCTTCCCTTTTCCCTGCGTGCGTTTGCTTCGACATCAATTCCGGTGGGCCTCGAGCTCTATTCCGTCCGCAACGCATTGAAAGATGACCCTATGGGCACGGTGCGCGCCGTGGCTCAGATGGGCTACCAGTGCGTGGAGTTCTTTGGGCCTTATTTCGAATGGACCGAGCCTCAGACCAAACAGATGAGGAAGTTGCTGGATGACCTAGGCATTCGCTGCTTCTCCACCCACAACAACAGTTCGTATTTCAGCCCCGAGAATCTTAAGCGGGCGCGCGACATGAACCTGATACTGGGAAGCAAATACGTGGTTATGTCGAGTTCGCAGCCCAAGCCCGGTCTGGACGGGTGGAAGGAAGTGGCCGACACGTTGAACTCTGCCGCCGACCAGCTCGATCCCGCGGGATTGAAGACCGGCTATCATAACCACCAGCTCGAGTTCACTCCCGTCGAGGGCACGCGCCCCATTGAAGTGCTGGCGAAAAATACCAAGTCATCCGTCATGCTGCAGCTCGATGTCGGCACCTGCCTTGAGGCTGGCTCGGACCCAGTAGCATGGATTCGCGCCAACCCAGGGCGAATTCGGTCCATTCATTGCAAGGACTGGTCGCCAGAAGCTGGAAAAGGCTACACCGTTCTGTTCGGCGAAGGCACGGCAGATTGGAAGAATATCTTCGCGGCCGCCGAAAGCGTTGGCGGGGTTGAGTATTACCTGGTCGAGCAAGAGGGCAGCCGATTTTCCGAGCTCGACACGGCTAAGAAATGTCTTCAGACATTCCGCGCGCAGCATCCCGCTTAGGCCGAATGAAGATTACTGCGAGTAGCCTCAAAGTTTCTCTGGCGGCGACCGCTTGCACTTCGCGAAGACCTCGGCGCCCTGGATCGCGGTCTCTCCACTCTCGGCAGGCTTATTGCTCTAAAGACACAGTGAGGCGCAGCCGGCTAGCCACCGGTCGACCTTCCTTGAACGCAGGAACGAACTTCCAGCCCAGGGCGGCATTGATCAGTTCGGCGTCACCTCGTTTCACCTTTCCCGCTGGCTCGGCTGACCGAACTTTTCCCGCAGAATCAATTACCAGATTCAGCACCGATCCCGCGCCCTGGTCTTGCTCATGCGCCATCAAGCTACGCCGAAGCGAAATCGCATGCGGCGGGATTACTTCCAATCTGTGTTCTGACTGTGACGCATTGACCGCATCGAAAATCAGTGCGTGTTTCTTTCGGCCTCTTGAAGATTCTGCTTCCTCACCGTCAGTTTGAGCGTGGATTCCGCGAGCACGCGCATTCAGAATTTCTGTGTGAATGCGTTTAATGTCTCCAGGGGGCCACATTTCATCAATCGATCGCCATGCCTCCTCCTCGCGTCCGCTGTACAAGTAGGACCAGGCAATCTCCAAAACTTTGGCCTTCACCATCCGCAGTCGATACAGCTGCTCTGCCGAGATTGCGGGTGAAGATGTCAACCTGCCGTTGGAGCTTTTGAAATCCTGCAGATCCTGCGAATGCAATCCCTCCTTGATGTTGGCGATCTGCCGATCGAAATAGGTACGGAATTCCGAGCTCACATCCAGCAATCGGCCGTGCGTAAATCGGAGCACAACCGTTGGCGCAGAATCCAGCTCGCTTAGGGCCAGATGCTCGAAGCCATTTACTGCGGCAGCATCGTCGGTCCAGATTTCAACCCGGCCATCGAGGTCTGTATCAGAGGCGCTGAAGAAATCTCCGCCAGTGATGGTCCGCAGCAAGTGCGGCGGTTTTTGCAGACCATAAATCTGATATGCCATACAGCAGTCGGAGTCCGATTTCTTCACTTGAAAGGCTGCGACCGGGACACCGATGCCCAAGTCCACGCCGAATCCATCGACATCCAACTGGGAAGCCTCGCCAGCTGCTGCCAATTCTTGGTTGTCCCAGATGAGAGTAGCCGCACAAGCTCGCGCCGCAAAGTTTCCATTCCGTGCCGCTCCCACGCGGACTCTTATTCCGGTGTGGAACTCCGCTTCGAAATTCCCTTCCCCCTCGGTGCATAGGACATCGCGCATTTGGGCCAGGCAAACGCTCGACGTCAGACAGAAAAGTAAAAAGCATGCTGCTACCGCCGTGCCGCGTGGGAGGCATACGGAAATCATCGATCACCCATTATTTCCCTTCGCCTCGACCATCGACTCACAGCTCCAGGTTAAGAATCTTGCCAAGCCGGTAGGCTCCTCACTTAGTTACGCGGCTAGCCTGCGGAACTTGTTCTCAGGTTGCCCGCTTACTTCGCACTGAATCGCAAACAGCCCGCCCGCCAACCGCTCGCCCGGTCCAGCCTGTGCCGACGCAGTGGTCACATACAGAGTCCTAAGATCGGAACCTCCAAACGTGCATGTCGTAACATTTTTCACCGGCATTTCGATCACCCGGTCAATCACTCCGTCAGGCGCAACCCGAACAATACATCCACCGTAATATCGGCAGTTCCACAGATAGCCTTCGGCGTCAACAGTCGAACCGTCCGGCAGTCCGCGGTCGAAATCCTGAAAAAATGAAGCCTCGTTTTGAATCGTCCCGCTGGCAGCATCGTAGTCATACGCCCAAATCGTGTTTGCTAGCGTATCCCCAAAATAGAAACACCTCCGATCGGGAGCCCACGCCAAAGTGTTGGAGATGCCCACGTCTCGCCGGTGTATGGTCACTAGGCCGTCCGGATCAACACGATGGAGGATCCCGTCCTTTCCCCCTGCCTGTCCCGACGATCCGTCCGGATTTACATTGTTGCGCATCGAGCCGACCCACAGCGAGCCGCGCGGATCAGCCCTTCCGTCATTGAGCCGAACCGCAGGCCACCCCTCAAGCCGGTAAATCGGTTCGTGCCGACGATCCCAAGCCGGCTCCCACAGAATCACGCCCGAGCCGAGCACCACTACCAGCACTTCATCCCGGTCCGTCAGGGTCAGAGCGGTGACGGGTTCATCGAACAACCATGTACGGACACACTGATCCGCTAACGTAAAACGATGAATCAGGAAGCGGTTGATGTCAGTCCAGTAAACCGCGGAATGGCCCGCGTGCCAGACCGCGCCTTCGCCGCATACGTCGCCTGTGGGCGCGACACAAACCGGTTGGGAGGTCATTGGCAGATCACTGCACTCCGATGCCAGCCAGCAGCCCGCCATCCACCAGGTAATCTCCCCCAGTGCAAAACGCTGCCCGGTCCGATGCCAGAAACGCTGCCAGCTCCGCAACCTCTTCGGGCGTCCCGATGCGTCGAAGCGCGTGAGCGTCTCCGAAACGTTTGAACACCGCTTCGATCGGCACTCCCGGCGAAAAGTGCCGTGCCGAGCGCTCCAGCATGGGCGTGCGGATGGATCCAGGGCTGATCGAATTCACCCGTATGTGGTCGGACGCGTGATCGAGCGCCAGTGCCCGGGTGAGACTGTGGACCGCGCCCTTCGACGTAGCATAAGCCGCCACGCCGCGCTGGCAGGCATAGCCCTGAACCGACGCGAGGTTAATGATCGATCCTCCACCCCGCTTCTTCATCTCCGGAATTCCGAAATGACCCAGAAGATAAATACTGCTGACGTTAACCATCATGCAGCGGTTCCAATCTTCCAGATCAGTTTCAACGACTGTGCCAAACGGGTGAAAAGCCGCCGCGTTTACGATTATGTCCAGGCCGCCAAACTCGCGTACCGCTTTCGCCACAACCTCCCGCACGGCGTCTGCCTGGGTGACGTCACATCGTTCCACCAGCAAACTTAGCCCATTCACCTTCGCATCAAGCGCCAGGTCGCGGTTGGCAGCCGCTTCGATGCCGCACGCCAAAACATCGGCTCCATCCTTCGCAAAGCGCTTGGCAATCGCGCGGCCAATGCCCGTCGTTCCGGTAACAAGCGCGACCTTGCCTTCGAACTCTTTCATGGACATCGGCTCCTTGGCACTCTTGCACAAGCTCCCTGTAGAGACGTGGCTTGCTACGTCTCCCACAGCGAGCCCAGACGTAGCAAGCTACGTCTCTACGGAATGTATCGCAGCTAATGACTCTCCCTGGGTACATCCGCGCCCCGGCAACCCACCAGAAAGTCGAGGTCCGCGCCCTTGTCCGCCTGCAGAACGTGTTCGATGTACAGGCGTTGATAACCCCCGCTTGCAACCGGCGGGGGTGGCGTCCAGGCCTTGCGCCTGCGGCTCAGTTCGTCCTCCGGCACGCACAGCTCCAGCTTGCGGGCTTCCACGTTCAGTTCAATCTCATCGCCGTTTTGCACCAGAGCCAGTGGCCCCCCGGCGGTAGATTCCGGAGTGACGTGCAACACGACCGTCCCGTAGGCGGTTCCACTCATACGTGCGTCGGATATCCGCACCAGGTCCGTGATTCCGCGCTCCAGCAGTTTCTTTGGCATGGGCATGTTTCCCACTTCCGGCATCCCGGGATAACCTTTCGGGCCTGCCCCCTGCAGCACCATCACGGAATTTTCGTCAATCTCCAGCGCAGGATCGTCAATGCGCTCCTTAAAGTCCTCAATGTCCGTGAACACTACCGCTCGGCCGCGGTGCTTGAGCAAACTCGGCGTCGCGGCGGAAGGCTTGATCAGAGCACCGCCCGGCGCCAGATTGCCACGCAGGACGGCGATTCCTCCATGCTCCCGGATTGGATTCTCCCGGCCGTGAATCACTTCCGCATTCCAGCAAGGCGCATCGGCGGTGTTCTCGCCCATTGTCTTGCCATTCACCGTCAGCGCATCTTTGTGAATCAGGTCTCCGAGCGCCCGCACTACCGCGGGAACTCCACCCGCGTAGTAGAAATCCTCCATCAGGAAGTGGCCGGAGGGCATGAGGTCCACCAAAAGTGGAAGTTCGTGACCCAACCGGTCGAAATCGTCGAGTTCCAGCTTCACGCCCACTCGCCCCGCCAACGCCAGCAAATGCAGGACAGCGTTGGTAGAGCCGCCAATCGCGGCATTCACCCGAATAGCGTTTTCAAATGCCTTCCTGGTCAGGATTTGCGACATCTTCACATTGTCGCGAACCATCTCCACGATCCGTCTTCCCGCTTCCTGGGCCAGCACGTAGCGCCGCGAATCCACCGCCGGGATAGCCGCATTCTGCGGCATCCCCATGCCCAGGGCCTCGACCATGCACGCCATGGTGGAAGCCGTACCCATGGTCATGCAGTGGCCGGCCGAGCGCGACATGCAGGATTCCGCGTCCGCGAAGTCCTCGCAGCTCATTTTGCCCGCGCGCACGTCTTCACTCATTGTCCAGACACTGGTGCCGGACCCGATCGGCCGGCCGCGGAAGTTGCCATTGAGCATGGCGCCGCCGGAAACCACGAGAGCCGGCAGGTCGCAACTCGCCGCGCCCATCATGAGCGACGGCGTGGTCTTGTCGCAGCCACAGAGCAGGACGACTCCGTCCACCGGATTACCGCGAATCGATTCCTCCACGTCCATGCTCACCAGATTGCGGAAGAGCATAGCGGTCGGGCGTATATTGGTCTCGCCCAGCGACATCACCGGAAACTCCAGCGGAAAGCCGCCAGCCTCGTAAATGCCCCGCTTGACCCGTTCCGCGACTAGACGGAAATGCGCATTGCACGGGGTCAGTTCCGACCACGTATTACAAATGCCGATGACCGGCCTGCCATCGAACAGGTTGGAAGGAAATCCCTGGTTCTTCATCCACGATCGATGAATGAAACCATCTCTATCCTGCAAACCAAACCACCGGGTCGAGCGGAGAGGAACACCATTTTTGTTTGTCATATTTGTATTCTTGGAACTGGGCCCTGCGGGAGCAAACTCCATGGCATTTTACAACCCTCGGCCGCCAGTGGGCATTTTCACCAAGCTTCTTGTGCCCTTTGCGGGTCCTTCGCGTTCTTTGCGGTCGAAAGCTCTTGACTTCTCTGGAAAACGGATCGTTCTAATGGTCCGGAACCGGCTCTGGCTCTGCCGAGCCGTCGGCGCGTGGGTCGGACGCGGCAAAGTTGACTTTGGTTTTCGAATTACGCAGCACCGCTTGCCCACGGCCCATAGCCGTCGAATATTCTTTTCTCACCCTCAGCTTGTGCCCCTTTTGCCGAAGCTGCTGCAGCGTTCCCGCATCCACTCTGGACTCAATCAAAATGTCGCAGCCAATTCCTTCCTCAGTTGGCCGGACCGTGAAACGTGGCTCGGAAAGCGCCGCCTGAATGTTCATCCCGTAGTCCACGAAATTCGAGACAAATTGCGCGTGCGCCAACGGCTGATTGGAACCGCCCATGATGCCGAATCCGATATGCGTATCCCCTTGCTCCATGAACGCAGGAATAATGGTATGAAAAGGCCGCTTGCGCGGCGCCAGGGCGTTGGGATGACTAGGATCGAGCACAAACAATCCGCCACGATCCTGCAAGATGAAGCCCCTGCCCTTTACCGCCACTCCGGAGCCAAAGGCGTCATACAGACTCTGTATGAGCGAGACGATATTTCCGTCCCGGTCGATCGCGGCAAGATAGGTAGTGTCGCTTCTGGCTGGGTTGCCGCTGGCTGCTGTGCAATTCGCCTTTTCAGGATCGACCAGCGCCGCGCGCTGCCGGGCATAGTCGTCGGACAGCAGTCCCTTGACTGGCACTTTCGCAAAGCGCGGATCGGCGTTATAGCGGTATAGATCGGCATACGCCAGCTTCATCGCTTCAATGCGATCGTGCAATTCCATCGGTGCCAGCGGGCCGCCTTTGTCCGCGGGCACGGTACTCATGATGTTCAACATTTCGAGGGCAGCCATACCTTGCCCGTTGGGCGGGAGCTCGTAAACTTTCCAGCCGCGGTAATTGATTGATATTGGTTCAACCCATTGTGCGGCGAAATCCGCCAGGTCATCCGGCTGCATGGTTCCGCCCAGGGCCGTTGAAGTGCTCACGATCGACTGCGCAATTTCGCCACGATAGAAGACGTCCCGGCCCTGCTCCGCAATCAGCCGCAAAGTCTTGCCCAGATCCGGGTTGGCAAACATCTCGCCAACTTCCGGCACCTTCCCGCCGGGCAGAAAGAGCCGCTCGGCCTCTGGCGTCTGCTTCAGGGCCTGCGCGTCGCCGTCCCAGAAATCGTGAATGAGTTCCGGCACGGGATATCCACGTTCCGCGAAATAGATCGCGGGCGTGAACAGGTCCTTCCACGGCAGGCGCCCGAAGCGGACATGGGCTTTCGCCCAGCCCTCGACTGCCCCGGGAACAGTCACGCTATCGATGCCGGCCTGCGGCATCTGCATTGTCCCTTTCTGTTTCAGGTAGTCAATCGAGAGCCCGCGCGGCGCCCACCCGCTGGCGTTCAATCCGTACAGCTTGCCGGTCTTCGCTTCCCAGTAGAGCAAAAAAGATCACCGCCAATTCCATTCATCATGGGCTCGGTGACGCCGAGCACGGCGTTCGCGGCAATCGCGGCATCCATGGCGGAGCCGCCCCGGGCCAGAATCTGCGCCCCAGCTTGAGAAGCCAAGGTGTGGCTGGTTGCCACGATGCCGCCATCATTAACGACCATGGACCGGGCATATGAACGAACCTGTGCAGAGAGCGGCGCGGCAGCAGTCAGCAGCAGACTCAACAGAGTGAAGGCATGGAAGAAGTGCAATTTCACGGGAGTTGATTTCATGGGACGGGAATTCATGGGTAACGAATTATAGATGGCCGGGGTAGTTTTGGGGGCGGTCGGCTAAACCACAACCACGCGACTTGCATCTCTTCAGTCCCGCCACATCAGGCATTTAAGCTTCCCCTCAGAAAACAACTTTTCGTTCCTGCAGGGGTTTAATCGATACGAGGAATGGAGGGTGCTGAGATGTTAAGGAAAACTGCACTTCCACTGGTTGGATTGGTGGCAATGCTGATCTGCAGTAATCCGCCACAGGCCCACGCCGGCGTGGTAGTGGCAATCCCATCAGTTTACCCCCATCCGGTTTACGTTCGACCCTACCCCTACGTGGCGCCGCCCTACGTGGCCTATGCGCCGAAATCCTTACGCTTATGGGCCGGTGTTCGTTCGTCCAGGTTGGGGTTATCCCGGCTACTATCGGACAGACTATTACAGACTAGGCTACTGGTGTCAGCGAAGATTCGAACATCGCGAGTTCATTGTGCGCCGTCCCTACTGGCGCTGGTAAGAAGTTCCAAGTAACCTGATGCGGCACCCGCCGCGTTTGCCCCACTTTTTACCTCCACGGCGAAGGGTGGGCGCAGTATTGGGAGTCAGTTGCGAACGCAAAACACACAACCGTCCTTTCGTCGGTGCCCTTTCTTTTCGCTTTGGATATTCTCAAGCGCATCAGCCGCTTCCTGCGCGACGGAATGAAAGCCTCTCACAACCCTTTTGTCATTTGAGACAAGGCGCTCCAATACCGAGATAGCTCGCCGTTCCGCCATCTCCCCCAGAGCGAACGCACACCAGAATCGACCGTCCTTACTAGGATCGCCAAGCACTTTCAGCAACACGTGATGTGACCTCTTGCGGTGACCATGTGCAAGTGCCTCCGCCGCTTCGCCTCTGACACGCGGATGCTCGGATCTGTCTTCCACTGATCGCTCCAGCGCTCTGACAACCCTTGGCGTTTTCAATATCTGCATCGCAAAAGCGGCAGCGGCACGGTTAAACGGGCTGCGTCCATTCTTCAGCGTTAATATCAATGGGCGTTCCAGACTTGCATCAGGATCTTCCCAGATCGCTTTTGCCGCCTCGAATGCCTCCATCTGAGTTCGTCCGTTCAATCGAGCTATAATCTGCCGTTTCTGAGCGTCCGTCATCGTCGCGTCTCCCTACTGGTCGATGTAACATCATTATACGAACAGCAGAACTGCTTCCTTGATGCAATTGGCTGACCCGCCGAGCCCCCGGTGGTATAGTCTTTTTCCTGATCCGAGAGGTCCTATGGCGGAAACGGCTCCGCTTACCTTTCTCTGCATCACCACTTACGAAAAAGGGCAGGAATTCCTGCGCGAATGCAAACGCCAGGGCTGCCGCGTATTCCTGGTCACGGCGGAGACCTTGCGCAACGCCGACTGGCCGCGCGAGAGCCTCGAAGACATCTTCTACATTCCCGCCGACTTGCCTGTGCCCGAGATCGTCAAAGCCGTCACTTATCTTGCGCGAGAGAAAAAGATCGACCGCATCGTCGCGCTCGATGAGTTCGATATGGAAACCGCAGCCACGCTGCGCGAGCACATGCGCATACCCGGCATGGGCCTGACCACCATGCGTTACTTTCGCGATAAGCTGGCGATGCGGATGAAAGCGATGGAGAGCGGAATTCGCGTGCCCGATTTCATTCCCGTCCTGAATCATCCAGACATTCGCTACTACCTGGATCACGTGCCCGGCCCCTGGGTCTTAAAACCGCGCTCCGAGGCTTCTGCCATCGGGATCAGGAAGATCGATTCCGCAGAAGCCCTGTGGCCGTTGCTGGAATCGCTCGGCGACAGGCAATCTTCCTTCCTGCTGGAGAGATTTGTTCCCGGAGACGTTTACCACGTGGACTCGGTTGTCTCCGAACGGGAGGTCGTCTTTTCGAGCGTCAGCCGCTATGGCGCCCCGCCCATGGCGGTAGCACAACAAGGGGGCATCTTTACGACCTACCTTCTGCCGGGCGAATCGCCGGAAGCGGCCAGCCTGCGCCAGCTCAACCGCGATCTGATCAAGGCACTCGGGTTAGTGCGCGGAGTTTCCCATGCCGAGTTCATCGGCGCGCACAGCGACGGACACTTTCACTTTCTGGAATGTGCCGCGCGTGTAGGCGGTGCATACATTTGTGAAATGGTGGAAACTGCCA
>JACXTT010002646.1_pt1 | contig 28202 bp, 23 predicted proteins | sample 9270951 | NCBI WGS metagenome assembly JACXTT01 (sample SAMN15532306, study PRJNA645909) | rock metagenome | isolation source: weathered quartz diorite | place: Puerto Rico | collected 2017-06-21 | reverse complement strand
TTTTCTGAAGGCATTGCCGGCCTTGGTGCGGCGGTGCTGTACCTTTCGATTTGGGCGGGATGCCAGTATTACAAGCTTTTCAGCCTCGATGTGGGTTTCGCCGCCATGATCGTGATTACCGCGGGTATGGCGGCGGTCGCCTTAGGCCGCAATTCACAGCGCATCGCTTTGCTCTCGCTTTTCGGTGGATTTCTCACACCGATTCTCGTCAGCGAGGGCAAGGATGCCCAGGTCGTTCTCTTTACCTATCTCTTAATTCTCGGCGCCGGACTGCTGGTGATCGAAATGCGCCGCAACTGGCGCACGCTCACGCCCATTTCCTTTCTGCTCAGCCAGCTCTATTTCTGGGGATGGTATTGGGAGTTTTATCGCCCAGCCAAGCTGGAGCGCACCATCATCTTTGCCACGCTCTTCTTTCTTCTCTACGCCGCGCTTCCGGTTCTTCGAGCCGTGCGCCATTCGCAATTGCACCAGCTCGATATCGTGGTGGTCTTGGCGAACTCATTCTCCTACCTCGGCGCACTCTACGTCATGCTCTGGCCGCAGGACCGTTGGCCGCTCACGCTTCTCGTCCTCGCTCTCTCCGGAGGACATCTCTTAGTTGCGCGTCTCGTACTCCCGCCCAAAGCCGGCGAATCGCCGCTGGCGCGATTGCTCTTCGCAGGCCTTGCGCTGACCTTCGCCACGCTGGCCATTCCCATTCGCCTCGAAGGTAAGTGGATCACGCTGGCGTTTGCCATCGAAGGAGCTATTCTTATTTGGACCGGCTTCCGTTCGATGGCCGGATTTTTGCGCGCGGGCGGGTATTTTCTCCTCGTGCTCGCCGCCGCTCGGCTCCTGATTTTTCCTCTGCCCGCGTCGCAATTCCTGTTCAATGCGCGCTTCGCCGCCTACGCCGTGCTGATCTTCTGCTTCGGCGTCGTAGTTTACGCCGCGCGCGAACACGAATCCTCTGTCGGCCGTGACGAACTCAACGCGCTCGGCGTTTTCGCTGTAGCCATTAACGTGTTCGCGTTGATCGCCCTTTCGCTCGAACTCTGGGACCATTTCGGCTCTCATGCCGGGTTAGGCATCGACTCCGGCCTCGCCCAGCATCTCGCGCTTTCTCTCCTCTGGACCGCCTACGCTTCCGGGCTGATCGCTCTTGGAGTCAGACGCGAATCCGCCCTGTTGCGCTGGCAAGCGCTCATTCTCTTCGGCCTGGTGGTCGTTAAAGTATTTTTGTATGACAGCTCTTATCTGGAACGCTTCTACCGCATCATTTCGTTTTCTATCCTCGGCCTTGTCCTGCTCGTCGTTTCGTTTCTCTACCAGCGCAAAGCCGCTCGCGAACGCTCCACTCCATGAAACCCCGCTTCCTTTCTTTCTTGCTCCTTCTCACAGCTCTCGCCGCTGCCGCTATCGCCGCCGATCTTCCTCCCGCCTGGCGTTCCTGGCGCTATTCGCGCTCTCTCGCATCGCCGCACCCGGACATTCTCAATTACGTCATCATCGACCGCGACGCCTTCGCCCATTCTGGAAACCGTCTCGCGGACCTTCGCATCATTGATGACCTCGGCAATGAGCAGCCCTTCGAATTGAGAAGCCGCCTCGCTCCTCCGCCTCAACCCGTCAGCCTCCCGGCAACTCTGCGGGAGCACAGTTTTGTGCCCGGCCAATTCACTCAAGTCGTCGTAGACCTTGGCCCGCGCGCAAGTTTTCACAGCAGTCTGCGCGTGCAAACGCCCGAGTCCGACTTCATCAACTGGGTGGAGGTGGCGGCCAGCGACGACGCGCACCTCTGGCGCATCGTCAAGCCGCGCGCGCCCATCTCTCGCTTTCGCAGGGAGAATCTCGAAGGCAGCCAGACCATTCGGCATTCGGAGAATAACGCGCGCTACTTGCGCCTGCGTATTCAGGAACCGTCACAGCAATTTCCCGTAACGGGCGTTGACGTCTTTGCTTCGCAGGGCGTTGAAAAGGAAGAACCCAGCCCCGCCCCGCTCATCACCCTTCTGCTTCCCGACGCAAAGACCGGGCCTTCCCGGACGCAATGGACGATCGATCTCCAGAGCGCGGCAATTCCCGTGGCCGAATTGAACTTTGAGACCGACCAACGTGAGTTTTATCGAGCCGTGCGCATTCTCACAAGCGCCGATTCGAATCAATGGCAGCCTGCCGGAGGCGGAGAAATTTATCGGTATTCGGTTGCAGGAAGAACGGAAGAATCCTTGCGCGTGAGCTCTTACGAACTGGAAGGCTCGCGCTTCTGGCGAGTTGAAATCCTGAATGGCAACGATGTCCCAATCTCGGCGGTGCGCATGTCGCTCGCGATGAGTCGCCGTATCGCCCTTTTTCGACCTAGGGAGAACCGCTCCTATCGCTTGATCTACGGCAACGCCCGTGCCGCCGCGCCGCAATATGACTTTTCCCGAACCCTGCGCATCCAGCCAAACGAATTGTTATCACGCCTCGATCTGGGCCCGGAAGAAACCACCGCGAATTACGCCGACCCTCGTCCCTTTACCGAACGCCATCCGAATCTGCTTTGGATCGCTCTCGGCCTTGCCATCGTACTTCTAGGATACGCCGCTCTTCGCGCCATGCGAACGCCGGATTCAGCCGCGCAGTAACGACAAGCTCCTTCGCTTCGAGAGGGAGAAGCTGACGCGGCAACACGTTTTGCGTTCTTGGGCGCTTCGCTACGTTTTTTTCACCAACCGCGTGATCCACACAAGAATCAATGCGCCCACGAAGGCCACGATGATCGACCCGATTGGTCCGCCCGCGTGGAGTTGCAGCAAACCGAATACCCAGCCGCCGACAATGGCGCCAAGCATGCCAAGGATGATGTCTATCAGCAACCCATACCCCCCGCCTTTCATCACCTTCCCGGCAAGCCAGCCTGCAATGAGCCCGACCACGATCCAGTAAATCACGCTGCCTCCTTTTATTTCCCGAAGCTCGTAAGGATGGAATAGCTGTGCGTCCCTTGTAGACCGCGCCTTGCCGAATGTCAACCTCGCGGCTTACACTGGCCGGCAAGAAAACCATTCCATGGTCACGGAGAGTCGATGACCTCTGGCGTTCGTTTTTTCCTGCTGCCGTTGCTCGCACTGACTCTCGCCGCCTGCTCGAAAGACCGCGCACAAGAAGAATCCACGGGGGCTTCCGCTTCTCCATCCGGCAAGCGCCCCACCATCGTCTTCATGACCGACTTCGGCACCGCCAATGACGCCGTCGCCATCTGCAAAGGGGTTATCGTCGGCATCGCACCCGATGCCCGCATCATGGACATCACGCACCAGATCACTCCCTTCCAAATCGAAGATGGCGCTCGCTTCCTGGCTGATGTGACTCCTTACTATCCCTCCGGCACGGTTTTTCTCGTCGTTGTCGACCCCGGCGTCGGCACGTCCCGCAAAGCCGTCATCGTCAAATCCAGGAAGGGTCACTTTTTTGTCCTTCCCGATAATGGCTTGATTACGCCCGTTCTCGACCGCGACGGCCTGGCCACCGCTCGCGAAATCACCAACCAGGCCTGGATGATCGGAGCTCCCATTTCTTCCACGTTTCATGGCCGCGACATTTTCTCTCCGGCCGCCGCGCATCTCGCCTCCGGATGGGATTTCAATCTCGTCGGCCCCGAAGTTTCCCAACTCGTCCGCCTGACTCCGAAAGTTTCCATCACTACAGAAAAAGGCGTCGAAGGCGACATCATCGGCCTCGACGATCCTTACGGCTCGCTCATCACCGACATTCCGGGCGATGAATTCACGAAGCTCGGCTACAACCTCGGCGACAAAATCCGTGTCGAGATCAACAAAAAGCTCGTCACGCTCCCCTACGCCAAGACCTTCATGGACGTCCCCGTTGGCGATTCGCTTCTCTACATCGATTCCCGTGGCCGCGTCGGCATCGCCAATAACCAAGGCAACTACTCGAAGAAATTCGACGTCACTCCTCCAGGAAGCGTCTTCATCCCCCGCAAAGGTGCTCCCATCAAGGGAAGATAGCGCTTTCGGATAATTTTTTCTAAAATTGGCCATCCACTCTCCATTTCGCGGTTTTGCACTCCCATCTCTGCATTCCAGGCCTCGCCTGCCGCCACCTTCGCTGTTCAGTGCGAGCTTTCCGGGGAACTTCTCCCGCTCCCTGTCGTATCACTCTCTTAGATCGTCTAACGTGTGCCTGTGCAGCAGGAACGCTCAGGATGGGGGGCAGCCCAATGCAATCCTTCATGAACCAGCTCAAGCAAGTCCTGCGCAGGCTCGCACGCACGCCCATGTTCACGGTCATCACCTTGATCACCCTCGCTGCGGGCGTCGGGGCAAACACCGTGGTCTTCAGTGTCCTCGAGGGCGTCCTGCTGAAACCGCTCCCCTACCCCCATCCCGAAGAACTCATCACCGTGGCGCAGAAGGCACCCGGTATCAACATCCTTGAGCTGCAGGCTGCGCCTTCGATGTACTTCATTTATCGCGATCAAAACCAGTCGTTTCAGGATGTCGGCATGTACGGAGGGGATTCCGTCAGCGTCACCGGCCTCGCCGAACCCGAACGAGTGCGCGCCTTACTGGTCACCGACGGCACGCTTCCGATTCTCGGGGTATCGCCGGTGCAGGGGCGTTTGTTCAGCCGCGAGGACGATCTGCCCGGCACGCCGGAAACCGTCGTGCTCTCCTACGGCTATTGGCAGCACAAGTTTGGCGCGGACCCTTCGGCCATCGGCCGCAACGTCATGGTCAACGGGAAGTCCCGCCAAATCATCGGCGTGCTCCCGCAGCGCTTCCACTTTCTGGACCGCGAAGATCCCGCGATGTTCCTGCCCTTCAAATTTGACCGCAGCAAGATCTTCCTCGGGAACTTCAGCTACGACGCCGTCGCACGGTTAAAGCCCGGCGTCACCCTCACGCGGGCCAGTGCCGACGTTGCCCGCCTGATTCCGATTGCGATGAGAACTTTCCCGGCCCCGCCCGGCTTCAGCCTCAAACTCTTTGAAGAGGCGCACATTGGACCGAACCTTCGCCCGCTGAAACAGGATGTCGTGGGAGACGTCGGCAAGATGTTGTGGGTCCTGATGGGTTCGATCGGCATGGTGCTGCTGATCGCTTGCGCCAATGTGGCCAATCTGCTCTTGGTCCGCGTCGAAGGACGCCGGCAGGAGTTAGCAGTTCGTGCCGCTTTGGGCGCCAGCCGAGGCCGCATCGCGGGCGAGCTGCTCTTGGAGAGCGTCATCCTTGGCCTGCTCGGCAGCATGGTCGGATTGGGCTTGGCCTACGTCGCATTGCGTGTTCTTGTCGCGATGGCGCCGACCGGCCTTCCCAGAATCCATGAAATCGGCATCGATGCCACAGTATTGCTCTTCACTTTGGGGATCTCACTCCTGGCCAGCGTGCTTTTCGGCTCCATCCCCATCTTCAAGTATGCGGGCGCACGTCTGAGCACCGGCATCCGCGAAGGGGGCCGTGCCCTGAGCCAGAGCCGCGAACAGCATCGCGCCCGCAGCGTCCTGGTCGTCGTGCAGGTGGCCATGGCTCTCGTGTTGCTCATCTGCTCGGGACTCATGATTCGTACCTTTCATGCTCTGACCAAGGTGCAACCCGGATTCACCGTACCCGCGGAATTGCAAACGTTCCGCATCGCGATTCCCGACTCCGAGGCGCCCAAGGAAGAACAGGTCGTCCGCATGGATGAAGAAATTCTGCACAAACTCGGCGCGATTCCGGGTGTCTCTTCGGTGGGACTCTCCAACTCCATTCCCATGGATGGAAACAGCAGCATGGATCCCGTGTTCGCCCAGGACCACACCTACGCCGAGGGCCAGCTTGCTCCTTTGCGCAGATTCAAGTTCATTACACCCGGTTTCATTGGGACGCTTGGCACTCCCGTCGTCGCCGGCCGCGATCTGACATGGACGGATCTGTACCAGAAGCTTCCGGTCGCCATCATCTCTGAGAATTTTGCACGGGAATATTGGAACAGTCCGGCCAACGCCATCGGCAAGCGCATCCGGGTCGGCACCACAGACGACTGGCGGGAGGTCATTGGTGTTGTCGCCGATGTCCACGACGACGGCGTGAATAAAGAAGCGTCCTCTTCCGTGTATTGGCCACTGATCATGGACCGCTTCGAGGGCAATCCCACCACAGTGCGCCGCGGCGTCGCCTTTGCCATGCGCAGCCCACGTGCCGGCTCGGAGAGTTTTCTGAAAGAAGTCCGTGAGGGGGTGTGGTCCGTTAATCCGAATCTTCCGCTCGCCGCCGTTCACACCGTGGACTATTTCTACAAACAGTCCATGGCCCGGACTTCCTTCACCTTGATCATGCTCGGCGTCGCCGGGAGCATGGCGCTGCTGCTCGGCGTTGTGGGCATCTACGGCGTGATCGCCTATTCCGTTTCGCAACGGAGGCGCGAGATCGGCATTCGCATGGCCCTTGGCGCGCAGCAGCAGGCTCTCACCAACATGTTCGTTCGCCACGGCCTCTGGTTGACCGGCATCGGTGTCATCTGCGGTCTTGCCGCCGCTATCGTCCTAATGCGCTTGATGTCCTCCCTGCTCTTCAAGGTCAGCCCGGTCGATCCCCTGACCTACACCACCGTCTCCCTTGGCCTCGTGCTCACCGCTTTCCTGGCCAGCTACTTGCCATCGCGCCGTACTTCCGCGGTCGACCCCGTCGAGGCCCTCCGTGCGGAGTAGCCGTCCCACTCCGCCTTACGGCCGGAACTGATCGGATCGTGACATGCGACCAAGTGACTGATTCGCAGGGCCTGCGGGCTGTCATGGTTAACCAGATTCCCCAAGACGGAATCTGCCCAACCCAGGCCATCTCGGGGTCATGAGTCCACAGTCGCGAGTTACCAGTCACCACGAGTTGCTTTTTCCCAACGCTCGCCCAACAATGAAGCTGTAGCTCAGGCCTTCAGGCCTGAGGCTTTTCGTTTTACGAGGTCCCACCATGCCTGAAGCCGTCATCGTCTCCGCTATCCGTACTCCTGTCGGCCGTGCCTACAAAGGCTCCCTGCGTGCCACGCGCCCCGACGATCTCGCCGCCCTGGCCATCAAGGAAGCGCTCGCTCGCGTCCCCGCCCTCGACACCAAAGAAATTGACGACGTGATTCTCGGCTGCGCCATGCCCGAAGGCGAGCAGGGCATGAATGTGGCGCGCATCGCCGCTCTTCGCGCCGGCCTCCCCGTCGAAACAAGCGCGATGACCATCAACCGCTTCTGCTCTTCCGGCTTGCAGGCCATCGCTCTGGCCGCGGAACGCATCCGCGCCGGCTCCGCCGAAGTCATCGTCGCCGGCGGCACCGAATCCATGTCCATGGTCCCCATGGGCGGAAACAAGATTTCGCCGAATCCCTGGCTCATCGACCACTACCCCGACGCCTACATCAACATGGGCCTCGGCACGGAAAACATCGCTCGCAAATTCGGCATTACGCGCGAGCAAGCCGATCAGTTCTCCGCCGAATCGCACAGAAAAGCGCTCGCCGCCATCGCCGCAGGAAATTTCAAGGACGAAACGATCCCCGTCGAAGTGAAAATCACCGCCCTGCCCAACGGCAATGGTGCCTCGACTTCCGGTTCTGGGGTGCCCCACCCTTCGCGCGGGGTTGGCGCGAAGGGTGGGACAGTCAAGCCAACGATTCAGACATTTACCTTCGCCACCGACGAACTCCCCCGCGCCGACACCAATCTCGACGTCCTCGCCAAACTCAAACCCGCATTTCATGTAAAAGGAACCGTCACCGCAGGCAACAGTTCGCCGATGAGCGATGGCGCCGCCACGACCGTCGTCATGAGTGACGCCCGCGCCAAATCGCTGGGACTAAAACCGCTCGCGCGCTTCGTCGCCTACGCCACCGCGGGCGTGCTTCCCGAAGAATTCGGCATCGGCCCGGTCCGGGCCATCCCCAAAGCATTGAAGCTCGCGGGCCTTTCGCTCAACGACATGGCCGTCATCGAGCTCAACGAAGCCTTCGCCGCGCAATCCCTTGCCGTCATCCAGCAAGCCGGCCTCGACGCTTCGCGCGTCAATCCCAAAGGCGGCGCCATCGCCCTCGGCCACCCCCTCGGCTGCACCGGCGCCAAACTCACCGCCACCCTCATCCGCGAACTCCAGCGCCGCAACGCCCGCTACGGCATGGTCACCATGTGCATCGGCGGCGGCATGGGCGCCGCTGGCATCTTCGAGCGTCAGTAACACGGCTTTTTAGCCTTTGCACGACGCACGACGGGCAGGTCTTATTCGCGGAGGCGCCGGGCTTCAACCTGGCTCACTTTGCTCCTGTAGGGTGAGTTCATCTTGCCAACTTTGTTCTCGCTTTACGTTTCAATCCTCGGGAGGTCCTCAACGAAACCGCTGCTCTGCTCAGCGCTGCTCCTTCTGACATTTTCTTTGAACGCCCAGGCACCAGTCGCCGTTCCCATCCCCAAGGAGCCGCACCACCATCTCGTCCTTGAAAATGAATACGTCCGCGTTTTCCGAGTAAGCGTCCCCGCCCACGGCGCCACTCTTCTCCATCAACACGATGTACCCTATCTCTACGTTGCGCTCGGTCCCGCCGACGTCATCAACGCCGTTGTGGGCAAACCCGAAGTCCACCTGGTCATGGCCGACGGCCAGGTCGGCTACTCCCGAGGCGGCTTCGCCCACATCGCCCGCACCGATGCCGGCCTTGTCTTCAACAACGTCACCATCGAGCTCCTAAAACCTCAGGGTGAACCGCAAAACATTTGCGCCGAAGTCGTGCCCGGCGCCGCAGAAGGCAATTGCGCGAAGGCGCTCACCGAGAAGAGAAACGGGGTGTCCAACGTGCCACAGTTTCAAACCGAGGTGACAGTGGTCAATCTAGTCCAACTTGATCCCGACGCGGAACAGGCAACAATCACGCCAGGCCCCGGAACCTTATTTGTCCTCCTCAGCGGGTCTGGAATTCAAACCGTGGTAAAGGGCAAACCTGAGGGAACACTCGGGGTCGGTGACGTAATGTGGCTCCTCGCTGGATCGAACACCACGTTCTCCAATCCATCTCGCAAAGCCTGGAGTTACCTCGCGCTGGGTTTTAAGGGGAGTGAGGCCCTCCATAAATACTAGAAGGCATCATGGATCGTTACTTCTTTTTCGCTTCGACACGCACGAGCAATGTCTCCGGCGCATCTTTCATGGACATGTATTCTTCGCTCACGATCCAGAACTTTGCGGCCTTCTTCATGGCAGCTCCTTTTGCCTTCGCTGTGATCTCTGCGCGAGTTCCGTTCCCCTGCCTCCAAATAGAAGTACCATATCTCCGGCAAGACAGAGTGATATTGTCGATTTTCAAGATCTCCGTTCGACTAACCAACAGGAGGCAAGACCATGGAATACCTGCTGCTTATTTATCACTCAGAAGCCGAATGGGGAAAGGCGAGGCCGACGGACCAGTCCGCCTTGTACCAGGAGTATGGGCAACTCAGAGACGAGCTCGCCGGCAAGGGCAAGTTCCTGGGAGGCAACCAGTTGATGCCGACTACGATGGCGACGACGGTGCGTGTGCGAGATGGTAAACGTGTGGTCACCGATGGCCCATTCGCGGAAACCAAGGAGCAACTGGGCGGCTATTTTCTGGTGAATGCCAACGACTTGGACGAAGCCATCGCTATCGCTGCGCGGATTCCGTCCGCGAGGAACGGAACGATTGAGGTGCGGCCCTTGGCGGTCCGTGGACAAGCCAAGCAGGCATAAAATTTGACGAAGTTCGACCCGACATCTCGGGGCGCTCCGTCGCACCCCGAGGCGCTAACGCTTGCTTCGGGCAAAGTGCGGTGAGGAAATTCCTTCCTAATGGATTTTGAAAAGTTGCATCGCGAAGAATCGGGACGGATTCTGGCGACATTGATTGGTCTGCTCGGCGATTTTGACCTGGCGGAAGAAATGTTGCAGGAAGCGTATGCCGTTGCGCTGCAGAAGTGGCCTTCGGACGGGACGCCGGCGAATCCGCGCGCTTGGCTAATCAGCACGGCACGGCACAAGGCTATCGACCGCCTGCGGCGCGATCAACGATTCGAACGGAAATCGGAAGAGATTGCGAACACTGCCGAGATCGCCGCGCGGCCGGAAGGCGATCGGGAAGAGGAAATGTTCGCGGATGACCGGTTGCGCTTGATTTTCACGTGCTGCCACCCAGCGCTTCCTCTTGAAGCACGAGTAGCGCTCACCCTTCGAACCGTTTGCGGGATCACGACAGAGGAGATTTCGCGCGCGTTCCTGGTTCCACTGGCGACGATGGCGCAGCGGCTGGTGCGCGCAAAGGGAAAAATTCGCGAGGCGGGGATTCCCTATCGAGTGCCCTCGCCGGAAGAGTTGCGCGACCGCCTGGACAGTGTGTTGCTCGTTGTCTATTTGATTTTCAATGAAGGCTATTTGGCCAGCATCGGCGATGCCTTGATCCGGCGGGAGCTTTGCGCGGAAGCCATTCGGCTGGGGCGTGTTCTGTGCGGTCTGCTTCCGAAGCAGGTGGAGGCGCAGGCATTGCTGGGGCTGATGCTGCTGCAGGATTCGCGACGGGACGCGCGTGTGAGCGCGGAAGGAGAGTTGGTCTTGCTGGAGGAACAGGACCGGGGTCTGTGGCATGGGAAACAGATTCAGGAGGGAACGGAGCTTGTGAAGTCGGCGCTGCGGCATGGGGCGGCAGGTGCGTATGCGCTGCAAGCTTCGATCGCGGCGCTACATGCCAATGCGAAGACCGCCAAAGATACGGACTGGCCACAGATTGCGGCCTTGTATGACGCACTCTTGAGAATGCACACGTCGCCGGTGATTGAAGTGAACCGGGCCGTGGCCGTGGCGATGGCTCGTTCTCTGGAGGAGGGGCTCGCGCTTCTCGACGAGCTCGAACGCAGAGAGGAGCTGGAAGAATTTCACCTGCTCCCTGCTGCACGGGCGGATTTGTTGCGGCGTCTCGGACGCATGGGCGAAGCCACGAATGCATACCGGCGGGCGCTATCGCTGGCTACCAACGACATCGAACGGCGCTTTTTGCGGCGCAGGCTGGCAGAGATCGAAAGACTGTCCGATCCGCGGCTTTGAGTGACTCTGTGGCAATTTTTTTCGAGCCCAGCGGAAATCTCTTTTTGACCAAGACCAAATTTGTTACTCGTATCTTTTTGGCAGAACCGTCAGGGCCTTCTGAGATGAACGCGCTCTAACTCCTTCCAGCGCAACCGCGAGATCCTGGATACCGCGGCGGATCTCGCGCGCATCCACCGCAGCAAACCCCAACTGCAATCCCTCTTGCGCGACGCGGCCCCGAGTATAACGGCCCAGCGGAGTTACTTCCACATCTCGCGCAGCCGCAGCCTTTGCGGCTGCTTCCCCATCCATCCCATCACGCAACCACCCGACAGTCTGCAACCCGGCCTCAACACTTGAAATCTCCAGCAACCCCTTCAACCTTTGCCAGGCGCTTTCCAAGAGAACCGACAATCGCTCCGCATACACCTCTCGCATGCGCCGGAGGTGGCGCCCGAAGTGTCCCTCGGTGATGAAGTCGCACAACACCGCCTGTCCTAGAAGAGGCGCATGCCGGCTGGTGACCGATTTCGCGGCTGCGAAGTAAGCCACGAGGTCGAACGGAATCACCAGGTAGCCCAGCCGAAGCGATGGGAACAGCACCGCTGAAGCTCCCGGCAAAGAGCACGAGCCCGTTGCGATCAAGTCCTTGCAACGCTGGAACTGGACGCCCGGAATAGCGATACTCGCTGTCGTAGTCATCTTCAAAGATCAGCGCGCCAGATTTCCGAGCCCACTCCAGCAACTCGAGACGCCGCGGCAGGCTCATGGTAATTCCCAGAGGAAACTGATGCCCCGGAGTCACGTAGACTAGCCGGGATCCCCGCAAGCGCGCCTCCCGCAATTCCTAGCCGCGGTCATCCAAAGGCACAGCAGAAATCTTCGCCCCAGCTGCCTCGAACACGATGGCCGCACCAATATATCCGGGATTTTCCATGCACACGCGATCGCCGGGATTCAGAAAGAGTCGCGCCACGAGATCAAGTGCCTCCTGCACTCCGGAAACAATTGCAACCTGTTCGGGGACGCACTTCACGCCGCGGGACGTGCTCAGGTAATCGGCGACAGCATCGCGCAAAGGACGGTATCCCAGCGGATCACAACCCAGGAGAAGATTCGTCGAGACACGCCGCAGACGGCGGGCCGTGATCTGTACCCATAACGCTGTGGGGAACAAGTCAAGTGCCGGCTGATTGGCGCGGAAGGCGCGAGTAGGGCGGATTTCAAAAACGGGGAACGGACTCACTCGCCTTCCGTAGTCCGATATGCGACGGCGGATTTTCCCTTGTGCTAGCGTCTGCGCGCCAGCCGCACCTGTGACCTGTAGCAACTCGTCGGGCAAGATCTTGGTCACATAAGTGCCAGATCCCACGCTCCCTTCCACGTAGCCCTCGGACTTTAGCTGCTCGAAGGCGTTGACGATCGTTCCTCGCGACAGCTCATATTGTTGGGCGAGATCACGCGTAGCGGGAAGTCGCGCCCCGGGACGTAGGCGGCCCTCCAAAATCTCGGCGCGCAATGCGCCATACAGCCACCGGAAGGCGGGCATTGACGTGTTCCGGAGCGGAAGCATCAGCTCGAAGGGCGTGGCCCGTTTCGTCATGAAAGTGGTACAGGAAGAATACCATAAGTGGATCTTGTGATAGATCCACTCTTGGTCAATATGGACTAGAGATAGGAGGCGACCATGTCAGCCGCGGGAAAACCGGCTAGTCTCGCCGTAGCAGTTTTGTGCGCTGCGGTGGCGGGAAGCAGTGCTATCCTCGCGCGGGTTATCGTTCGGCATCCCGCCGATGTATCTCAAGCGAAAACCGAACGAGCTCGAATCGCCTTTTCCCATGCTTTGCCCCAATTGGATGGGGGCCACCTGAAAGCTACGGTTGTTGAGGTCAACCGCGCACCCGGCGAGTCCTCAGCGCCACACAGTCATCCCTGCGCGGTCGTCGGTTATGTCGTCGAAGGTACGCTCCGGACGCAGGTAAAGGGGGAAGCAGAAGCGATCTATAGAGCCGGTGAGAGTTTTTACGAAGCGCCCAATGGCGTACACATGGTCTCGGCTAACGCGAGTGACGAGGCACCGCTGAGGCTCCTCGCCTACTTCGTTTGCGACCATGAGGCGCCCCTTAGCAGTGCGGCGCCGGAAACGAAAGAGACAGGAGGTAAATAGTCATGAGCAATGCACCGTTGATCGCCTCAGAAACCATCCCCCGCCATACTGCGAAGGGCATCATGCAAGCCGTGACTCTGGAGCGGTTGGCAATTCTCTACGCCCGGATTGCGCTCGGTGCGGCATTCCTGTCTGCCGTCGCCGACCGCTTCGGCCTCTGGGGTAAGTACGGTGGTTGGGGAAATTTCACCAACTTCACGCATTACACGGCCCAAGTTAACTCCTTCATGCCGGCGTTCATCATTCCATTCCTTGCATGGGCGGCTACGGCGGCCGAACTGTCGCTTGGCATCGGGCTGATTCTTGGTCTCTGGCCGCGCTGGGTGGCCTTCGGCGCCGCAACACTTCTTTTCTTGTTTGGCACGGCTATGACTATTTCTTTTGGGATCAAGTCTCCGCTGGACTATTCCGTGTTTTCCGCATCCGCAGGAGCAGTGTTGCTGGCGCTGTATCAGAGACGCAGATCTGGAGCGACTCGTGAACACTTTCCGCTGGCGCTCGCGGCGGCACTTCACGATTCCAGCCGGTAGGGATCGCCCCCATATTTTGTTGCGTCCTGTACTGTACCCGGTTGCGTTCATCTGTGACTTCTAGGGAGGAAGAATATGCGTCGCGTAATCCGGATTAATATAGCGGCGGTTGGTGCACTGGCAATACTGATCGTATCGGGCTGGGCAGCAAGCCCGGACGACCGAGGGGAACTCCTCAAGGTGCGCGAAGAAGTTTGGGATGCCTGGTTCGCCAATGATACAAAACGGCTCGAAGCGCTGGTCCCGCAAGACACTATTGTTATTAGTTCTGGGGAAGAGAAGTGGAAAAACCAGGCGGACATTCTTCAGTCCGCTGCCAAGTTTCACGCAGCGGGTGGAAAGCTGATTCGCCTAGAGTTCCCGCGCACAGAGATTCAGCGCTTCGGTGATGTCGCAATAACCTACAGTCAGTATCTGTATGAAACCGAAGTAGATGGCAAGCGATCACTGACGTCCGGACGCGTTACCGAAATATTTGTGTTGCGCCACGGAAAGTGGACCAATCCCGGCTGGCATACTGATACTGAAAAATAAGACTCGCGGGGCGACTGCCGAGAAGACATGAGAAGGTTGGCGCCGCTTCACGCGAATCCTCGGCAGCGCTAACGGCCAAGTTGTTGTTGCATTTCTTGAGAAGGTCCGACCGCGGCTCAATGAGAAATAGCGCTAGGCTCTAAGGCGTCGGCACCAGAGGCAGCTCGATGAAGGTGGCTTGGCCGGGGGCGTGATAGATGCGCTGGGCGGCTTTGCGAAAGTCGGCGGGCTTAGCCCAGAAGATGTTGGGCACGAACGTTTGCGGATTGCGGTCGTAGAGGGGGAACCAGGTGGATTGGATTTGGACCATGATGCGGTGGCCGGGCAAGAAGACGTGGTTTGCGGTGGGAAGCGCGAAGCGATAGAGCAGCGGCTTGTCCGGCGCGATTGCTTTGGGCGCCTCGAAGCCTTCGCGGTAGCGGCCACGGAAAATATCGGCGGCGACCATGAGTTGATAGCCGCCCATTTCCTGCTGGGCGCCTACTTCGTCGGGGTAGAGGTCGATGAGCTTGACGACCCAGTCGGAATCTGTGCCGCTGGTGGAAGCGATCAGGTTGGCGATGGGCTGGCCGCTGATTTTCATCGGCGCGGTCAGCGTGTCCGAAACGAAGGAGATGACATCGGGGCGGCCGGAAACTCCTCGCTGGTCGTCGACGAGCCACTGCTTCCATGGAACGTTTTCTGCGAAGCCGACGGGATGGCTGGGCCGCCCGCTGAAAGGCACGGGCTTGGCGGGATCGGAAATGTATTCTTCGAAGGGCGCCCCACCCGCGGCGGGCGCAGCGAAGCTTAACCTTAATGCGGCGTTGAGGTAAAGCGGCGTAGGTTTCACGCTGCAGCTTCCGGCGCAGCCCGAAGGCCATGCTTGCAAGCGCCGCCAGGTGTTCGTGCCGGTTTCAAATGCCATCACCGGCGCGACGTCGCTCTTCGGCGCGTCATCTTTCAGATAATGCGCCAGGAACGGCGCGAGGATTTCCCTGCGGAAATACAGGCCGGTGTCGCTGCCGAATTTCACCGCGCCTAGCGAACTGCCATCATATATCTCCTGGCCGTGATGCCAGGGGCCCATCACCAGAAAAACTTTGTCGTTGTTCGCGTCTTTGGGCTTGATCGTTTTGTAGACGGCGATGGCACCGTAAATATCTTCCTGATCCCAAAGGCTATGCACCAGCATCGTTGGAACTTTGAGCGGCTGCGCGGCGAGGATTTTGTCCATGGCTTGCTGCTGCCAGAACGCGTCGTAGCTGGGATGGTCCAAGAGTTTGCGCCAGAAGCCGATTTGTTCGAGGCCGCGTCGGCGGCCGAGTTCCCCGGCGGAACCGGCTTGCAGGTACGTGTCGTAGTCGTCGTAACTGCTAGTCCACCAGTGCTCATCGTTCTTTCGCGTGGCGACTTGTTCGTAGATGTAGGGCATGTTCAGTTCGCGAAACGCGCCGTTGTGAAACCAGTCGTCGCCCATCCAGCCATCCACCATCGGATTCATGGGCACAGAAACTTTCAGCGCGGGATGCGGATTGACGAGCGCCATCAGAGGGGTGAAGCCGTCGTAAGAAATGCCGAGGATGCCGACCTTGCCGTTGCTTTCCGGCGTATTTTTCACAAGCCAGTCAATAGTGTCGTAGGTGTCTGTGGCGTGGTCGACGGCGGTGGGATTGAGCGGGCCGCGGAGCGGGCGGTTCATCACGTAGTCGCCTTCGGAGCCGTATTTGCCGCGAACGTCCTGGACGACGCGGATGTAGCCGCCTTCGAGGATGACTTCGAGCGCGTTGTCATAGCCCTTGAGGCTGGGGCCGAGATGCGAGCTGTGCGCGTGGGTGGTGAGATCGGTGGCGTCGTAGGGCGTGCGGGTGAGAAGGATGGGCGCGTTCTTGGCGCCTTTGGGGACGAGGATGACGGTGTGCAGCTTCACGCCGTCGCGCATGGGGATCATGACGTCGCGCCGGGTGTAGTCAAAGCTATCGGTAACGGGCGTGAACTGAGCGGGCGTTTCGCTTGGGAGCGATGGCGGAGCCTGCGCCGTTGCAGGATCAACGAGCAAGAGCATGCCCAGGATTGGCGCAAGCAAACTCAGTCTGCCAACACAATGGACCTGCTTCATAGGAGTTCCTCAGTAGTGCGTAAAATGATCGTATGGATGCTAGGTGCAGCGTGGAGCAGCCGGATTATATCCCTGCGACGGCGTTTTCTGCCACTTTCCGAGCCCGAGTGGAGGCGTCATCCGGGAGCGGAAAACGCGTTGGTTGCTGGTCACTGAACTTAACGCTGTTTACGGCAACTTTTTGCCAGAGTAAAATAAAACCATACGGTCAGCGCGACCCGCCACACACAAGCGCTTGGCCGAATCGCATTCGCAGCCATTCCCCACTAGGAGCGACCAAAATGGCGACGGCTACTCTCACGAAGCCCGCGGCAAAAGGTGGCAGTTTTCTGCTCGAATCCCCGCAGCCGGGCGACGTCTTCACGCCTGCTGATTTGAGCGATGATCAGAGACTTATCGGGCAGACCGCCGAGGAATTTGTCCTCAAGGAAGTTTTCCCGCTCATCAAAGACCTTGAGAACAAGAAGGCCGGGTTGATGGCGTCGCTGGTGAAAAAAGGCGGCGAAGTCGGTTTGATGGGCGGCGGCGTTCCCGAAGAGTATGGCGGGGCGGGCCTGGACAAAATTTCCACGACGGTTCTGACCGAGAAACTTTCGATTTACGGCGGCTTTGCGGTGACGCACGGGGCGCACGCGGGGATTGGCACGCTGCCCATCGTTTATTTCGGCACGGAAGAGCAAAAAAGGAAATATCTGCCGAAGCTGGCCACCGGTGAGTGGATCGGCGCGTACTGCCTTTCCGAGCCGCAAGCAGGATCGGACGCGCAGAATTCGCTGACGCGCGCGGAGCTGAACGCCGAAGGAACCCACTACGTTTTGAACGGGCAGAAGATGTGGATCACCAACGGCGGATTTGCCGACGTTTACATTGTGTTTGCGAAGGTTGACGGCGAGAAATTCACGGCGTTCATCGTGGAGCGGAGTTTTCCCGGCTTCAAGCCCGGGAACGAAGAGCACAAGATGGGCATTCATGGCAGTTCGACGACGCCGATTTTTCTGGAAAACTGCAAGGTGCCAAAAGAAAATCTCCTGCACGAAATCGGGCGCGGCCATATCGTGGCGTTCAATATTCTGAATGCGGGGCGCTTCACGCTGGGAGCCTCGTGCGTGGGCGGATCGAAGCACGTGCTCATGACTTCCTCGAAGTATTGCAAAGAGCGGAAAGCCTTCCATAAACAGATCGGCGAATTTGGGATGATGAAGGAAAAGCTGGCGGAGATGGCCATCCAGATCTTCGCGGTGGAATCGATGGTGTACCGTTCGGCCGGCAACATCGAAGCGGCCATGGCGGCGGCCTCGGGCTCAGGCGACAAGATCCAGAACACGATGAAAGTTCTCGAGGAATACGCGATCGAGAGCTCCATCGCCAAAGTGTACGGCAGTGAGATGCTGGACTTCGTGGTAGACGAAGGCGTGCAGATTTTCGGCGGCTATGGTTTTCATGAGGAATATCCCGTTTGCCGCGCGTACCGCGATTCGCGCATCAATCGCATTTTTGAAGGCACCAACGAAATCAACCGCATGCTGATCATCCAGATGCTGATGAAGCGCGCGATGGGCGGGCAGTTGCCGCTGATTCCCGCGGCGATGAAGCTGGCGGACGAAATTCTTGCGGGTCCATCGTTTGAGGAAGCGCCGGAAGGCGTTTTGGCGAATGAAGCGCGCGTGGTGGCGAATGCCAAGAAGATGTTTTTGCAGGCGGCGGGCGGCGCGGTGCAGAAATTCCGCGAAAAGCTGGCGGACGAGCAGGAGCTGATTGGCGCGCTTGCGAATGTGGTGATGGAGACTTACGCGATGGAGTCCTGCCTGCTGCGCGCGCAGAAGGCCGCAGCGGCAAGGGGCGAGGCTGCGACGCAGACGATGATTGATGCCGCTCAGGTTTTTATCAATGACGCCGCGGAACGCGTGGAGCACGAAGCGAAGCGCGCCATCGCCGCTGTGCATGAAGGCGACATGCTGGCGACGCAGATGGCGGTGCTGAAGCGCTTCGGAAAGCGCGCGCCCGTGGACACGATTGCGCTGCGACGCCGCGTGGCTAAGGCGGTGCAGTCGCAGGACCGCTACCCGTTGGAGGGTCGCTAGGCTCGAGCAGAGCCGAAGTTCGAACTGAATCACTTCTCCGATCATCCTTTCGGACAGTCCCGTATCAAACGTTTCACGCCCCAGGTTCTTGCACAAAAAGTCCGCGAGACGCTCGACCGCGTCGTTCCTGTAAAATAATTCACAATTCCTCCAGGGGTTCGCCTTAGGCTGGCTTCGAATCGGGCCGCGCATCTTTCAACAATATTGCGGTCACGATTCTCAAACGATTAGCGAGCTCCGGCAAGGAGCGCAGTCTTCCCTGTCGCGGCGGACTGGCGAGCGGCGTCCAGAATCTCCGTCACAATTACGTTAGTCTCCAAAGCAGAAGGCCCGGCTGGCTTGAGTCCGCCAAGAACCACGGCTCGCAGATAAGTGACGGAATCTTCATACGGCGCTGCCAAAGGCTTGGCCGCGGTCAATTTTTCTTCCTTTTTCGGAAGCCGCACGCGCAGCTCATCGCGCCCGACGGTGATGGCATATCCCTTCTGCCCGTACACTTCCATGTCTTTTCTGGAGAACGGCCAATTCCACGAAGCCTGCACAATCGACTGCGCCCTCGGATACGTCAAGACGATCGTCGCCTCGTCGTCCACTCGCGGATAAATGTCCGGCTTGATTTGCTGCGTGACGGCAGTCACGGAATCCGGCCTTTGCCCATCCATAAGCCAAGTCATCAGGTCCGCGCCATAGCAGCCAAAGTCAAAAAGAGCGCCCGCGCCATTCAGTTTCGGATCGGTGAGCCAGGCCAGAAACTCCGGTCCCACGCCGATCTCCTTTGGGCCTTCATGCCCATCGTGCACGACAACTTTTCGAATCTCTCCGATGGCGTCTTCATGCGCCAGGTCATACGCCGCTTGATTGCTGCGATACCATGTCGTTTCGTAGTTCACCAAAACCTGAATCTTGCCCTCGCGCGCCGCTTTTTCGATCGCGCGCGCATCTTCCAGGCTGACCGCCAGTGGTTTTTCCATCATCACTGGAATGCCATACCGCGCACAGATTTCCACCACGCGGCGATGATCGTAGGTGTTGGTGTACGCGAGCACCGCCTGTGGATGCGTGGCCTTCAGCATCTCTTCCAGATCGGAATAGAAAAGGCTTGGCTCCAAGCCATAGCGCTTTGCAAACTGCGCAGCCAGCTGATGATCGGATTCGGCGATTCCCACAATCCGCAAGTCCGCGCGGTGTTGGAACTGGTCGAAGAAGCCGGAGGCGTGTCCGTGCACCAGGCCTGCGAGGACGACTCGCAGAGGCCCATCGTCCTGCTTTGTCGCGGGTTTCGCTTGCGCCATGGCGCTGGCTGTGGCAAAGGAAAAAATAGTCGCACAAATTAGAGCAATTTTTGGAAGAGAGTTTCGTCGCATGAGCCTCCTTCAAGGCATCGATTCGCTCAATTATGAATGGACGGCCTTGCCCGGCCTCCGGCCGCTGGCCCTCAATCGAACCAGGAGATAGATCGAACCGGCTAGAAGCAGAGGCGAGGAGTAAAAACCTGGTGCAGGGCGCGGAAAGTGGACCGAAGAAACAGTCTGCCCGAAGATTGTCGCCAGCGTGTGGCCCAGACCATTCAGCAAATGGACCCCAGCGAAAAAATACGCCAACGGGCGCAGCCACCGCGCATTTCGAAACGCGAACGGCGCTAGCAGCAAGAAGACGGCATTTGCGAGAATAAGCCCGATCAACCAGTCGCGGTATTCAAAGGTGGGCATCGGAAACCACGCGTACTCGCTGCGCATGGCAAGAACAGTGGCATTGTAAACCGGAAGGAAGCCCGTAAGCGCTTCGTCCGCCACGTGGGCGCAAAAGGCGAGACACAGAAAAATCCACGGTGCGCCAAAGTTGGCAGGCACGCTTCGAGAGCGCTCCAGGCTCATGCGCTGGATTCTATCTCAACTGACTGTGCGCGTTGAAAGTCGGACTAGAGAACTCCTTTGGGGCTGGACCCAGCAGCTTCGCTCCGGGCTGCTGGCAGGATTAATTGCGGGCGACGCCGCTGGGGTTTTTCCTATCTGGGAAGAGATTCTCGACCGGCATTTTGGCGTCGAAGACAAGATTGAAAAAGCCTACCATCATTTCGTCCCAGCTTTGCTCACCCCAGGTGACTTCTTTACTGGGATCGGCGTTTTCGGGATTGCTGGGGGAATTGTCGAAGTGTGCGGTGCATTCGATTTTTGTGCCCTTGGGCAAAGCGATCGGCTCCTCAAGGTTGTACCAATTCTGCCAATGCCAATCGTAGTGAGGCACGCTGAGAAGTTTCTTGCTTTCGCCCGATGGATACAGCAGGCGATATTCAAAATCTTTGCCGCGACCGTGCATGTGTGGATGCAAGCCAGAGAGCTTCACGTCGGTTCCGACTTCAAAACTGGCATCCACGCGATAGTTGGGATGACCGGGTGGGATTTTGAAAGTACCGTTAGTGGCGGATAAAGTAAGCACCCGTTCTTTCGGCGGCTCCTTGGCAAAGATGATGCCGAGTCTTGACTGATCGCGAGCGGCATGGCCGTGGGGCGTGTAGTGGACTTGAAAAATAATGTCTGAGCCGGCTTTGATGAGCTTGGCTTGGCCCGGGCGAAGAATTTCGGGAGGCTGACCCGGCGCGTAGCCGACGAGGAAATCGCTGGGAAGAGCGCTGGTATCCGGTTGCTCTTTCGTTTTGACCTGCGGCGCGGTGAAGAAGACACCTGGCTTCTGCCCGCGGAACCAGTTTGAGCCCGATTCACGAACGAAGGCGATGATGTGATGAACGATCATGCGCTCGGTAGGGCGGACTTCGGCGGCCTGGATCCATCTGTCTTCGGTGAATCCGGTGGGGACGATCACGTGCTGGTAGTCGATCACGCCGGAAGCAGGAACGTCGAACGGCATAGGCAGTTCGTAGACGAGATCGGGTTTCCCGATGCCCCAGCCCTCCACCCAGTCGACCGGCGGAGGCATGTCTTTGGGATCGCCCTTCGGCGCGCCAGCATCGGCCCACTTTGCAAGCGTTTCGATTTCGGAAGGGCTGAGACTTATGGCATTGGAGAACTTGCCGTAGCGAGCATCAGCAAACCACGGCGGCATCTTTCCCGTTTGCACGTCCAATTTCATCGCCATGGCCCAAGGCCGGGTCTGTTCATAGGTCAGCATAGAAAATGGTCCAGCTTCGCCCTGCCGATGGCAAACCTGGCAATTCCTCTGAAGAATCGGCGCTACGTCCCTGGTAAACGTCGGAGCTGCGGACGGCGCAGGCGAACTTGTGGACTGACCAAACGACAATGCCTCAGATAGGAGAAGCACCAGGGTAAACAAAAGGCGGCCATTCATCTACAGATCCCTCCGGTGAAAACGTAGGCAGGCGGAAAGTATATCTCGGAAAATCGGCGTTTTCAGAGAACTATTGAATAGCGGGCTTATCGATGCGCAGTCTTACTGGGGGCGGGTTGGCGGATCCGCGGGCGCATCGGCAACACCCTTAGGCCTTGCGATTGTTGAGAGCGTTTCCACATTGAATTTCTTGTAGTCCCAGTAGCGCGTCACAATGCTGGCCTTGATGCCCTTTACCAGCAGGAACCGCACGCCGATGTGCGCCTCTCCGTACGTGGGGAGCCACACTTCGTTATTCACAAACGCCTGCTCGAACACAAAGCTTGTTCCTTTTTGCAAATTCGCGAGCAAGCCGCCGCCAATCTTTACATCGCCGACGAAATAGGCCTCCAGCCGGGCTACCTGGTGCGCTTTTTCGTCCACCCACACGACTCCCGCAAGTTTCTGCACAATTTTTTCCACCAGCTTGCGCGGCTTGAAATCCGGATTTGGCTCGAAATCGAACACCAACACGTCCAGTCCGCGGAATCGCTCGCGGCGCGGATTCACAAACTGGCACGCGCGCAGGAAGACTTCAATCCCGGGTTCATCCTTGTTTTCCTCCTTCCCTTCTTGCCGGGCCTTTTCTTCCTTGGCTTCTTTCTTGGCTTCGCGCTTCTGCAACTCCTCGATTCGTTTACGGGTCTTCTCGTTTTCCTTTTTCTGGTCCTCGGCGCTCAGCTCCTTGCCGTCTTTTTTCACGAGCGTCGTTACTTCGTGCCCATTGAGGTAGAAAAAGGTGTACTCGCTGGCCTCGCGTTTCTTCACCCGACCGTCGCCTTCGAATTCGGTTTCTTCCTCGGATTGCGAGCCTGCGTAGTTCTCCCGGATTTTGTCGGTGGCTTTCTGATTCTCGTCGATTTCCTTGAAGAGCGCTCTGAGGTCCGGCAGCTGCACTTGCGACTTTTTCGGGAAGTCAAAGACGCGTTCGCCCACGGTCCCGTTGATGACCGCGCGGGTCACGCTGATATGGTATTTGTCGCCGCCACGGTGCAATTCAATCTGGTGAGGAAGTTTCACGCCCTCGACCGCGCGGTAATCGTCGTACAGAATCTGTTCTTCGACCCCGCCTACCGTCGCAGCTTCCTTCACGATCTGGTACGTCTCCGGATCGAAGTACACTTGCCGCTTCACGCCCGTCGCAGCGGTCAGTTCCAATTGCAGAGCGTCTTTCCCGCGCACTTGCGCGTGACCCACGAAAGTCACCGCCATTTTGACCTTTTTGGGATTGACTAAATGAGAGTTGTAGTACTGCGCGGCGGCTTCCAGTTGCATCCCCTCGGGACCGACCAGCGTGCCGAGTTCTCCGCCCGCTGTTTGATGCCAGGCGGACTTTCCGTTGTAGGCATCAATCCAGCTCTTTTCATCCACGAGCAATTCCATATAGTAGCGATTTGGCAGCTTGGTATCGAGGGTGTACGTCCCGGCTTTACCGTCGCCGCTCGTAAACGTTCCTTCCAGCGTGAGTGTTTGGATCTTGCTCAGAGCCTTCGACCCGCCGGCAGCCTTGACGTACTGCGCGACAATCTTGCCTGCTTCCTGCGCGCGCGCAGGACAAGCCATGCCGGTCAGGATCAACGCAATAAGGATGATACGGAAAGGTGTGCGCATATGACTTAAGTGTAGGAACGCAATCCCGCGCAGAAAGTTTCGCACAAAGCTGTGAGAATCCGTGTTGCCGGAGGTCAGAACCCTGTCATTAGTGGCGCAGGGCCACGATGGGATCTACGGGCGTGGCGCGCCACACAATTCCAAGCTATAGCGCGGCGGGCGCCATGGATCAATTCACTGGCCTTGGGCGGTTTAGATACTTCTCATAAAGCGACTTGTGTCGGTTGTTCGTGGACGTGAGCTGGCCGCGTATGAACAGGTAGCGCACGTCGGTGGTCAGCTCGAGCGGATCGCCATTGGTGACGATGAGGTTGGCGATTTTGCCCGGCTCAATCGTTCCAATTTGATTGTCCAGGCCGAAGATGCGGGCCGGATAAACGGTCACGGCGCGAAGCGCTTCGTCATACGGCAGGCTGTGGGCCACGGCGTTGGCCGCGTTCTGTCCCAGGCGCCGCGCGAAGGAATTGTCAAAGCTCGCGAAGGCGAATCTCACGTCGGCAGCCGCAAGCTCCGCAGGCTGGGAGAGCAGACGATCGTAAGGATCGTCCTCATCGAGCGGCGATGTTAGAGTCGGGCGAAGAATTACGGGTATGCCTTTCGAACGCAGCAGATCCTTGACCTTGTAGGCCTCCGAACCGCCGGCGAGAATCATGCGCAGTTTTTGTTTTTCACAAAACTCGACGGCGTTGCGAATGTCGCGGGCGCGGTCGACAAACACCAGCACGGGCAGCTCACCGTGAATCACCGGCACGAGCGCTTCCAGTTTTACGTCGCGCTCGTACTTCGCCGCAGATCCTTTGTCCAGGGCTTGCGCATAGTGGCGGGCGCGCTCCAACCAATCCCCGAGTTCGTTCACTTGCTTCTCGTATTCCTGCTTGGCTTCGCTGAAAGGTTTTTCTTTACGCGTGAAGGTCGCAAAATCAAACGTTCGAGTTTCGATCTCCGGCCAATTCAGCACCATCGCCGCGCTTTTCTTCAGGAGCATTTCATCGATCGTCCAGCCGGAAAGATGAATCGCTGAAGCCTGTCCGCCGAGCACTCCGCTCGAGCCAAACGAGTCCATGCCGCCGCTCGCCGGGACGGCCAGAACTTCGGTGATGCCTGCCGCGCGCGTTACGGGAATGTGTTCACTTGAAGGTGACACCGCGGTTGCCGCGACCACGTCCGGGTTGTAATTCCCGGTTTCGTTCGAATCGACGGTGGCGCTCACTGCTCCAATCTCGCGCAGCCCCATCTGCGTGATGGCGTCGAACATCCCGGGATAAACCTGCAGACCCTTGGCGTCAATCACCTGGGCCCCCGCGGGAACGTCCACGCTCGCGCCTACGGCGGCAATTTTCCCCTCGCGGATGACCACGGTGCCGTCGTCGATGGTGTTGCCTGCGAGCGTGAAAATCTTCGCGTGTGTGATCGCGACGGTGCCCGATGGCTGAGATTGAGCAGCCGCAGCAGAAAGGAAGCAAAGGAGACCCAGGAAGCACAGGAGTTTGCGAGACAAGAAAATCGATTTCACTGCGCACCCCCGGTGGAACTCACCAGCGCTGGCGGCTTGGGTTTTTCTTCCGGCTTCTTTTCTTCCGGCTTCTTTTCTTCCGGTTTTTTCTCTTCCGGTTTCCTGGCGTCCGGCTTCTTTTCGTCCGGTTTCGGACCGATGGGCACCGTCGCGTCCGGCTTTTTCTCAGCGGACTTCTTCTCTTTGTCGATGAGCGCTTTCTTTTCCTTCTCGCGTTCGGAGCGCTGCGCGATATCGCGCTGCCGGTCGAAGTACACGCGGCCATCGATCAGCGTCTTCTGCACGACCGCGTAAGCGCTGAGCGGATCGTGATTGTAGATCACCAGGTCGGCGTCCTTGCCGACATCAATCGACCCGACGCGCTTGTCAATGCCAAGCTGCATCGCGGGATTCAGCGTAACCAACTTGAGCGCTTCCTCATGCGACAGGCCGCCGAACTTCATACTCTTGGCGGCTTCCTGATTGAGATGCGTGGCTTCCTCGGCGTCGTCGGAATTGATGGAGACGTTCACGCCGCGGCGCGTCATCAAGGCCGCGTTGTACGGAATCGCGTCGTAAGCTTCCACCTTATATGCCCACCAATCCGAAAACGTGGACGCACCAACTCCGGCAGCGGCCATTTCATCGGCAACTTTGTAGCCTTCGAGGACGTGCTGAAACGTGCGGACTTTGAAGCCAAACTCTTTCGCGACGCGAAGCAGCATCAGGATTTCGTCTTCGCGGTAGCAATGCGAATGCACGTACCGTTTCCCTTCGAGTACTTCCACCAGCGGATCGAGCTTGAGGTCGCGGCGCGGCGGGATGAGATTTCGTTCTCCGGCGGAAACGCGCTTGTGGTAGTCGTCCCAGGTTTTCTTGTAATCGCGCGCTTCCGTGAACGCGCCGCGGATGGTCTCTTCCACGCCCATGCGCGTGGCCGGATACCGCTTAGGTTGCCCGGGAATACTGAAGTTCGAACGCTTGGGGTTTTCGCCCAGAGCAAACTTGATTCCCGGCAGCGCGCCTTCGAACGGCAGCTTCGCTGCGGGCTGGCCCCACCGCAGCTTGATCACTTCGGTCTGCCCGCCGATGGAATTGGCGGAACCGTGGAGAATATTGGCGGCGGTGACGCCGCCGGCGAGGTCGCGATAAATATCAATATCGTCGGAATCGATCGCCTCGGCAATATTTGCCATCGACGAAACAGAGACGCTGCCTTCGTTGACGCTGCCGTCCACTGCGATGTGCGAGTGGCAATCAATGATGCCCGGCATGACGAATTGTCCCGCGGCATCAATGACCTGCGCATCCTTGGGCGCCTTGATGGACTGTCCGACTTCGAGGATCCTGCCATCCTTAATAAGGATAGACCCGTGCTCGATGGTCCCGTGCGAAACGGTGAGAACCGTCGCATTCTGAATCAGGATGACGGATGGCCCGTCGGGCGGATTCGCGGCACGCAGGGCGTGCGGTACGAGGCCAGCAAAAAACGTAATAGCCAGTCCGATGATGGTTCGCTTCATCGTTGCACCTCTCATTGCTCACCTTGCAGAACCAAACTCCCGGGCTTAACGCCGGTGAAGTCGATCGAGAGGCCAAGGACGCTGATGGCGCCCTTCAGCGAAGTCCCGTCGAACGTTCCGCTGAAGGTCGCGTCCGTCGGCCCCTGGTCGAGTGGAATATTAATCGTGAAGCTGAATTTGTCTCCGCTCAAATAGCCGCTGATGATACTGGTTGTGCCGCGCTTGCCTGAGACCGTGCCGGAAACCGTGCCATCTTTCTCCATGGTGAGGTCCGCAGTGGATTCCTCCGGGCCTTCAGGCGTGGTGTAGGAAAGTTTCCACTTCCCCGTGATGTCGCCCTTCGGTGCATCCTTCGGCTTCTCCGGTTCACGCGGCTCGTATTTGCGCCCGTCCACAAAAACCATCTTGATTTTTGTTTTTTCCTCGAAGAGGTCGCCGTCGGCGACCACCAGATTTGCGATTTTCCCGTTTTCGATGGAGCCTAATTGGTCGGCGACGCCGAAGATTTCCGCCGGCGAAAGCGTCAGCGCACGAATCGCGGCCTCCGGCGCGAGACCCGCGTCAATGGATTTTTTCGCCGCTTTAACAATATCCTTCGGCGTTGTGATCCCGCCGGAATAAAACGCGAATTTCACACCGGCTTTGGCCAGCGCACTTGGTGAAGACGGCGCGCGATCGCGAAACTGCAGTGTTCGGAGCGAAGGCCTGTCCTCGGGATCGGCGTCTTTCTCGCCCTCGGGCCATTTCAAATTCACCAGGACCGAAAGTTTCTTCGCGGCCACTTCGGAAGCAACCTCATAGGCCATCTGCCCACCATAGAGAACGCCTTTCACTTGCCAGCGATCTACAAGCTCAAGGGCGCGGCGAAGTTGCAGGGAATTATTTGCGGGAATCAGAACCAGCGCGTGATCTTCCAGTGCATCGGCAAGCGCGGCTTCGGTGCGGTCATATCGGGGACGTTCGATGCCGCGTGGATTTTTTTCATAAGCTGCCTGCGCCTTGATGCTCCAATCCGTGTCCAACCAGACCTGATGGACATAGGCCAGCACGCCCATCAGCGAACTGGGAAATCCGCTGCCGAAACTTCCCGAGGTCTGCAGCGACACAGGAATCGCGACCGGCGATTTCACAACCAGGTCACCGCCGCGTTCGCCTCCAAGATCGAGCACCGCCGCTTGACCCGGAAAGAATCCGCCCTTCGGTGCGGACACGACGGTCGTGAAGCCCGCGGAGCGCCAAGTTTCGATGCGCTTGTCGCTGAGGCTGACTTCGTCCGCCGCGCTCCGCCACGGTGTGGATCCCGGTCGATCCTGCGGGCCGCGAGACGTTTCCTGCGGGCGGCGGGGTCCTCCTTCGCCGGCCGGAGGAGCGGCGGGGATGCCCACATCCGTGAACGCATCGACGAGACCGGGATAAACCGTAAGGCCCTTGCCTTCAATCACCCAGGCTTCCGGTGGAATCGCAACGTCTTTCCCGACGGCGGTGATGATGCCCCGGGAGAGGACCACCGTGGCGTTTTCGATAGGCGGCCCCGCAACGGGCACGACCCTTGCGCCGCGAATGGCGAAGTATTGCGGCTCGCCACCCTGTCCAAAGAGGGTTGTCGCGCCATAAGAAAGCAGTACAAGCGCGCTAAGGCACACCGCTGACGCACACCTGCGAATCAGGCTGGAACGCATGCAAAACTCCTCGCGAGAGAGCGTTGGAAGGACCCGTCCCCCGGGAAACGTAAAGTCAGACGGATGAGGCTAGTGGGAAGTTTCGGCAGAGTCAAGCAGGAGGGGCCAAAAA